>SESD01000665.1_pt1 | contig 20882 bp, 25 predicted proteins | sample 3171411 | NCBI WGS metagenome assembly SESD01 (sample SAMN06051880, study PRJNA518727) | freshwater metagenome | biome: subpolar coniferous forest; feature: holomictic lake; material: water; isolation source: holomictic Lake 442, 16.5 m depth | place: Canada: near Kenora, Ontario | collected...
AAATACTTTGTTGAATGGTTAACAAGCCTGTTTATTATTGATCTGGATGATATTTTTTGATTTTTTCAGGGCTTTACTGAGGATCATATAGGTATCTTTATCAAAAGCAGGTCGATTGCCGACTATTATGTCATGCACTTCTGCCTCGTTTTTGGCAGTGCCCAGATAACACCAATGATCGATGATGTGTAAGTCTTCTGCTTCTTTAAGACCCACAGCGCCTGCATAAGGCCAGGTGGCCAGTTTTAATTTGGTCATGGCCTGTTGCAAACGAGCGGCATGCGCCAGGGGTGATTCTTCTCCTACACATGCGCCTTGGCATTTTTGTAGTTGTCTTGCAAAACACGGACGGCCCTTTGCAGTCTTTTCAATGCCCAGTACGCTCAAACATAAGTGATTATCATCGGCGATACTGCGTAGTGTTTTTTGGGCATCCCGTTGATTGCGGTAAAGACCATATAGATTGTCTTGGGCACCGAAATCAAGATCGTCGGCCCAAGTTAATTCGGGACTGAGATGCTCTGTTAGTTGCTTAAGTTGCCAAGCGCATAAAGCATTGCTGCGTCGCAAACGACGGTTATGGGTAGGTTGTCGTGTTTTTATTAATTTTGCTTCCAGCAGTAACGCACCAATTTCACCAGCCGTTTCTATCCAATCAATGCGCCGCAGTTGTTGGGATAAACTCATTTCCTTGGAATGGCTATGGTCTGCTGAAAAATGTGACAGTACGCGTTGTTTTATGTGGGTGCTTTTACCAATATAGAGTGGTAAGTCGTTTTCACCATAAAACAGATAGACGCCAGGCGTATCGGGTAAATTATCTATCAAACTACGATCTATTTGCGAAGGCAGGCTGGATCGTCCGACCAACTTTTTAACGGTAACTGCAATAAGGTCGGGGTCTTGAGTCTGTTGGAGTTGTTGCCAAAACTGATGAATTAATTGGGCATCGCCTAACGCTCGGTGTCTTGCACTCACCGTTAAACCATGGCGTTCAATTAAGCTATCAAGGTTATGGTGTTTATATTCAGGGAACAAGGCTCTGGATAGTTTGACACTACACAAGACAGTGGGACGAAAAGTGATTCCTGCGCGGTTGAATTCATTCTTTAGAAAGCCGTGGTCAAAACGGGCATTGTGAGCAATAAACAAATAACCGTCCAACAAGGTCGACAGTTCTTTTGCTACGGTTGCAAATAACGGCGCATCAGCGACCATGGCATTGGTAATGCCGGTTAATTTTTCGATAAATACGGGGATTTTGGTTTGTGGCTGAACCAGTTGGCTCCATTCACGGACACCATTTTCATCAACCAGTACGACACCGATCTCGGTAATACGATCGATTGTTGCGTTGCCACCTGTAGTTTCTAGGTCAACAAAAGCAAGGCGAGAGCGTGTTGTTAAGATAAGATTACCCGCACTACACCAGGATCTCGCCTATTTCTATAGTCATGCCAGCCCTTTCAAATCTTAAGCAACGGATGCTTGCTTGATAAACTGTTTTATAAAATACACCAGTTGATCAACCGGTTTTCTTTTGTAATGCTTCATGATCTCATCAACTTTATTATAAACTTGATCGTGCATGTGAATTCTATGTACCATGGTCGTTCTCCTTAGTTCTTTGTTGTTGTTTATTAGTGTGTTCGGTAACTGCGCATTTGTCCAACTAACACGCCTTGTATTTCTACTTGCTCGGGGCGATAAGACAATGCGGCCATTGTGGTATTGGCAGGCAATAGTAAGACCTGCCCTACTCTTTGTTCCAGATACTTTAAGGTGGCATCAGAACCTTCAATTAAGGCCACTACAATTTCTCCGTTTTTGGCATAGTCCCGTTGTTCAATAACGACCCAATCGCCATCAAAAATGCCGGCATCAATCATTGAATCACCTTTAACCTGTAAGACATAACAAGGTTTGTCTGTTTTAAGGGCATCCGGCACGTTCATATAAGCGATATTGCTTAACGCTTCAATCGGCTTGCCAGCAGCAATGGCACCGATAAAAGGCAGGCCTTGTTCGGGTGACTCGTCGTCTTGCTGTGCGGGTGCGGTCAAACGTACTCCGGCTTTTTTATTGCCGGTAAACGGCTCTACCAGACCGGCATTAATCAATGCCATTATGTGTTTGTATAATGACCCACGTGACGCCATACCCAAGCGCACACAGAGTTCCTCCAGACTGGGTGGACAAGTAAAGCTGTCGTTATTATCACGAAGATAATTAAAAATTTCCCGTTGGCGTCGGGTTAATACGTTCATGTATTGATGTCTCTAAAAGCGTTTTAAGTTTTTGTTATCTTATCAGAAGTTAAGTAGAAAGCAAGAAAAAGAGAACAAAAAGAAAACAATTGAAAATAAAGCAAAATAACGCTACTGTATTCTTTTTGCTATCCACTACCCTGCTTACCCAACCATTATGCCCATACCCCTCTCTGAAGTTTTGCTACCAACCCCCTACCCTCGCGTATTAGCGCTGCCTTTATTTAGCGGTAAAGTCGCCGCTGGTTTTCCTTCCCCTGCCGATGATTACGTGGAGAAGAATCTGGATTTAAACGAACTATTGGTGCAAAAACCGGCCGCCACCTTCTTTGTACGTGCACAAGGTGAATCCATGTTGGGTGCGGGTATTCATCCCAATGATATTCTGGTGGTAGATCGATCTATGGAGGCGGTAGCCGGCAAAATAGTGATTTGTGCTTTGAATGGTGAGCTAACCGTAAAACGTCTGGAACGTACTAATGAGCAATGGCAACTGAAAGCAGAAAACTTGGCATACCCGGATATTGTTCTACATGATGACTTGGAGATGGTGATTTGGGGCGTAGTCACCAACGTAATTCATGCCCTGTAAAGTAAGCGGTTAAACCAGATCATGCATCCGCTCATTGCATTGGTTGATTGCAATAATTTTTACGTATCGTGTGAACGGGTTTTTCGACCCGATTTGATTGGCAAACCGGTGATGGTGCTGAGTAATAATGACGGTTGCGTGGTTGCTCGCAGTAAAGAAGTTAAAGACTTGGGCGTAAAAATGGGCGTCCCGGTTTTTCAGGTTCAGCAACTTATCAATCAACACCAGATCCATTTATTTTCCTCCAACTACACGCTTTACGCTGATATGTCTTCGCGCGTCATGGCCACATTGGAAGCCTTTGCACCGGCTATGGAAGTGTATTCTATTGATGAAGCTTTTTTGGACTTAACCGGTGTTTGTCAGCAAGATCCTGTCGCTTATGGTCAGCGCATCAGAAAAGCGGTGGTTCGCAATACGGGTATTCCCGTGTGTGTTGGTATGGGACCCACCAAAACCCTTGCCAAACTGGCCAATTTTGCTGCTAAAAAATGGTCAAAAACTGAGGGTGTTCTGGATCTATCCGGTCTTATACGCCGAGAAAAACTAATGAAGCTTGTGCCGGCCGGTGAAGTCTGGGGGATTGGTTCTAAGACAACGGCAAAACTAAATAAGCTGGGCATTTACACGGTATGGGATTTGGCCAGTCAATCGCCACAGAAAATACAAAAAGCGTTTAATGTTGTCGTTGCCCGAACGGTCATGGAGCTAAACGGCACGACGTGTTTAGAGCTGGAAGAGATCAGTCCAAACAAACAACAAATCGTGTGCTCGAGGAGTTTTAGTCGTCGTTTAACTCAATATCAAGAACTGTCCCAAGCGGTATCCGACTTTTGTAGCCGTGCCGCTGAAAAGCTTAGACGACAACAGTCAGTGACTGGTTGTGTCACCGTGTTTATCAGAACCAGTCCGTTTAACCCCCATGAGCCTCAATATCAGCGCTCTGCCAGTATCAAACTGGATGCCGCCACCCAAGATACGCGCATTTTAATCACGACTGCCAACCGTTTACTGTCAGAGATATTTAAAACGGGTTATAACTACCAAAAATGCGGTGTGCAACTCAGTGATATCCAATCAGCATCAGCGCCTGGCCAACTTGAATTGTTTGCTTTTCAAGATAGCAATTTACCGACAGAAAATAGCCCGTTAATGACTGCGATGGATCAGATCAATCGACGCTTCCCGAAGAAGCTGTCAGTGGCAGCAACCGGCTTTGACAAATCCTGGAAGCCAAAAGCGGAACGTATTTCCAGGCGCTATACAACAGACTGGCGGGAACTGGCTTGGGTCAAGTAATTATAAAACAATGGGTTAAATAAATAATAAGCGCTAAATTGCAATATCTTAACGCGCTTATATTTAAATACTATTAAATTAATGACTACAATAAAGAAACAATCCATAAATGTTTAGTGCTATTGTCAATAATAACCATCTTCGCTATAGTTGACTTGCAGTAAAAACCCATCAACTTAATAAGGATTAACTTATGAGTCAATTAAGTAAAGATATTCTGATCGGAATATTGTTTATAACGGGCCTGGTTGGTTATATTTCAGGCGAATTTATTATTTCATCTACTCTGTTTTTAGCCTCTGCTATTGCCAGCAACGTGAACGTCAATCGTAAACGCACGAAAGCTGGTCAATTATCATGGGATTAATTTCACACAACCATTTTAAGGCTTCCAAGGCGCAAAGGTCTTGGAAGCCTTTTTAGTTTATAGCCCTCACTAAATTATATTATTTCCAACTAATTACACCATTCACATAAGTACCTATAGTCCACTGGTGCTGCCAGCATCGAAAAACCGCTTTTCATTAATCCGCCCACTTCAAACACTTATATTAATAAGGCTAGGTATATTAATTATTATCCCCTAATATAGGGTTGTAGTAATTTAACTTTTAATGCCTAACGAGACAATATCTTGAAACCTTTGTATTGGGCTTGCGTCGCCTTGGCGCTCACAATTCTAGCCCCCCTGCCGGGCGTTGCCGCCGAAGCCAATGTTAGCCAGCTAGTACAAAGTCTCCATGACGAATGGGCAGATATTTTTTACCACCTACCCGAAGACGAGCAGGCAGAGAAGTTCAAGACCTTGCTACCCAGAGCTCACGCATTGGTCGAGCAATATCCTCAAGAGGCTGAACCTTTGGTGCTGGAAGCTTATGTGCTATGTGCCTACGCAGCGGCAGAATTCAGCTTCGGGTCACTCAGCAAACTTACGCGGGCCAGGCTATTGTTGGTCAAGTCTATCGCCATCAACCCCAGAGCTATGAAAGGCAGCGCCTATGTTACTTTAGGAAATCTCTATTACCGCCTGCCCGGATGGCCGATCTCGTATGGTAATGACGATAAGGCGCGCCAGAATTTGGAAGCGGCCCTAAAACTATTTCCAGATGAACTGGATACAAATTATTTCTATGGTGATTTCTTGGTGGGCCAAGGCGAATACCCCAAGGCCTTGATCTATTTGGAAAAAGCTGACAAGGCGTCAATACGGTCCGAATCACGCCTGTCCGATCTCAAACTGAAGGAAGAACTGAAGCATCGGCTCAAGGCTGCTCAAGAGAAAAACGACGATGGAGGTGACTTTTTTAGCAGTTTGTTACCAACTTCCGAAGAATGAAGACCTAAGTACTCGCATCAGGAAGTCGTGGAAGAATGGATTCGCTTGTTTTTGTCGGTTTAAGGTAATCAATGCTAAATTTGTGTCAGCTCAAGCTCACCAATTAAGAAATATTCGTTACCGCCATAGACCCAACCGGCTTTTTCCAAACCGTCTTTATCAATCAACTCTTCCAGCTTAGCTTCTTCCCCTGAGGATAATCCTTCGGGATAGCTATATTCCCCATCACCCTCACTAGATTCTTCAAATTCAAATCCATAGCTATATTGATTATTATCAGGGTCTAAACCTTCTTTGTTATCCAGATCAATTTCAGGTTTTGTAGCGGATTTAATTGTGAATGAGCCAGATTTCCAAACAATATCGTGTATTAATTCAAGCTTACCCTTATTCCAAACTTCAGTTTCATGAAATGATTTTTTATGTTTGGGAGCTAATCGCCAAGTTTTCATATCTATCTCTTTATTGATTTTTAACGTGAAAAGTTATCATACAACTTACCACCATTATTTTATTTTGAATTAACTCAGGCAGCATTTCTTATACTTTTTGCCCCTGCCGAATGGACAGGGATCATTTCTACCAATTTTTTATTTGAATCCCGACTCATAGCCTGCAGAAAGATTTTGGTTTAAATTAGTTTCCGGGTGGAAACACGCCCACCACTCCATTTCAGGAATCACATCATTTATTAACTGATATAAATGATTCTCTTTTAATTCAGCCAACACTGTTTCAATGTCCATTTGCATGTAATCATCAAAATCCTCCCTATTAATGATACCCTTCTCAAGAAGTTCTTGGTCAAAGCATTTAGTTAATAAGTGGTATAGTTCCTTGGGATGAATATCACAGGCTACAAATGCTATAGTTGCTATTAAAGAGGGATCATTTTCATGCTCAAGCACATTTCCAATATAACCGACCAAATCCTCTCTTGAAATTTGGTCAGTTTTGTAGAGGATAACTAAAGAACTTAATGCGGCACTCCGAACATATTCATTGGCTTCTGGATCTTCAATCAGTTGTTTTATCAAGCCAAGATCACCATGACATACAGACGCTAAAATACTATTCAAGTCTTCTGTGACTATATCGCCTATTGGATCCAACGCTTCATCTTCATGTCCAAGTTCTCCAAAAAATTTGGCAATGATGGGGTAGGCTTTTTTCTCCCTAAATTGAGCAAGAAGATACAAGGCATAGATGAAAGCAGGTGTTTCATCGATAAACAAGGGGTTTTTGGCTACGTTTTCAATGATATCCAATAAGGCTGGGGTGATTGATTCTTGTTGAAGAATTGCATTTTTCAACGCTTCTCGTGGAAAAATTGAATCATCGTCTCTATTTAATTCTGCAATTATTTGTTCAATGGTCAGCATAAGATTGGCGTTTTATTGCTTGGTGATTTGGAATAAAAGACCGTTAGTGACTGAGATTACTAAAATTGGGAGTACAGATTATATTTAACAGAATTATTTCTTTAAGTTGGCATTAGCACTTGCCGCATCTTGCTCTAGTTGTAACAATGTGCTTAAGTTATTGCGCTCAAGTTGCTCAGAAGTAATCGCTGTATTGCGATCTAATTGTTCTTTGGTACTTAATGCATTTAAATCTAGTTGGGTCTTAATTTTAGTTGAATCTTGTTCGGACTGAGCTTTTATTGAGACTACGTTCTTTTCTGATTGAGCTTTGATTGCCTCAGCATTTTTATCTGATTGCGCTTTTATTGTAGCAATGTTGTTTTCTGACTGAGCCTCAATTTTAGTCGCATTTTGTTTTGATAATTCCAATAATTTTTGATATTCGGAAGATTGATCAGCAAAAGAAACCGCAGGAAGAGCTACTATAGATAAGTATAAGAAAGTTTTAAAGTTCATTGATTTAGTTATATTTAATTGGTTCGTTAAAAAATCTTTCCCGAGGGGTTATTGTTAATCCAGCTACCTAGTAGGCAGGGATGGGGCCAATAACTTCATAAAAGCAGGGATTTTGGCTGCTTCTACTTCGGCAGACCAATGATGAAATGTTCGGTGGCAACTATTCTGACTCAGGGGGCTACCAATGACAAATACAAGCTTATAACTTTCTTAATATTATTGGCTATTGCCTAGACAATCGGCTTTTAAACTATCAGCCACCCGTCATACTCATATAACGCAAGATCACCGGTTGCTCGTGGATATTGAACTCATGTTTTTCGGGTTTAATTAACATGGCATCAATAATGGCTTGTTTAAGAACGTCGATATTACCCGGATTGGCTCTTAGTACAGCTTTTAAATCAACCGAATGCTCATTACCCAAACAAAGTAACAAGCGCCCTTCAACCGTTAATCGCACTCGGTTGCAGGTGCTACAAAAGTTTTCACTGTGTGGGGAAATAAAGCCGACACGACTTTCCGTACCCGCTACTTTAAAATAATTTGACGGCCCACCGGTTTTTTCAAGTGAAGCGACTAAAGAGAATGTTTGAGCTAAATCTTGTTTAATCAAATCACTGGAATAATAAGCTTCTGAGCGATCATGTTTGGCAACAATACCCAAAGGCATTTCTTCAATAAAGCTGATATCAATGCCCTTATCGACAGCATACTGCACTAAATCGGTTACTTCTTGATCATTTCTGCCTTTAAGAATGACCGCATTGATTTTTATGCCCTCAAAACCGACCGCTTTAACAGCGTCTATACCACGAAGTACCTGCTGTAAATCGCCGGTTCGGGTAATGGCCTTAAATTTATCGGCATCCAAGGTATCCAGACTAATATTAATGCGCTTAACACCGGCCTTTTTTAAATCAGCCGCCATCGCTTCCAGTTGCGAGCCGTTGGTCGTTATCACCAGTTCATGCAAGCTTTTAATTTGACCTATATTTTCCAGCAATTCCAAAGCCCCTTTTCTTACCAAGGGCTCACCGCCGGTTACTCTGATCTTTTTAACACCCAACTCGGCAAAGGCTTTGGCAAGCGTATGAATTTCTTCCAGCGTTAAAACTTGCGAACGTGGTAAAAAAGTCATGTCTTCTGCCATGCAATACACACAACGAAAGTCACAACGATCAGTAATAGAAATTCTTAAATAATCAACTGTTCTTCCGAATCGATCAATTAATTGAGTTGGGGGCGCTGGAGAAGTCATAGGCATCAGGGTAAAAAACAAGTAAGTAATATTACCATATTATTAACTGAACACTTATTTTCAGACATCAGTTGAGCCTTTTTACTGCCGACAATTTAGACTTGACAGCAATGATTTTGCCAAGACGGCTTCTGACTTACACACATAAGCTTATCATCTAAAGATGATATAACAAAAAATCGGTAAAATCACGTCGAATAATCACTAGACATAACGTAAGCTATTGATTGTTAATATCATAAATGGCCTGTGCAATTATCAGTCAATCTAACAAACCCTAAGAAAAATTAGATAGTTAGCGAGTTACTCAAGGCGTAATCCACAGACTTATCCACAGCTTCTGGGGATAAGTCTATAAGCGACCATGTGTCAAATACTTACAAAAAATAACGGAAGTAAACTCTGCGTTATGAAGCTAACTTATTGATTATTGATCTTTGGCCGAGTGAAGGCATTTAAAAAAGCCTTGGGACTATGAGTCGGACGATAGCTTAATGATTAACCAAGTGCTCAAAAAATATTACTAAATAACAAACAAATCGATTAAAAGTCGGCACAGAATTAAGACGTATCAGTTCGAGACTCTATCCCTTTAAAACCATCCCAAACTTAGGGCACAACCATCTCAACCGGGTTAAAGAAATCATAAACACCCATTTTATGCGTTTTAGGACTGGATGCAGCGACTTTAAAAACGTATTTTTTCACTTTTTAAATGGGCCATGATGCCTCTTGAATTGGTAAAAAACCTCCTATACCACTCACTATTATCCAAAGGTCCAGGATAAAGTGAATAAAGCAAAATGTACTGTAATAAATACACACACCAGAGTGTTGCAGGATTAATATCCTGTGCTGAACTAGCGGTTATTGTCATCAAACAGCCTATTTAAAAGCTAAATAACCTGGTACTTTAAGAAATATCCCGAACCGGTTTTGCCTTGTTAGCCATGCTTTATGATTTAATTAGAAAACCTTAGCAAATGAAAGCATAATTAAGGTAAACATGGCATAATATTTGTTTTTTAATATGATGCTCTACGTTCAGCTGATCCATTAACGAACTTGCTGAGTTATTTATCTAGCCTACTCTTAATTATAATTTCAGCCAGTCATGAATCTAGATGATCAAAAACTTCGCGAATTAGGCTTAGCCGTTATACAGGTAGAGGCACAAGCTGTTTCAGCCCTGGCTGAACAGATTAATGACCGATTTATTGCTGCCTGTAAGTTGCTGTTTAATTGTACCGGTCGTGTCGTGGTGATTGGCATGGGTAAATCGGGGCATATTGCCGGAAAAATTGCGGCAACATTGGCCAGCACGGGTACACCCGCTTTTTTTGTACACCCGGGTGAAGCGAGTCATGGCGATCTGGGCATGATTACCAAGCAAGACGTTGTGCTGGCATTATCAAACTCGGGTGAAACTGAAGAAATTTTAAAAATTCTACCGATTATTAAGCGTTTGGGTGTGCCGTTGATTGCTATGACAGGCAATCCAACATCAACGTTGAGTCTGGTTGCAACGACGCATATTAATGTAGCAGTAACGCAAGAAGCTTGTCCTTTGGGACTTGCCCCCACCTCCAGCACAACAGCGGCTTTGGTAATGGGCGATGCCTTGGCTGTGTCGTTACTTGAAGCAAGGGGTTTTACGCGCGATGATTTTGCCTTGTCTCATCCGGGTGGCAGTTTAGGTCGACGCTTATTATTAAGAGTGAATGATATTATGCATCTAGGCGATAATATTCCCTCAGTGGCTGATTCTGCGCTGATAAGCCACGCCTTATTAGAGATGACTGAGAAAAAGTTGGGGATGACCGCTATTGTTAATGATAAGCAGGAAGTGGTAGGTATTTTTACGGATGGTGATTTACGCCGTACGTTGGCAAAAAATCTTGATCTCCAGAAAACCCGCATCAGCGAGGTGATGACACCTCATTGTGCGGTTATTTCTGAAGATATTCTTGCCGCTGAAGCCATGCAAATTATGGAAGAAAAGAAAATAAATGCCCTGATTGTTGTTAATAAAAAACAACAAGCGATAGGTGCTTTAAATATGCACGATTTAATAAGAGCCGGAATAGTGTAATGGTAGCAATCAAACCGACTTCTTTAGTCAGCATTACAGAAAAAGCCAAAAAAATTAAGTTGTTAATTCTGGATGTAGATGGCGTATTAACTGATGGTAAACTGTTTTTTGATAATGACGGTAATGAATACAAATCTTTTCATGCCCGCGATGGTCATGGCATCAAGCTTTTGCGTCAAACCGGTGTTGAAGTCGCTGTTATTTCCGGTAGAAAATCAAACTCGGTTGCTTTACGCATGAAAAGTTTGGGCATTGAACACGTTTATCAAGGACACGAAAATAAACTCGCTGCTTTTAATGAAGTTTTGCAAAAATTAAACATTACACCCGATCAAGCCGCCCACATGGGTGATGACTTGCTAGACTTGCCACTCATGACTCGGGTTGGTTTGTCAATTGCGGTTGCTGATGCCAATTTTGCTGTCGTAGCAAGAGCGGATTGGTGCACCCTTTTATCCGGCGGCAATGGCGCTGTGCGTGAGGTCTGTGACTTTATTATGCAGGCTCAAGGACACTTTGACGACGTTTTAAATACCTATTTGCAATGAGCTTAAGAGAAAATAAAATCTATCTTTACCTGCTTCTTGTCGCTTTAATTAGTGCACTGCTGGCTAATTTTACCGAACTGGAAGAAGTTTTTAAGACCCCGACTCCGCCTCATAGCCCGGATTACTTTAGTAACAACTATATAAAATGGGAAATGAATGAGCTTGGCAGGTTAAAAAGCAAATTAATCTCTGATAAAATCATTCATTATAGTGATGATAAAACAACCCACACCATTAAGCCGGTGATGTCTTTTTATAATGAAAAAACACCACCTTGGGTTATTGCCTCAGAGACGGGGATTTTATCTGCTGACGGTAAGGATTTATTTTTAAATGGTAAGGTAACCATTAATCGGGAAAAAGCGATAGGCGTTTCTCAACTAACAATTAATACCAGCCAATTAAAAGTAAAGCCGGAAACCAGTTATGCAGAAACCAATGAGTGGGCTGAATTAATAAGTCCACCGAATATAACAACAGGGATAGGCATGAAAATGACTTATATTGAGCCAATTCATATAGAGCTATTGGCTAATGTGAAGGGGAATTATGAAACCAAATAAAAAACCGGCCATTATTTACATCAGCTTAGTCACATTGGCTTTAATGAACTCGGGTGTTTTTGCCTTGGAAAGTGATTCAGATCAACCCATCACTATCGATTCAAACACGGCCACTTATGATGACGCGACCGCCACCAGTATTTACATCGGTAATGTGATATCAGATCAAGGCAGTATCCATGTCACCTCAGATAAGCTGGTTGTTTATTTTGTTAATGGTGACGCTGAAAAACTGGTATTTACAGGCAACAAAGCCAAGTTTAGGCAAACACCCAATATAGGCGAAAAAGATATTACCGGCGAGGCCTTAACTGGTGAGTTTTATCCCAAAAAAGACCTGTTGATACTCATTGATGATGCCACTGTTTGGAAAGATAATGGCACTTACTCCAGTAATTTTATTGAATATAATATTAAAACATCACTGGTTAAAGCCGGAGAAAAAGCCTCTGATTCCAAACGTGTTCATGTGGTGATAACCCCCAAAGGTGCTGAAGCCAAACCCGAACAACCCAAGATCGTCGAACCCAAACCGATTGAACCCATGGTCACTGAGCCCAAAATAATAACAACAACACCGACGCCAGCTCCAAAAAAGCCAACCTTATGATAGATGACCAACTGCAAGCATTAAGTTACGTGCATAAAATGATGGCATCACAATGCCTTTTGTTTTGTTTTTTACCGGTTAGCGTTTAAAAATGGCTACCTTAGCAGCTCATCATTTAATTAAAACTTACAACAAACGTAATGTTGTTGACGGTGTTTCTTTTACCGTAAGTACTAATGAGGTCGTTGGCTTATTAGGGCCTAATGGTGCCGGGAAAACGACCAGTTTTTACATGATGGTAGGCTTGGTTAAAGCTGATCAAGGTAAAATAACCTTGGATTCCAAGGATATTACCCATTATCCGATGCATGTAAGGGCGACTAATGGTATCGGCTATTTGCCACAAGAACCTTCTGTGTTTAGAAAGTTAAGTGTTGCGGATAATCTTCGTGCTGTTTTGCAAATTCGTTCTGATATATCCTCAAGTGATGCAGAATTAATTATTGAAGAATTATTAGAGGAGTTTCATATTGAGCATCTGCGTAACCAAAAGGCACTAAGCCTTTCTGGTGGCGAACGCAGGCGTGTTGAAATTGCAAGAGCGCTGGCTACCAATCCGCAATTTATTTTGTTGGATGAACCTTTTGCAGGTGTTGACCCAATATCAGTTGATGATATCAAAAAAATTATAGAACATCTGAAGCATCGTGGTATTGGTGTATTGATTACCGAACATAATGTAAGAGAAACATTAGGTATTTGTGATCGTGCGTATATACTTAATGCAGGCAAAGTTATCGCAGAAGGTGAGACAGAAGCGATCGTCAGCAACGAAGAGGTTCGTGAAGTTTATTTAGGTAAAAATTTCACGCTTTAATTGATGCAATTTCCTGGCGACTATAAAAAGCAACACACGCTATAATGCCAACAATGAACGATTGTGGATCTATTCATCTTAATCAAAACAAGGTAGCCCAAAGCGCTTACCTTTACTGAAAATTGCTATCGAATGAAACAGTCTTTAAATCTTAGGCTAGGCCAACAATTAACAATGACGCCACAGTTGCAGCAAGCGATCAAGCTGTTGCAAATGTCGACATTAGATTTGCAACAGGAGATTCAGCAAGCTCTTGAGTCAAATATAATGCTGGAAGTTAATGAAGAAGAATCGATATCAGAAGAAGTAAGAATAGCCGATAGCAAGCCTGAAAATGCAGACACTTTTACCAGCGAAGGTTCTCAATCAACCCTACCTGATGAGTTACCTATTGATTCTTCCTGGGATGATATTTATGAAAGTAATGTAACGCCGGGCACCAATAATATGGATTCTGTTGAATTTGAAAGTCAGCGGAGCAAAGCGTCAACCTTGCTGGATCACTTACTTTGGCAATTGGAATTAACACTTTTTTCAGAGCGCGATCATGCCATTGGCATGGCTATCATTGATTCTATTAATGAAGATGGTTATCTTATCAGTACACCTGAAGATATTTATGAAGGGTTGCGAACCCAGTTTGACGATCTTGATTTAGACGAAGTTATCGCTGTGCTGCATAGAATTCAACAATTCGACCCGGCAGGTGTGGCCGCTATTGATTTGAGCGACTGCTTACGCTTACAGTTAAATCAATTGCCTGCATCAACCCCTTATCGGGAAGAAGCGTTAACCATAGTGACTCGCCATCTAAAACTTTTGGCGACGCATGAACAAGCAAAACTGGTTCGTAAAATGGAAGTGACTGAGCGTCAATTAGATGCAATAGTCGCTTTAATCAGAACATTAGATCCTAAGCCGGGCGCTCAAATACAAGAATCAGCCTCAGAATATATTATTCCTGATGTTTATGTCGCAAAGCATGCGGGCGAATGGCAGGTTAATTTAAATCCTGACATCGCACCTAAATTGCGTATCAATCCCTTTTACTCAGCGCTTATTAAAAGAGCCGATAATAGTAAAGATAATGTCTGCATGAAAGATCATTTACAAGAAGCAAAATGGTTTATTAAAAACTTACATAACCGTAATGACACCTTATTACGGGTTGCTAGAAGCATTGTTCAAAAACAAACAGAATTTCTAGATCATGGCCCAATAGCCATGAAACCTATGGTATTAAGAGATATTGCCGAGGAACTGAAACTACATGAGTCAACTATTTCCAGAGTAACGACACATAAATATATGCATACCCCAAATGGTATCATTGAATTTAAGTATTTTTTTTCCAGTCATGTTTCCACTAAAGGCGGGGGTGAGTGCTCATCTACCGCCATTAGATCGTTTATTAAAGAATTAATCGACAATGAAAATCAAGTAAGACCCTTAAGTGATAGTAAAATTGCCGATTTTTTACAAGCAAAAGGCATTAACGTTGCAAGAAGAACCATTGCCAAATATCGTGAAGCAATGCTTATTTCATCATCAAGTCAACGCAAACGTATTTTGTAGTACCATCAGATATTAACAACAAAACCATTAAAGGAGTTTAATCCATGCAAGTTATAATAACAGGACACCATCTTGAAGTAACTGATGCTTTAAGAGCACACATCGATGCCAAATTTGAAAAATTGGCCCGACATTTTGACAATGTTACCGATGTACACGTTATTTTAAGTGTAGAAAAATTAGTTCAAAAAGCAGAAGCAACCGTACAATTAAGTGGTGCAAAATTATTTGCAGAAGATCATCAAGAAGATATGTACGTTGCTATTGATGCTATGGTTGATAAATTAGATCGTCAAATTATCAAACACAAAGAAAAGACCGGCAACCATAGATAAGGCAGGTAAAGATTAAAGTTGCAAGGTACAATGTTTTAACCTTGTAGCTTTAACCTTTTTTTATGAAACTATTAATAGTCAGTGCCCTCTCGGGTTCAGGTAAAAGTATCGCCCTCGATACCTTGGAAGATTGCGGTTATTATTGCATTGATAATCTACCGCTAACCTTGCTGGAAGATTTCATCAATCATGTTATGATCAATGATGAGAAGACTTACGCAAAAACTGCGATTGGCATTGATGCCAGAAATCAGCTTGAAAGTTTGGCAAACTTCTCAGAAAGCTTAAAACTCATCCGTCAAAAAGGCATCGATTGTGAAATTATATTTATGCAAGCCGAGGAATCGACCTTATTAAAACGCTATAGTGAAACGCGTCGAAGACATCCTTTGACTAGTTACAATATACCGTTAAGGGAGGCACTAAAAATTGAAAAAGAAATGCTTACCCCGATTGCCAAGCATGCCAATGTCCTTATCGATACCAGTCGTACACACTACCATCAGTTACGTGAACTGATCAGAGATCAGATAGGTGAGCGAGATTTCCGACATATATCTTTGCAATTTCAGTCTTTTGGCTTTAAACATGGCGTGCCATTAGATGCAGATTTTGTGTTTGATGCGCGAAGCTTACCAAATCCCTACTGGATACCAGAATTACGATCCTTTACAGGCAAAGAAAAGCCAGTATCGGAGTTTCTTAAAGAACAACCCTTGGTAGACGAGTTTTTTCAGGATATCACCTCATTTCTTGAACGTTGGATACCTCGATTTGAAGCTGAAGGAAGAAGTTATTTAACGGTAGCAATTGGTTGTACAGGTGGCCAGCATCGTTCCGTTTATCTTGTGGATGCTCTGGTCGAACACTTCAAGAGCCCCATCGTCAATGTCATTGTTCGGCACCGAGAATTAAACTAAAACAAGACATTTAATTAAAAACTTCTTGAGGGAAAGAGCCTTTAATTAACCCCATTGCGATTTACGAACCATAAAGTTGCGACCCTTTATCTTTCCGTTTTTTAAACAAGCCAAAGCTTCATCAACACTATTTTGCTTGATTGCGACATAAGCATGCGCGTCAAAGATATCAATTTTCCCGACTTCACTGCCCGCAATGCCTGCTTCACCGGTTAACGCACCTAATATGTCGCCTGGGCGCACTTTATCCTTACGGCCGCCATCGATCCACAAAGTCACCATCGGCGGTTCAAACCGGTGTTCATAACTCATCTGAAAAGGCGCAATCTCTTCCCACTTGGCAGGAATGGATTGATATTCTTCAATGGATTTAACCCGGTTTAATTCCTGTTCAGTGCATAAACTCAAAGCCAAGCCTTTTTTCCCTGCTCGACCGGTACGCCCAATTCTGTGAACATAAATCTCGGGATCCCAAGGTAAATCATAGTTAATAACCGCTTGCAGTTCCTTTATATCCAGTCCGCGTGCCGCTACATCGGTAGCAACGAGAACTGAACAGCTTTTATTGGCAAACCTGACCAACACTTGATCACGATGTTTTTGATCCAAGTCGCCATGTAAAGCCTGAACAGAAAAACCGCTGTTCTCCAACGCACTCGCTATATCCTGACACTCTCTTTTGGTATTACAAAACACAACCGTCGATTCAGGGCGATGATAAGCTAACAGATAGCCCAACGCGTTTATTCGTTGAGACTTTTCTATTTGATAAAAACGTTGCTCAATAACACTATCATGATGACTGCTATCAATGCTTACTGACACCGGTTTATATTGAAACTTCTGACTAATTTCGCGGATAGGATCAGCATAAGTAGCCGAGAATAACAGGGTTTGTCGGTGAGTTGGCGCATAAGAAATCACCTCAGTAATAACCTCTTCAAACCCCATATCGAGCATACGATCAGCTTCATCCAATACCAGTACCTTAAGGTTACTTAAGCGTAAACTGCGCTTACGCAGATGCTCCTGTAATCGACCGGGTGTTCCCACGACAATATGTACGCCATGCTCTAATGATCCAACTTGTGGGCCAAACGGAACACCGCCGCACAAAGACAATACCTTAATATTCTGGGTAAATCTGGCCAGTCTTCTAATTTCTTTGGAAACCTGATCAGCAAGTTCACGGGTTGGACAAATAATAAGCGCTTGTACTCTAAAGCTGCTCAAATCAAGTCGCGATAATAAGCCAATACCAAACGCAGCCGTTTTACCACTGCCTGTTTTTGCTTGTGCAATAACATCCTTGCCTTCCAATATATGAGGCAAAGTTTCTGCTTGAATGGGGGTTAAATGGGTATAGCCCAGAGATTCAATGTTATCAAGCAGGGCGGGTTTTAAAGGTAAGGAAGAAAATGCAGCAGTATTCACGAGGACTCTTTGTATATCAAACGCTAGTGGCGGCGAACTGCCGTCATATTATTTGTTTATGATAACAGAAAAACAGGCCTCAAGCGGATAAGCTTAGCTGTTGAATAGGTTTACCTAAACCGATTATAAATAATAACTAACCTTAATAAACTAAAAGTTTAAGAACAAATTTAAGCCATCACCATTTAGTATTGATAAATAACTCTTCAACCTGAGCTCTTGCCCAGGGGGTTTGCCTTAAAAACTTTAAACTGGACTTGATACTGGGATCATAATTAAAACATCTGATGTCAATTTTTCGGCCTAATTCAGCCCATCCATAACGATCTACGAGTTGAATCAATATTGACTCCAAGGTAATGCCGTGCAAAGGATTGTCGGGGTGCTTGTCATTCATGGCATGTCCTGATAATGGAAAATTAAGTTTCAAGAGAAAAGATTATTACTTCAACGCTAAAATCAAGAACCAATTGCCTTTAACCGTTCACCTTGAACCATCAATCTTCATGCTCATATTTACGTCTTATCGCATCATCTCGTGCATCATTGATTTCCCTCATAATACTGCCCACATCAGCCTGTTTAGTACTACCTTTAAAATGCCCCGTTAAAATAACATCAGGCGTTAGGTTTCCGGCTTCGTAAATTTTCCAAATTTCTTTACCATAACTTGTGGTAAGCAATTCTGGCGCAAAGCGGCCAAAATAGGCTGCCATGTTATTAACATCTCGCTCCAACATGCTAGGGGCGTTATTATTGGCAGAGGCATCTACAGCTTGAGGTAAATCTATAATTACCGGGCCATGCGCATCAACGAGCACATTAAATTCAGATAAATCACCATGTACGATACCTGCACAAAGCATGCGAACGACCTCTTTAATCAATTGGGCATGATACTCAAGCGCTTGTGCACTGCTCATAACCAAATCGTTAAGCCGAGGCGCCGCGTCTCCGTTTTCGTCTGTTACCAACTCCATTAACAATACACCCTCAACAAAGTTATAGGGCTGTGGTACACGGACACCTGCGGCTGCAAGACGATACAACGCATCAACTTCGGCATTTTGCCATACTTCTTCTTGCTGTTTACGTCCAAAGCGGGTATTTTTTTCCATGGCACGCGCTTGCCGGGTGTTTCTAACTTTGCGTCCTTCCTGATATAACGATTGTTTATGGAATCCGCGCTTGTTAGCTTCTTTATAGACTTTGGCGCAGCGAATTTCACCTTCTGAAAGTACTACATAGACCGCTGCTTCCTTGCCACTTTTTAGTGGCCGAATAACTTCATCGACAAGACCATCGCGAACCAAGGGTTCAAGACTTTTTGGAGTTTTCATTACTGTCCTTTACCAGCTATACTTAAAAAAATTTGAAATCATGAAGTAGATACAGCCATTTTTATACGCATATAATACAGTGCATTGCCGCAAAGTAATTCACAATTATTAACATGCATGTGGTGATAGTGCACTATATTATTCTTTTAATGTTGTATCATTCAAATACTTCAGGACCCCCAATCCAGCAGCTCGACCTGAAGCAAAACAAGTCGTTAAAAGATAACCGCCAGTGGGTGCTTCCCAATCCAACATTTCACCCGCACAGAAAACGCCTGGCATGGCACTTATCATTAAATGCTCGTCAAGTGCATCAAATGACACGCCACCGGCACTGCTAATTGCTTCATCAAGTGGCCTGGTGGCTAGCAGTTTAATAGGTAATGCCTTGATGACAGTACATAATCGACTTAAATCATTAAAATCAGATGCTGATAACACTTCTCTAAGCAATCCTGCTTTGACACCTTCAATACCAATCCGTTTACGAAGTTTATTTGCCATTGAATCTTTCCCTTGAATTTGCGACATCTTTGCAAAAATCAACGGTAATTGTTTATCTGGCAGCAAATCAAGATGAATGACTGCAAATCCTTTCCTTAGGATCTCTTCTCGCAGTAAAGCAGAAAGACTATAAATTAATCCTCCTTCCAGTCCATTTTCAGTGATGATTAATTCCCCTTGTTGATGGACATAAACACCTTCAGCATTGCTAAAAGAAACGCAAACTGATTTTAACGGTTGCCCTGAAAATCGGCCACGAAAATGCTCACTCCAGAATACATCAAAGCCACAATTTGAAGGCTTTAGTGGATTAACCACAACACCTCGTTCGGTAAGTAATGATACCCAAGCTCCAGTAGAACCCAGACGCCCCCAACTACCTCCACCAAGAGCAAGGACAACGGCATCAACTTTTATAGTGCTCTCACCTGCAGGGGTAGCAAATTTAAGCCCCGTATTATTACCTTCGCTCCATCCTAACCATTGATGCCGAACATGAATATTAACACCGGCAACTCGTAATCGATGTAACCATGACCTTAGTAAAGGAGCCGCTTTCATGTCAACAGGGAACACTCGACCTGATGAGCCGATAAAAGTCTCAATACCCATTATCTTTAACCATTCACAAAGTGCTTGGGGCGTGAATTTATCAAGCAACGGTTTAATGTTAGTAAAGTGATCGCCAAACCGAGACAAAAACTTATCGAAAGGCTCTGCGTGAGAAATATTCATGCCACCTTTACCGGCCATCAAAAATTTTCGCCCTACAGAAGGCATGGCATCATAAAGATCAACCTGTATACCTGCGTTAACTAGAACTTCTGCTGCCATTAATCCAGCAGGCCCACCACCAATGACTGCAACTGTTTTTGGTAAAGCAGACTCGAATGAATACGTTAATGCGTTAAAGATTCTCTTTCTCCCTTAAGTATCTAAAACTTGCAAGCTTAATAGATAAGTTATAGTGTTAATAAAAGAGCATTATACAATACCACTGCTTTTTCCGATCAATGGACTACACAAAGAATAATTTATTTTTGATACTCTTTAATATTTTTTCTCTTTTGTTTCCAAAAACATATTTATAAGCAACTAGAAAATGAACGCAATGAAGACATCTGTTTCCAATAATATTTTTTCTGAAATTCCTGATCAGTTACCAGAAGAAATAGCTGAATGTATTCTCAAAAAGAAAATATAGTTATTGAGCGCATTATCTCGAATGGTCATATTACAACGGCAGGTCAATGGTATGATCAATCAAATGATGAGTGGGTAATACTACTTCAGGGACAGGCAATTCTAGTTTTTGAAGAACACCAAAAACAGGTAACACTCAATCCGGGAGATTATCTTTTGATCCCAGCCCACGCAAGGCACAGGGTTGAATGGACGCTTCCTGAGTTTAGTACCATTTGGCTGGCCATTCATTGTTAAAAGCTAAGGTAATATTAATATAACTATCATTAACTGCCCCTTTTGCACCTAAAATTACATCTACCATTG
>SESD01000666.1_pt1 | contig 20861 bp, 17 predicted proteins | sample 3171411 | NCBI WGS metagenome assembly SESD01 (sample SAMN06051880, study PRJNA518727) | freshwater metagenome | biome: subpolar coniferous forest; feature: holomictic lake; material: water; isolation source: holomictic Lake 442, 16.5 m depth | place: Canada: near Kenora, Ontario | collected...
CACCCCACCGCAAGTGACCGGCGCCCTCGTGGCTTTTTTAGGTGAGTCCAGCGACGAGTTGCGCCGGCTTCCCTCCGCTTCAGCGGCCATGATCACCTTGTGCGTGCCTCGCGGGAGTACGCGCTTGCCCGCTACCGGAACGGGAGTCCTCGTCCCCCTGAAAACCCCGTGGCGTAACGGAGATTCCTTTCTTATTACCGCACTTACCTTCCTCGATCGCAAGTGGCCACATCTCGCGCGTGACGAAGACGTTCTCCTCCGGGTCCACGTCGGGCGTATCGATGATCGCCGTGGCCTCGAAATGTCCGACGACGAACTAGTCGCGCGGGTACGTGAAGAACTCGCCGTCATCGTGGGTGCCTGGCCACACGAGGGCGAATCGGTGGTGGTGCGTTGGCACGACGCTCTGCCGCAATACCTCGTGGGACATCACGATCTCGTAGAACGTGCGCGCGCTGCGAGTGAAGCGCGGGGAATTTTCTTGGCTGGCAAAACCTACGACGGCGTGGGCATCCCCGCCAGCATCGGTTCGGGTCGCCGCGCTGGACGAGAGATTCTGTCGCGCCTCGCGGACTAGAGGTAGTAGCCGGAGTGAATGTACACGCAGGGAACTCCCGCGTGAATGTACATGGCGTGATTTTTTGGATCGTCGTCGAGGGCGAGGCATAAATCAAAGCCGTAGGCCCGCAGGTCTTCCACGACGCCGTTCTTAAACACTTCAACGCCGGAGTAGTCACCGTATTCGCGCATGATGAGTACGTCCCAGCGCAGATTGTGCTCCTGCAACCACCGCAGAGTGTGTGGTTCCACGCGCCGCGGTCGTCCGGTGACCAAAATCACTGACAGGGACGAGTCCAAGAGCTCCAAGAGTCGGCGCATCTCTTCGATGACCGGGTCGTCGCCGCAGGCCTCAAAGAATGAGGACCAATCCCCCCAATCCAAAAAGTGTTGACGACCCGACGCGTCGGCTAAGACCCCGTCGATGTCGAAGATGACCGCGCGACCACCTGGCTGGGCCTGCGTGCGCCACGACCAGTACTCGGTGAAAGGGTGGGGGGAAGTCGTCACAGGATAATCAGGCTACTGGCGCTGGTGGCTAACTCTGCGAGACTGGACGACGTGGGAACGCTCGAACGCAAGACGCTGCCCGTTCCTTACGGACAACGCGTCTACGTCGTCAGTGATCTCGACCTCAGACCCAACTCTCCGCGCCCACAACGAGGCGTACGCGAACTCATCGAGTTGCTCGACGACAGTGACGACCCCACGGTGGTCATCGTGGCCGGGAATTTCTTCGCCCCCACGGAGGATGCCGGGGACTACGTCACCTTTCTTCGCGAACTGTGGCAAGCGCATTCTGATTTACGTGCCAGTATCCAGCGTTTCACCCAGGGCGAGGGCCGACAGCTCATTCTCCTCGGAGGTTTTCGCGATCAGGCCATGATCAGTACCGAGGCCGTGCGGGTCGAACTCGCCCATCTCGCCATCGACGTTGCCGGTGACGTCATGTTGCATATCGGCACGGCCCAGGGCGTGCGTGAGGTATCGGTAGTTGCCGGACAGACCGATATCGCTTCCGAGCTGGCGGACGCCTCCGAACGGTCCGAGGCCGCTCGCCTGGAAGACCCATCCGCCGCCGCTCGCTTCGCGGCCTCGCGCCTCTTGTACCGTCGGCTCGGACGGTGGGTATGGCTCCCCGTCTGGGGCGTCGTGGTGGTGGACCTGGCCGCCTCCATCATCCAAGGCGCAGCCGCCTTCACCCACCGACACGTACGGGTACATCTCCACACGCATCCGACATCAGTATTCGCCTCTATTTTGATCAATCTGGTCACCATCGCCTTCGTCGAAGCCGTGCTCGCGGGTATCGCGGGTGTAATAATCCGGCGGCGTTTTGTGCGTCGCGACAACGCTGCGACCGACCCACAGACCCGAGATATTTTGAGCCACACCCTCGTCAACGGCACCCCGGCTATTGAATACGCCTCACGAATCGGTAGCCGCGGTGGTGGTGGTGCCATCGTGGGTGGTGCGTCGCGTCCGGCCTTGGCTTTTCTCTCCGCCGGCGTGTGCGCCAGTCCTGGTCCCTCACGGAGCACGGTGGTGGAACGTCGTGGTCGATTCGGACTGCCCCCCACCTTTGTCGTAGTGGACCGCTTCGCCATGATCGAACTCGAAGCCGCGACCTCCGTTCACGCACGACTCATTGGCGGCGACACGCAGATTCCGCGCGGCACCTTGCTCGAGCGCCTCGTCAGTGGTTCCGCTCGCCTGCCGGGCTTATCCAAGGAGACTTTGGTGGTCGGAGCGTGGCCCAGCGCTAACCCCTGGCCCACCCAGCCCGAAATCACCACCGACCAGCGTCGCGATACCACTATCCGACGACTCGCGAGCTACCTCTTGATGCTGACCGGCTTCTTTGACATTTTGATTGGACTACGGCCACCGCTGCGCGGTCATTTGAACTCCGTTCTCACCTTCTTACCGCTCGGCGTTGATCAGTCGGTGGGAGCGGTGACGGCCATTGGTGGCGTGGCCCTGGTCATGCTGGCGCGCGGCGTGCGGCGAGGCCAACGCCAGGCGTGGACCGTGGCGGTATTGCTCCTCGCGGTGACCACGGTGGTGCATTTCCTGCGTAGTTCACACATCACCACCACCATCGCCTCCGTCGTCGTTCTCGTCGTCATGGTGGTAGCGCGCGAACGCTTTAGCGCCACCACTGACCGCGGAGGCTTGCGTTCTTCCTTGCCGCGCCTCGGCCTGGCCGCCGTGCTCTCGGTGAGCGCGGCCACGGTGGGGGTCGTGTTTTCCTATCGTCACCATCACCTCAATCTCCCGTGGTGGCGCGTGTTCCTGGCCTGCGGTGAGCGACTGGTCGGTATCACCACGGTGTCCCTGCCCGATACCGCTAATGACTTCACCACCGCCGTGATGGAGTGCGTGGGCGCCGCCCTCATCGTGACCGTCATTTATTTGGCCACCCGGCCCGTCGTCGACCGACGTCTCTCGGAAGGCGCCAACACCGCCGAACGTCGTTTAGCCGAACTACGGGCGCGTGACATTGTTCGTCGTCACGGCCACGGAAGTTTGGATTACTTCGCACTACGCGACGACAAGCAGTTCTATTTCTTCCGTGACTCCCTCGTGGCCTACGCCGTCTACGGCGGCGTCGCGGCCATTTCCCCCGATCCCATCGGGCCCCGCGCCGAACGCGGCGAGGTGTTTCGCAACTTCCGCGCTTTCGCTCAATCACGTGGTTGGACCATCGCCGTGGTCGCAGCCGACTCCACCTGGCTTCCCATCTACCGCGAAAACGGACTGCACTCCATCTACCTCGGTGACGAAGCCATCGTGGATTGCCAGCGCTTCAGCCTCGAGGGCGGGCGCATGAAGGGCCTGCGTCAAGCCTGCACCCGCTTGGAGCGCAAGGGCTACACCGTCGAGTTCCGTGACCCCGCCACTATTGATACCGCGGACGCGGCCGACATTCTCGAACTCATTACCAAGTTGCGCCGCGGTGATGGGGAGCGTGGATTCTCCATGATGCTGGGTCGCCTCTTCTACGCCAAGGACAAAGGGCTCTTGCTCACCATCGTGCGGGGTCCGGACGGAGTGCCCGCCGCCGTCTGCCAGTTTGTTCCCGGTGCCGCGGCTCACTCCTATTCGCTCGATCTCATGCGTCGCGACCCGGGTGAGCACCCCAACGGACTTTTGGATTACGCCCTGTGCTCCACCATTGCCCACATCGCCCAGCGTGGTGGGCGCAACGTGAGCTTGAATTTCGCGGCCTTCCGCTCCGTCTTGGACGGCGAGCGCGGCGAAGGGACATTCACCCGCATCGAACGCTGGGGCCTCAAGCGCCTCAGCGGAATTCTTCCCATCGAAACCTTGTGGAGCTTTAACAACAAGTACTACCCCACCTGGTATCCGCGGCACTTGGTCTATCCGGGAGTGGAGTCCTTCGTGCCGGTGGTGGCCGCTATTTTGCGCGCGGAGTCCCTCACCGAAATTCCCCTGGTCGGACGATTCTTCGCTAACGACCCGGCTAATCGACCCGGCACGGTGGTGCCCCCCGAGATTGTGGCGGCCGCTAACGCGGCGAGTAGTCACTCGCGCGACGACTGATTGCCCTGACCAAAGTAGTGGTGGCTTCCGGCGCCGCCCACAAGAAGAGCGAGGGCTCTACGAGTTCCACTTCCATGACTGACCACGTACCGTCACTATCCACGAGGTCCACGCGCGCGTAGAGCAGTTCACCGAACGCACAGTCGGAAAGTACGCGCTGGGCTACGTCGATGGCCGACGCGGGAGCGTCCACCCGTCGCATTTGTTCACGTCGATAGAGGGCGTTGCGATCTAATTCGGTGACCGTCAACATGGCACCCTTGTTCATGGCGTGAGAGAACTCTCCCCCAATGAAGATGATGGCGGTTTCGCCCTCGTGGTCAATAGAGGTGACGTAGGGCTGGATGAGAACGTCACGTCCGCGCTGGTGGAGCGACGCCACGTGGGCACGGGCCGCAACGACATCTCCCGCGGCGTACCGTTCGGCATCCATAGATCCTGCACCCACCGCGGGCTTCACCACGAAGTCGCCGGCGGGAAATTGTGGCTCGTCGCCCCGGTCACAAAAACTCGTGGGGACGATGGCGTGGCCGCGGTCACGCAGATCGGAGAGATAGTGCTTGTCCGAAGACCAGCGCACGGCGGCCAGGGGATTCCACAGGCGCTCCACCGAGGCCGCCCAGTCGAGAAATTCCTCACGCCGTGGCGCGTAGTCCCAGGTGGATCGAATGACCGTCAGGTCATAGTCGTTCCAGGCAACGCTCGGGTCATCCCAGATGACCAAGTCGGCGTCCAGACCGGCCGCGGCGCAGCCACGTAGCAGCAGCGGGGAGTCGGGATCGACATCTTCACCACGACACGTGGCGATCGCCACGCGAGCGCTCACGAGAAGAAGAGGAGAGAGGCGCGGTGTGCGAGGTCCACGAGTGGCCCCACCCAAATACCGCCGACCACGCTGGCACCAGCCACCACGCCGATAACGGCACCGGTCGAACGGGGCACGTCAATGCGCACCCCATCGTGGACGTCGTCGGCGAATATCGAGAGGATGATGCGGAGGTAGTAAAAAGCAACTACCGCTGCGGACACCATCGCCACCGCGGCCACGACGGCACCACCGGAGCCAATAGCTGCTTCGAGCACCGAGAACTTGGCGAAGAAACCAGTGGTGAAGGGGGCGCCCGATTGGGCCAGCAGCAGCACCGTCAGCGCCCCACCCAGCCAGGGCTGACGTCGCGCGAGACCGCGATAGGCGTCGAGGGAGTGTTGGGTGTCGCCGCGTCCGCCGACCAGGGTCACCACGGCGAAGGTGGCCAAGGTCAGGGGGGCGTAGATGGCGACGTAGTACAAAGTGGCCGACACGCCGCGCGGGGTACCACTCCACAGACCGAGCAACATGAATCCCGCGGTATTGATGGAGGAATACGCCAAGAGACGCTTGATGTTGCGTTGGGCGAGTCCGGCAACAGCACCCACCAGACAGGACAGGACCACCAACACGAGAACGATAGGTCGCCACGAGGACTGCGAGGTGCCGACGGCCTCGAGCATCACGCGCAAGAAGGCCGCGAAGGCGCCGACCTTAACGATGCCCGCCATCAAACCCGTGACCGGCGTCGGCGCACCGTCGTAGACGTCCGGTGACCACTGGTGGAAGGGCACCGCAGCGATCTTGAAAGCAAAGCCCACGGCCAACAGGCCAACCCCGGCCAGCAAGATGCCGCTCTTGACCAAGTACGTCGTGGACAGCACGTTGGCGATGACCGTCAGATTGGTGCTGCCAGTGGCCCCGTAGGTCAACGCGGCACCGTAGGCGAAAATCGCGCTGGCGAATCCGCCCAGCAGGAAATATTTCAAAGCGGCCTCGGCCGAGACACTGCGGTGACGGTCAAATCCCACCAGAACGTAGAGTCCAATCGACAAAATCTCGAGACCCAAGAAAATCACGATGAGGTCATTGGCTTGGGCCATGATCATCGCACCCGACGACGCGGCGAGAGCCAGGATGTGGAATTCGGTTCCGCGCAAGCCTTCACGCGTTAACCAGTCGTGCGCCACGAAAGCTGTTCCAATGACGCAGAGAGCGACCACCCCCGAAGCCAACACCGAGAAGCCGTCAAACGCTACCGCGCTGGCGGCGGTCACGCTGGCACCGTGCACGCTCACGCTGTGCCACTGGAAGAAGGTACTCACCAAGGCCGCGAGTCCCGCCACCACGCTGACGTTGGTGACCTGCGCTCGCGTCAGGCGCTGGCGCATGAGCGCGGCTGCGAAGAGCAGGAACAGCGATCCGGCAATCAGGCTGAGTTCGGGCGCCAGGGCCAGGTAGTCAATGGACGGGATGGTGAGCTTCATCGGTTCACTCCCTTGGCATCAGTGTGAGCGACCACGCTGTGCACCGAAGGTTCAATGCGAGCGGTGGCCATCGTGGGGTACACACCGAGAACCACGATGAGTGCCACCAAGGGGGCGAGCAACCAGCGTTCGCGCACTGAGGCATCGGACACGCCGGCGTTCTCCCCCGTCGCGGGACCGTGAAAAATCTGTTGGTAGGCCCACAGGAGATACACCGCAGAGAGCACCACACCCAAGGACGCCACCACCGCCCACCAGGGATGCGTGGCGAAGGTACCGATCAGCACCAAGTACTCCGATACGAAACCCGACAGCCCGGGAAGCCCGATCGATGCCAACATGACCACGGTGAACAATCCCGCCAAGATCGGCGCCGGACCTTGTAGACCCCGCAGGTCGGCAAGCATGAAGGTGCCGCGACGCTTTTCGACGAAACCAATAATCAAGAAAAAGGCGGCGGTAATGACGCCGTGGTTGAACATCAATAAGACCGCACCGGTGGTAGCGATCTGTGATCCGGACATCACGCCCACGATGATGAAGCCCACTTGGGCCAGTGACGAATAGGCCACCAAGGTCTTCATGTCCTTAGAGACCGCGGCCAGCCCCGAGCCGTAGACAATGCCGATGACGGCCAACGTCAGCACGACGGGTCGCATGGTGGGCAGCGCCGTGGGCAGCAAAAACACCGCGAAGCGCAAGAAGCCGTAGGTCCCCAACTTCGCCAAGAGGGCGGAGAGCACCATGGAACCACCGATGGGAGCTTCACGGTAGGCCAGCGGGCTCCAGGTGTGGAAGGGCCACAGAGGTGACTTCACGGCGAAGGCGATGGCGAAGGCGGCAAAAACCCACACCGCGGTCGCGTGGGGCAAAGTGACGCGGGAGAGAGCGGAGATCGCGAAGGTGACGTTGCCACCGAACTCCACCACGTGGACGTAGCCCAGGTAGATGAGTCCGACCAGCAAGAATCCCGAACCCAGCAAGGTGTAAATGAAGAACTTGATGGCCGCGCGTGAACGCTCCGCCCCACCCCACTGGGCGATGAGGAAGTAACTCGGAATAAGAGTCAACTCGAAGAACAAGAAGAACTCCAAGAGGTCGCGACTGACGAAACTACCGATGGTGGCGGTGGTGACGAGCAACATCCATGCCGCGTAACTCGTCGTTGCCCGCTCGGGACGCGCCCCCACCAGGGCGAGCAGAACCACGAGGGAAGTCAGCAGCACCAGAAGGAGAGAAATTCCGTCAATACCTACGTCGTAGGCCACTCCCAGTGGGGCAGCTAGTACGGAACGATGGGCGAAGTCCACCACGCCCGAGGAGTGCCAGTTATAGAGAGCCGTGACGACGGCGCTGAGAATCAGCTCCGCGCTGGCGAAGCTCACGGCCACGCGGTAGGCGGTCGTAGCGTGCGCGCGCAAACTCACGGTGAGCGCGACGCCGACGAGGGGCAACAGAAGCAGGGCGTTAATCAACCAAAAACTGTGCACGCTTACCAGGTCCTCATCAGTAGGTAGATCACCGCGACGGAAAGACCCGCCGTCACCGCCACGGCGTAGTGACGCAAGAAGCCAGACTGCAGACCGCGGAGACGTTCGCCACCGCGATTCGCCAGACCCACGACACCGCGTACGGCCCCGTCAAGGACTGCCGGCTCGATGAAATCCGCGCCCACGTGGGCCATCGCGGTGGCCGGTCGCCCCAGAAGGGTGTCGTAGGCGTCATCCCAACGCCACACGTTTTCGAGGAAGGATGATTCGAACTTGCTCGGCCAGGGCGTGGTGCTCTTCCAGATAGTAAAGGCCGCCAGCAGGCCAATAACGGCGGCGGCGAAATCGACACCCGCCAAGACGAACTGTGCGGTGGCCGAACTTTCTCCGACCATCGGGAGCATGCCGAAGGAGGGGTTGATGAAACTGGCCAACGAGTTGTGGTGCATCCACGGAAGATTCAACGCCCCACCGAGAACCGACAGCACGGCGAGCACTAGCAGCGGCAGGGTCATGACCCACGGGGACTCGTGCGGGTCGTGACCATTGGTGACCTCGCGGAATCGTTCGTTGCCACGGAAGGTAAGAACAAAGAGACGGCTCATGTAATACGCCGTCAGGACTGCCGTCACGATTCCCAGGACCCACAATGGCTTGGAGTAGGCGTAGACGTTGGTGAGGACATCGCCCTTAGCCCAGAATCCGGCGAAGGGGGGAATACCCGAAATCGCCAACCAGCCAATCAAAAAGGTCGGGAAGGTGAGCGGCAGGAATTTCTGCAGGGCGCCCATTTTGCGGAGATCTTGCTCGCCGTTGAGTGAGTGGATTACCGATCCCGAACCCAGGAAGAGCAAGGCCTTGAAGAAGGCGTGCGACACCATGAGGAAGATGGCGGCGGAGTACGCGCCCGCGCCGACGGCCAACATCATGAAACCAATCTGCGAGACGGTGGAAAAGGCCAACACCTTCTTGATGTCTTTTTGCGAGGTGGCGATGGTGGCCGCTACAAAAGCCGTGGCCCCACCGACGATGGCGATGGTCAGTCGACCCGACGACGACAGGGATACCACCGGCGACATCCGACACAAGAGGTAGACCCCGGCGGTCACCATGGTGGCCGCGTGGATCAGAGCCGACACCGGCGTAGGGCCTTCCATGGCGTCGGGTAGCCAGTTGAACAGGGGTATCTGTGCGGACTTGCCCGCGGCGGCCAAGAGCAGCGAGAGAACGACCAGGGTCGTCACCGTGGGCGACAAAGTTCCCACGCGCGCAAAAACGTCGAGGTAGTTCACGGTGTGGAGGTTCGTGAAGAGTAGGAACATCGCGAACATCAAGCCCAGGTCACCGACACGGTTGTAGATGAAGGCCTTCTTGCCCGCCGAGGCAGCCGCATCACGATCGAAGTAGTAACTCACGAGCCAGTAGGAGCACACTCCCACGCCTTCCCAACCCACGAAAGTGAGCACCATGTTGTTGGCCAGAACCAGGACCAACATCGAAAAGACGAAGGCGTTGAGGTACAAGAAGAACTTGCGAAAGTCTTTTTCTCCGTGCATGTAGCCAATGGAGTACAGGTGAATCAAGGTCGAGATACCCGTGACAAAAAGACACATGGTGATGGACAAGGGATCCACGAGAAGGGCGGCCGCGGCGTGGAATTGACCCACCGACAGCCAACTAAAGAGATTCACCGTTATTTCGCGTTGCCCCTCGTGCAGGAGGAGAACAAAAGTGGTCACGGTGGCCACGAACGAGGCACCCACCGCGGAAGTGGCTAACCAACCGGCGCTGGGCTCACTGGCTTGACGCCCCAACACCAGCAAGCTGACAAAACCCACCAGAGGAAAGAGCGGAATTAAAAAGGCGACGTGACCCATCTCAACCCTTCAGTTCTGACAACTCGTCGACGGACACGGAGTGACGTCGTCGGAATACCGCCACCACGATTCCCAGACCCACCGTTACTTCGGCGGCCGCGACGACCAGGATGAAAAAGACGGCTGCTTGGCCGCCGATGTCCTGCAGGCTGCGCGCGAAGGTGACAAAAGTGAGGTTGACGGCGTTCAGCATCAGTTCCACGCACATGAACATAATGAGCGCGCTGCGACGTGTGAGTAAGCCAAAGGCGCCAATGCCGAAGAGAACGGCGGCGACGATTAAGAACCACGAAGCAGGAATGGTCATGCGATTTCCTCGTCGTTCTCGCGGGGGCGATCGCTGCGCGCGAGCACCACGGCACCCACGACGGCGATGATTAACAACGCGGCCGTGGCTTCGAAGGCGTAGATGTAGGTGGTGAAGATGGCGGTACCGAGATCGTTGACGTTGGAATACCCTCCGCCCAAGCTGTGGCCACGATTTGAGAGAGCGCTCACGCCGGTCACCCAGCCTGCGTGGGCCATCATGGTAATGACACCGGCCACCGTGACGCCCACACCGAGCACGGCCAATGACCGCTGCCCTACCAAGGGTTCACCAACCACGTCGTCACGGTCGACGCCGAGGAACATGATGACGAAGAGGAACAAGACGACAATCGCGCCGGCGTACACAATGATTTCCACCGCGGCCAGAAATTGAGCATCCATCTCGACGAAGGCAATCGCCACCCCGAAGAAGGTCATAATCAAACTGAGGGCCGAGTGCACGGGGTTCTTGGCGACGATGACGCTGACGGCTCCCACCATCATGAGAGCACTCGCCACCACGAAGGTGATGACGTCAGGAAGTGAATGCACGCTAGCAATCATCGCAGTAAGCGTTTCTTTAATGCGGGAGGCATCTTGGCTTCGAGCTTGCGACGTGCTCCCGCGACGCCGCGGTGACTGGCCGGAACATCTTCGGGGAGAAGGTGCGCCGAGAAGACATCGCGCAACTGCTTGGAGCCCGTAGCGGAGTCGTCACGACCATCGCTCTGCCCGGCTTCGGGAATGCGCACTCCCACACCTAAATCACCGGACCATTGGATCACACCTTCGTAGGCGGCCGATCCCGAAGGACTCGTGGCGCGCATCCAGCCCGAGGTCATGTCCTCCTCGCCGTCGCGCCAGTCTTCCCACGGCAGTCGCTGGGGCATGCCCATGTCGTCGACAACTAATTCGGCCTTGGTGTAAATAGCGTCGGCGCGGTTGCTAAAGGAGAATTCGAACATTTTGGATTCGGTAATGGCCTGGGTGGGGCAGGCTTCGACACACAAGTCGCAGTGAATACAGCGGAGGTAGTTGATTTCGTAGATGTAGCCGTAACGCTCACCGGGGCTGACGGGGTGGTCGGCGGGATTGTCGAGACCACGAACGTGGATGCAATCCGCCGGGCAGACGCCCGCACACAGCTCGCACCCGATGCACTTCTCCATGCCGTCTTCGTAACGATTCAACACGTGACGACCATGCTGACGCGGCTGCTTGGGTCGCTTTTCCTGTGGGTAGCTAATCGTGACGTTGGTCCGCGTCAGGTGGCGGAAGGTCAAATTGAACCCACCGAAGAAAGTCTTCCAATGCGCAGCCATTAGTTGTCCTCTCCATCGCTGAGGGCCCGAATCACGTGGCCGGGAATGGGGCGCTCGCCCACCTTCGGCAGAACTTCGTTACGAGATTCTTGATCACTACCAATTTCAAACGAACGCCCCAGCATCACCGAGGAGAACAGCACCACGCCGGTGACGCCGAAGCCCCAGGATGGCGACAGGATAAATCCAGCCACGATCAACATCCAGCCCAGCGACAGCGGGATCAAGCGCTTCCAACCGAGCTCCATCAATTGGTCGTAGCGGTACCGCGGGAGGGCGGCGCGGAACCAGATGTAGCACGCGGCGAAGATGGTGGTCTTCAGCAAGAACCACACGATGGGGAAGACCCACTGAACGTGAGGAATCGGTGGCACGTAGCCCGCGGGGCCACCGAAGAAGAGGGTCACCATGATGGCCGACATGGTGAGAACATTCATGAATTCGGCCAGGAAGAAAATCGCGAATCGAATGGAGGAATATTCCGTGTGAAATCCACCCACCAATTCGCTTTCCGCTTCCACCACGTCGAAGGGGGGACGGTTGAGTTCGGCGGTGATGGCAATCAAGAACACGACGAAGGGAACAACACCGAGGTGAATCACGTTCCAGTGCCAGATGCCGCCACGCTGTGCGTCCACGATGGTGCGCGTGGACAAGGAGCCGCTGGACAGAACGATGGTCACGATGGTCATGCCCAAAGCCGCTTCGTAACTGATCATCTGCGCGCTGGCACGGACCGAAGAAATCAAGGGGTATTTCGAACCCGAGGACCAGCCGGCCAACATCACGCCGTAGACGGAAATTCCGGACATGGCCAACAAAAGCAAGATGCCGATGGGTGGGTCCGATACCTGCAACGAGAAGGTGTGGCCCGCGACGGTGACCACTCCACCCACCGGGACGATGGCAAAGGTGATGAGCGCAGGCAGGAGCGTCAGATACGGCGCCAGCTTGAAGACGAAGCGATCCGCCTGGGCCGGCACGAGGTCTTCTTTAAAGAACAGCTTGATGCCGTCAGCCAAGGTCTGCAAGATACCGAAGGGTCCCCAGCGTTGTGGTCCGATACGACTTTGCATGTCCGAAATCAACTTGCGCTCGAACCAGATCATCAAGGTAACGGATCCCATGAGACCACCGAAGGCCACCAGCACCTTCAGCGCCACAATCAACACGACAATCCAGGTCACTCCATGGTCGAAGAGCGGATCACCGGCAGCGAAGATCGAATTCATCGTGATTCCAGTCGTAGTTCGATGACGGCTTCATTCATCGCCAAGGCACGGCCCACGATGTCCCGGCCGTCGTCGGCGAGAGTGTTGGCGACGAATTCCAGCACGCCGCGTGGAACGAGAGCGTTGACTACTACTTCAATATCGAACGAGCCCAGGGTGCCCACGGCGCGGACCACGTCGCCCGTCGATACACCGAGGCGATCAAGGTCGTAGGGGTTAGCCATTCCCACCGTGTGCGGAATCAAATCCGCCAAAGCCGGCGAACCCAACACGGCGGCGGACTGATCGTAGAGCCGGCGGCTCACCACCACCTGAAGGGCGTAGGCGTCCGCGAGGGCCGTGGACGGCACGGACTGAATCTGCACGTCGCGAGTTTCGATAGCGGGCACGCTGGCGGTGGGGACATCGCCACGAGCGGTGACGTCACCGGCACGCGGCGAGAGTCCTACCAGTTCGGCCGAGCGCAGTCCCGGGTTCGCCATGGGGTCTTCCGTACCCGCAGCCGTGGTCGTGTGGTCGCGACCAACCACGATGCCGTCGCTGGCGCCCGCAGCCATGACGCTGGCGGCGGGATAGCCCACACTCTCTTCGATCGTCTGCGAGGTGTGCTCGGGAGAATCCAGACCCAGGCTCTGGCCCAACATCTCTGCCAATTCAGAGGCAATGGCAACATCGCTCCATGCCGAGCCGGGAGCCACGATCTTCGGGAAGACCGCGCTCACGCGACCTTCGAGGTTGGTCACGGTCCCGGAGCGTTCGTGCGACACGCTGCTTGGCAAGATGACGTCGGCGTAGGCCAAGGAGGCGCTGCCGTGTCCGGTCACCGCAATGACTGCGGCGGCGCCCAGCGCAGCTTCGGCGAGGCCGCGCTGCAAAGTATTAGAAATCACGCAACCGCCGAGGAGCAGGAGGGCGCTTTGGGTTCCGTCCCGCAGGGCGTGGAGTTGCTCGATGGTGCCGCGACCGGTGGCGTCAGCCGCGACGCCCAATGCCCGCGCCATGGCGACGGCGCTGGAACGACCGGGGCGCAGACCGGGGCTAAGACCCATGTCGAGGGCCCCGAACACGTTGGAGCGACGCAGTGCCGGCAGGAAACGAGCCTTCGGGAATTGTCGGGCGAATATCGCCACGGCGTTTTCCACGATGGCGGAGTCTTCGGCCAAGTTGCTGCGACCGACCACGAAGACCACGCCCGCACCGTCGGTACCGATGAGTCGACGTGCTTCGGCGAGTTCGTATTCGGAAAAACCTGCGCCCTGCGAGTGCAGACCGAGAGACGCCAATGCGGAATCGTCGCCGGCGATAGCGCCCGCGACGTGGTGCGCTTCTCCCGGGCGTGTGGGCAGGCTGACTCGTGCCAGCGAACGGACCGCCGAACTACCCGTGACCAGCTCCACTACGTTCGTGCGACCCTTCGTGACACTGTCACGAAGTCGCAAGAAGGCAATGGGAAGTTCTTCGCGGAGATCGCCGCTGAGTACCACCACGGTGCAGGCCTCGGCCATGTCGTTCAAGGTCGCCCGAGGAAGTGACTGCAGCAAGGCCGCGTCGAGTCCGTCTCCGTATTGCGCGTCGATGTTGTCAGTGTGCACGACGCCACGTAAGAAACGCTCCCAAGCGAAGGCCCCTTCGTTCGTGAGCGCCGCTCCCCCGATAGCCCCGAAGGATGAGGCACGGGACGTGCGCACAATCGTGGACGCCGCATCAAGAGCTTCACTCCAACTGGTCACGACCAATTCGCCGTTGCGACGAACCATGGGTTCGGTGATGCGCGTGCGTGGGTCCGTGACCGAGGTCGAGGTCTCGTCGCCGTCAATGGCGTCGATCGCAAAACGCCCCTTGTCACACAGCCAGCCGTGGTTGACCGCGTCGGAGTCGATACCCAAGACGCGCGTTAAACGACCCTGCGAGGATTGGACGGCCACGCGACAACCCACCGAACAGGTGGTGCAGGTGCTCTCGACTTGTTCCAAGTCCCACGGTCGCGCGGTAAAGCGATAGGGCTTCGCGGTCAAGGCACCCACCGGGCAGATTTGCACGGTGTTGCCGGAGTAGATGGAGTCGAAGGGTTCCGTCGGGAAGGGTGCGACTTCAATGGATTCCCCGCGACCGGCAAAGTCGATCTGCGCGTCGCCGGCTACTTCGCTGGCGAAACGGGTGCAGCGCGAGCACTGAATGCAACGTTCGCGGTCCAACAGAACCAATTCACCAATTTCGATGGGCTTGGCGAAGTGTCGCTTCTCTTCGATGAAGCGGGTTTCACCCGAACCGTGGGCCAAGGTCTGGTCCTGCAGCGGACATTCGCCACCCTTGTCGCAGACGGGGCAGTCCAGCGGGTGGTTCGCCAAGAGGAATTCGAGAACGCCGTCTTGAGCCTTCTTGACCTTTTCGGAATCCGTGGTCACCGACATGCCGTCGCTCACGCGCAGGTAGCAGGCCGGCTGCAAAGTGGCGCCACGCGGGCCATCAACTTCGACCAAGCACATGCGGCATACGCCCACTGGCTCCATGCGTGGGTGATAACAGAAACGGGGAACGTAGGTTCCGGCGCGCTCGGCCGCGGTGATGATGAGTTCGTTGGCTTCGGCTTCTATGGCGCGGCCGTTAATGGTGATGGAGACGGTGGTGCGGGTGGTATCAGTCATGGGGACATCCATCGTGAGTGACGTGTGCGTAGAACTCGTCGCGGAACATGTTGATCGCCGAGGTAATCGACGAGGGGATGGAAGAACCAAGGACGCAAATGGTGGTTTGCTGCGGCGGCCAGCCCAAGCCAGGCGCGATGTTGTCGCAGAGGTCCATCAACAAGTCGAGGTCCTCCATGCGCCCGCCACCGTGCTCGAGACGGAACATGATGCGCTCCAACCAACCGGAACCTTCACGACACGGGGTGCACTGTCCGCAGGATTCGCGTGAGAAAAACTTGGTGATGCGCCACGCCGCGCGGACGGCGCAGGTGGTCTGGTCCATCACCACGATGGAACCCGAGCCCAGCATGGTGGCTTTCGCCCCGACTTCGTCTTGGCCCAAGGGCGTGTCGAGATCGTCGGGTCCGAGCCACGGGGCGGAGACGCCACCGGGGATAAAGGCCTTGACCTGACCGTTGTTGATGATGCCACCACCCAGAGCGGGATCAAAAATAATGTCGCGGAAAGTGTTCTTCGCCATTTCCAGCTCGAACATCCCGGGATTGTTCACCCGACCCGATAGTGCAAAAAGACGCGTGCCGGTACTGCGTCCCAGACCCAGCGCGGCGAAGGACGCACCACCGTGGGAAACGATCCAGGGCAAGTTAGCCATGGTCTCGACGTTGTTGACCACGGTGGGTTGACCGTAGAGACCAATCGCCGCGGGAAAGAAGGGGGGTTTGATGCGGGGGAAGCCGCGCTTGCCCTCGAGCGCCTCGATGAGAGACGTCTCTTCACCGCAGATGTACGCACCGGCGCCGGGATGCACCACGATGTCCAAGCTAAAACCCGATCCGAAAATATTGCTACCTAAAGCACCTTGTTCGTAGGCGTCGTTGATGGCTTGTTGCACGCGCTCAAGACCGAGGGCGAATTCACCGCGGAGAAAGATGAAGGCTTGTGTGACTTGTAACGCGTACGCGGCAATAGTCACGCCTTCGATGAGCTGGTGTGGCTCACGTTCAACGAGGTAGTGGTCTTTGAACGTTGCCGGCTCTGATTCGTCACCGTTAATGACCAAGTAGGACACGGGGGCTTTGCGGAGCATGGACCACTTACGACCGGCGGGAAAGCCCGCACCGCCGCGACCCAACAAACTGGCCGTATCGACTTCGGCAGCTACCGCTTCGGGATACATGGTGAGCGCTCGGCGCAACCCTTCAAATCCACCGGTGGCTAAGAAGCGCGTCAGGGTATGACTATCAGCAAACTCGCTGCGCGAAGAAACGATTTTGGGCGCCGAGAACACTGCCATTACTTCTTCTCCTGGGCGGCACGCTCTTCGCGGGCACGGTGAGCCACCGCACGCTCATTGGCGACCTGATCGGCGGGTGCGCGCAGACCGCCCGAACGACGTACGCGAATCAAAGTGCCGTGCGCGGGAATTTCCTCGTCGCGTCGGCCATTGCGCAGGTCATCAACCAGCGCATCCAGCGCGTCGGGAGTGGTGGTGCGCACGAAGCGGTGGTTCACCTGCACGCAGGGCGCGATATTGCAATCCGCCAGACATTCCGTCTCTTCCAAAGTGAACATGCCATCCGCCGAGGTCGAACCGACGGCGCAGCCCAAGGTGCTCGCCGCGTGATCCAGCATCTCCTGGCCGCCGGCCAAAAGGCAGGCAATGTTGGTGCAGACTCCGACGACGTACGTGCCGACCGGCTCGAGGTGGAACATGTCGTAGAACGACGCGGTGCCACGAACTTCCGCCGGGCTGGTTCCCGTGAGTTCGGCGACTTCCGCCATTCCTTCCGGAGTGAGGTAGCCGTCGTGTTCTTGCGCGAGGTGCAACAGGGGCAGCATGGCTGAGCGCTTCTGCGGGTAGAGCGCGACGACTTCTTCGGCCCGCAGGCGAATGTCCTGACGAAAATAGGTCATCGGTCCACCTCACCCATCACCGGGTCCACCGTAGAAATAACGGTGATGGTGTCGGACATGAGTCCTCCGCGCATCAAGAGAGGAACCGCTTGCAAGTTCACGAAAGAAGGTGCGCGCACGTGAATGCGATAGGGCTTCGGTCCACCGTCGGAGACGATGTAGCAACCCAACTCGCCACGGGGCGATTCAATCGCCGAGTAGACCTCACCGATGGGCACGTGGAAGCCTTCGGTGAAGAGCTTGAAGTGGTGGATCAACGCTTCCATCGACTCGTCGATACGCGCACGTGGCGGCGGGGTGACCTTGGAGTCCTGCGTGCGATAGTCACCGCGGGGCATCATGTCGAGGCATTGACGCACGATCTTGACGGACTCGCGGATTTCGTTCAAGCGAATGGAGTAACGGTCAAAGTTGTCGCCGTAGGTACCAACAATGACGTCGAAGTCCACCTGGTCGTAAGCCAAATACGGCATGGTGCGGCGTAAGTCCCACGGCACGCCCGTGGAGCGCAGGAGTGGTCCGGTCACGCCCAAGGCGAGGGCCTCTTCGGCCGTAATGGGGGCGACGCCCTCCATGCGGTTGCGGAAGATGGCTTGGCCGGTCAGCAACTGGTCGTACTCGTAGGTACGCGCTTCGATGGTGTCGCAAATAACTTGCACGTCGTCGTGCCATCCATCGGGAAGATCGGCGGCCACGCCACCGGGGCGCACGTAATTCAAGTTCAGTCGCAGACCGGCAACTTTTTCGAAGAAGGCCAACACCAATTCGCGCTCGCGCAATCCGTAAATCATCATCGAGGTCGAACCGAGGTCCATGCCATTGGTGGCCATCCACACCAGGTGCGACGAGATGCGGTTGAGTTCACCCATCATCATGCGAATCCAGGTGGCGCGTTCGGGAACCTCAATGCCCAGCAACTTCTCTACAGCCAGGCAGTAGGAGATTTCGTTGTTCACTGGACTGAGATAGTCCATGCGGGTCACGTTGGTACCCCCCTGGACGTAGCTCAGTTCTTCACCGGTCTTTTCCATTCCGGTATGGAGGTAACCAATGACCGACTTCGTTCGCAATACGACCTCACCATCGAGTTCGAGCATCAAGCGCAAAACGCCGTGCGTCGAAGGGTGCGAAGGACCCATGTTGATGATCATGGTTTCGTCGTCCTGACGTTCCACGTCAATCGAATCCGAGCTCAGCACGCGACCGTCAAGTCGCAGAACCGCTCCGACTTCACGGTTGAGTTCTTCGTTGGCGGTGAACTCGCGTTGGCGTAATTCCTGTGCCCCTTCGGAGGTTTCGACTGTCAAAGTGTCAGAACGCTCCACCGTGCGGAAAGTATCGGTCATCGCGGCCCCGGAGTTTGCTTGAACTGCACCGGGACGCGACCGAGTCCGTAGTCCTTGCGCAGCGGGTGACCTTCCCAATCCTCCGGCATCAAGATGCGCGAGAGGTCGGGGTGTCCGGTGAAGAGAACGCCGTAGAGGTCGAAGGCCTCACGCTCCATGGCTTCGGTACCGGGGTAGAGAGAAAAGAGTGAATCGACTTCGGGTCGATCGGCGTTGGCCTGCACGCGAATGCGCACGCGGCGTCGTTGCGACAAACTCAGCAGGTTCACGACAACTTCGAAACGTTCGCCCACCACGCCCTCGGGGAGTTCACGACCGGGGTGCGTGAGATAGTCCACACCGCACAGGTCGACACACATTTCAAATCCTTCGTCACGACAGGCCTGCACCACCGCGACGTACTGCTCACGCGTCGGGAAATATGAAATGTCTGCGTTCAGTCCGGGGGCGCTGGCCACCGTGCCGAGAGCGGCCGGAAAGTTAATCACTTCGGCGTGCCCAATCGAACGGCGACCGGTACGTCGGGAGTCCACGCGGTCGGCGCGTGCGATAACTCGATGGGGCGACCTTCTGCACGACGCTTCATGATGTCGCCCGTGCGAATTTGCTCGTGCAGGGTCAAAATTGCGTGCATCAAAGTTTCGGGGCTCGGAGGGCAGCCCGGGGCGTAGACGTCGACCGGAATAATTTGGTCCACTCCCTGCACAATGGCGTAGTTATTGAACATTCCCCCCGTGGAAGCGCATACACCCATGGAAATAACCCACTTGGGTTCCATCATCTGGTCGTAGACCTGACGCAGCACCGGGGCCATTTTGTTCGACACGCGTCCGGCCACGATCATCAAGTCGGCCTGACGGGGCGAGTTGCGAAACACTTCCATTCCGAAACGCGCGAGGTCAAAGTCCGCACCACCCGCAGCCATCATTTCGATGGCGCAGCAGGCCAGACCAAACGACGCCGGCCACACCGACGCCCGGCGCGCCCAACGAACGAGGTCTTCGATTTGGCCCGTCAAAAAATTGTGCTGAAGGTCTTCGATTCCCATCACGCCACCTTGTCCGCGCTGATGCGCGTGATCGTCGATTCGCTGGTACGCGCGGGCGCTCCGCGCGTCAGTCGCTTGACCGGGCCCCACGAGAGGGCTCCCTCGCTCACGAGGAAAATCAAGGCGCCGAACACCACGACAGAAAACAGCAGCACTTCGACCAGACCGAAGTTACCTAGTTGACGAAACACCACGGCGAAGGGGTACATGAAAACGATTTCGATGTCGAAAATGACGAAGATCATGGCCACCAAGTAAAAGCGAACGGGGAACCGAGCGGGCGGTTCGTATTCGGGGACAATGCCACATTCGTAGGGTGCCAGCTTGGCGTCCGAGGACCGCTTACGTGGCGCGAGCAAACCCGACGCGATAAACGACCCCGACGCAAACAACACCCCGAGAATGAACAGTCCCAGTAGGGGGAGGTACTGGTCCACGGCTATTAGTTCTAGCAGCAATAGAACACTTTTCGTGCGTTTATCGGCACAGTTCATCGCCGTGCGCCGTAATCTTGGAGAGTGACTTCCCCCGCGTCGAAAATCGAAATGAACAAAACATTTGATGTCGTCATTGTCGGAGGTGGGCCGAGTGGCTCCGCCTGCGCGTATTGGCTCGCTCGTGCCGGGTGGGACGTATGCCTCGTTGAAAAGAAAGCCTTCCCCCGCGAAAAGACCTGCGGTGATGGCTTGACCCCTCGATCGGTACGCCAAATTATTGATATGGGTCTCGAGTCCGAGGTCGCGGCGCACGGGCACAAGTATTCGGGCCTGCGCGCCTTCGGTTTTGGTGCCGGCGTCGAGATGAAGTGGCCAGAACACCCCGATTTCCCCAATTATGGCTACACAATTACCCGTTTTTCCCTCGATGGGCTGGTTGCCGAGGAGGCTGCTCGCCAGGGGGCAACTGTTCTCACGGGCACGGAAGCCGTAGAACTGCTGGAAATGACCGAAGCTGCCCCCGGTGAGCTCCGCGGAGCTGGTGGAATTATGGCTAAAAACAAGGAAAATGGGGATATTTACCCCATTCGAGCCAAATTCGTGGTCGTCGCTGACGGTCAAAATAGCCGTTTGGGCCGTGAATTAGGCACTTCTCGTCGCCGCGACTGGCCCATGGGCATGGCCTTGCGGGGTTATTACACCTCCGACCGCCACGACGAGCCGTGGATTGACTCACATTTGGACATTCGGGACCCATCCGGCAAGGTTGTCCCCGGATACGGCTGGATATTCCCCCTCGGAGACGGTCGCGTCAACGT
>SESD01000671.1_pt1 | contig 20838 bp, 15 predicted proteins | sample 3171411 | NCBI WGS metagenome assembly SESD01 (sample SAMN06051880, study PRJNA518727) | freshwater metagenome | biome: subpolar coniferous forest; feature: holomictic lake; material: water; isolation source: holomictic Lake 442, 16.5 m depth | place: Canada: near Kenora, Ontario | collected...
TTCTGGATCAAGATCAAATATTATAACACTCCATACATCCCCGATCCTGAATGAATCGGGTAGAACAAGTTCTGCCATAATCTGGCGAGTCTGTTTGTCAAACAGTACCAGCGTACAGGAAGTGGCCGCAGTTGAAAAAACTGAAAAATTGACACCCCCCGGCACAAGAGAGGTACCGTAAGGCTTTACACGTCCCGGTCGAACTTTCAGTCCGGAAATTTCTCCTGTAGGATAAAGATCTATTCGTCCACTCATGGCTGCACTGTTTTGGTAACTTTTTTGATAGCATCATCGACACTTTTACAGGTAACAAACTGTTCCCAGAAGCCAGTAACACTCATGACATCTTCTACTGATTCGGGAACTGCTGCAAGCAACAGCTTTTTGTGCCCCCCCTGGGCTTCACGGTAGAGGAGCAGGAGCATTCTCAGCCCGGCACTGGTCAGAATACCTATACCCCCGAAATCAAGCACAAGATCTTCGACAGAGGAGAGTAAGGCAAGCAGTTTTTCCTGCAGTTCAGCGGCTACGGCATGGGTTATATCGCCAGTAATGGAGGCAACGGCAGTACCGCACTCTTGCGAAATTGTAATATTCATAATGTTATGATTCAGGATTGTAGACCGGCGCGGTCTTTTCAAAACTTTCTACGACTTTTTTCTGGATACGGATGCTGCCATCAACAGGTGAGCGAACCAGCTCTAACCGTTGATGAGAGATAAATGCTTCGTAATGGCTGGTTGCCTCCCCTGGTTTCCATGCCCGGCGTTCCCAACGAACCACAACAGCAACCTTGGCTAGTTGTCCATCCACCTTGATGTCCCAAGACTCAACGTTGTGCGTTTCATCGAAATATTTCATGAGCACATCGGCATACCATGCTGAAAAAGCCTCCTTACCCGTAAATGGCTTTTCGGTATAAGGGTAACGCATCTCCACATCGTCAGTAAGAAGAGCCAGCAGATTACCGGGCGGCTTGTGATCATTGGTGCCTTCATACCAACTAAGCACAACATTTTTGACCATCTCTGCTGTCAGTGGCGAGAGGTTTGTTGCGGCAACCAAGGGTTTTACGGATGTGCCCAGAAAGAGCATGATCAAATAAACGATGACTCTTTTTTTATTTGTCATTCATTCCTCCTTTGATTGTTTTTTTTTGCCCGACAGTCAAACGGTGACGGGAACGGACCATTGTCAGAATATTGGTGTCAGCGGAACGGAACACTTTTGCTTCGTCAGTGGATTGCCGTATGATGTACCAGCCAAGGCCTCCAATTTGGCGATCTTCAAGCGAAAGGGTGACATCAACAGCGGGAAGCGTGTCAGGGTCAAACGGTTGGCCTGAATCTTCAATGCGAACCACAAAATCATCACCATACCATGAGGTGAAGATACGATAATACTGGCTTGTATCTTCGCGAAGGGAGTAGTTAATCACGTTGGTGATGGCTTCACAAACTGCCAGAGAAATTTCCATTGCCCGGGCCCTCTCCATCCCCCCTTCGAGAGCCGTTGACTGAATTAGTTCCACAACCTGCTCAATCGTCTGGTTGGAGGCTGGCAGACGGTGTTCACTGGGTAAACAACCAGTCTCGATGAGCGACAGGGTAATATCATCGAAACGATCTTGACCACCCTGCCACTTCACGACCTTGTCAACAAGCTCTTCGGCGGATTGCTGAAGTGGCTTCGTCTTGTTCCGCAGAAGAAAATCAACCATGCGTGCCGTACCGAATTGCTCGCCCGATAGATCCATCGCTTCGCTGATTCCATCAGTATAGACCGCCAGAAGATCTCCTTCATGGAAGGGCGTTTGCCATGAGGTAAACTGCTTTCCAGCCAGAACGCCGAGTGCCGGTCCGCTTCGCTGTGAAAGAAATTCAACCGTTCCGTCACCACGGATAAGAATTGGTGGATTGTGGCCACAATTAATAGTGGTGATTGATTGTGCCAATGGATCAAGAACAACCAGAAAAAGCGTAACAAACATCATCTGCGGGTTTGACTCTGCAAGCATTGCGTTGAGCCTGGTGAGCGCAAGCACCGGTTCCATTCCTGAAACCATGCTCCGCAGGAGCAGGCTTACCCGCATCATAAACATCGCTGCGGAAATACCTTTTCCCGAAACATCTCCCACCGTAAAAACCGTGCGTCCCCCCGGTAGAACGAAATGGTCAAAAAAGTCACCTCCCACTTCCTGGGCTGGAATCGATAGACTGAAGTGACCTCCACCCATAAGTTTTATGGGTGGAGGAAGAACTGAAAGCTGAATGTTATGGGCAAGTTCGAGCTCCGTTGTCATGCGCTGCTGGCTGCGGGCCATCTCTTCCCGATGTTGAATCGAAAGCTGCAACTCATTGACCATGCCGTTAAATGCATCAATAACATCAGCAGTTTCGTCGTGACTGAATGAAGACTGTGTAATAGGTTGGAAATTCCCTTCATTGACGTTGCGAACTCCCTCACGGAGCGCATCGAGATTGCGTGTGGCCAGACCGGCACTCCATCTGAAAAGCAAACCTATACCAGCGATACAAAGCATCCCAAGTGTAAAAACTCCTCCGGCAAGCCACCAGACATCTGAATTCAGATCACTGGCGGGAATGACATAAACAAAAATAAGTGGCACTTGGGAAATCCTTCTGAAAAGGAAATAACTGTCGACACCGTTATATGGATTTCTGGCAATGAACGAGCCGGATAGAACAGAGTCATTATGAAGCGTTGTTAATGAAGTCATCGCTCCTGGATTTGAACGGATGAAATTCTGTAAATATTTGTCTGGCTGTGAATGTCCGGAAACACTTTGTTTGCCTGCGAGCAGGCGGCTGTGGGAGTCAAGAATGAACATCTGGTACTTTGTGCCAATATCAAGCCCGTCCATTGATTGCAGGATTGATTCGAGCGTTATATCGACAGCAATCACACCGTCTATTATCGGCTTGCCAAACTGTTCACGGTTAATCGGAACAGAACAGGTGATCTCCTGCTTATGTTCCGGGTCAGAAGAGAGATAAGGAAGACTCCAATACCCGTTGATGAATTTCATGTTACCGTTACGAGGTGGGATATACCATTGAGATCCCGGTGATGCTGGGTCATCTGGATCATAAGAGAGTTGCTGCCTCATGAATGTACCATTCCCTGCACCCCCGCGACGAACGACAACACTCCTGATCTTTTTTGGGCCAAGACGACTGTCAGGCTCGAACGCCAAACAAATCGCCTCAGCATCAGGGATGCGATGAAGCGCATTTTCCATGGCATCATACCATGTTTGCAATCCCGCTGGACTCCACTGTTGCACCAGATCCGTCGTAGAAAGAACCTGATCCCGAATAGAATGAATATCCGCATAAACCTTGTTGAACTGCAAATCAAGTCGATCATTAAGATCATGTAAACGGCGGTCAAGCAGAAGCTCACGCCCCTGCCAGACCGTTAATGGCGCAGTGCAAAGAAATATAACTCCCGAACAGACAAGAGCGATGATGGTAAAGCGCTCCCTGAGTCTCCGGGGAAGATAGCGATTAAAATTCATGCCCTGACCTTTTTGACTTTTACCACCCGAACCGCTTCACTCCTTTTTCCAGAACCTCTACCAGCTTTTGTCCACAAAGCTCTGAATCTCCGGTGGTACGGGCCGTAATGATCGGGTAATCTACAATAACCGAGTACTTCTTTCCGACATTTCCAATAAACTGGCCATCAGGGCCGACCGCGTCCTTAAGAATAAACTCAAGCTGATAGGGCGCACCCTGAAAACCATGATCAATCTTCAGATATCCATGCCCATCATTGTAGTCAAAAGCAAGGGGATGGCCGGTAACCCGTTTGCCGTAAATAATGCTCTTCTCGGTAATCTCATCACGAGTGAACGCCAATACGGCCACGCCATAACACTCTCCTGCTACCGGCTTTCCAGCCTTGAGGAACATGCGGATCAGATCATGCAGACGCTTGTTGTTGGCCATGTCGAGGATAGGACCGCTGCCACCAACCAGAACAAGTGCATCGTATTTCTGCACATCAATTGCTACCTTGTCAAGCGATTCATTGTAGGAAAATAGTTCGCTCAGGTAGTTCGGTGAGCTGAAGTAGGGTTTTGCTGGCAGCCACTGCGTGAGATTCAGTGGATGATCAAGTTTGCTGGAAGCCTCAACCTGCTTGACCTTTCCCGCCATATCTGGAGTGGTAACCGTGCGGCCAAGAGGAGGATCAACATAATTCGGATCCATGCTTGGGGGCAGCGCCAGCGGCTTTGTTCCTTTTGGTGTCGCAAAATCCACTTTATATCCTGCTGCTTCGAGCACGTCAAGCGGGCCAATAAGTTCTTCTCCCCAGTAACCGAATTCCGAGAGCACAAAAAGAACTCTCTTGTTTAACTGTTGTTTACCGGGTTTAGCGTCAATGGCCGACGCTTGACCAGACAACGTCGTTCCGAAAAGCAGCAAAAGAACTGCCAGTTTAAGCATTTTCATTTTCATAAGGTAAGTTTCCTGGATTATGGTATTAAATGTTGCTTGATAAAAATATCTCTAATCTGCTTCTCTGCATGGCTCATCTATCTATCAGGATTCCAGAAACTGTAAAGCTTCTTCAGTGGTTGATGCAATTTTGAAATATGGAAGAAAACCCGTGACATCAAGGGTGTCACGCATTGTTTGATCAAGACGGCAAAGTACCAGTTGACCTTCCATTTTCTGGATCTGCCGGACAACAAGGAGTAACATTCTCAACCCACTGCTCGCCAGATAGGTAACACCTCCGAAATCAAGTACAAGGTATTTCTTCCCTTCCTGAATCCGCTTGACAAGCTTGGCTTCAACGGCTGGAGTTGTTGATGCGTCGAGTTTTCCTGCCAGCTCAATAATGGTGGAATCACCTTGCGTTCTCTCCTGAATATCGATCATATTTTCCTATTGATAACTTTTGGGTCATACCCCGTAAGGACATCTCTGCTCTTGCAAAATAATATAGTTGTTGATGAAAACGAAACTCGCATTGCAACACGCTCTAATATGAAGATGAAGCAAGTTCCAGAATATTGCCAAAGGGATCGGAACAGAACGTTATGTGAATCTCTCTAAAAATTGCTCGATCAAGGATTCGCCCACCACGAGAAACAATACGGTCAGCCAGCATTTCAACATTACCAACGATAAGAGAGCCGTGAAGAGCGCCTGAACGAGGGTGAAGCGACCTGGGTTCCGATGGCTTCACTTCAAAAAGCTCTACAACCTGAAGCATGGGAGCGCCGGGGGCACGGAGACGTACCATGCGTACCTGCGTGATGTCACTACCAAAAAGGATGATAGCTCGCTGCCAGGCCTCGGCATCAGTCTGACGATAAATTATCGGCTTGTTTAAAGGCAGGAACCCAAAAACGTCACCATACCATTTAATTGCAGCATCGAGATCGCTGACTCCAAAAGCCGTATGGTTCCATTGCGGAGTTGCAGCAGCAGGCTTGAGTGCATCAAGGATAACCGTGCGTCGCACTGGTTCGACAATGTTCTCTCCATATTGGTACTGCGTAAGCCCGGAGAAGTCCTCAATATCTGAACGGGCTCCTGAGGCGACCTCCCAGCAAATCTGGTCGAGATAACCGGTAAGGCGTGACTCAGTTGCAGTACTGGCACGAAGCACCGCATCATGCAGGGCGGTCAGACCGTTTACGGCAGGGCGTTCGTTGAGGGCCCCAGCCAGCTCAGCAGCCGTGATTCGTGAACCCATAAGCCGGAGAATATCCAGATGACCGAAAACCGAGGCCCTGATAATGGCATTAGCACCCATCGGATGTATCTCATAGACCAAGGGGCTGGCACCATGGTCAAGTAACATGCGAGCGACTCGCAAACGAAGGGACGCTGCAACCCCTGGATTAGGGTTCTCGTTTTTACCTGTAACGGTCACCACAAGCGGAGGCTGACGAAGGACACCTCCTCGACGATTAACATCCGTCCCCGTCATACAGGCAGCAATGGCATCAACAAGAGAGTCAAACTGCCCTGGTTCACGGGCAACTCGTTTGATTGAATCACTGATGAGTGCCGCCAGGGCATCAGATTTCTTCTGGATTTCCGCTTCAGCCTGAGGAACCGGCACACGAATACGATCAAGCAATATGGTAAAATAGGCCATCTTTGCAGAGTCACTGACCTCTGGAACAGAGACCGCCCGGAGAAGAAGCTGGTTATCGAACTGCAGTGCAAAATCAACCGCAGTCAAACCCCGAAGAGTTGTTGCCGTCAGATTTGCTCCCTTTGCAATTGCAAATGCTGCCAGATCGGCATGGCCGTAGAATGCGGCCTCAAGCAGCAGGGTGTGACCATTGAGCAACCAGACAGCATCGAGATCCTTCGGCCGTGCGGCCAGCAAGAGCGAGGCAACCTTGACGCTGCCGGAATGCCCTGCCATATGGATCGGCAAAGCGCCCGAAGGGGCAAAGGGCTTGTCGGGGTCCGCCTTGCGAACAGGGTTGTTTAGCAGAAAATCGACCGACTGGGCTTGGCCTCGTGCAGCAGCCTTGAGCAGGGGTGTCCATCCTTCAGCATCGGCCTGATCCGGGTCTCCACCTTTCGATATCCAGTCGCGAAGAACCCGTATGTCTCCCCGTCCAGCGGCATCGACGGCAGTGGTAATGGATGCTGTTGACGTTTCAGCAGAAGTTCCGTAAAACGGGGCAAAGACAAAAATCAGTATAAGCAGGAATAATTTCATGTGCTATAATTCGTTAGCGAAGCTTAATAAGGTTAACCGAGTAATCACCCGACTCGGTATCGGCCGTGAACCTGTAGAGTCCATTCCGGGGGCTTGTAAACTGAAGTGCAGGAGGATTACCATGCGGAGCGAGCCTGCGGTAACCATCGTAGGGATAATCTACCAGTGACCATGACCATCCGGCACGGTTTGCAGTATATTTGTAGCTGTACGTTACTCCACTGGCAAGAACGAGGTCTTTGGTATAACGATGGCCGTCGAGGGTAACCATGTCATGACCAGGATCAACAGGGTTCCAACCCTCCTTGCCATATATTTCAAAATCACCGGAAATCTGCAATGACTCGATCCTGGTCATGGGTTTTACAGGAGGTTCAATGGCAAAGGTGCCTTTGAACGGGTCGAGAGTCACCAGATACTCATCAGCTCTCTCCACACGGAAAAGCAGGTTCCATTCCTGGGGGGCCGAATGCCATGATTTGCCCCAGAGCCCGCCGAAACCGATGCTGTCGAGCGCCCAATCACCATCAATTGAAAAATTCATGGTATAGAGTCCATTACCAAGAGAGCCGCCGGTGGTCGATAGCTGGAGTTTTTTGCTCCATATCCCATCTTTCTCCTTCACCATCTGATGATCTGGCGATTTTGGGTTCCAGGGATCCATAACCACATCACCGTTAACCTGAAATTCGATGGCACGATAGTATTCAACTGTGGGTGAAATGGTGAAGCGGAAAGTATCAGGCCATACCGTGATGGTGTAATTGCCGTCTGAAGTTACCCGGAACACAACGGCACTTTCCTCAATATGCCCTACCCTGCTGTCGTACCCGTTCCCCCCCGCCAATCGTCCGGGTTTGCCCAGAATTGCGCTGTACCCCCAGTCGGAGTTGTGATTGGCTGAAAACAGGCACTGGTATACCCCGTTTTTCTCATGCCCACCCTTGACCGATAGCGGCAGTGTGATTGTCCACGATCCATCACCCTTTCTGGTAAATTCATGAGCGGGAACCCACTCGTCCCACTTTTCGGCAGGACGTGTTCGATTTCCGTCAAAACATTCGATTGCATCTTCAGTGTCGTGCACAAATCCGTTAACCTGTAAGGAGTTGATCGTCGTCAGTTCATCAGTGTGAGGAGTAATCGAATAGGTGCCCAACGCTGGATTGAATAGCACCTGGTAGATGCCATCCTCCGGCACCTGAAAAATAATGTTATCTGCAAAAGCTGATTCACGGCCACTGACGAGCTGCCCGCTAATTCTACTGCGCTTGTAAACTGAACGGAGGTCATGTCCTGTAAAAAATCTCATAGCATAGATTCCGTCACGATTCCGCCCGCCAGTCGCACTAAGGGAAAGTGTGCGAATGAAATTTCCACTGCTGTCCGGAAGCATCTCGTTGTGCAAATCATATAAATTCCAACTGTGTCGCCCCTCCATCACCGTCCCAACCAGTTGAGCCGACACGGTTGGCGCTTTTGCAAACACGGTTGATGCTGCATCTGAAAAACAGATGGCAACCAATAACAACCGGATCATTCTCCGACCTGTGTAGCTCAAACCGTTTCTGAAAACCATAGTGTTTACGTTTCTTTTCATCATGCGTTCTTTCTGAAACTGCCGGGTGGCATCATTATTTCGGTTAATGACATCCGGCTGTTCAATACTTCATACACACATCCAAGAACCTTGCTAATACGCTCCCTTTCTTCTTCCGGCAGGCGTGCCGCCGCCAGCAGAATTCCATCAATTGCCTCTTCTCCAAAATCAGGCAACATCGGCATAATCTCGTTCTGGAGCAGTTCCGTGCTGGATTCTTCAGCAAGAACTTTGCACATTATGTCGATAGCTTTCTCCTTGAGTGCCTGGTCAGTACCGAAACGAATCACTCCTGCTCCTGCAAGCACACGGGAAACTGAATCAGGGGAGTCAAGCATTCGTCCCAGAACAGAAGGTTCAGGACAATCACCAACAAGGTGGCAGACAGCCAAAGCCGCTCTAAGAGCTTCCGTGTCATCCCCTCTGAGCAGTTCCGCGAGGGTTGAGCGAACTTTTGGCCTCATTTGAGGTTCATCCCAAAGTACCTGTACGGCCGAAGCTATTACAATCGCAGAGTTATCATTGAGCATGGGTTCCAGCAGCAACTTTTTTCCCTCGCTGAGAATACCGATTGCCTCTACAACTCGCTTGCGAACCAATGGACTTTCGTTTCCAAGCCATTGTCTGGCCATTGTCTGCCATCCGTCTTGAGGCTGCTTGAGAAGAACCAGCTTGAGGGCATCCGCACGAATGGCCGGTTCAGGGTCGGACTCAACCAGTTGATGCAGGACATCGAAAGTCTCTTTTGAGAGCGGACGTTTCTGCATGAGATGCGAAATCGAGTGTAATGCCTCTGCCCTGACCGATGCAACAGGATCAGAAAGAGTACGAAGAAGCATAGAGAATGAAGTTTCACCGGAAATGTTGCTTCTGACACGAGCAGCAGCAGCCCGTTTTTCAGGGTCAGGCATTCCGGAAACCTCATCAAGCAAAGATGCTGCACGAGCATTTCCCGGCTCTACAAGGCACTCAATAGCATCCATAACGTTACGCCGTTCCGGACTTCGCAAGTTATCGGATATCAGTTCCATGTAATGCTTTTGCGAACGGACGACCACAATAATCCAGAGAGTGGCAAGAAAAATACCGGAAAGAGTCACTGAGTCTTGCCACCCCTGTCCCGCAGTTGCATCGAAGGTGTGATGAAGGACGATGATGAGGAGACCTCCAAGCACGCCGCCCAGCGGATTGATAACACCATCAATGAAGCCTCGAATACGAGCACGGAGTGCAACTGGAATGGCATTGAGAGCAAGCTGATAGGAGTTACCCTGAACGGTCATGCCAACCAGATCCCACGAACAGCGAAGAAAAAGTCCCGACAAAAAAACAAACGAACTGCCAATAAGTGCAAAGCCGGCAAGAACCGTTGCAGGAAGGAGGCACAGCCCTCTGGATACACCAATGCGCCTGATGAGGTAGCTGCTGAAAAAAAGTTGCACAACAAGGCCGATGGCATTGATAATCATTCCATAGATGCCATAAAACCCGGCAAGTTTAGCTTCGGAGGGAAATGTTGCGTTCATGATACGTGAAAACTGGAAATCCGCAACTGAACCAACAACCCAGAACATCACGGCAACAAAACCAAGCGTCATGGCCATTCTTGAGCCAAGAAAAAACTTCCCTCCTTCTTTCAGCATGGATTTTGAGGAGCGATTACTTGATGCTCCCGCTTTTTTGCCCCGAAGCTCACCACCAAAGCGGAGGCGAAGCCACAAGGTAAGAGGAATGAGTGCCAGTATGGAACCAGCCCAGATGAGAACAAGATTTGCTGTACCTATAGAGTTGGCAAGGTAATGAATAGAAGCACCTCCGGCAATTCCTCCTATGGTTCCAGCTGTTCCGACGATAGGATAAACCCTTCTGCCCTGAGATGGACTGAACAAATCGTTGATGATGGTCCAGACTTGTGTTCCAAGGCTTGAGTTGCCTACACCCTGAGCAAAAAATACGACGGTAAAAAACAGAAGGAGTTGCACCGAGAACCCGGTTTCGCCATCATGGTTTGCTGAAACCAATGTGCGGGCAACCAGAAGCAAAAGTCCGGTGACAAGGGCAAACAGCATAAGCAACCGATCCCTGCGTACCACATCCGCAAACATCAGATAGACCGATGAACCAAGCATACCAAGCAGACTGATGCCGATATAGGTATAGGGAAGATATTCAACCCCCATTCGCTTGACCAGCATTGAATGCACCGCACTCCAGCCAATTGCATAACCGACAGCAAGAAGTGCGACCATCATCCAGGTAATGACTACTTTTGAAATCTCGTCTTTCTGTATTCGCATAACCATAACTATTAAACCATCGTTGCCGAAAACTCAGCACAAATCGACATCATATCGGAGAAAGTGTCACTTCAAGCAGCTCAGGTACTGTCCATTTTGGCAGTTTTACCGTGAGCTCGTCAGGATTGTAACTCTTCCATGCACGACCACCGATGGTCACCGCAGTCAATTTCACCTTGCCGGAAGGAAATGAAATTGGCTGAACAGAAAAATCGGTTCCGCCAGCAGCCACCCCCGGAGTAAAATGCAGGGTAACCGGACGATGATGAATCAGAAGATTCGTATAAAGATGGGCAAAATAGGTAAGCTCCATGTTGTGATAACCACTTTTTGAGTGGCTGCCTTTGTCTGCACGATCTCCAAGGAGATAGGGTGTTCCATCCGCCTGTGTATCAAAAAAGACATCACCATCATCATGATCGGGAAAAGCAAGATTGTAAAAGCCTGCGCCAGCACGGGCTGATTCAAGGTATTTTGGTTCACGCACCGCATCGTAAAGAACATAATTGGCCAGAATACCCTGTTCCTGCTGCCACCAGGCTTTCCGGTCATGCCAGGCCAGTTCATAACGACCTGTAACTGGATCCGGCTGCCGCTCTACGACATCGTACCATCCACCCCGACGAACATCCTGACCGTGAGTCAGCATTTCATCGGCGCACCGCCGGGCCACCTCAAGAAAACGGAGATTGCCGGTGAGGTGATAAACACGGGTTAAACACCAGGTAATTTTCAGGTTATGGCCGACAACCCCCCTGTTCTGCTGCCAGGCATAGCCATGGTCAGGTTCCCATCTTGCATTGAACCGCTCATTGACAAAGGGACTCCCAGGGTCGGGAAAATGCGTTGCAATAAGGCCAGCCAATTCGACAAGCCGCTGAAGATGTTTGGCATCATGGGTACCAAGGTAAAGATTTTCCAGGTAGGCAGGCAAGTGATCACCCACCGAGTTCCAGTTTTTCTTAAAGGCATTGCCGCCCGCAGCATCTGATGAGCGAAATGTTCCTGGATCAATATGGGAAAAATATCCTCGCTGCAGAGGATCCGAAGGCACGCCATCCCAGTAGTGATCATCCATAAACCGGATGGTCTTTTCGATATCAGCAAGAATCACCGGATCTCCGGTAATCCGGTAGTACTGGGTAAGTCCGGCGACAGCATAAATTTGTTCGTACAGTGGAACCGTGCCAGCATCATCGGCAAAAAGGGAGCCAAGAACAGGTTGACCGTCACGCAAAGCATGCAGCCAGTAGACATGCTTGCCGTCAGGTGTCTTAATGCGCATCCGTTCCCGCTGGTAGCGTACAAGTTCTGTCGCAGCCTTCAGCACTCGAGGATTACCATTAAGAATGTAGGTTGAACTCAATCCGTAAATCAGGCGGGAGATCGTGTCTGTCTCCTGAATATTAATTGACTCAGGTCGTTTTGTTCCTGTCTTGGAGATTTTAGTGCGGTAGCCAGCGGGGTCACCGATATCACCGGACCCAAACTGCGTCCTGATCCAGAACTCAGCAAGTTGCGTGGCCTGCGATGACCACCAGTCGGCATCTTCAAAAAGGAGTTTATTGTCATCACCACCGGTGAAAAATGTGACCTCCTTGGCCATCAGCTCTGGTCGGTCGGAGTAAACCAGTCCGGATGCGGCTATCCGTGCACCAGACTTGAACGATTCAATCCCTTTCGGATCAAGACGTCTTGCGCGCTCGTCCAAGCCTCGCAGGGAATGAAGCCAGGCGTTCGAGGCTATCCGGATCCGCTGCGTCGAACCGTCGACCAGACTGATTTCGACCAGACTGCTGTCAGGCTGAACACGTTTGACAATACCCTGGACTCGGTCAAAATGCACCGTTGGAACAGGTTTTTGCACTTCGACAGCCATCACCGTGACCGAAAAAAGCTGGCTGAAGAGAAATAGCTGCAGGAATCCCCTGAAGAGTGTGTTCATGAAAGCAGTACCTCCTGTACAATGATCATGGGGGAGCTTCAGAAACTGGATAGCTCTCCCTGTTTTTGAAAACCCGTTTTCCTCATACCCTGTACTCACAACCTGACTTGCGAAAATACGTTTAGTAATAACCTGAAACTTATTAACAAAAAAGGTCTACAACTTGCCGAAATTACCGGCACCACGTCTCAGAATCTGCATTCTTTTTGTTAGAAGCCCAAAAACTATTTCTCGGATTTAATTGTTTTATCAAAAAATTACCAACCACATACCAGCAAGTAAATACACACAAACTTATCTTACCTTCAAAAAAAAAGCCTTCCCTTAATCAGGGAAGGCTTTTTTTTTGAAGAGCAAAGCGGGAGTGAATTACTTCTCAGGCCTTCTGCTCACTGCTTTTTTTCTCAGACTTGAGGGGAGGTTCAAGTTCAGCTGTAGCCGCCTCAATCTCCTTTTTCTCGTTCGGATGAGCTGCAAGGTAAGCCTCAATCTCTTCCTTGTTCTTGTCCTTGAAATATTCAAGAGCTGAAAGAATAATGCGCTTGTTCTCCTTGTCAAACTCGATGACACGAAGAGGGAGCCCGTCACCAATCTTGAACGAGGAGTGGATATCCTTCACGCCGCCCTGAAGCAGGTGTGATACCGGCACAAAACCATCCACGTCACCAGGAAGAATAACAATAACACCCTTCTCGATGATTTGTGAAATCTCTCCCGGAGTCTCTGCGCCTACCGCGTACTTCTGCTCAAACTCATCCCATGGATCCTGATTGATCTGTTTGTGACCGAGCGCAATACGGCGAGCATGCACGTCAAACTTCAGTACCTTGACCTCAAGCTCCTGATTTTTCTTGACCAGTTCACTTGGATGGCGGATCTTCTTTGTCCATGAAAGGTCTGAAATGTGAACCAGGCCGTCAACACCGGGCTCAAGCTCAACAAAGACACCGAAATCGGTGATATTGCTGACACTGCCATTATGCAGGGAGCCTTCAATATATTTTTCTGAAAGAGCAATCCAGGGATCCTCGTTCACCCGTTTCATGGAGAGGGAGAGCTTGGTATGATCCTTGTCGATATTGAGGATCACACATTCGACCTCCTGGCCCAGGGTGACAAACTGACCCGGATGCTTGATGTGCTGTGTCCAGCTCATTTCGGAGATATGGACAAGCCCCTCAATGCCTTTCTCGATTTCGACAAAAGCGCCGTAATCGGTAATGGAGACAACACGACCCTGTGCTTTGGAGCTGACAGGATACTTGATTTCGATATTTTCCCACGGGTGAGACTCAAGCTGCTTCATGCCAAGCGAGACTCTCTTGGTGTTCTCGTCAAAGCCGACAACAACCACCTTGATTGGTTGGTCAAGATCAACAACCTCGGAAGGATGGTTGATTCTGCCCCAGGTGATGTCGGTGATGTGCACCAGGCCGTCAAGACCGCCAAGATCGACAAAAATACCGAAGTCGGTAATGTTCTTGACTGTACCCTCAAGAACCATGCCCACCTTGATATTGGCAAGCATCTCTTCACGACGGGCAGCATAAGCCTCTTCGAGAATAACTTTATGACTGACAACAATATTCTGTGTCACTGGATTTATTTTGACAACCCTGAAGTCCATAGTCTGGCCAACAAGAGCGTCGAAATCACGAACCGGCTTGACATCAATCTGCGAACCGGGAAGGAAGGCCTCAACGCCGGAGAGGGAGACCGTCATGCCACCCTTGACACGATTGATAATCTTGCCATTGATGATGGTATCGTTCTCGATTGAATCATAGATCCGATCCCAGATTCTCAGAACGTCAGCTTTCTTCTTTGAAAGAATGAGCTGCCCCATCTTGTCTTCGATGTTCTCAAGATAGACTTCAACATCATCGCCTACCTTGACCTCATCTTCAGCCCTGAACTCAAGCAGGGAGACAATACCCTCCGACTTGAATCCGACATCGATGGTGACATCCTTGTTGGATATCGAAACAATTCGGCCCTTGATAATCTCATCTTCTGTAATTTCGTTGAGGGTGCTCGAATAGAGCTGCTCCATCAACGCCAGTTCAGCGGGCTCGTAGTGTGCAAAAAATTTGAGTTTTTTTCTTGCAGGTCTTTCCTTGACCTTTTTTTCGGTTGCCTGTGTAAATGCTTCTGCCATTAATTTTTTCCTTCCTCTCTTGTAGTGAGCCTGCCTGCCGCGAGAGATATCGGCCAGAGGTTTTATGGTTAATAAAAAAAAATTGCTGTGCCTTGTAATGCCAAAGTCAGTTACCGGTCATGTTGCTGAACTTCCAGTGCAAGATTGTATACTCTATCCACCTGCGCTTCAATGGTCAACGCCGATGTGTCAATTTCATGAGCGTCAGGATGCTTTTTCAATGGCGCAAGTTCGCGCTCTTCATCATCCCGATCTCTTCTCTTTATCTCCTCTTCAAGCAGCTCAATATCGGGCAAATTGCTTCCATCAGAAGATTTTGCAACAAGTTCGGCATAACGGCGTTTTGCCCTTTCGCGGGCATCGGCCACAAGAAATATTTTAAGCTCAGCATCAGGAAAGACAACCGTGCCGATATCCCGTCCATCCATAACAACAGAACCCTGTCGTCCAAGCTCCTGTTGCATCTGCTTGAGGCGGTCACGAACAGGCTTCAGGGAGCTGATAAAACTTACTTCACGGCTTACCCGATTATCCCTGATATCAGCGGTAACATCTTTGCCATCAAGAAAAAGACGCTCACCATCAAAGTGAATGGTAATCTCACTGAGTAAATCGGAAACAAGCTCGGGTGAGCGCCTCATACTATCCAAAACCCCATATTGCAGGGCTTTGAGAGTCACAGAGCGATACATGGCTCCAGTATCAATATAGGTGCACCCAAGCCGCTGCGCCACTTTTCGGGCAGTTGTACTTTTTCCGGATGCAGCCGGCCCATCAATAGCTATAATAATACGCGTCTTCCCTTTTTCATGATTTTGATCTGGAGCATCGCTCACTGGCCTGCCATTGTATAAAAAAAATTTGCTTTTTCCAAACATATTGGTTAGATGTTAAAACCTTGTTTTTTAGTAGCCACTTATGCAACAAACCATTTATTTATGTCACTTCGCTGCGGCATTGTCGGACTGCCAAACGTCGGAAAATCAACGCTTTTCAATGCCATAACGGCAAAACAGGCTGAAGCTGCCAACTACCCCTTTTGTACCATAGAACCAAACGTCGGTACAGTTCTTGTACCCGATGAGCGGATGCAGCAGATTGCGGATGTCGTCAAGACCCCTACCCTTGTACCTGCAACCCTTGAAATTGTCGATATCGCTGGCCTGGTCAAAGGGGCAAGCAAGGGCGAAGGGCTTGGAAACCAGTTTCTATCCCACATCAGGGAGGTCGATGCCATTGTTCACGTCGTTCGGTGTTTTGATGACGATAATATTATTCATGTTGAGGGGAGAATTGACCCGGCGGATGATATTGTCACCATTGAGACTGAGCTGATGCTGGCTGATCTCGACAGCATGGATCGTCGTATCGAGAGGCTCCGAAAAAATGCCAGAAAGGAAAAGGAGCTTCTGCTGCAACTTGATGTAGCAGAAAAAATAATCACCGGCCTCAGTGAAGGCATTCCCGTCCGTAAAATTCTCACGACTGCCGAAGAGCAGCTTATTGCCAAACAGTTTTTCCTTCTTTCATCGAAGCCGATCCTCTTTGCCGCCAATGTTGCGGAGGGCGATCTTCCTGACGGGAACAGTTACACGGCAAAAGTTGCGGAAATTGCAGCGGCATCGGGCGCAAAAATGATCATCATCAGCGCAAAAACAGAGGCGGAGATTTCTGAACTGCCTGAAGAGGAGCGTCCTGAGTTTCTTGAGAGTCTCGGACTTCATACCTCAGGTCTCGACCGGTTGCTCAAAACGGCGTATGACCTGCTTGGGCTTCAGACCTATTTTACTGCTGGAGAAAAAGAGGTGCACGCCTGGACAATCCGCAAGGGAGCTGCTGCACCGGAAGCGGCGGGGGCCATCCATTCTGATTTTGAAAAGGGGTTTATCCGCGCAGAGGTTATGTTTTATCGCGACCTTATTGAGCTTGGTTCAGAGCAGAAGGTCAAGGTTGCCGGAAAGCTCCGCTCGGAAGGGAAGGAGTACATTGTCAAAGATGGTGATGTGATTGTTTTTCGCTTTAATGTATGACTACTGATAGCCCTATTGGTATATTTGACTCCGGTTTTGGCGGACTCACGGTTGTCAAGGCGATACAGGGAGCGTTGCCCGGTGAGCGGATTATCTATTTTGGCGATACGGCGAGGGTGCCTTACGGGCCGAAGTCACAGATAACGATAAGGAAATATGCGGCTGACGATACTGCCATTCTCATGCGCTATCAGCCAAAGATGATTATTGTCGCCTGCAATACGGTTTCAGCGCTTGCCCTCGATGTAGTTGAGAAATCATGCGGCAATATCCCGGTTATCGGAGTGCTCAAGGCTGGCGCAAGCCTGGCCGTTCAAGTGACAAAAAACAAACGTATAGGCGTTATTGGCACACAGGCCACAGTCTGTTCAAACGCTTACGCCTGCGCCATCAATGCGCTTGATCCTGACATAGAGGTTATTTCTCAAGCCTGTCCTCTTTTTGTGCCGCTGGCTGAGGAGGGGTTTATCAACCATCCTGCAACCCGGCTTCTTGCCGAACACTATCTGACAGAGATCAGGGAGCGGGGGATAGATACCCTGGTGCTTGGTTGTACTCACTACCCGATTCTTCGCCAGGTGATTGAGGAGACTATCGGCAATAGTATTGCTATTATTGATTCAGCCGAAGCAGTGGCCCTCAGAACCAGAGAACTCCTGATGGAGTCGGGTTTGCTCAATCATTCGTCGAAGGCGGCAGTTCCGCACCTTCTTGTCAGTGATCTTCCTCAAAAATTCAGCATGCTCTACCAGCTTTTCATGGGTTCTGAACTGCCCGATGTGGATCTGGTGGAGGTATAACGTAAACGTGCCAAGCATGAAAGTAAATCTCGACAGAACGTCATCGGGCTTCTGCATTGGGGTGCAGGGAACTATCAATGTTGCTGAAGAAAAGCTTCAGGAGCTGGGAGGATTATACTCGTTTGGTGATGTTGTCCATAATGAGGTTGAGGTACACCGGCTCGAAGAGCTTGGACTTGTTACGGTGGATGAAGCGGGTTTCAAAAAGCTGCACCATGCCGATGTCCTCATAAGGGCACATGGCGAGCCACCGGCGACCTACAGGATTGCGAAAGAGAACAATCTGACCGTCACCGATACCACCTGCCCCGTTGTCTCCCGATTGCAGCGTACAACCAGATTGCTTTTTGAGCTTGGTTACCAGGTTGTCATTTATGGAAAACATACCCATCCTGAGGTGATTGGCATTAACGGCCAATGCAACAATAGTGCGGTTATCATCAAACATGCTGACCTCAGCGATCCTGAAGAGTTCAGGGGCCTTGATCCCACAAAAAAAACGGCGTTTATCTCCCAGACCACGATGGATGTGCCGGGATTTTACGATCTTAAGGCAAATCTTGAAGCTCATGTTGCCCGCGCGCTTTCCGTCGACAGTCAGCCATGGATGGCAATTCGCGATATCGATATTACCGCAGATATGACCGGAGTTCGCGCCATGCCATCCTATGTTTTCAAGGATACGATTTGCCGCCAGGTTTCGAGCCGGAACCAGAAGCTGCACGATTTTTCACTCGCCAATGATGTCATTATTTTTGTGGCGGGGAAAAAGAGTTCCAATGGCCAGGTTCTCTACCATATCTGCAAAGCTGCAAATCATCGCAGCTTCTTTATTGAAGATATCGATGACATTGAGGATAACTGGCTGAACGGCAGTGATGGCAAGCCAATTGACAATGTCGGTGTCTGTGGTGCTACCTCCACGCCCATGTGGCATCTTGAAAAAGTTGCACTGCATCTTGAGAACAACTTCGCGTAAACACACCAATAATAACACAGCGAATGAATCAACTCTCACTTACCATCGACCAGCAGGCAGTGAATGCGGCCTCTGGAACATCGATTCTTCAAGCTGCAACTGCTGCGGGCATTGTTATCCCTACTCTCTGCTTTCATAACTCCCTTAAAGAGACAGGTTCATGCTGGATGTGCATTGTCGAGATCAAGGGAAAAAATCGCTTTGTTCCGGCATGTGATACACCGGTATCGGAGGGGATGGTCATCGAAACCGAGAATGATACGCTTATCGCCATGAGGCGTCAAACTCTTGAGAGAATCATTGAGGAGCACAGTGGTGACTGCATGGGCCCTTGCGAAATCACCTGCCCTGCGGGATGCGATATTCCCGGTTTTGTTGCGGCAATTGCCAGCAGTAACGATGAGCGTGCCATAGAGATTATCAAGCAGACGATTCCTCTTCCCGGCATTCTCGGCAGAGTTTGTCCTGCTCCCTGCGAAGATGAATGCCGGCGCCATGGTGTTGACCAGCCGGTCTCTATCTGTGCCTTGAAGCGTTATGCGGCTGACAAGGAGAGCGAACAAGCCCACCGGTTTATTCCTGAAATTTCGCCCAAAACGGGAAAAAAGGTGGCCATCGTTGGGTCGGGGCCAGCCGGTCTCACCGCAGCCTGGTTTTTGCTCTGTAACGGACATGAGGTGACGATATTTGAAGCCAGTGCGCAGGCTGGCGGGATGATGCGCTACGGTATTCCCCGCTTCAGGCTTCCGGATGCGGTTATCGAGAGCGACATTGCAACGCTGATTGCTATGGGGCTGGAGTTCCGGTTCAATACCACGTTCGGTAAAGATGTGACCCTTGAAGCACTTCAGCGCACTTATGATGCCGTTTTTCTGGCAATTGGCGCGCAAAAGGCTGCGACCATGAATATTACGGGCGAAGATGAATCCGGAGTGACCACCGGTATTGAGTTTCTGCGCAAAGCCGCCTCAGGTGATCAGCTTCATCCTGGCAATCAGGTGGTGGTAACTGGCGGCGGCAACACCGCCATTGATGCCGCACGGACAGCACTTCGGCTTGGGGCGTCAACCGTCACCATTCTCTATCGCCGTTCCAGAAAAGAGATGCCCGCCAATGCCTCCGAGATTCAGGAGGCTTTGGCAGAAGGCATCATCCTTATCGAGTGGGCAGCGCCAACAGCAATCAGGGCGATGAATGGCGCGCTCGAAATAACCGCCATAACCATGCAGCCGGGAGCGGTAGATGCATCAGGACGGAGAACACCAGTGCCGGTCGAAGGGTCGGAGTTCACTATAACGGCCAACACCATTATTTCGGCTATCGGCCAGCAAATCGACCAATCTGTGGCTCATGCAGCGGGCACAGGCGCTGGAAAGTACGGCGAACTGCTGGTCAACCCGGAAACCCTGCAGTCAGAAACAATATGGCTTTTTGCCGGAGGCGATTGTGTTACCGGCACCGATACCGCCATCCGTGCCGTTGAACAGGGAAAACGGGCAGCTTATGCCATCAATCTCTTTTTACATGGCGAGAAGGTTGCCGCTCCGAAAGTCCCGTTTAATTCATCCTACGGCGCACGAGACGAGGCGCCACAGGCCTTCTATCAGCGAAAACAAGCTTCTGCCAGAGTTGCTGTGCCAGAGTTGCCGTCATCAGAACGAATCAGAAGTTTCAGCGAAGTGGTAACGGGCTATACGGAGGCTTTGGCACGAGAGGAGGCTGCGCGATGCCTCCAATGCAAATGCAAAGCCATCAACGACTGCCGTCTTCGGGAACTTGCCTCCCGTTACCTGCCCGTTCAGGCCGCTCAAAAGCACGAACATCCCGGCTTTTACAAAGCCGAAAATGCTGGCATCAGCATGGAGCGGGAAAAGTGCGTTGATTGCGGGATTTGTGTGCGCATGATCGAAGAGAGCGACGGCAAGGTTGATATTGTGGTTATGACGGAAAGCTGCCCGACCGGGGCACTGTCGGTGCCTGCCGTTATTCAGAGGTGATGGTTGACCACTTTTTACATATCTCTGTATGGCACTTTTTTTCTGATACCACATGGTGGATAACGCTGGCAGTGGCGATGGCGGTTGCTACTCTGCCCTCTTTGCTGAAATCGCTCAGGATGTTTCTCTTGTTGTTGATTACTCTACTGAAAGTAGGATAAAGCGCACACATTAACGAAAAACATCACCGCGCAGGCACGATTTCCAAGCAAAATCGTGCTTTTTTCTTGCTTTTTAACATGTACGTATGTTTTATAAGGAAAACATGATAAAAAGGAGCTGACCCCATGTCTAAACCAGTAACTGGAA
>SESD01000673.1_pt1 | contig 20796 bp, 9 predicted proteins | sample 3171411 | NCBI WGS metagenome assembly SESD01 (sample SAMN06051880, study PRJNA518727) | freshwater metagenome | biome: subpolar coniferous forest; feature: holomictic lake; material: water; isolation source: holomictic Lake 442, 16.5 m depth | place: Canada: near Kenora, Ontario | collected...
TCGTATTTCGCAAGAAGAACAGTTGCACGCGCAACAAAATACTGCACGTTTGATGGTTCAAGGGTTGGCGCATGAAATTAAAAATCCATTAGGTGGCTTGCGTGGCGCGGCACAATTGTTGGATTTGGAATTGCCAAACGATGAATTGAAAGAATATACACAAGTCATTATTGAAGAAGCGGACAGATTGCAAAATTTAGTCAATCGAATGCTCGGCTCAAATGAATTGCCGAATAAAAAAATGCTCAACATTCACGAAGTATTGGAACGTGTACGGTGGTTGGCTCAAACGGAAGTGGGTGAAAATATCAAAATTCATTGCGATTATGATCCGAGTATTCCAGATTTGTTAGGGGATAAAGACCAACTCATTCAAGCCGTGTTGAACATTGTGCGAAATGCCATTCAAGCTATTTCTGATTCAGGAAATGTGACGTTGAGAACCCGTATTTCTCGTCATGTAACAATTGAACGCCAACGTTATAAACTAGCGTTGCGTTGTGAAGTAATTGATGACGGTACGGGGATTTCGTCTGATATGTTGAACAAAATTTTTTATCCCATGGTCACGGGACGTGTTGAAGGAACAGGTTTGGGATTGTCAATTTCGCAAGCCTTGATTTCGCAACATCAAGGCGTGATTGAATGCAGTAGTGAAAAAGGGCGAACTGTTTTTGCGATTATTCTTCCCTTGCTTCCTATGTAAAAGTTTTACCAGCCCATTTTTCATTTTTAACCAAGAGAATAAGTTATGCGTCGTTTAATTTTAATGAGTTTATTGTTGTTACCTTTTGCTGTTTACGCACTTGAAGACGACGCACCACCCCGTTTAGAAAACATTCCTGATGTTCCTGAATCGCCGAAACAAGTAAAAAGCGGCGAAAACTTAGAACCCGATATTACGATTGTTCGCAAAGACAAAAAAACGATTCAAGAATATCGTCGAGGCGGACGGTTATATATGGTGAAAGTCATACCTGATGTGGGTTTGCCGTATTATTTACGCGATACTAATGGTGATGGAAAAATGGATGTTCGCAGTAATTCATTAGACCGTGGCGCAGAAGTGAATATGTGGAATCTATTGGAATGGTAATGGAGTTTTGTGCGTGATTAAAAAAGCCCTGCTGTCTATTTTTGCAGTCATTATTATTATTGAAGAATGGCTGTGGGACGCACTGACGTTTGCGGGACAGTGGATTTCGCGAATTCTACATTTAGAAAAATTTGATAATTGGCTCTTAAATGCCACGCCGAATAAAGCCTTACTGGCTTTTTTAATTCCGTTGATTCTGGCCGCACCGTTTAACATTCTTGCCGTGGTTTTGTTGGCACATGGTGCGATTATTGAAGGGATTTTGGTTGAAATTGGCGTGAAATTATTTACGACTTTGTTGGTAGCGCGAATTTTTCGATTGGTCAAAACAACATTATTGACGTTCAATTGGTTTTCAAAAATTTACAATACGATTACTGGTGTATTGCGTTGGGCGCATAATGTGATTCACCAGACTGCAATTTATCAGCTCAGTTTGAAATTCAAAGCCACGATTAAAATTAAAATTGCCAGCCTTTTAAAAACCTTCACCTAAAACAAAAAAATGAAACTGAAATTACCCACGCTCAACACGCAAATTCTACTCGGCGCATTTTTAGGCGTGGCATTCGGTTTCGGATTACTTTCGCTCGGCAAAGATTCTGCGACGACGCAAGCCAGTTTGTATGCGGCTAATTTAGTTGGCACATTGTTTATCGATTTACTGAAAATGGTGTTAATTCCATTGGTGTTTACGTCTATTGCCGTTGGTGTGGCGAATCTGCAAGCCCACAAACAAATTCATCGTGTTTGGATCTACACGCTTGGTTTTTTCGTTTTTTCGATGTCGGTAGCAATCGTGGTTGGCTTGGTGGCGAATCATATTTTTCACCCAGGACAAGGTTTGCAGTTGGAAATGTTCCAAAATGCGATGAGTAAGTTCGAGGCGAAACAGCAAAGTCCTGCCGATTTTTTCACAAAGTTTTTGCACGGTTTGTTCATGAATCCCGTGGCGGCATTGGCGCAAGGTGAAGTGTTGGCGGTGTTGATTTTTGCGTTGTTTCTAGGCATTGCGTTGGTGGTTGGTGGCGAACGTTATAAAAACATTCTCGTTTTGCTACAAGAATTGCTCGAAATCGTGATGCAAATGGTGCGCTGGATTATGACGATTGCGCCGTTTGGGATTATGGCGTTGCTGATTAAATTGGTCGTCACGCAGGATTTGGCGTTACTCAGTACCTTGGGGAAATTTGCCGCCGTGGTCACGGGAAGTTTGTTGTTGCATGGCGTTGTCATCTTGCCGCTGATTTTGTATTTGGTGACGGGCATGACTCCGCTACGATTTTGGCGTGGTGCGAGAGAAGCCTTGATGACAGCGTTTGCGACCAGTTCAAGTTCCGCGACCTTGCCGATTACGCTACGTTGCGCCGAACATAATTTGCAGGTTCGCAAAGAAATCGCGCAATTTGTAATTCCGTTGGGTGCGACGATTAACATGGACGGCACGGCACTTTATGAAGCGGCGGCAGCATTATTTGTAGCGAATTTAGTTGGTATTGATTTGAATTTGACGCAGCAATTGATTGTGTTTTTTACAGCGATGTTTGCGGCAATTGGCGCACCAGGCATTCCGAGCGCGGGTATGGTGACGATGGTGATGGTGTTGCAATCGGTGGGCTTACCCGCCGAAGCGATTGCGATTTTGTTGCCGATTGACCGATTACTCGACACGTTGCGAACAGCCGCGAATGTTGAAGGCGATATGATTGGCAGCTTAATTGTTCAAAAATTAGTAAAAGGGTCACAACATGATTGAATTAAATGATTACACGCTCGAAACGATCAGAATAATTGTAATGATTTTGGTCATATTTGCTGTTTTAGGATTAGCGAGAATGCGTTAATTAGTTATGACTTCATTCTCTGTTTTACGGCACAGAAATTTTACGCTTTTTGTTATTGCGCGTTTTTTAGCGACGATTGCAGTGCAAATTCAAAGCGTCGCGATTGGTTGGCAAATTTATCAACAAACCGGTAAACCGTTGGATTTAGGATTGATTGGGCTGGCGCAATTTTTACCGTTTGCGTTGCTGATTTTGATTGCGGGGCATTTCGCGGATCAATGGAATCGTCGTTGGATTGTGTTGATTTGTTTTTTCATCGAATTACTTTGTGGCTTGTTGTTATTACTTTTTGCGCGAGAAGGACTCACTTCGGTCATTCCTGTGTTTGCGGTGATGGCGTTATACGGTGCGGCGCGAGCGTTTATGATGCCAGCGGCGCAAGCGATTTTGGTTAATTTAGTACCCACTGAAAGTTTGGCAAGTGCAGTGGCATTGAATTCGTCGCTGTATCACATTGCTGTTATTGCCGCGCCACCGTTAGGCGGTGCGTTATATTTGTTCGGTACGGAAACAGTTTATAGCGTGGTGACGTTATTGTTATCGGTGTCAGTGTTGTTGATGTTGCCGATTCGGGTAAATTTTGCACCTAACAAACGTGAACCGATGTCATTGCACCGCGTTTTGGAAGGATTGCGATTTGTACGTTCGCGTCCAATTATTTTAGGCGCGTTGTCGTTAGATTTATTGGCAGTTTTATTCGGTGGCGCGACGGCATTATTACCCGCTTATGCAAGTGACGTGTTGCACGTTGATTCTGTCGGTTTAGGATTATTACGCGGCGCACCAGCATTGGGCGCAACGGTTACAGGTATTGTGTTAAGTTTTTTCCCGATTACACGGCGAGTTGGCGCGTGGATGTTTACAGGCGTTTTGATATTTGGTGGCGCGACGGTGTTATTCGGTGTATCAGAACAGTTTTATATTTCGTTAGCCGCATTATTTCTCATCGGCATGGGCGATATGGTGAGCGTTTACATTCGGCATATTCTGGTACAACTTGAAACACCCGATGAAATTCGCGGGCGTGTAAGTGCAGTCAATTCTGTATTTATTGGCGCGTCGAATGAGTTGGGTGAGTTTGAATCTGGCATGACCGCTGCATTTTTAGGTGTCGTGCCAGCGGTGATTGTCGGCGGATGTTTAACGATAGGCGTAACGCTGATGTGTATGTTCGCGTTCCCAGTGTTACGCAAAATGGATCGATTTCCGAAAGTGGTTGTTTCGTGACAGACAATAGTCCCTTGCCATCGTGTTTTACTATCCTATTTTAATACAACAAATCAGATGGTTTAGTAGGTAACGCCCCATAACCTTTATTCGTCAATGAACTACCCGTTCCAGTCGCGCAATAATCTTGGCGTAGGATATTTGGATCGAACTGCTCAGTGCTTAACCCTGCAAGCACGCCACTTAAATTGATTTGTGGCGAAGTCACAATAACTTGTCCGCTCAAACCATGTTCTGAGGCGGCTTGAATAACATTGCGAACATTAGAATTTGTTTTCCAAATTGTTTGTTTAGGAGCTGTGCCAATATCGATTTTTTTACCACCTTGTTGAACCTGTTCTCGACTGCCCACAAGCGAATCAATTTGTAATAAAACGTCACCGCCGTTGCCACTGTAAGCATTCGCTTGAACCGCCCCATCATCCAACACAAGATTTTGTGTTGCAACGGTGATATTTCCACCATTTCCCGTTGAAGATTCAACAGAAGTGGTAATCACAGACGAAAACATATCAATCACCGCGCCGCTGTTCATAAAAATTGCGCCGCCATTTCCTGATTTAGCTTGCATCGTAATACCTGAATTATTCATCCATAAACCGCGTAAAATCTGAGCGCGGATATTGCTTGCATCAACATTACCTGTTGATTGAGCGTTAATTAAACCGTTGTTTAAATAGACATCGCCTGCTTTAATCGAAATCGTTCCCGCTGTAATAGTTTCTGGATGTTCAACTGTCGCACGATTTTGAACACTAATTTGACCACCATTTTTGATAACTAATTTATTGGTGGCTGCTACGTCAACATTTCCAATCTGCCCCGTACTTTCTGGACTTGCTGCGGCAGCAATACCCGCTAAGTACAGACTGTTTTTCGCATCAATCGTAATGTTGTCAGCATTGACCACAAGATTTCCCGCTTTGCCTTGACCGCGCGTATTTGTGGTAATGCGTCCCGCATTTTCAATGTTAATGTCAGAAGCATTGAGAGTGACTGTTCCTGCGTCGCCATTGTTGTAAGTATTCGATGCAATCCCTGTATAAACACTGCTATTGTTACCGTTGATACTTACATTTTTTGCTTGAACATTTACATCACCGCCGTTTCCATTACCGTAAGTATTTGACGCAATACGACCTTTTTCAGTCAACGCGAGTGTGTTTGATTTAACTGAAACATTACCCGCGTTTCCCGTTCCTACTGCATTCGATAAAATCCCTGTAAATAAATTGTCTTCGCTACCTTTGCCGTTAATTTCTACAGTATCGGCGTTAACTTGAACACTGCCGCCCTGCCCGCTTCCCATCGTACTGGAACTGATTGTGCCAGTATTTTTAACCGTTAATTGTTTGGCATTCAGCGCGACTTTCCCTGCGTTTCCAGAGCTTCCATTGGTATCAGAACTAATGCCTGTTACTTTGTTTTTGTTATTTTGCCCGTCAATTGCCACCGTTTTTGCATCAATTTGAACGCTCCCCGCATCGCCTGAACTAAATGTCGCTGAATTGATAATGCCGCCGTTAGAAATGCTTACGTTGTCTGACTTGATGACGATATTTCCCGCATGACCGCTACTGTCAGGATTGGCATTTGAACCAATTCCTGTTGCAAACGCACTGCCTTTGCCGTCAATGGTGATATTTTTTGCGGTAACAGTTACAGAATTCGCATCACCTTCGCCAAAGGTGCTTGAATTCATTTGTGCGCCGTTTTCGATATTTAAAGAATTGACCTGCACGTTGACTTGCCCAGCTTGCGCGGTACTATTTGGATTGGCATTTGCGGCAATTCCCGTAAAATCGGTGTCGCTTTGATTTTTACCGTCAAGATTTAAAGATGCAGCATTGATATTCACCACACCACCGTTCCCTGATGCAAGACTGTGTGCAGAAATCACGCTACCATTTTGGACGTTGATATTGCCAGATGCGTTGATATTCACATTACCACCTGCGCCCGCATCGTAAGACGTTGAGCGAATTTGCGAATGGTCAAGTAAATTCAAATTTGAGGTCGCTATATCCAAGCCCTCACCTGCTGCCATATTGACAGTGCCTGTATTTGAAGCTGTTAAAATGCTGTTTTCAATCGTTAATTCTTGTGCTGAAACGGCAATTTTTCCCTGCCCGTTCCCATCCGCATTCACCAAACTATCCGTGATTTTCGCTTCATTATTTGCCGCGATAATAATTTTGCCATCTGGAGCATTAAGCTGTGCATTGTTGCTAATTTGAATGTTGCCCGACGCTAATCCGAAAGTTTGTTTTTCATTGACCGAGAGCGATGCGCCGTCAACGTTCAACAAATTATTGTTTTGCACGTTTGCGTCGAGCATTCCAAATTGCTCAGGTGTACTGACGCTTAACATATTATTTTTCAAATCTACCGCGCTGTAATTCACACCATCTTTAAATTTCAAATTATTAGCAGTCGAAGCATAAAAAGACGCAGGCACATCTAATTTTGCATCTTTGCCAAAAACCACGCCTGCGGGATTGATAAAGTAAAAATCTGCGTTTCCAACCTGCGAGCGTAATGTGCCGTCAATGGTCGAATTTTTCCCACCAGTCACACGGCTAATCACGTTGGTGATATTGCTTGCGCCTGTGAAAGTCGCGCTTTCACCGCTGTTGACATTGAACGTTTGAAAGCTATGAAAAAGATTTGTACCGCTTGTTGTACCCAAAGATGCGGGGACTTCAAAATTACCGCTTAACGATTTAATCGCGCCAACACTGCCGTCTGTTATCGCTTCGGCGTGAATAACCGTTGGACAAAGTAAAACCGCTAATGGGAAAAAAAAGCGTGACTTTTTCATAACCAATTTCCTACTAAAATAAATGGCGACCAATAAAAGGGATTTCGCATTTCAGGTTTGTTAATTAAGCTCAATTGCGCTTGTTGCAAGGCTTTCACTTTGCTCATCGTGTTGATATTTTTATAAAATTGCGTCATTAAAGTGAACGCCGCTTCATCTGAAATAGGCCAAAGCGTTCCCATCGCACTTCGCGCATTCGCTTTCAACGCAACCCCTGTGAACCCTAACGGTGCGCGGTCATCACCTTCAGCAGTCTGACAGGCACTAAGGGTTAAAAGTTCTAACGGATTTTTTTTGAATTTTTCAGCGCGTAACAAAATTTCCAAATCATCAATATGTAGCAAGTCATCATAAGCCATCAAAAAGCTACTTTCTGCTTTAGAACCAAAAATACCGTGCGATGCAATATGTACAATCGAAAAAGGAGCGCGTTTGACTTCTTCTTTAAAATGTTCCAGCGTAAAACCTTCATCAAGCAACAACGTATTTCCTATTGATTGCTGATTTAACGTCATGACTTCTTGTTTTACACCAGGCAATTTTAGTTGGTCTTTCATGCCTTCAATAAACGCGGGTGTTCGCATGGCTTGTTCAAGATTTCCGTTATTAAGTTTTACCAATTCTCGCAAAGTACGCGATTTGTCTGAAATGTTGCGCGTGTTGTCAGATGCAGTCAATTCACGTTTTTCAGCAGGTGCTGAACCCGAAGCCGCCGATTCTTCGCCACCTACATCAAGAAAACCACCAATCACTTTTGCAGGTAATTTTTCAACCACTGCACCAGGATTACTCATACCGAGCAACAGCGTTTTTAAATCTTTGTGTTGCAACGGTCGTGGATCAAAAAGCGTTAAACCAGGCGAAGTTGCTACAGCGTATTTTTCAATTAAGAACTGTTTGCCATCATAAAGTGCTGACATTGGCACCAAACGTAACGCGCCATCTGGAACAAATACTAATGTTTCAATACCTTGCGATTTCAATAAATCTTCTGTTGGCGTAATTAACCAACCATAAAGTTTTGTTGCCATCGTCGCAGGTAATCGATTGCGTAAATTACGCGCCATTTTTTGCACTTGAGTTTTCAATGTCGCGCCATCGACAGGCACGGTAAATTGCGTCAATCCTTTTTGTGTACTGACTATAATTTCAAGGCGTTGCGACAAAATAATCGGATAAACAATCGCCGTTTTACTATCCAACTGTTCAATTTTTTGGCGTGCGCTTTCAACGGTACAGCGATTCCCTAAAAAATCTTCCAACTCAGTTTGTTTAATTAACTCAACGGTATCACGCGCTTTTTTCAATAATTGCTGATTGTCATTGGGTGTTTTTTTGGCTTGTTCGAGTAATAAATCCGCAAGCCCTAAATAAACAGGTTCCAGTGTTTCACGGAATGAAGAACGTCCGTTTTGATAATCAACAGGAATATCTTGGCGAATCGCTTCAATATGTTCCACTGCGCGTTGATATGCGGATATTGCAGCTTGAGTTTGTCCTGCTTGGCGAAGCAAACGCCCTTGTCGCCATTCCAAATTGAATAAAATGTCACGCCCTTCGTTTGCTTGCATTAACGCAATAGCTTCTCTTGTTAAGCGCAAAGCATCGTCAATTCTTTTGCTATCTTCATAAAGCGAAGCAAGTGCATCGAGAGCTTCTGTTTGAATGCGTGGTAAATTTTCATTTGTGCTTAATAAACGTGCTTTTTCAAAAGAATCATAAGCGAGTGATAAACCATCTTTGCCTAATCCTTTGGCTTGTTCACCTAAACTCAAACTTAATCCAGCACGTTCACCAACATCCGAAATACCGTCGAGTTGATTGCTTAATTTTTGCAATGTTTCAAGGTGCTTTGCAGCATCTAAATTACGCGCCAAATTTAACGCCACTTTCATTGTTAAAACCGCATCGCCTTTGGCTAATTGCGCGGCTTGCGTGTAATAAGTTTGCGCTTGTTTATTTTCATGTTGATTGTTGTGCAAATTACCAAGCAAATTTGCGTAATCGGCTTTTTGCAATCCACCGCTGTTTTTATAAGCCTTCTCTAAAAGCGGTTTGGCTAATTCGTACTGATGAAATTGATAATAAGTGCGACCTAATGCGCCCGAAATTTGCGTTTGTTCATCAGCAGATTGAGCAACAAGTTTTGCTTTTTCTAATTTTACAACGGCTTGATTTAGCAAACCTTGTCGTTGGCATTCAAGCCCTTGTTTTAACGTATCGGAAAAATCAGCCGCCTTTAACGGAAATGCGATGCCTAATGCTGCAAATAATAAAAATTTTTTAATCATGTTTTTATCCATCAAAAAGCATCGAGTTTGACTTGGAAGTGAATGCCATCATCTTGCAAATCATTGTTATATTTTGTTTTTTCAACACTGTTAATTTTGTGCGCCCAGTAAAATTCGCTGTTAAGTCGGTAAAATTTCCAATTCAAACCAATGCCTGTTGAATGCAAATAATCTGCGGATTCGCCAAGATTCCACGCACCGCCATAATCCATAAATGGAACCAGCGAAAGTGAATGTTCTGAATTTGCGTCGCCAAATAAGGGATAGTGAAATTCGACGCTAGTGTTAAAACCTTCGTCACGGACTAATTGATTTTCTCGATAACCGCGTACCGTATTTACGCCACCAACTGCCATGCGTTCAAGCGGCAAAAGCGCGTGATTACTAAATTGCGTATTTCCTTTCAAAACAACTTGTGCGCCATTTTCTAACACTTTGTGACCGTATTGCGCTTGTCCCAACCAAGTAAAAAAATCACTGCTTGGATCAACAGAATTACGTCGTGGCGTTGAACCTAAAGCATTCAAACCAAAACTAAATGTCGAACGTAACGCCAACACTTGATTTTCCATGCGTTCAATATGTTCTTGAGAAAAACGCACAACGGTGACTTGCGTGTGTCCTGTCGGTTCGCTCGCAATAAAAGAAAATGGTCTACCCGCTAACGTGGTTTCATTTTCTCGCACAGCAAAACTGGTACTTAACGTTAATTTTCGACGAAGTGAATCAATAATTGGATGACTGACCCCCCCTTCAAGATTATGAACCTGACTTTTTACATCGAGCTTTTCCGTTGGCTGTTCAATGACCGACGAATCGCCTTCGGTAAAACGAAAAAAGGCTTGTGTGCCGTAAGACGAAATCGGAATGCTCCAGCCACCGCTGTATGCCAACGAACCTTCGCTACCTTGAAAAGTAAAATCTAATAAATCTCCCCACCCCGTTAAATTTCTCACCCAACTACTCACGCCACCTGCTTCTGCGCCAATTGACGGTGGGCGATAGTTATTGGTAAAAAAAGTGAGTTGATAAGGTCGCGCTCGTGTGACGTTCAAATCAAGCGTACTGTGATTTGGATTTGAGCTAGGCAACAAATTTCCGTTTAATGTTGAAACCAATGGATCGACAAGCAGCAATTGAAATTGCTCCTGCAAATCATCGACATTTAACACGTCACCTGCTCGCAAACGATTTTTAATATAATCTTCGTTCAAACCTTCTTGCCCATGAATTTGCACGTCATCGAGTTTGCCTTCGACAATTTCAAAATTCAGCACGCCATTTTTGAGCGCACCTTTAGTAATCCGTGCGCCTGAATTGATGTAACCATGATTGATGTAATGGCGCGTTATGTTTTGGCGCAATTCTTCTAATTCATCGGTGCGAACATCACGATTTTCGTATTGTGTGGTGAGGACGTGTAATTCACTTTCATCAAAAACCGTATTTCCTGAAAAAGTGTAACGCTCAATAAAAAGTTTGCCGCTACTTGGTGCAAGAGCTGTCGTCGATTCAGGCAACGTCGGTAAATTAAAACCTGCTTTCGGCGTTAAAAATTCGGGACGCGAAGGCGATTTAGCACTTGGGCGATCATTGGATTCACTGCCACCTGCTGCCCATGCGTTTTGCGTCAATATCAGTGCGCCAGCTATCAATAGTTTTTTTCTATGTGCCATAAAATTAAATTAGGGTTACTAAATTATCACTAATAACTAAATTAGCCGTTTGTATGCCAAGAAGAACAATGCCGTGATTATTGTCAGAACTACTATGCAGCCACGTTGCAACTTGACCATTTATTTTTGTATCTAGTGTTTCTATTGTATTGCTATCCAAATTACCAAACATTAGTTTGTCAGCATCTTCGCCAAAATGAGAAACTTTCAGCACTTCATCAGCCGTTGCTACGTCATAACTAATCGTGATTGGCGTGTTGCCACTTAAATCAAGATTACTTGGAATACCGTTAAAACTCATCTGCATTGTTGTCGCCAAAACTGCCGAACTGACTGCATCGGGTGAGCCTGCGATAATTGTGAGTTCATGTGCCGTATTTATTTTATTTAACACACTTAAATCATTTTTATACTGTTGTTCTGAAAGTGTAATCGTCGGAATAGAATTGTCAGTCAGCTCAATCGTCAATAATTTTTTTATACTCGCTTGTAACAAATCGATATTGGCTTGCACGGATTCAGCAGAATCTTTTACGGTAATTAAAGATATGGCGGAGTTTTTATAATCACTTACAAAATCTGACATTAATGATAACCAAGAAACTTTGCTCAATACGTCAGCTGCTTTTGGTAAATCTTTATAGGAAGAAATATCTAACGCCTTATTGTCTGTGACAATAATCGTATTTAATTTTCCAATGCCGTAAATGTTAATCAAGCTACCAAAATTTGCTGATATTGCGGCTGCGGTGTCTGTAATCGTGACAGATGAAATCGAAGTATTAAGAGCTTCGGTAATTGCATCATTTGTTTGAACGTCATAAACCACCAAGCTGTAGGGTGATTTAATAAATTTTAACAACCCACTTTGCTCGGTATTAGATAACAACTGTTCATTATCGTATTGCCCTAAAGACAATGATAATTTTGGTTTCACTTTATCGGTAAAATAAATCGCACCAATCGGCGGATCGATATTTAGCGCGTGCAGTTGATCCCAATATATTTGTACATTTTGTGCGCTATCTTTGATTGTGACTGAATTCGATTTTATTTTTGCGCCTACCGTAGGCAACAAACTCGCCATTTCTTTTGCTGTTAGTTCAGATTTAATTTCTAGCTCTATTTGAAAAGAACCTGTCGCGCCAAAAGTTGTACCATCAATTCGACTTAAGGCATTTTGATTATTAAGCAATTGTGATTTAGTTAGAATTAAACTTGTTTTTTTCACACTGCTAATTAGTTTAATTGCTGATAACGTTATTGACTGTGCTTCGAGTGAATCTAAATTAGCTGCTACGTTCGGCGGTGTTCCAGTATAACTTCCAGATGCAAAAGTAAAACCTAACGAGGCATCAGCAGAAACATTCCCAGCTCCATCCGTTTGTTTAACAAGCAAAGATTTTGTGCCATTTCCTGTTATTTTAAAACTGGTTCCACTGCCAACATTAGAAACACCATCAACGCTATATTGCCAAATTCCATTACTAATTAAGCCTGACAAATTGACTTGTCCGATACTTGTTACACTATCGATTGACGGCGTTGCAGGTAATGAAGTAACTAATGAAAAGCCTAATGTACTAATCGTTGAACTGTTACCAGAAGAATCGATTTGTTTGACTAAAACTGTTTTAGTACCGTCGCCTGAAACAGAAAAATTCGAGCCGTTACCTGTTATCCAGTTCGTACCGTTGTCGATACTGTATTGCCAACTTGAACCACTATTTAAACCAAAGACATTCACTTGCCCATTATTCGTAATGCTATCTGATGGATTTCCTGTGTCAGATGCTAATGACAATGTAGGTGCCGATGGTTTTGTTGCAGTTAAAGTGAAATTTAAACGCCCATGAATTGATTCATTGCCAGCAATATCAATTTGTTTAACAAAAACAGATTTGCTGCCATCACCTGTAATTGTGAAAGTCGAGCCATTTCCTTGTGTCCAAGTATTATCGTCAGTGCTGTAATACCACAATGCGCTAGCTTCTAAATTAGCAAATTTAACACCACCGTTACCAGTAATGCTGTCTGTTGGATTTCCAGTATCTTCAACCAAACTTAAAAGTGGTGTTGCAGGTGCTGTCGTATCAAGTTTGAAACTTAACGATTCACTAAGTGTTGAATTTCCTGCTGTGTCCGTTTGTTTAACTAAAACAGATTTAGTTCCATCGCCTGTAAGTGTGAAATTGGAACCGCTGCCTAAAACCCAACTTTTGCCACTATCTGTGCTGTATTGCCAAGTTGTACCACTTTCTAAATTCGCTACATTAACATTCCCTGACTTAGCCAATTTTTCATCTGAACTAGTTGTTATATAAGAACTCAACGTTAAAACAGGTTTCGCAGCAGGTGCAGACGTATCCAAATCAAACGTAAGTGACGTAGAGGTTGCCACCTTTCCACTTGCGTTTGTTTGTTTAACTGAAACGGATTTAGAACCATCACCTGAAACCGTAAAACTTGAGCCGCTTCCTAGAATCCAATTATTTCCATCAAGACTATATTGCCAAGTCGCACCACTAACTAAATTAAAAACATTAACTTGTCCGTTACTTGTTTTGTTATCCGTAGAGCTACTTCCTGTGTCGGCGGCTAAACTTAATGTCGGTGTGGCTAGAACGCCCGTTGATAAAACGAAATTTAAACTTGCCTTACTTGAATCATTACCAGCCTGATCAGTTTGCCAAACGAAAACTGATTTATTGCCATCACCCGTAACGGTAAAACTTGAACCGCTTCCAACCGACTCAGTTCCATTAACACTGTATTTCCACGTTACACCAGATTCCAAACCTGAAACAGCAATTTTTCCATCAATAACAGTGCCACTTTTTTCTGACAATGTAGGCGCAACAGGTGTTGTTGTGTCTAGTGTGAAAGTTAGACTCGCTGTTTTTTCAACGTTTTTAGCATCGGTTTGTGTAACAACAACGGATTTAGTGCCATCACCGATAATAGAAATACTAGAACCACTACCTGTTTGCTTTGCACCGCCATTAATACTGTATTCCCAAATACGCCCACCTACTAAATTGGCTACGTTGATTTGTCCGCTACTTGTTATTTTGTCTGTAGAGCTACTTCCTGTATCACTGGCTAAACTTAATGTTAAAACAGGAGTTGGTGTTGTAGTTGTAGTTGTGGTGGTTGCACCACCTGTTGATGTTGATGTTGATGAATTATTACCTATATTATTTGTGTTACTACCAATATCAGCTGGGTTCGTTGTTGATATTGGTGGCAGTGTTAAATTATCATCAGGAACCACTGTTTTTTTAATCGCATCATCAGCCTTAGAACCCGTTAACACATCAAGTAATGTTTTTTCATTAAATGTTTTAGGATTTGAAATAGCGGTAATAATTGAATTCGTTGCCGTGTTTTGAGTAAAACTCGATACTCTTGAAACATTACTCAACAATGTAACCGTATTTTGCGTTGTATTACTTAAAGCACTATCAATGTTTGCGGAGGTATCAGCAATCAGCGTTGCAAAAACATCATCAACCAAATTTATTTTTGTTGTATCGAATTTAATATCTTTATTAACAGTGGTTGCTCCTACAAATACATCTTTTAAAAATGCTGTATTGTTTAAATCAATTTTTGTGTCTTTGGCTTTGCTAATGCTATTTACCAATGAACTAACCATTAAATTGCTAGCATCGATATTTGAAATTGCATTTGTTGATGAATTTCTGAGCGTTTCGCTACCTGTAACCAGCAAATTAACAATTTTTGCGTTAATGGCGACGAGATTGAAAGCAGATACTTTATTAGTATTTTTTGTCGCTTCTGCCATTTGATCGTAATTCATAGAATCAATTTTACTGGCATCAAATCCGAATGCTTTTGCAATCAATAATTGAGCTTGTGCAAGCGTTTCACCGTTTTTGGCAAAGGCATCCAATAATGTCGTCAATGGTGTAACAACGGATGCACCCGCTGGAGCTGTTAACAGACCTTTAAATGGATTTCCTGTTCCCGTATCAATGCCTCCTGTAACACTAATTGAACGCACAGGCGTATCTTTAGGAAAAGTAAATCGCCCATAATTATCTGTATCTGTGGTGTAAGTTTTTCCATCGCTATCTTGAATAGTAACCGTTGCACCATCAATATAATCATCGATAGCTGTGCCTGTAATTAACTGAAAAGCACCAGTTTTAAAATTAAAAGTTTTAGTATCGGTAATACCCGCAAAACTATTACCCGCTAAATCTTTAATTGCACCTATATCAATTTTAATGAAATAAGCCGTATCCGCTTTTAAATTAAGCGTTGGGTTAATAATCAATTGGTTGTTATCAATCGTTATTTGCTTGTCTTTGCTTTCGACATTGATTATACGAACGTCTTTCGCGCCATCGCTTACTGTAATATACCCCCTGCCAGCCGTTATAGATTCACTGAATTTGATAATGAAATCTGCATTTTGAGCGACCTTAGTGCTACCATCATCAGGCGTTAAAGATACTAAATTAGGCGGGGTAATATCTTTAGATGGCGAAATAATATCTGGATTAGGTTTGGTTGGAAGAATAATTCCCTGTGTTTTAAACGTTAAAGGATTGAGCTTATTACCAGCATAAGCATTATTGGCGTTATCTTTAAATGTTCCCGCGTTCAATGTGAGCGTGTAAGTCGCACCCGCAACAAAATCATTTGTTGGATTGATAGTCACACTTTTATCATCAATGCTCACTTGAGATTTATCAGAAACCAAAATCGTGCGTAAATCCTTTCCACTCTTAATAGTGATGCTGCCTGACCCTACTTTTACGGCTTCACTGAACGTCAATACGATACTTTTATTGACCGCAATCGAGTCAGCTAAATTTTTTGGCGTTGTGGAATCAAGTAATGGCTTAATGTTATCAACCGTGTCAAAACTCAATTTTTTTAAATCATTAATACCTGAAAATTTATTTCCTGCTTTGTCTTGAATCGCTGTTGCGTCAATGGTGACGCTGTAATGACTATTTGCTAGCAAATCTTTTTTAGGATTTACCGTGAATGATGTGCCACTCAATGTGACTTGTGATTTGTCCGTAATGCTAATTTTTTGGCTGTCTTTTTCATTACTAATAGTTATAAAACCAGTATCTAATTTTATCGATTCATTAAACGTAAATTTTAAATTCTGATTAATTTTAACGGAAGTTGCATTAGCAATTGGCGTTGATAAAACTAAAACAGGAGATGCTGTATCGACAGTATCGAAGCCAAGTATTGGAAAGTCTTTTAAATTACCAACTAAATCTTTAACTGCGGTTGAATCAATGGTGATACTGTAATGACTATTCGCCAACAAATCTTTTTTAGGATTTACCGTGAATGATTTGTCATTAAATGTGACTTGCGTCTTATCTGTAATACTGATTTTTTGGCTGCTTTTTCCATTGCTAATAGTAATAGAACCAGTACCTGATTTTATCGATTCGTTAAATGTAAATACTAAATCCTGATTAAGTTTAACTGCGGTTGCATTAGCTTTTGGGGTGCTTGAAACTAATACTGAGGCAGCTGTATCGATAGTATCAAAACTTATTTTTTTAGTGTCTTTAATTCCCGCATATTTATTACCCGCTAAATCTTGAATTGCAGTCGCATCAATCATTACGCTGTAATGACTATTGGCAAGTAAATCTGTTTTCGGATTTATTGTGAGCGTTTTGTCTTTAAATGTAATTTGAGTTTTATCGTTGATTGAAACATTTTGAGTGTTTATTCCATCACTAATAACGATATTCCCTGTCCCTGCTTTCACCGCTTCATCAAAGGTTAATACAATATCTTTCGCAATCGCTATCGCTACTGCATTTGCGATTGGAGTCGAAGATAATAATTTGGGTGGTGTTTTATCAGCCATGAAAAGAACTCGTTAATGTCTAAATGATTGGGCTGGTGCCAGAACCAAAAATGGTATTGAAATTTGTCATATCGGTATTCCCAACAGACGCATCTGTGTCATTACTGATTCCCGTTAAAGTGATATGTGCGATAACTGCGTTAAACGTTACATCAATCTTAATTTCGCCATCAGTTTTACTTGAATTAATTAATGTCGTTGCCGTTGGTGTAGATGAAAAATGCAATACATCGCCCAATTTGAAGTCTTTAATTGTGTAATTGCCTGCTGCCATTTCGATTAACTTATTGTCACCAGTTGCAACATTGACAATACTTGTTGTTGCAGTCATTTTCGATAAATACCAATTATCAATTTTATGTTCAGCATCTGTTCCAGTGGTCACGGCATCAACAAAATGAATTGGGTTTGTTGCAGTTAAATCAAAGACACCGTATCGAGTAGTCGTGCCTACCAAAAGTACCACATCGCTTGTTGTCGTTGACGCTACAGCTAGTGATGAGCCGTAAGCTGTTTGGGTATCTGGTGTAGTTGTATCTTTTAACGTGTGACTTACGGTATAAGTTATTTTGTCAGTACCACTGGTTTTTAAATTACCTGCAGTTAACAAGTCTTTCGTAACATCTATCGACACACTTTTTAAATCTGTCGGAGAACCTGATGTATAAACTGATTTTGCAAAAATGCTGCCCGTATTATTATTGCTCGCATCATATTCATTAACAGAAAAGCCTTTTTTGGTTTCATCTATCCACAAAAACGTTGTAGTAGTGACGCTAGTCGAAGTTGTATCTGAAGTAAAGTTAGACCATGCTTTTTCTGTCGTCGTTGTTACGCCTAATTCTGTTTTTGTTACAGTTACCGTATTTAAAATACTATTCCCTGTTTCAACATTAAAAGCATTAAACGTTTTTGAAGCTGTAACCGTTTGTTGTTTTCCAGCCGCATCGGTGTAGATGTAAGGTTTTTGTGTAACTGTGTAACTAGTCAACACGCCATCAGTGTGATTAGTGGGAGAACCATAATTAACATAGTATTTAGTTGTAACTCCGCTACTATCTGTTAATTCATAAGTATCTTTTTCTATTGCTGCTACATTAACCGAAACATGGTCAACCGTTCCATCCGCTTTATAGTAAGTCGTTTTAATGTCATCAGATTGCGAACTACTCACAACACTGTCGTCACTAACCTTGCGGATAACGGTAGATATAAATGTTTTTCCATTTGAAATAGTGGTGTCAGTAATTGTTTTTTGTGTGCCAGCATCATTAAGCACCATCGAACTCGACTTGCCTGTTTCAGTATGCAATTTTTCTATTAATACGCCTAAATTATTGAAAGTGTTTGTGTCGGAAATACCGCTTGCAGTTTGTTCTGTTATAAATTTAACCAACTCGTTAGAAGAATTCTGCAAGTAGTACGTCGTTGTGAAGCTACCAATTTTTTCTTCGTAAACTCTTGTTGTGCTACTTAATCCAGCTGTATCAATCGTGATTTTTGTTAATACGCCGCTTGCATTATAAACACTGGTTTTTCTACCATCCGTTTCAGTGTGACTCGTTAAAAGTCCTGCTGCATCATAATTAAATATGGACGATGTAATATAACCATCAATGTCTGATTTGTTCGTTTCAACCTTTGAGCCATCGCTGTTGTAAGCGATATTAGTTTCTAATCTTTTTGTCCCATCAACATTCAATCTGCCGATTTCAATATCGTTAATGTTGTAAGTCGTGGTGCTATAGTGAGTGCTATCTGTTGTTTTAGTTAGGCTGTATCTGAGCAGCGTATAACTGCCATTTGATGGTGTAGAGTCAACATAATAAATTGTTCCGTTACTCGTGTCTGTATAAGAATCATTTGTTGGCGCAGTATCAATCGAAACCCGCGTGATTTTTCCTGCACTATCGAAAGCCGTAATTTTATGTCCAACAGTTTGTGTTTTATCGATTAAATTACCCGTGGCACTGTAGTTCGTTACCGTTGTTGAAGTAAGAATATCGTCATTTAAATATCTCGTCGTTTGAGTGCTAGTTCCACCAGTGTTAATAACATTATTCGATTCTGTTGAAATAGTACGCAACACACCTTCCGTTGTATAAGAATCAACAATTACATCGTTAGTGCTAGTTAAAATGCCTTTATTACTGAACGTATTTGTATTCGTTGTTTTATGTGTAATACCGTTATTGGTACTGGTGGTACTGGTACTCAAACTATATTTTGTTAAGCTCGTCCCATTTAGATAAAAACGATAAGTTCCATTATCACTTTCTTGAATATAACTACCATCAGTTAATGTTAAACCAGTAGCATCAAACGTAACGCTTGTAATTGTATTATTTGCATCAAAAACAGTCGTCATTTTATCTTCTATTTTCGTTTTACTGACTAACGTGCCTGTATTTCCATATTGTTTTATGGTCGTAAAATTATGTGTATTTACAGTCGATTGGTCTGTTACTTTACTGCCTTTTAATTGCCCGTTTGGATCAAATGTTTGGGTATTAGTAACGTAATGTGTAACGTCGCCAATAAGATTCTCGCTGTATTGATTGATGTCATATTCAACTAAAATGTTTCCCGTTGTCACGGTATAAATAGTTTCAACGCCGTTGCTGTCTGTCGAAATATAAATGCTATTTTGAATTATTATTTTTAGTCCGCTTACGTTAATTTGAGCATTTACAAAAACGCCATTTGCATTATAAAAAGAGGTTTTAATGCCTTCGGTTTTTGAACTACTTGATAAATTTCCACTGGTGTCATAATTTTTTGTTGTCGATGTTTGAACGCCGTCATTATCATAATTATCAATGACCGATGCCAATTTACCTGCTGCAGAATAAGTGAGAGTTGAGAGCCAAGTAACGTGTTTAACGTCACTTAAAATGGTGACACTGCTATTACCAACAAGTAAACCTTTTGCATTGTAATTAGCGATATTGAGCAGCGAATTGGTGCCAGAAATCGTAGTCGTTTTGCTAATTGTATATCCCAATAATGCTTGAGTAGAATCGAGCGAATAAACAATTGTGTTTACTCCACTCGAAACGCTGTAATTTGTTCTCGTTGAATCTGCTGCGTCTGGTGTTCCTGTTAATCCAGTTACATCAATGGTGATGTTTTGTACTTGCCCTTGATTGTTATAAAGTGTGGTTTTAATGCCATCAATTTCGGTTTTATCTTGCAAAATACCGAGGGCATTGTAACGATTTGTAGTAGTTGTTTGAGCGGTTGCTTCTGTTACTGAACTGCTCGTTAAAATTCCTTTAGTATCATAAGAAAAAGTATTTGTAACAAGTGTACCTGCGCTTTCAAGACTGCCTGTTTGTTTGCTTACACTATATGAAGTTAAGACATTTAAAGTATTTAAATAATAGGTCGCGTTATTTATAACGTCAGTGTATGCGGTGCCATCTGTTGTTTTTGTTCCCGTTAATCCTGTCGTATCAATTGAAATTAATATGACATTACCTGTTGCGTCATAAGTTGTGGTTTTAATCCCATCAGTTTGGCTACTACCAGTTAAAACACCTTGGGCGTTATAGTCTTTGGTTGTTGAAATGATGTAACCATTTTTTATTGAAGCAACGCTGACTGATTTATCCGTAAAAATGCCTAAATTATCAAAACGTGACACCGTTTTTATTGTGTGATTCACGCCAGCAGTATCAACGCTGCTACTTGTTTGTGTTGAACTGTATTTAATCAGTGCATTGTTTTGAAGGTAATAACTATTTGTACCACCTGAACTATTACTCACGCTATAAACGTTATACCCATCAATTGACGATACCGTTAATCCTGTAGGGCTGATAGCAATACTCGTTACAACACCAGCTGCATTAAAAGATGTCGTTTTAATTCCGTCGATTTGTTGGCTACTGAGCAATGTGCCGCCAGTGTCATAAAGTGCAACAGATGAAATTTTATAACCATCGTTGATAACAGTATTTG
>SESD01000674.1_pt1 | contig 20749 bp, 22 predicted proteins | sample 3171411 | NCBI WGS metagenome assembly SESD01 (sample SAMN06051880, study PRJNA518727) | freshwater metagenome | biome: subpolar coniferous forest; feature: holomictic lake; material: water; isolation source: holomictic Lake 442, 16.5 m depth | place: Canada: near Kenora, Ontario | collected...
CGTAATCCATCGATGTCTCAAACTGCTCGGTAGAAAAATATGCCCCGAGTGGGCCACCAATTTGGACTGCTCGCAGAGGGCGCTTCGTTAATGTGCCCCCACCATATGTATTAACTAACTCTTTGAGCGGGATTCCAAAAGCGGTCTCTACGATTCCACCACGCGCGATGTTGCCAGCTAATTGAAATACTTGAGTGCCAAGCGAACGTCCAACCCCACGAGCTTTATAAGCTGCCGCGCCTTTGGCCAAAATCATCGGGACCGTTGAAAGCGTAAGAACGTTGTTGATTACTGTTGGTTGACCAAAAAGACCTTCGATTGCCGGAAGTGGTGGCTTAGCACGGACTACCCCACGCTTGCCTTCAATGCTCTCTAGCATTGCAGTTTCTTCACCGCATACGTAGGAACCTGCGCCAACTCGGATTTGAATGTCAAAGGCATGCGTCGAACCAAGAACTGAAGTACCTAACCAATTATTTACGCGCGCACTCTCAATTGCTTTTTGCAAAGTGGCAATTGCATAAGGGTATTCAGAGCGTAAGTAAACAATGCCTTTCGTCGCACCTACTGCAACACCAGCAATGGTCATTCCTTCGATCAAAGTAAATGGATCGCCCTCAATTAACATGCGATCGGCAAAAGTTCCGCTATCTCCCTCATCGGCATTGCAACAAATATATTTTTCCTCGCTAGGAGTCTGCGCCACCGTGCGCCATTTAATTCCCGCAGGAAAGCCAGCCCCACCACGTCCACGCAAACCGGATTCGGTAACTTCGGCGACGAGTTCATCGCTGGAAAGTTTGAGAGCTTTGGTGAGACCAACTAAGCCGCCATGTTCGCGGTAATCATCGAGGGATAAGGGATCAATAATGCCTACGCGAGCAAAAGTGACGCGATCTTGACTAGCTAACCATTCAATCTGATCAGTTTTACCTAGAGCGAGCGGGTGCACCCCGCCGTTAAGAAAATCTGCATCAACTAATGAGGCTACGTCTTCAGGCGCTACTGGACCATATGCAATTCGACCAGTCGAAGTTTCAACCTCGACAAGAGTTTCCAGCCATAGTGCCCCGCGTGAACCATTGCGGACTATCTGTGCTGAAGGAACTAAACGCGCAATCGCATCAGCAACTTCATCGGCACCAACTGAGATAGCCGCGCTATCACCTGGAACATAGATTTTCATTGGCGGGCCTTCTCAATCTTTGCCAATGTTGCTCGGCCAATAATCTTTCCATTTACCATAGCTGCCGGTCCTAATGCGCAGTTTCCGAAGCAGTAGGCGTCTTTAGTCTCATCGCCAAACTTTGCCTTGACTTCCTTTTCGAGCGACCGAGCGCCAACGGCCTGGCAAGCTTCAGCTACACAAATAGATATCTGATGCTCGGCCGGTGGTGTCGTTCGCAAGTCATGATAGAAAGTCAGCACGCCATGTACTTCGGCCCGTGATTTATTAAAGAAGTTTGCGATTAACTCAACGCATGCTGGGTCAACATATCCAAACTCTTTTTGTATTAACTGCAACGCCATTAATACCGGGCCTTTTTCTTCACGCAGGGTCGCAAGAAGAAGCAACGCTTGCTCCTGTGACCACGGTGAGTACTTCATTAGAACAAACCTACGACCTTTCCATCAATATAATCAATGCGTTCGGCCGATGGAACCTTAGGTAAGCCTGGCATTGTCATTATTTCGCCACAGATCATGACGATGAACTCGGCACCTGCCGAGAGTTTCACTTCGCGAATATTGAGTGAGTGTCCACTTGGCGCTCCGCGCAGCGCGGCATCGGTGCTAAATGAGTACTGGGTCTTAGCTACGCAGATTGGGAAGTGACCGTACCCCGAGGCCTCTAACTCCTTTAATTTAAGGCGAACTTTGGCATCGGCAGTAACCTCTTTAGCGCCATAGATCTTCGTTGCGACCGCGGTGATTTTATCCCACAATGAATCTTCATCTTCATAAACAAATGTCATCGAACTTGGCTGTTCGCATAGTTCGACAACGGCATGAGCTAATGCAACTGCGCCTTTACCGCCATCGGCCCAATGTGTTGCCAGAACAATCTTTACGCCCATGGCTTCAACGCGCTTACGAAGAAGTTCTACTTCGGCATCGGTATCACTAGTGAAGTGATTGATTGAAACTACCAATGGAATGCTATAGACGTCCTTGATATTGTGAATATGGCGCTCTAAATTAACTATTCCAGCTTCAAGTGCACCCAGATTCTCATCGGTAATCGTCTTAAGATCTGCGCCACCGTGATATTTAAGGGCGCGAATAGTTGCAACAAGCACGCACGCCGATGGGCGCAAGCCCGACTTGCGACACTTAATGTCTACGAATTTTTCAGCACCTAAGTCGGCACCAAAACCAGCTTCAGTTACAACGTAGTCCGCAAGCTTCATTGCCGAAGTTGTTGCAACTACGGAGTTACACCCATGGGCAATGTTGGCAAATGGTCCACCGTGAATAAAGGCGGGGGTATTTTCTAACGTTTGAACTAAGTTCGGCTGGAAAGCATCTTTCAAGATGACCGTCATCGCACCTTGTGCGTTTAGTTCACTAGCTAAAACTGGCGTCTTATCGCGTTTGTAACCAACGACGATCTTGCCAATTTTCTCCTTTAGATCTTCAATTGACGTTGCAAGGCAGAAGATTGCCATGATCTCCGAGGCGACTACGATGTCAAAGCCATCGCTGCGTGGGTAACCGTTACCTACTCCACCGATAGATTGAATAATTTCGCGCAGCGCACGATCGTTCATGTCGACTACGCGCTTCCACGTAACTCGTCGAATATCGATTGCTAAAGCATTACCGTGGTGAATATGGTTATCGATTAACGCCGCAAGTAAGTTGTTTGCAAGGGCAATGGCGTTGAAATCGCCAGTAAAGTGCAGGTTGATATCTTCCATCGGAACAACTTGGGCATAACCGCCGCCTGCGGCTCCACCCTTCATACCAAAGACTGGACCAAGGGATGGCTCACGCAGTGCCAGCATTGCATTTTTGCCGATATGCCGAAGACCATCACCTAGACCAACGGTCGTTGTCGTCTTGCCTTCGCCTGCAGGTGTTGGACTGATTGCCGTTACTAAAATTAACTTTGAATCTTTCTTTGTCGGTAGGGCCGTTAGATATTTCAAATTCACTTTCGCCTTGTATTTTCCATACGCTTCTAGGTTTTCAACATCAATGCCTAGTGCGGTGCCAATGTCATTGATTGGCTTCATGGTTGCAGCTTGTGCGATTTCGATATCTGACATTTTTATCCCTTTGCCTGACGTATGGCGCTTGTAAGCGCAGGTAGCACTTGATGTAAATCTCCGATGATTGCGTAATCGGCATAACGTAAAATTGGTGCCTCAGGATCGGTATTGATGACGACGATGGTTTTACTGTTTTTCATTCCAGCGATATGTTGCATGGCACCTGAAATACCTGCGGCGATGTAGAGGTCAGGAGCAACTTTGGTTCCGGTCTGTCCCACTTGCTCAGAGTGCGGGCGCCAGCCAGAGCTTGTTACAACGCGTGAACAACCTACGGTGCCACCTAATAACGCCGCTAACTCTTCTAAATTGCCAAAGCCATCGGGACCACCAACACCGCGACCGCCGGAGACAATTACTTTGGCATCGCTGAGAGTTACTCCACCCTTTGTTTCACCGGAGTCACGGCTCAGAATTTTTACTACAGAGTCGCTCGGTTGCAAAGATGGTTCAAACTGCGAAACTGTTGCAGCTGGTCCATCGACCGATTCGGCTTCAATGGAAAAGCTTAGAACGGTTGCAACTAATAGCTCGGCATGAACATTTGCCGACTCAATTAAGTTTCCACCCCACCGTGCGCGTAAAACGTGGTGCGGTGAACCAAAAGTAATCTCTGAACACTCTGCCGCCATTGGGATATCTAAGAAAGCGGCTAAGTGAGCTAGCTGTTCATTGCCGCGTGGGCTTCCAGCAGCTAAGACTGCGGTGGGCTTTAGTTTTTCAACTAAATCTTTAAGGGAGCGTCCTGATGCCATTGGTGTGTAATCCGTAATCGCCGCATGTGATGCAACGTGGAGAGTTGTTGCTCCGTACTGGCCAACGACTGTGGCAAGTGCACTGGCATCTGCGCCAATAACAACGGCCTCAATATCTGAATCCAGTTTGCGAGCGGCAGTGAGCGCGCGAAGGGAGAGTTGATCGATCTCTCCTCGATCATGATCGATTAGAACCAAAATCATTAGATGGCTCCAATCTGTTTTAGGACTTCGACTAAGGCCGGAATCGCTTCGGTGCCTTTGCCTAAGATTTCTGCGCCTTTATCTTTTGATGGCGCAAGTGCGAGCGTTACTTTTTCAAGTTTTGGAACGCGGGGCTCGGCTTTTTTCATATCAACAATTTTCTTGCGGGCCTGCATGCGTCCCGGAACCGATGGATAGCGCGGAATATTTAAACCATCGCGAACGGTAATGATGGCAGGAAGTGGAGCTTCGTAATGTTCGCGTCCGCTGGCTACTACGCGCTCACAACTTGCAATTCCATTTTCAACTTTCATGGACTTTACATTTGTGACAATAGGTCGGTTAAGTGCGTGCGCCACTCGAATATGAATCTGATAACCAGCACTATCGGCAGACTCGGCACCAAAGATGATTAAATCAAACTTTGTCTCTTCGGCATTGATTGCATCAACCAAGGCTGCGGCAGTTCCCTGAGGATCCCACTCTTGGCCATCGGTTTCAATCAGGACTGCGCGGGTCGCGCCGATTGCTAACTGTGAACGCAGTTGCTCTTCAGCATCTCCAGGTCCAAGGGTTAATAGAGTTAACGTGCCACCCATTTGTTCAACTAATTGAACCCCGGCTTCTACGGCGTTTTCTTCGTGCGGACTAATACCAAAACCTAAATGCTTGGTTTCAATATCGCGCGAATCCGGCGTCAAGATTAACGCTCCACCTGCAAGTGGAACGCGCTTTAAACAGACAAGAACATCCATTAGGCCATGATCCGTTCATTGGAGGGGTCAAAGACTGATGTAGCACCTACTTCAGCGATTGAACATGGATAGTGCTCACCTAGATATTCAACGATGAACTTATTACCGGCAACTGCTAACTCGGTAGGTAGGTATGACATCAGGATGTGCTTACCAAGGGAGGGAGCAGATCCCGCACTTGTGACGTAGGAACGGCGACCATGTGAGTCAACGATTGGCTGCTTATCTAACGTCAAGATTGGCTCATTGCCCATCATGTAGCGTTTCTCTCCGCTCGAAGACGTGTGATCATCGACAAATAAAGTACACAGCATTGTTATTGGTTTTTCACTACGGTGCTTCACGTGGGCTTCTTTACCAATGAAGTCGGCCTCTTTTAACTTAGGTGACTGCATTCCAGCCTCAACAACTGTGTACTCAGTTTCAAGCTCTGGACCGTAGGCGCGGTAACACTTTTCTAACCGACCCGTTGTGCCATACACGCCGATACCAACTGGAATCATCTCGTGCTTCTTACCCGACTCCCAGAGCATGTCCCATAGCTTTGCGCCTTGCTCAATTGGAACGTAGAACTCCCAACCTAAGTCACCAACGTAAGAAATACGCGAAGCTAAGACCTGAACTGGTCCAACTTCTATCATTTTGCAGGTACTGAACTTGAATGAATCTTTGCCCATGTCGGTCTTAGTAAGGTTTTGAATAATTTCGCGGGCCTTTGGTCCCCAAATTCCTATAGTTGTATAGCCCGATGTTAAGTCGAAAATCTGCGCCGATCCATCGTTAGGTAGCAGATCGCTAAACCATTTCTTATCGGCCATTCCGTGAGCGCCGCCTGTAACCACACGGAAATGATTGGTATCTAGTCGCATGATTGTTAAGTCGGATTTGAAGCCGCCATTTGGTCCGAGGACTGGCGTGTAAACCACACGCCCAATAGCTACATCCATCTGACGAAGTGCCGCTTTTTGAACGACGGCAAGTGAAGATGGCCCAGTAACGTCAAAAATTGTAAAGGCTGAAAGGTCGACGATGCCGGCAGTTTCGCGCATTTGCAAGTGCTCTGCATTGATAATTGGTGACCACCAACGTGATTCCCATTCAGCAGTACGTGGCATTACGCGATCACCAAACTTAGCAACTAATCCCTTATTGCACTCGTACCAGAAAGGCCGCTCCCAACCAGCGGTCTCATAGAAAACTGCACCTAGCTCTTTTTCTGCAGCATAAAATGGAGAGAGGCGAACATTTCGATTTGATAAGTACTGCTCATTAGGATGCACGATTCCGTACGTCTTATTAAAGCTCTCATCTACACGCGATTTAATATGGAACTCGGTTTTTTGGTGTTCATGAAAGCGAGCGATATTTGAAGTGTGAAGATCGATCTCTGAATCACCAAGGACCATCCATTCGGCAACAGACTTAGCTGTTCCTGGACCTTCCTTAATCCATACTGCAGCAACCGACCATAGACCCTTAACTTCTGGAGTCTCGCCTAAAATCGGCATTCCATCAGGAGTGTAAGAAAGAATTCCATTGATTGCATACTTTTCACGGACGTTCTCATCGCCAACAATTGATGGCATAAGTTCGTAAGCATGCTCGTCTTGAATATCAAAATCGGCCTGCGTAAAAGCAAACTCCGTAGGTGACAAAGTTGCCGTTGCATTTGATGGAAGATCCTCTGGCGTATAAAGAATTGGTCGGTGGGCATATGAACCAATTTCTAGACCAGTACCGTGTTGACGCTCGTACATGAAAACATCCATGTCGCGAACAATCGGCCATTCGATATCACCTTTGGTATCTTTAAAGAAAGGTACGGGTCCAACGTCCTTCATTTGGTGAACCGCTGGTGTCAATGGAATATGCGCCCCCGCCATTGCGGCAAGCTTTGGTGACCAGCATCCAGTTGCAATGACTACATAATCGGCTTCAATCGTTCCTTGATCGGTAACAACGGCGCTCACGCGGCCATTCACAACAGTGATATCTAAAACTTCAACGTTGGCAAAAGATTGCGATGCACCCATCTCAGCCGCCGCTTCACGCATCATCGTGCCATGGCGAACTGAATCTACGACGCCGACGCTTGGCTGGTAATAGCCACCCAAAATAATCTCTTCATCAACATATGGGACGAGCTCTTTTACTTGAGCAGAAGTGAGGATTCGACCACCATCGATGCCCCATGATTTGCCCGAAGTAATTCGGCGAGCTAACTCTTGCATGCGCTCTGGCGTACGGGCGACTTCGATTCCACCCGACTCTGTAAAAGTTCCAAACTCTTTGTACTGGCGCATGCTCTCGGCTGTAATAGCCGTCATCTCTTTCGAGTGATCAACAGGGAAAATAAAGTTAGATGCATGGCCAGTTGAACCACCAGGGTTAGGCAAAGGACCCTTATCGATCTGGACAATATCTTTCCAGCCCAGTTTTGCAAGGTGATAGACCATGCCGTTTCCGACGATACCTGCGCCGATAACGACGCACTTAGCTTTTGCAGGTAACTTGCTCATAGTCATTTCCTCATTCTTTTTTAGTGGTGGTTTATAGAGATTTACGAATTGATGCTTCAAAGCCCTCAACGTGATCACGCATTGCCTTACCAGCTGCCTTTGAATCACTACTGGCAATTGCCTCAAGTAATGCGCGGTGTTCAATAATCGCCTCGGCTAAGCCGGCAACTCGATCTAGAGCTAGAAACCAAATTCGAAGGGCATGGGCGTAATAATTATCTAAGGCCGATGCTAGAAACTCATTGTGGGTGCACTGATAAATATGGTGGTGGATTCTTTGATCGAGCCCAATCAATGTGGCCATATCTACATTGCCTTTGAGAACTTTAATTTCGGCGATAAGGCCTTTAGTAATGACGTGATCTGCCGGAGTTGAGCGCTCGGCGGCAAGTTCGGCAGCTTTAATTTCAAGAACTGCGCGGACTTCAGAGAGAGCTGAAAGATTTTGAACATCAACGCTAGAGACAAACATTCCGCGGCGTGGATAGACCTCAACTAATTTTTCATTAGCCAGCGAGCGCAACGCCTCTCGAATTGGCGTACGCCCAAAGCCAAGTTTGGCCATCAAATCACTCTCACTAATCAGTGATCCTGGAACGAGTTCCAGAGTAATAATCATGGAACGGATGCGGCTATAGGCCTCCTCGGACAGCGACGTACTCTGCCGACTAAGGATATGGATGGCCTGGCTCATGGTGGAGATGATATATCAGTCACGTGCAGATTGATACATAAGCCAGCGGCCTTTATCCGAAGTAATACTTCTTAAAGAGCAAGGCTGAGGCGCTAAAACCAACGGTCACAATCAGGGCCCGGTAGATGGATTTAGGCATGTGGGCCGCCCAGCGTCCCCCGAAAGTTCCGCCGATGCTAGCCCCAAATAAGAGCGCGATGACCACTGGCCAGTCTGCCCGACCGCTGAAGATATAGATGATGTTTGAGATCAGAGAGGTCCAGCCAACGATCAAGTTTTTCGCGGTGTTTAAAGTCTTAGGGTCGCGTCGGATATCGCGGGCCAGAACTGCAATCACCATCACTCCTTGGCCAGGTCCAAAGTAGCCGCAGTACAGGCCACTAGCTGTGATTCCTATTTTTTCCATTAATCCATGTCGGGCGCCGCGATCGGGTTTAGCCTTGATAAGGAATGAGAGTGAGGCAAAGAGAAGTAAGAAGGGGACCATTTTTTCAAAAATGCCAGGCGGAACGTTTAATAACAAAAGTGCGCCAGTAGTTGAACCGACAATCGAAAATGCGATGAGCTTTTTATATTCGTGAAAAAATCCGCGCATCTGGTGGCGTACGGCGATAAGCGCAAAAAAGTTTGCTGGTGTTACACCAAGGGCATTTGAAATCGCCGCACTTACAGGCGACAAACCAGTTGCAAGTAAAACTGGATAAGAAATAACCGATGCCCCGCCTGCCATCCCATTTATCCCGCCGACAAGGATTCCGACTGCGAAGATAATTAGGTACTCAAGCATGGGTTAACCATACAATGCAGATATGGATAATGGGGTAGAAGTTCGATTCTTTGCCGCTGCACGAGCCGCAGCAGGTGTGGATCAAGCTCGCTATCCCAGCGCACCACTCTCATCGATCATTGCCGATGCCACTCGTGAGAATCCCCTACTTGCGCATGTGATTTCCCAGTGCAGTTTCCTGCTTGATTCAGTGGCAGTCCATGATGTGGATATTTTGGTCCTTGATGGAAGCGTCATCGATGTACTTCCAAAATTTGCCGGCGGCTAATTAAGCGGTATTGACCCACTCGTCAGTTCCATCGGCGAAGACTTGATGTTTCCAAATAGGCAACTTCGCTTTAATCTCATTTACTAACGCAGAAGCGATTTCAAATGCGCTCTCTCTATGTGGAGCTGAAACAGCTACAGCAAAAGCGGTTTCGCCAATCAAAATCTCGCCATAACGATGAGATAGCGCCACTTTTATCACATCAGAGTCGGCAATAACGGCGGCGGTAATTAAAGCAATTTGCGCGCCGGCACTCGGATGAATCTCATAAGTTAAAGTCTTTACTTCTTTGCCGCCGTCGTGATTTCGAACGTCACCGGTAAAAGTTACGACCGCACCACATCGATCATCTTTTACCAGAGCGCTTAGCTGAGCGATTGCAATTACTTCGCTCGTAACATCGGCCCGCATGACTTGCGGCATCAGTGATCTTTCCCGTCTAATTGATCCAAAATATGGCCCGCTAACCGTTCGATAATAACTAAGCCATCGCGCACCCCACCCGGAGATCCTGGAAGATTAATTATTAATGATGTGCCGTTAGTGCCAGCTAAACCACGAGTTAAATCTGATGTAGGTACTTTCTCCCGTGAATAGGCACGAAGAGCTTCGCCAAAACCTGGAATACTCTTTTCAATAAATGGCGCTGTGGCCTCTGGCGTTACATCCATCGGAGAGACGCCGGTGCCACCAGTAGTAACGATTAGACGCGATTTACTAGCGAGAGCTTTGAGAATCTGCGCAGCAATTGCATCTATGTCATCGGCAACAATTACGGGCGCACTTACGTTATAACCAAGAGAGGTCAGACCGTCTTTCAATTGCTGACCACTTAAATCGGCATAGACACCAAGGGAGGCACGATTGCTAGCGGTAATTATGAAAGCGCAACGTTGACTCACGCGCGTTTCCAATCACCGTTCTTGCCACCAGATTTTGAATCGATACGAATATCAGTAATTGTCGCCGCTGGATCAAGGGCCTTAACCATGTCGATAATAGTTAGACCGGCGACACTTACCGCAGTCAGCGCCTCCATTTCAACGCCAGTTCGATCTGAAGTTACCACTTGAGCATGAATCGCAACTCCAATATCGATGATTTCTAAATCAATACTGATTTTATTAATCGCAATTGGATGACACAGCGGGATTAATTCACTCGTTTTTTTAGCTGCCATGATTCCTGCAATGCGAGCCGTCGATAACACGTCGCCTTTAGGCGTTGCCCCGTCGCGCAAAAGAGCGACAACATGGGCCGAAAGATTTACTGTTGCTGATGTATCGGCGATGCGGACAGTAATCTCGCGACCGGTGACATCGACCATATTGGCTTGTCCGGCGCTGTTTAAATGCGTTAACCCATCGCTCATGGTTGTGAGTCTAATTGCCTAAGGCAGTGATAGCCAACGGATCTGCTCACCAGCAGCCGTTAGCTCCTTGGTCACAACGCCAAATCCAGTTGAGTATGCCAAACCTCGCAGCATCGCCGAGCCTAAGTATTGGCCAACTTCGAATTGGCCATCGATGATATTTCCAATTACTAAACGAGTGAAGTTGCTAGGCGCCGTAATTTCATTGCGCGTTATTACGGTTGGAAGTTCGCGCACTACATGCCCAAGCATGGATGCAATTACGGGGGCACCTAAAGACATCAGCGCAACAATTGCCGACTGCGGATTTCCGGGCAAACCAAAGATTGCATTCTTACTCGTACGCGCAAGCAACATTGGGTGTCCTGGACGAACGGCAACTGTGTCAACAAGAATGTGGGCATCGATCTGTACCAAAGCATCATGCAGGAAGTCACGGGGGCCTTGAGCTGTACCGCCAGTTGTTATGACTATGTCGGCTAATCCGCAAGCGCTTGTGAGCGCTTCAACTACATTCGTTAGTTCGTCGGAAATATAGCGAGTACTAACAACTTCGCACCCCATTTTTTCTAACCAGCCAGGTAGTTGTGGCCCTAACGCATCACGAATCAATCCATTGCTAGGTACTCCACTTAATTGAAGCTCATCTCCTAACAGAACCAGTGCAACGCGCGGCTTTCGTACAACATTGACTCGATCTAAACCAGCGGCAGAGAGTAAGCCAATTGTTCCAGGGTTGAGCTTTGACCCAGCTGTCACTAGCACGTCATCGCAGTTGCATTCATGGGCAGCGGGTCGAATATGCTGATTTTCTTCAACTTCACCGCTGAGGATATTTTCATTTACTGTCGCAATCTCCCACCGAATTACACCAAAAGTACCAGTCGGAATAACTGCGCCCGTTGCAATACCCACTGCAGTTCCGGCGACAAGTGCGCCTTTCATCGGTAAACCTGCCTTTACTTCGCCAACAATCTCCCATGGTCCGCCTGCGCTAACTGCGTAACCATCCATTGCCGACGTCGCGTACGTTGGTAAATCACAGAGTGCGCGTGCATCATGTGCAAGAGTTCGATCAAGCGCCTGACCCACTTCGATAACTTCGTTAGTTAGTGGTTTAAAAGATTCCATCGCAATTGTCCGTGCGCTATCCCAACTTCCCTCAATCAATGCGCTCATAAGACCGAATCATCCTTTAAATGGTGAGCAAAAGCGATTGCCTGTTCCAAATCGGCAGGGGTATCGATATCGATAAGAGCGTGTGCAACCTCTTCACTCATAGGAACTTCGTGAACATCTAGCCGAGAAATTAATGAACGCATAGAAGCTCCGTTGATCTCGCCCATATCTGCAAGCGCTCTCTCAACTGCGGCAATTCGATAGAGCGCAGCAAGGGGTTGCTTGAAGTTTTCGGAATCTACATACATGACGGCTTCATCATGCGTTGTCATGGTATTCAAGAGATTTAATACGCGCGGTAGCGCAAAAGGCATATCTGTAGCAATCAGAACTGCGATCTCGCTTTCACACAGTTCAAGTCCAGCTTTAAAACCAGCAACTGGTCCGCTACCAACTGGATTCTCTTGAACTACACGATAGGCAAAACCCGCTACTAAAGGATCTTGCCCAACAACAATTACTTCAAACTCTGGCGGGATAGTTGTGAGAATTCGCGCAATTAAACTCTGCCCATCGATTAATGCCGCAGATTTATCAGAGCCAAAACGCGCACTTGTGCCACCGCTCAAGATGATGATGCTCGCGCTTTTACTTTGCATTTGGCTAGGATACCGACTATGGCATACGGGCGTAGTGAGGCTAATCCCCTGGGCTGGCGCAACGTTATTGTTACCAGCGATGAAAAACACATAGGGCACGAGTTCCCTAGTCAGAGCACTCCCCTATTGCTGATGCACCACTTATCTGATCTACATGTTTGTGATGCACAGTCACCAACGCGCCCTGAGTATTTAGATCGCTGGGCCGATCCTGACAGTCCTATCCGTGAAAAAGTTGGAACCATAGGCACTTATCGGCCGCACTCAATGTTATCTCCACATGTTGTTGAAGCCATGATTCAGTCACTCAACACAATTACAACGGGTCCCTTATCGGGTCATCCAATAAACGGCGCAATCATTACTGGTGATACAACCGATAACGCCCAGACCAATGAAGTGAGTTGGTATTTGGCGCTGCTCGACGGTTTAGATTTTCGCCCAGACTCAGGAGATGACACTAAGTATGAAGGCGTAATCGATGATGGTAGCGAGCATTACGACACACGCTACTGGCATCCCCATGGAACTCCTGTTGGCAAAAGCGATGACGATGCACGCGCTAAATACGGCTTCCCAGTTGTTCCTAATCTCTTGAACTCGTGCCGTGCTCCATTTAAAGCAACCGGACTTAAATTCCCTTGGTATGCCGTACATGGAAATCACGACGCGCTCTTGCAAGGAACTGTTGCACCCGCTCGGGCTATTAATGCAGAGATGGTCGGCAACAAGCGATACACCGGGCTACCAACGAACGTAACCCTTGCCGAAGTGCTCGCTAGTTTTCAAGAGATTGGCCCAGCAAGCTACCCGGATGCAGGTGATGCACCTTTCACCACTGTTACTGCCGACCTGGAACGCCGTGCAGTTGAACGCGGTGAATTTGCGGCAATGCACATGGCCTCCCCTGGTTTACCAAAGGGCCATGGCTTTACTGCCGACAATGTCGAAAAGAAACACATGTACTACTCAACCCATATTGGTAGCGTAAAACTAATTGTTATCGATAGCGTCAATCATTTTGGTGGTTGGCAAGGCTCCCTTGATGTCGAGCAGTTTGAATGGCTCGAAGGCGAGATTGCAACAGCAGATAAACCAGTAGTTCTTGCTTCCCACCATCCATTAAGCAAAATGTTTAATAGTTACGCGCCCGTTGGCCGGCGAGTATGCGTGGAAGAGATTCAATCGATGCTTCTGAAATATCCAAATGTTCTGGCCTGGTTTGCAGGTCACGAACATCGCCACCACATTGAGTGGATAGGTCCAAATGAAGAGGTTAATGGCTTCTGGCAGATTGAAACCGCCTCGCATGCCGATTGGCCGCAACAGTCGCGCACCATCGAAATAGTTCGGGATACCGCTGGAGATATTTTCCTTGGTTTAAGTGTTGTAGACCATGCGGGTGGAGCCGATTATGGCGATGCCGTTAATCCAATCGAAATTGCTGCACTGTCGCGGGCGTTGAGTGCCAATATTTGGCAGAAGCGACCAGAACTTGGATCGACCCATGACGTTAACTGGTGGAGCGGTCGACCAACTGATCGAAACGTCGTTCTAAAGATTAGGAAACGTTAAGAGTCGCGGTTTAAGGATTTTTCAATTACTTGCGTCGAACGCAGAATAATTAAAATGACAACGGTTAATCCAGCTCCCACGACTTGAAAACCTAGGCCAACAGCGACACCCACGGCGGCAGTTGAAAAGACGGTGGCTGCAGTTGTTACTCCTTGAATTCCTGATGAGTGTTTGTCTGTAAAGATTAAGCCAGCCCCTAGAAAACCAATGCCAGTAATAATGGCATGAAGGGCGCGAGTGGGATCTCCATATTTCGCTGCAACATCCATAACGGCGCCAATTGCAACGATTGCCGCCGATGCCGATCCAACTAGGGCCATAGTGCGTGGACCTGCTGATTTGCCTGCGCGATCGCGTTCCCATCCGATGAGAGAGCCTAAAACTGCGGCAATCATCGCATCAATGATTACGGACAATTGCTGCCAGATACCAATAGCGTGAAGATTAATCATGCGCCTAAGGGTACTTCTTTTAGCGCGCGAGGGCTACGACATCGCCCTATAGAATTGCCCGCATGAGCCAATATCAAATCATGCGTTGGCGCGAAATCCCCTCTCTGGTGATTGCGCGTGAGGGTGAGACGACAATTAAAGTGATGCTAGCTTCACGTTTTCAAGAGGCGATAGATGAGGCGGCAATGCGCCTAGGAGAAATTGATGCTGATGCATACACGGCTGGTTGGAATCGTGATCCGTGGGTTGAAGCAAGTGATTCACCCGATGTGCTCGCAACTCGAATTGCAACCGAGTTAGAAACCGAATTAAGTATTGAAAAATTAGAACTGCTAATTAAAACTATGGGAGAAAAATAATGTCAGCAATCTACGAGGCCCTTGAAAAGGCGACACTTGCATCTGATGGCGCAATGGGAACAATGTTGCAAGATCGTGGATTAACCGATGGTGGTGCTCCAGAATTATGGAACGTTGAAAAGCCCGAAGAGATTGAGGCCGTGCTTGAGGCATATGCCGCAGCGGGAGCACGATTTATCACAACGAATACTTTCGGCGGCACGCACGGTCGACTAGCAATGCATGGTCTTGAAAATCGAGTTTTCGAACTCAACAAAGCTGGCGCAGAGATTGCCCGCAAGGTTGCAGATCGACATCCTGGCTGTTTCGTAATGGGAGACATCGGACCATCTGGAGATTTAATGGAGCCAATGGGCACAATGACCCTTGAAAGTGGGCAAACTCTATTTGCCGAACAAATTCGCGGATTAGTTGCCGGTGGCGTTGATGCCATTCTCATTGAAACAATGTCGGATTTAGGTGAAGTTGAAGCTGCAGTCAATGCAGCCAAAGAAGTTGCACCTGGCATGCCAATTATTGCAACGATGAGTTTTGACACAAATCTGCGAACGATGATGGGTGTGAAGCCAGGTATGGCGGTTACACATTTAGCCGCACTCGGTGTTCGAATCATTGGTGCTAACTGTGGTCGCGGAACCGACGAGATGCAGGTCATCGCTCAAGAGATGGTCAACGCACGTCCGGATGGAGTATTCATTATTACGCAATCAAATGCGGGCCTACCGAAACTCCAAGGTGATGAGTTTATTTACGATGGAACGCCAGAAGAGATGGCGAAGTACGCCGTGAAGATGAAGGCAATGGGCGTCAATATTGTTGGCTCTTGCTGTGGATCATCCCCTGCCCATACTTCAGCTATTGCTAAGGCCCTTGCATAAATGAAAAGCAAAATACTGCTCATTGGAATCGATGGACTCAATCTTGCGCAGGCACTTGAGGCTTCACCAACGATTACAGCATTGAAATCGAGCGGTTTTTTCACGACGATAACTATGCCGGCGCCAACTTTCTCAGGGCCAGGCTGGTCAACGCTTTTGACTGGATCTACTCACGAAGAACATGGCGTGAGCGATAACTCTTTTATTGGACATAAGTTGCATCATCGCCCAGATTTACTCTCTCGTGCCTTTTATAACGACCAAACTACAACGACTTTCGCTGCAGCTGGTTGGCCAGCACTAGTTGATCCTTCTGGCCATGGCCCAGTCATTCACGAGCGCCGCGAGCAACAATTGGCCTTTGTTCACCGTGTAATTGCCCGCGATGGCGAAACTTATGGATACAACGTTATCGATGCCGAAGTTCATGAGGCGGCGATGTATGCAATCGAAAACCACGGCCCTGATGTTTCCTTTGTTTATTTCTGCGGTGTTGATGAGGCCGGTCATACTTTTGATTCAGTTGGCCCCCAATATAAAGCTGCAATAGCAAAAATAGATGCCTACGTGGCCAGCATGATTGCCGCAGTTAAGGCTCGCGCATCAGTTAATGAACCGTGGTTAGTAGTTATCACAACCGACCATGGTCATCGCGCTGAAGGTGGTCATGGTGGAGATACAGCTGCAGAGCGTGCCTCTTTTGTTATTGCCCAAGGTTATGGACGTCCTAATCCAACGTGGCCCCAAGAGTTTGGTGCTCACGAACTAACACCACTGCTGTTAGCAGAGCGGGCTTAACGCAGATGAACTTCAACAAAGTAATTCTTTACTATGGATTTGCCCCAATTTCAGATCCAGAGGCCGTTAAGTTATGGCAGAAAACTCTGTGCGAATCCCTCAATATTAAGGGACGCATTCTCATCTCCCCCCATGGCATTAATGGCACGTTGGGTGGCAACATGGATGATGTTAAGAAATACATTAAAAATACGCGTCAATACCCTGGATTTAAGAAGATTGATTTCAAATGGTCAGAAGGCACCGGCAATGATTTTCCAAAGCTAAAGATTAAAGTTAAGGACGAGCTCGTAGCCTTTGGTAATCCTGGCGAGATAAAAGTCGATGTCAATGGCGTTATTGGTGGTGGCGTTCATTTACGCCCCGAAGAGGTCAATGCCTTAGTTGAAGAGCGCGGCGATGACGTGATTTTCTTCGATGGTCGCAATGCTTTTGAGGCTAAAATTGGTAAGTTCAAAGATGCAGTGGTTCCCGACGTAACAACATCGCATGACTTTGTTAAAGAGATTGAAAGTGGCAAGTATGACCACATGAAAGATAAGCCAATCGTGACTTACTGTACCGGCGGCATTCGCTGCGAGATTCTCTCGGTTGTTATGAAGAATCGTGGTTTTAAAGAGGTCTATCAAGTAAAGGGCGGAATTGTTCGCTATGGAAATGCCTTTGGTGATGACGGCCTATGGGAAGGCTCGCTCTACACTTTCGATGATCGCTTGACGATTGATTTCAGCGATCACACTAAGTTAATTGGTCAGTGCGCCCACTGCAATGGCCCAACTAAAGAGTTTAGAAACTGCCAAAAGGCTGAATGCCATCAATTAGTTTTGCTGTGCGATGCTTGCTATGACTCACACCTAGATCGCCCATGTAAGCATGATCGCGAAATAAAGCGTAACCGCGAACTTATCGGCTAGAGAGTAAGCGTGACTTTGGATAAGCCAACGGGCGCATCTGGGTCAAAGCCAGAAGCTACGGCTAACTCAAGTGCAAAGCGTTGAAGGACCATGGCATCAACTAACGTTGAGGTAATTTCATCATCGCAATTTGATCCCAAGATCACGACATCATCACCAATTGGGGCTCCCCCATTTCCAATCCAGAAAATACGGTGTGAGGTTTTACGAATCTTTGTTGTCGCCTCAAGAATTGAATCGGCCGGCATGTGCTTTGGCGCAACAATAAAAACTTGAGTCTCGTCCGTTAGCGCAGAAATTGGGCCGTGCAAATAATCGGCAGTTGAGAGACCTTGAACAGAGATTTTAGACGTCTCTTGAATCTTAAGTGCGGCTTCGCGTGCATTTGGATAAGCAAAACCACGCCCCAGGATGACAATTTCGTGATTGCGATCCGTTGCATTGACTGCTTCTGAAACTAAGTTACTAGTTGCGGCAATCCGTGTTGCCTCACTAATAATTTGTGTTGTATTGACGGATTTCCCAGACCAAGCCGCCACCAGAAGGTAGGAGATTAATAACTGGGCGTTATAGGACTTGGTAGCAGCTACGGCTAACTCAGGGCCGGCAAGCAAAGGAAAATGATGGTGGGCAATAGTTGCAAGTGGAGATGTTGCATCATTTGTAATTGCGATGAGATAACCGTCTGCTTTGCGCGCAGCTGTTGCAAAATGAACAAGATCGGGTGATTGGCCACTTTGGCTAATGGCAATAATTAACGTGTTGGCGTACTTAAGTTCGGCGTTGTAAATCGTCACTGAAGATGGAGATGTCAGACCAACCGGTAGTCCAATCTGAGTTTCAATCAAATATTTCAAATAGTGTGCAGCGTTATCGGATGTACCCCGGGCTAAGATCATGACTGCATGGATTTTCTCCGTAGTCAGAATATCTTTAACGCTTTCAAAGGCTGACAAATCGCCGAGAATTTTGGTGAAGACTGCAGGTGTCTCTGCTATCTCCGAAGACATAATTGTGCCTAATTGCTTCATGTTCCTATCTTCCCACATGAATTTAAACTATTCTTACGCCTATGGTGCTCAGCGTAGATTTAGGTCAATCAGGTACGCGTATTCGAATGGATAGCATTTCAATCAACTCAACCAGAGGCAAATTAGCTGGAGAGTCGACTATCGCAGCCCTTCGCACCGTATTTGAAACAATTGAAAAAATCGCAGCCGATGTTGTCTCTCTTTCTTGCACGGGCTTTAATGGAATTGTTAGTGATCCTGCACCTTTTGCCGCTCTTTGCCATGAGTTTTTCGGTGCAACAAAAACTGCCGTAATCGATGATGGTCTTGCTGGCTTCATTGGAGCTTTGCATGGACACAATGGCGTGACGTTAACTATTGGTGGAGGCGTTGTTTCTGTTGGTGGGCGCGATGGAAACTTCGCTCATCGCGATGGACTCGGAAGCACTTTCGGCGATGAAGGTGGTGGTTTTTGGCTTGGAAAATTAGGTATCACTAACGCTTTAGCTGCGCGTCAAGGAAGAAATAACAATCTGGAATTACTTAAATCCTTTAGCGCAGAAGTTTCTGCTTTCGATGCATTAGAGATAAAGACTGGCTCAGATGCGGCTACCTTGGCGATTCAAAGTGCTAAAACTTTGTTAGCTGCTGCCGATGCCGGAGTTGAGGCTGCGATAAAAATCCGCGATGAAGGTGCATACCTATTGGCTCAAACTGTAATAGCAACATGGATCGGTGCTGGTGGTTCACATGATGAGGCGCCAGAGCTAGCCATTCAAGGCGGACCTTCTGCCAATGGTAATTACGTTAAGGCTATCCAAAGTTTTATCCTGAAGAGTTTGCCGAATGCCAAGTTTGTTGCTGCACGTGGCGATAACTTAGACGGTGCACTGTGGATTGCTGAAAATATGTTAACCGATTCGCCTCCTTTGCTACGGTGGGGCCATGAAGTTTAGCCAACTGCGACATTCAAAAGGCTGGATTGTCCTACTAGCTACCCTTCTGGGAGTTAGTTACGGTGGCTATACTTTTGTAAATCGTGCTGTGACTACGCAGGTTTACGTTACGAACTGCGGAATCCTCGATTACAAACCAACGACTATTATTAAATTTTGTGCCGATGCTGGAGTACTCATCAGCCAAATTGAATGGGATACATGGAGTGCCGATGGGGCAGCTGGAATTGGCGAGTATCAAATAAATGACTGTGTGCCGTCCTGTGTTGCCGGCAAACTACATTTCGCCCACGTAGATATAGTTTTAAGTAAAGAAAAGAGCGTCAAGGGTAAAAAAGCTTTGACTTTTATTTCGATTAAGACCAAGGACGGTAAGAACTTGCCAACCAGTAATTCACCCACTGATGCATGGCCTATGGAGCTTGCCGGCTAAATAAGACCAAATTCGTGAGCTTTTTCAATTAACTCTTCTCGAACATCTGGATGAGCAGCGTTATGAATGATATTTAGCGCTTGATCATTTTGCGAGTGTCCAAAGCACGCCGCTACGCCCTGTTCAGTAACGACATATGAGTGTTGAAAGTGCGTGATATTACTCTGCAACCTAGGCACGATTGTGGAAACTTCTGCCTTCGGGTGCCACGATGGAAGCGCCACAAATGATTGGCCACCACGGCTATGCAGTGCGCCCACTATGAAGTCAGTGGAGCCACCAAAACCGCTATAAATTTTTCCCCGTACATGACTGGCGTTAGCTTGATCAAATAAATCCACTTCTAGTGCGCTGTTTATTGAAGTCATCTTGGCCTGGCGCGCGATTTGAGATGGGTCATTAGTGCGCTCAGTACGTAGCATGCGTACCTTCTTGTTTAAATCTAACCACTTATAGAGTTCATTAGAACCAAAGATAAAGGAGGCCGTTATTAGAATCTCATCATCTAAGGTTCCAGCACGGCTCAACTCAAGAACGCCATCTGAGAACATCTCCGTCCAAATGCGCAGACCTTTGCGCTCTTTTAACGCCATCAAGACGGCATCGGGTACTCCCCCGATTCCTAATTGCAAGGTTGAATTATCTTCGATAAGGCTGGCAATACGGTTGCCGATTTGCGCTTGAATATCGGTCACGGGAACTGCTGGTTTTTCCTGAAGTGGCTCATCAACTTCGACTAAATAATCTATTTCACTGTCATAAATCTGGGCATCGCCATATGTGTAAGGCATCTGTGCATTCGATTGGGCGATCACTAGGCCACCGTGCGCCCGCGCAGTTTCGATAGAGCGCGGCAAGATGTTGACTTCGGTACCCAAACTAACTGTGTCAAAGCGTTGCGATGATGTGTGCAAAAAAACAACATCAGGGCGATAAAAGTTCCGAATTAGAACTGGAAGCAGTGAGA
>SESD01000675.1_pt1 | contig 20743 bp, 21 predicted proteins | sample 3171411 | NCBI WGS metagenome assembly SESD01 (sample SAMN06051880, study PRJNA518727) | freshwater metagenome | biome: subpolar coniferous forest; feature: holomictic lake; material: water; isolation source: holomictic Lake 442, 16.5 m depth | place: Canada: near Kenora, Ontario | collected...
GCACCCGGACCCGCAGCAGGGGCCGCTCTGAACCAGGTTCCAGGGCCACCTCTCCCATCAGCACCAGGTCCGCCCCGGTGCGGGCCACCAGGCGGCGGATGAAGTCCCGTTCCGAATCCTCCCCTCGGTCCTCCCGGCTCTGCCGGGCCACCACGCCGATGTCGCGGCTGGGACCGTCCCGCACCACCTCCACCTGGGGGAAGGCCCGGAGCACGTACTCCAGCAGCTCCGTGGTGGTGATCTCCACGGCTGTGCCCAGGCTCGCCGAGCCGGTGTGGTTCTGCACCGGGACCACCACCAGGCGGGCGTGGCGGGTCCGGGAAAACTCGGGGATCGCGCCCCGACCATAGGCCCACAGCCCCAGGGCCACCAGGGCCAGGGTGAGGATCGCCGTGGCGCTGGACCACCACACGGGAGAGCGGGGAGCCAGCATCCGGTCCAGGGTCTGCACCACCGCCTGGGCGGAAGGCCGTGCGGGAGGGGACAGGGACAGCAGATCGTCCACCAGGTGCCATAGGGCATTGGGCAGGGTGGGGATGGGCCCGGAAGGGTGGTGCCCCGATGGGGAGCGGCGCTCCAGGGACTGGCGGACCCAGGGGAGTCCTCCCCCCGGCCCCGAAGGGTCCTTGCTTCCGGTGAGGAGCATCGAGGCCACCACCCCCAGCGCATAGAGGTCTGCGGCCGCGCTGGCGGGTTCTCCCATCAGCAGCTCCGGAGCCATGTAACCCCGGGTTCCCAGGATGGCCCCGGACTGGGTGAGGCGATTTTCCTGGGCCGTGCAAGGCATCGTGGAAGCCTCCCCCGAGGCGCCCAGCCATCCCGTCCGAGTCTCCAGGGCGAGGGCCTCGCCTTGGACGGTGGCAAGGCCGAAGTCCAGGAGCTTGGCGCTCCCGCCCTCCGTGAGGCAGATGTTCGAGGGCTTCAGGTCGCGGTGGATCACACCCTTGGCATGGGCCGAAGCCAGGGCCAGAGCCACCTCACGCAGCAGGCGGGCCGCCTGCTGGATGGGCAGAGGCCCCCCCTCCAGCAGGGTACTGAGGGGCGTGCCCTCCACCCACTCCATGGCCATCACAAGGGTGCCGTGGTGGTCCAGCCAGTCGTAGACATGGCAGATGCCCGGGTGGTCCAGCTTGGCCAGGAGCTGTGCCTCCCGGTGGAAGCGGTTCATGACTTGCCGATCCCCCGCCAGGTCCCCCCGGATGGTCTTCAGGGCCACGGCCCGGTCCAGCATGAGATCCCAGGCTCGGTAGACCCTGCCCATGCCGCCCTCGGCCACAAAGGCTTCGATTCGGTAGCGACCCACCAGATCGCCGGGCGCCAGAGGTCTGTCCAGGGGAGCGTCCATCAAAATCCCGGAGAACGTAGGGGCCTGCCGAGCCGACCCTTCCACCCGTGGAGGAAAGCATGGAGCAGTAAAATAGCGGATTCGCAGCTTCAGTATATCGGTCCTGTCCAGATCTAAATAAACCCCCACTTCCGGGGGTCAGTACCTCCCCAGGAATCGGCACCGATCCGGACGCCCGCCTCCCGGGCTACACTCGGCCCATGCGTCCGCTGCTCTGCTTGTCCATGACCGTGTGCCTCGCCCAGGCCCAGTCCCCCTGCAGCATCGTTCTCGAGCCCCGGGAGGTCCGTCCGGGGGAGTCCGTCCTGCTCACCTGGGATGCTCCCCGCTCGCCCCGCATCCGGCTGGAGCCCGGCGGCATGATCCTGCCCGGACGCTACCAAGTCACCCTGCGGCCCGGCTACACCACGACCTACCGGATCTTCGACGCCAGCCCAGGCGGGGGCGAACTGGCCCACGCTGAAGCCAAGGTCACGCCAGGCATGCCCCTGGGGGAGCCCGCCCGCATCTGCTCCTTCGACGCCAGCACCCAGGCCGTGCTGCCCGGTGAGCCGGTGGTCCTCAAGTGGGAGTGCGCCGGCAGCGCCAAGGTGCGCCTAGAGCCCGGCGGCATGGAGCTGGACGGCAAGAGCGAAATCATCGTGACGCCCCAGGAGAACACCCGCTACACCATCACCGCCAGCAACGCAGCGGGGGGTCAGAGCCGCACCCTGGAGGTGGCGGTCCTGGGCCGCCTGACCGCCGCCAGCCTGCCCCCACCCGCCCCGGTCTGCACCTTCACGGCCAGCCGGCAGGTGGTCCGACTCGGCGAGCAGGTGGAGCTCCGCTGGTCCTGCCAGGGCAACGCCCGGGTCCGCCTGGACCCCGGTGGCCTCGAGCTCGACGGCAACTCCAGCATCGCGGTGGTCCCGGACCGCACCACGGTCTACACCCTGTCCGTGACCAGCCTGCTGGGGGGCTCCTCCCGCAGCCTGGAGGTGCGGGTGGAAGAGGCCCGCCGGGTGCTCACGGAGAAGGACCTGGAGAGCTTCGAGGAGGCCATCAAGCCCCTGGACCAGATGGACCTGGGGGAAGCGCTCCACCGGGGTGAGGCCCTGCGGGAGGCGGCCCCCGAGGGCTCCTGGACCCTGCGGATGGTGATCTCCGGCTCAGCCTCCGGCCTCAAGCAGGTGGCCCGGGCTGCCGGGCCCCGCGCCACGGAGGTCATGATCCTGCCCTACCTGCGCAAGGACGGCCTGCGCTTCTGGCAGGGCTGCTTCGGGGTGTATCCCACCCAGGCGGCGGCCCTCAAGGCTTGGCGCAGCGCCCCCGAAGCCCTCCGGAAGATCTATGCCGACGCTTTGCCGCAGCGCCTGAAGAAGCCAATGCCCAAGCCCTGACCGCGGGGTTCAGTCCCGGAGCACGGTCACTTCGAATTCTTCACCCACCATGTGGGCGTCCTGGGTGTCCACCACGAAGTACACCGTGCGGGCCTCCGGACCCGGGTTGTGGTAGGTGGCCCGGGGCTCCCCGCTGGGGATGCGGTTCTGGAGCAGGCCTGGCTCCTCCTGGCCCCAGGCGTTCATGGCCAGGACCCGGAACCAGCCCTTGCGGCCATCCACCACCTGGACCGTGACTGAGCCCCCGCCCCTTACCTCGATGGCGTAGGCCCGCCAGCCGCTTTGATCCGGCACCTTGTCCTGGATGCGGAGGCTGCCCGCCGGCACCTGCAGGGCCGGGATGGACGGCCCCCTGCGCGAGGCAGCCCGGGCCTGACCCATGATGCTGCGCTCGGCGCCCAGGTCCGGCACCCGGGGGGCCATGGGACCCCGGGCGGCGGGGGGCAGGTCCTTGGCCTCCACCAGGGGCAAGGGTGCCTGGGGGGCCTGGAGCAGAAGGAGGGGAACGGCTGCGAGCACGGGGAGCATGGGCACCTCCACCCTTCAGATGCTGCCAGTCGAAAAAGGTTGCATCAGATCCGACCCAGGAGGTCCTCGGCCACCCGGTCCGCTGCTCCGGGTGCCCCCAGGCGGCCCCGCACCTCGGCCAGCCCAGCCCGGAGCTTCGGGGCCTCGGCGGGATCCAGCAGGCGGGTGAGCAGGGTCCCCAGGCGGGCCGGGGTCACCTCGCCCTGCAGCAGCTCCGGGGCGACCTCCCGACCGGCCACCACATTGGCCAGGCCGAAGTGCGGCACGCTGACCAGCCAGCGGGCCAGCAGGTAGGTGAGGGCCTGCAGGCGATACACAATGCCGAAGGGCGTGCCCAATAGGGCCGTCTCCAGGGTGGCCGTGCCGGAGGCCACCAGGGCTGCATCCGCATGGGCCCGGGCGGCGTAGGTGAGGCCCTCCACCAGCTTGACCGGGGCACCCCCCAGGTGGCTGGCAACGAAGGCCGCTTCCAGGGTCGGCGCCACGGGCAGCACCCACTGGACCTCCGGACGGGCGATCTGCCAGTCCCGGACCAGCTGGGCCATGGGCGGCAGGAGGCGCTCGATCTCCCCTCGGCGGCTGCCCGGCAGGAGCGCCACCAGGGGCCGGGCGGGGTCCAGGCCGGTGGCGGCGAAGAAGGCCTTGCGGTCGCACTCGGAAACCACCAGATCCACCAGGGGATTTCCCAGGAAGCGGGCGTCCACGGGCAGGCCCCGGAACAGCGCTGGCTCGAAGTCGAAGAGGCAGTAGAGGGTGTCCAGAGTGCGCCCCAGCACCGGGATACGGCCCTTCTTCCAGGCCCAGACCTGGGGGCAGACGTACTGGTGCAGGCCTACGCCCGGCATGCGCTTGCGCAGGGCCTTGGCGAGACGCAGGTTGAAGCCGGGGTAGTCGATGAGGAGGGCGCCATCGATGGCCTCTTCCTGGGCGGCGGCCAGGATGGCATCAAAGAGGCGGCTCAGCCTGGGCAGGTGCTTGATGACCTCAATGAAGCCCACGACGGCCAGGTCCTCCACCCCCGCCAGCTTGCGATCCAGGTAGGGCGTCATGCGGGGTCCCCCCACGCCGATGATCCGCAGGTCCGGGTCCCGCTCCTTGAGGCAGCGCAGGAGCTCGGCGCCGTGCAGGTCGCCCGAGTCCTCGCCCGCGACCACCAATAGGGTGCGGCTCACGGGTGGCCCCCGTCCCGGTCCCAGTGGCTGCCGAAGACCAGGCTGTCATCCGGAACCACCGGCCGGCCCAGGGCCGTGGCGGGCATCTCGGCGGGAAAGAGCACCGGCGGGTGGAGCGCCGCCAGGGCTGCGGCCTGAGTGCGGAAGGTGGCGGGATCCGGGGCCGCCAGCGCCATGTCCCAGCGGTAGCCCAGGGCCTGCAGGGGGCGCAGGTCAGAGTCGGGTGCGCAGACGCCGCACCACAGGCGATCCGCCAGGGGTTCCGGGTCGGTGGTGCCGGGATGCCAACAGAAGCCCACGGCCTCGGCCCGGGCCTCCTTCATGAGCTCCAGGACGGGCTCCTCAGCCCCCGGCGCCAGACGCAAGGCCAGCTTCACGCCCCGACCCGACATGGCCTCCAGCAAGACCTCCAGCAGGCCCAGCAGGCGAAACCCCGCCTCCCGGCCCTCCGGGCGGGTCACGGGCAACACCAGGAAGTCCATGCCCAGGCCCAAGGCCAGGACTGCCAGGGCCTCGTCCAGGGGGGCTTCCCCCGGCAGATGCACCGCATGGATGGCCAGGCCGTGCCGCAGGATCGGCCCCCAGGCTGGGTGGAGACTGCCGTCCCAGCGAAGCATGAGTGGGGCCAGGGGCACCCAGGGGGCGGGGTCCGCACCGGACGGAATCAGAGGGAGGAACCGCATGGGTTTATGATGAAGCATCGGAGGGGCCATGGGCCGCATTTTCACCCTGGAAGAAGCCCGGAACCTGCTGCCGCTGGTGCAGACCACCACGGAGCCCGTCTTTCACCTGGCCGCCAGCTTGGCCGAGGAGCTCAGCCAAGCCGAGGAGGCCGGGGACGAGGAGCGGATGACGGAGCTGCGGGACCGCCTGCAAACCCTGGTGCAGAGCTGGCAGCAGGCCATGCAGGACCTCGAGGCGGAGGTGAAGGGCCTCTGGCTCGTCGACTTTGACTCTGGGGACGGATTTTGGTGCTGGGCCTACCCCGAGACCGATCTGGACCACTGGCACAGCTACGAAGGCGGCTTCCGCTCCCGCATACCCGTCGACCAGCGCCCCGGCGTCAAGGCCTGAAGGCGCCACCACAAAAAAAGCAAAAGCGGTTTAACCACAAAGAATACAAAGAACACAAAAAGTGCCAAAAAAATCGGCGGAGAATCGTTCCATGTCCAAGGCCGCTGAGGCTCGGGAACCCGACTTCCGCAGTCTGGTGCTGGCGGTGGTGGCGCAGATCCCCAAGGGAAAACTGGTCAGCTACGGGCAGGTAGCGGCCCTGGCGGGCTTCCCCCAGCGGCCCCGGCAGGTGGGCATGGTGCTGTCGGGCCTGCCGGAGGGCACGCCCCTGCCCTGGCACCGGGTGGTCAATACCCGGGGCTATGTGCCCAGCCGGGGCCGCTGGTGGGGCGCCTTCGAGCAGATCGGCCGCCTGCGGGACGAGGGCATCGCCGTGGACGACCTGGGCAACCTGGATCTGGAAGCCCATCGCTGGCGGCCCTGAATCCTCAGATACACTGGGCCATGGAGGACCCCATGAAGGTGCGTGTGTCGGTGCAGTTGAAGCCCGGGATCCTGGATCCCCAGGGCAAGGCAGTGGAACAGGGTCTTCATGGGTTCGGTTTCGAGGTGGAGCACGTGCGCATCGGCCGCCTCATCGAGATGGATGTACCCGGCACGGACCCCGCCGATGTGAAGGCCAGGGCCCTCGCCATGTGCGAGAAGCTGCTGGTCAACCCCGTGATGGAGAAGGCCTCCATCGAGGTCCTGTGATGCGCGTGGCGGTCCCGGTCTTCCCGGGCTCCAACTGCGATCACGATGCCCTCCACGCCTGCGGCACGGTGATGGGCTGGGACACGATCCCCGTCTGGCACCAGGAGACGCACCTGCCGCCCAACACGGACCTAGTCTTCGTGCCCGGGGGCTTCAGCTACGGCGACTACCTGCGCTGCGGCGCCATCGCCGCCCTCGCCCCCATCATGGCCGACATCAAGCGCCACGCTGACAACGGCGGCCTGGTGCTGGGGGTCTGCAACGGCTTCCAGATCCTGTGCGAGGCCCACCTCCTGCCGGGGGCGCTGCTGCGCAATGAGTCCCTCCGCTTCATCCACCGGGATGTCCACCTCCGGGTGGAGCGGGCGGACCTGCCCTTCACCCGGGCCATGGCGGCCGGGGCAGTGTTCCAGGTCCCCATCGCCCACGCCGAAGGCAACTTCACCCTGGACCCGGCGGAGCTCATCGACTTGGAGGCCCGGGGCGGCGTGGCCTTCCGCTACTGCTCGGCGGCGGGGGGCATCGGCGAGGACCATGTCCCCAACGGCGCCATGAACGGCATCGCCGGCATCGTAAACGCTGCGGGCAATGTGCTGGGCATGATGCCCCACCCCGAGCGGGCGGTGGACCCGGTCCTGGGTCCCACGGGCGGCCTGGGGGTTTTCCGGAGCCTGGCGGAGGCCTTGGGGGTGGCCTAGGGGACCTGGAAATTTCTGTTGTGAAAATTTCTTGTGCCCAAGTGAGGATTCCTGTCATCCTCCCTGGAATACCCCGATGGGTATGCCTCTTTCTTCCTGGGCCATGAGCGAAAACGAGACCAAAAACCTCCAAATCCACACCAGCGGACCTCTCCGTCTGGCCATCCTCAAGCGCGACCCCGTGCCGACGAAGCTGTTGCCGGCCCGAGACGCCTGGACCCTGCTGCAGCCCACGCACGCCGTGCGGGTGTGCACCGGCGACGATCGCGAGGAGGGCGTCATCCGCTCCGGCGACCTGGCCCTGCTGCTGCCAGGCTTTGGCCACACGCTGAAGCGCCACCACGCCAACACCCCTTTCGGGTTCACAGCCCTCTTTATGGAGGGCCCCTTCCCGGAGCCGCTCCTATCCTCGCTCCAGCACCCGCCGCGGAAGTGGCAGGAGTCCAGCTTCGCCGTGCTGCGCAGCCTGAGCCTCAAGCAGCTCTTCGGCATCTTTAGCCAGGAACTGTCCAATCCAGACGGCGTGCAGCTGATGACGCGCGAGCTGTTCCTGATCCTCCTGGGCGCCGAGCTGTCCCGCCTCACGGAGAAGGAGGACCGGGGCCGCTTCCCCTACCGCCTCAACCGCTCCACGCTGCAGCTGGTGCTGGACCACATGGAGGCCCACATCGGCGCCAAGAACAGCGTGCCGGAGCTGGCCACCATGGCCCGCTGCACGCCGGACCACTTCATCCGCCTCTTCCGCGAGGCCACCAGCACCACGCCCCACCAGTACCTCATCGAGCGCCGCCTCCAGCGGGCCGTGACCCTGCTGGCCAACGGTGAGCGCCCCAGCGATGTGGCCAAGCTCCTGGGCTTCTACGACGCCAGCGCCTTCACCCGCGCCTTCAAGCGCCGCTTCGGGGTGCCCCCCAGCGAATACGCCCAGGAGGCCTACGAGCGCCAGTTCCCCCGCCGCAAGGACTGAGGTCTGGATCCTCCAAGGAGAAAGGGCGCCGCAGGGCGCCCTTTCTCTTGGCCCGCGGCAGGGGTCAGGGCTTGCAGACCTTGCAGGCCTTGTAGCCGGCCTTGGTGGCCTCGGCGGCGGAGGCGAACTCGGCCTTGTTGGCGTCCTTCATCTTGGCGGCGGTCTTGCAGTCGGCCTTGTGGAAGGTCTTGGACTCCTTGTTGCCGACGATGGCTGCTGCGGGTGCGGCCTTGGCCGGTGCGGCAGGCGCTGCCTTGGCGGGCGCGGCAGCAGGGGCAGCCGGCTTGGCCGGGGCCTGGGGATCCTTGGCCATGGCCACCACGGAGGCGGCCAGCAGCAGGGCGAGGAGGGTGCGGTTCATGGGGTCTCCTGGGTTGAGAAAAACAGGTTCCACGGGCGGCCCGGTCCTGTCAACGGGTGACGGGGCTGGTCGCTGCGAAGCCCGGGGCACGGCGGGCCTTCGAGGCCTGCTCGAAGGCGTGGCCCAGCCGCAGCAGGGTACCCTCCTGCCACGGCCCGGCCACGAAGGAGAGGCCGATGGGCAGGCCCGCGGCAAACCCGGCGGGGACGGTGAGGTGGGGGCAGCCGGCCACGGCGGCGGGCGATGAGAAGCTGAGCGAGCCGCTGTCGCCGTTGATGTGGTCGATGAGCCAGGCCGGTCCACCGGTGGGACCCACCAGGGCCTGGAGGTTGTGGTGCTGGAGCAGGCCCGTGATGTCCCGGCGCGCCTGGCTGCAGGTCTCCATGGCCTTGCGGTAGGCCGGGTCGCTGAGGCTGCCCTTGGCCCGGGCCTGGGCCAGGATCTCCTGCCCGCAGACGAGCAGCTCTTCCTGCCGGTGGGCATCGTTGAAGGCCATGAGGGCGACCAGGTCGCGCACCGCACCCCCGCGGCCTGCCAGGTAGGCCTCCAGGCCCGCCTTGAACTCGAAGAGCAGCACCTCGTATTCCGCATCGTCGTAGGCCGAGGACTTCAGCTCCACCTCGATCAGCTCCGCCCCGGCGGCCTTCAGTAGGTCCAGAGCGGGGCGGAGCACGGCATCCACCCGAGCGTGGACCCCCAGGAGGTTCTTCACCACGCCAAGCCGGGCGCCCCGCAGGCCCTCCGGCACCAGGAAGCGGGTGTAGTCGGCCTCGAAGTGGGCGTCACTGGACGCCGGGTCCCGTGGGTCCGGGCCCGCCAGGACCCCCAGCAGGAGAGCGGCATCCCGCACCGTGCGGGCCATGGGGCCCGCGGTGTCCTGGGTGTGGGAGATGGGGATGATGCCGCTGCGGCTCACCAGGCCCACGGTGGGCTTGAGGCCCACGATGCCACAGGCGTTGGCGGGGCTCACGATGGAGCCGTCCGTCTCGGTGCCCACCGCCACGGGGCAGAGGGCGGCGGCCACTGCCACCGCCGAGCCACTGCTGGAGCCGCTGGGACTGCGGTCGAGGGCATGGGGGTTGCGGGTCTGGCCCCCCCGTCCGCTCCACCCACTGCTGCTGCGGCTGGACCGGAAGTTGGCCCACTCGCTAAGGTTGGTCTTACCCAACACCACGGCGCCCGCCGCCCGCAGGCGGGCCACGATAAAAGCATCCCGGAGCGGGGCCGGGGCCTCCACCAGAGCCAGGGAGCCTGCGGTGGTGTGCATGCGATCCGCAGTGTCGATGTTGTCCTTGAGCAGCACGGGAATCCCATGGAGGGGGCCGCGCACTTGGCCTGCCCGGCGCTCCGCATCCAGGGCCGCCGCGATGGCCAGGGCCTCCGGGTTCAGCTCCAGGACAGCGCCGAGGCGTGGTCCACTGCGGTCCAGAGCCCGGATCCGAGCCAGGTGCTGCTTCACCAAGTCCACCGCGGTCCACCGTCCAGCCACCAGGCCGGCCTGGAGGCTCTCCAGCGTGGCCGCCGCCAGGGTCAGGCGGGTGGCGGGAGCCTTGACCTCCGCCCCGCCCAGAGCGGCGGCCCCTGTGGCCAAGGCAGCCCCCAGGAAGGTGCGGCGGTCGAGGGTGGTGAGGATGCCTGGGTCGGCCATGGGCAGGTCCTTCAGCGGGGCTCCAGGATCATACCCCGCTGCCTACCGGCGGCCGGCGCCCCTTCGCCGATTGCGAGGCCCGGAGGCCGCCTGAATTCCCATCCTGGTAGCAGGAGGCTCCCATGGCTGCATTCTTCCTCTGGCTCATCCTGCTGGTGGTCTGCTGGCCGCTGGCGCTGCTGGCCCTGGTCCTGGCCCCCCTGGTCTGGCTGCTGCTCCTGCCCTTGCGGCTGCTGGGGTTCGCCGTCGAGGGCGTCTTCGGCCTGGTAAAGGGGTTGTTCCTCCTACCAGGCCGAATGCTCCGCTAGGCTGGCGGAAACCGTGCGAAGACCCGATATTTCCATCGGACCCGGCCGGTAGGTACCGCGGTGCCGGGACAGGAGGTCACCATGGATCTCTACCTCGATGCCAAAGAATCCGAACTGGTGCAGAGGATCCTCGTCCGCAGGCTGGAGGATCTGCGCCGCGAAATCCACCACACGGACAGCCGGTCCTTCAGGGCCGACCTGAAGGCGGAGGAGAGCCTGCTGCACGCCCTCCTGGACAAGCTGAAGGCCCCGGCGGTCATGGGCATCTAGTTAACCCAGGGCTGTCTCCAGGGCCTGGTCGAAGAGCGCCTTCAGCTCGGCGGCTTCGGCGTCCAGCAGGGGCTGACCGTCCACCGCCAGGGTGATGCGGGCACCGCCTGTGGTGCCGATCTTGGCGAGGGGCACCCGGTGGGTGCGGCACAGGGTGGCCAGGCTGCTCTCGCCTTCCGGCCCAACACTGACCACCACGCGGCCCACGGTCTCGCCAAAGAGCAGGCCGTCCAGCCGCAGCCCGCCGCGGTTCAGCAGCAGCTGGCAGCCCATCTCGCCGCCGAAGGCGCTCTCCAGGGCCGCCGTGAGCAGGCCGCCCTCGCTGGTGTCATGGGCGCTGCGGATGAGGCCCAGGCGGACGCCTTCCCGTACACAGGCCTGGAGGTGGAGTTCATCGTCGAGGCGCAGCTCCGGGCAAGTGCCGGTGACTTGGCCGGTGCGCAGCTTGAGGTACTCGCTGCCCCCCAGCTCGTCCCGGTTCTCGCCCAGCAGGAAGATCCCGTCGTGGGCGGCGCGGAAGCCGGAGCCGCACACCCGGTTACCGGTCCCGGTGAGGGCGGTGGCGTCCGGAGCGCCCAGGGGCACAGGGCCCGCGCAGTCCTCCACCAGGCCCACCGCGGCGATCATGGGCGTCGGGAAGATGCTCTGGCCCTCGGTGTCGTTGTAGAGGCTCACATTGCCGGACACGATGGGCACATCCAGGGCCAGGCAGGCCTGGCGGATGCCCAGGCAGCCCTGCTCGAAGGTCCACATGTTCTCGGGCTTTTCAGGATTCCCGTAGTTGAGACAGTCCGTGAGGCCGATGGGCTCGGCGCCCACGCAGGCCAGGTTGCGGCAAGCCTCAGCCACGGCGTGCGCGGCGCCCCAGAAGGGGTCCAGGTAGCAGAAGCGGCTGTTGCAGTCGCTGCTCATGGCCACGGCCTTGCCCGTGTCATTACCGGCCTCGTCCTTGACGCGAATGAGGCCCGCATCGCCCCGGCCCATGCCCAGCAGGGTGTTGCTGCGCACGGTGCCGTCGTACTGCTCATAGATCCAGCGCTTGCTGGCCACCGTGGGCCGCTGCAGCAGGCTGCGCAGGGTCCGCTCCACCTCGGCGGGCCGCAGGTCCTCAGGCAGAGGGACGGCGTTCACAGCATCGAGGTAGCCCGGACGCTGGCGGGGCCGGTCGTATTTCGGGGCGGCATCCACCAGGGGCTGGATGGGCAGGTCGATGGCCGGGGCGCCGTGCCAGCTGCCAATGAAGCGACCGGTCTCGGTGACCTCGCCCACCACGCAGGCATCCAGGCCCCACTTGTGGAGCACGCCGATGATCAGGGGCTCGCAGCCGGGCCGGGCCACCAGCAGCATGCGTTCCTGGCTCTCGCTGAGCAGCAGCTCGAAGGGCGTCATGCCCTCCTCCCGCTGGGGCACCTGGTCCAGGCGGATCTCCAGCCCCGTACCGGCGCGGCTGGCCATCTCGAAGCTGCTGGAAGTCAGACCGGCGGCGCCCATGTCCTGGATGCCGATGACCCAGTCCGTCTGGAAGATCTCGAGGCAGGCCTCCAGCAGGAGCTTCTCCGTGAAGGGGTCGCCCACCTGCACCGTGGGCCGCTTCTCCTCGCTGCCCTCGCCGAACTCCGCCGAGGCCATGCTGGCGCCATGGATGCCGTCCCGGCCGGTCTTGGAGCCGATGTACATCACCTTGTTGCCCACACCGGAAGCGAAGCCCTTGAAGATGCGGTCAGCTCGCAGGACGCCCAGGGTGAAGGCGTTCACCAGGATGTTGCCGTTGTAGCAGGCGTCGAAGGCTGCGTCCCCGCCCAGCATGGGCACGCCCATGCAGTTGCCGTAGCCAGAGATGCCGGCGGCCACACCCTTTACGAGGCCCTTCATGCGCGGCGCCTCCAGCTCCCCGAAGCGCAGCGAGTTCAGGTTGGCCAGGGGCCGAGCCCCCATGGTGAAGACGTCCCGGAGGATGCCCCCCACGCCCGTGGCCGCGCCCTGGTAGGGCTCGATGTAGCTGGGGTGGTTGTGGCTCTCCATCTTGAAGGCCACGGCCCAACCATCGCCGATGTCCACCACACCGGCGTTCTCGCCCGGTCCTTGGATGACTCGGGGGCCCTCGGTGGGCAGGTTCTTCAGATGGATCCGGCTGGACTTGTAGGAGCAGTGTTCGCTCCACATGGCGCTGAAGACGCCCAGCTCCGGATAGGTGGGCAGGCGGCCCTCCAGGAGGCGCAGGATGACCTGCCACTCGTCCCGGGAGAGACCCAGCTCAAGGGCCAGGGCTTCGGTGACAGCCGGTTCGGGGGCAGCAGACATGGGGGCTCCGGAAGCCTTGATTCTACCGGCTCCGCCCGCTCTAAGGGGGCCTTGACATGGCTCAGCCCTGCTCGGGCTCCACCGGGGCCATGGGTGATTCCCCGCCTTCGTAGGTGCGCCGCAGCACCCCCTGGACCAGGCGCTGCAGGAAGATGGCCCGCTCGGGGTTGTAGACGATGGAGACCGCCGCCTTGAGCTCCTGGCCCAGCTCCAGCAGGCCGCCAGCTTCCACACCCGTGCCCAGCAGCACAAAAGGCAGCCGCCCCTGGAGGGGCTCCACCAGGGTGCGGATCCTCCGCCGGGCATCCAGGCTCAGGCTGGAGACATGGCAAAGCACGAGGGCCGGCTTGTGGCTGTAGGCATCCTTCACGGCGGTCATGGTGGGGGGCACCCGCGTCAGGGGCTGCAGGCTACCCAACAGGTCCTGAAGCACCACCTCCAGCCCGGCCTCCCCCGAGATCAGCACCAGGCCTGCAGGGGCCTGGACTGAGCTGCGGCTGGCCTCGGCGGGGGTGCCCGTTTCGACCCCCCGGCGAGAGATGCGCCCCAGGTCCTCCTCCCGCTTCTCGAAGACCCAGCGGGACAGCGGGTGGAGGATGTCCTCATCCAGCTGGGGGCGAAACTCCACCCCGAAGGTGCGGAAGTGAACATGGCGCAGCTTGACCTGGGTGTTGATCCGGATGGTTTCCGTCAGGTTGATGGTGACGGCCATGTCCCCCCCCGGGATCAGCTCGTCTTCCTGAAAATCCCGGGTGCTGAAGATCCGGGCCCCGGTGGTGCTGATGTCCACCAATGTGCCCACCACCAGGTCGTATTTGGGCGTGCTGAAGGTAACGGGCACCCGGCCCACCCGGTCCACCCGGTAGGCCCCACGGTGGTCCTGGTCCTGCAGGGTCGTGGGCATGGAGAGCCGGAGGCTCCGCCGCCCGTCGCTGATGCCAAACCCCAGGAGCTGGGTGGAGGCCTCCAGGAAGCTCACCCCATGGGGAAACCGCAGCTTGAGCTCAGGACTGCGCAGCCCGAACATGGCGTCTTCCCGGCCCATGGTGGCGGCGGCATGGAACTCCTTCTCATCGGCCTTGAGGAAGGAGGACTCAAACCGGATGTAGGGGGTTACCAGAATCATCATCTCCCTCCGATTGGAGGCGCGGAGGAAGATCTCCGCAATGACGTCCTGGTTCCGGATCAGATTGCCAGTCAAAAGGCCTCCCCCACTGTCGCTGCTTCTCTCATCGGCCTTCCCGTAGACTGGATGACTCTGGAACCCCGCCGTGAACCCACCCCTGACCCTCCTCGCCTACAGCGCCCCCCGCAGCGGCTTCGGGGACGAGTGGATGACCTTCCTCCCCATTGGTCTCGGCTATCTGCAGGCGATGCTCAAATCCAGGAACTTCCCCTGCCGCCTGGCCAATCTTAGCGGCAAGGGGCGGAAGGAGGTCCTGGCCTACCTCCGGGCCCAGAACCCTGCCGTGGTGGGTATCTCCATGTTCACCTTCAACCGCAAGCGCTCCGGCGAGCTGCTGGCCTGGGCCCGAGAGGCCTGCCCCGGGGCCGTCCTGCTGGCGGGGGGCCCCCACCCCACCCACCTGGCCGAGGAGGTCTTCGAGGACTGCCCGGCCCTGGACGCCATCGTCCAGGGGGAGGGGGAGCAGACCCTGCTAGGGATCGTGGAGCGCTTGAAGGCCGCACCCGGCTCGGACCTGTGGCGGAGGACACCGGGGCTGATCCTGCGGGAGGGCCCCACCCTGCCCCAGCCACCCCTGGAAAATCTGGACAGCGTGGGGGTTCCGGCCGAATACCTGGAAGCCGACTTCCTCAATGACGTGGGCCAGCTGGCCTACCTGAGCACCAGCCGGGGCTGTCCGGCCACCTGCAACTTCTGCAACACCCCGGAGTTCTGGGGCACCTCCATCCGCTTCCGCAGTGCCGATTCGGTGCTTCGGGAGATGCGCCTGCTTCACGCCCAGCACGGGCTGACCTACTTCAGCTTCCGGGACGACACCTTCACCGCCAACCGGGCCCGGGTGCTGGAGCTCATGACAGGCATCCAGGCCAGCGGCCTCCACCCCCTGTGGAACTGCCAGAGCCGGGTCAACCTGGTGGACGAGGACCGCCTGGTGGCCATGAAGCGGGCTGGCTGCGAGTTCATGCAGTTCGGCGTGGAGCACGGCAGCGAGCGGGTGCTGGCCCTGCTGGACAAGGGCACCAACCTGCGCCACGCCCGCAAAGCCCTGGAGTCCGTCCGCAGGGTGGGCATGAACCTGGGCATCTACCTCATCACGGGCATCCCCGGCGAGACCTGGGCAGACGTGGAGGAGAGCGCCACCTTTATCCGGGACACCCGCCCCAGCGACTGCCAGATCAGCCCCCTCGCCCTTTACCCCGGCACCCGCATGTTCGACCAGTACCGGGCGGAGGGCCGCATCCAGCGGGACTTCTACCGGGCCAGCGGGGATGCCGAGATCTTCGCCCGGGTGGACGCCCACACGGAGAAAGCCCTGCGCCACCTGGACCAGGCCGCCCAGCGGGCCCAGGCCAAGTCCCGCTTCAGCGCCGCCGAGTTCGCGGCCCAGAAGGCCTGGCTGGGCTTTTGCGCCGTCACCAACCTGCTCTGCGGGGAGACCGCCGAGGAGGCTGGGCGCTTCACCGAGGCCGAGGCCGAGTACGCCGAGGTCATCCAGCGGGAACCCGCCAACACCTGGGGCTTCCTCAAGCGGGCCCTGCTGCGGGAGAAGCTGGGTCGCCTGGACGAGGCCCGAGCGGACCTGGCCGAAGTGCTGGCCCTGGCCCCCGGCAACCCCGAAGCCACCGCCCTCGCCAGCCAGTGGGGGAAGGCCCGGACACCCCGGAAGAAGGGGCCTGCCCATGGGCCCGCCGCCACCATGCAAGGCGCCGAGGCCTACCTGAAGCGGTGACAGTTCCGTCCATCGCAAAGGAGGAGATCCATAGGAAAAGGACAACCACTCTCGCAGAAGGCGCGGAGATGGGCAGAGGGTCGCCGAGAAAAGCGGCTAACCCAAAAACCTCTGCGTCCCTCCGCTCCCCTCGTCTTTTCTCTGCGAGAGTGGTTGTTTTTCAGGGTTGGGCCACAGTCCCACTGGGTCGCAGGGCTGCGCGCCACTCCTTCCAGCCCATGATGCAGAGGACCTGGTAGACGAGGTACAGGGCGCTGGTGACGTAGAGGCCTTTGTAGGTGAGCAGGCCCACGGAGATGCAGTTGGCCAGGATCCAGACGGGCCAGTTCTCGATCCACTTGCGGGTCATCATGAACTGCGCCACCAGGCTGAGGGCCGTGATGAGCGAGTCCAGCACGGGCACGGTGCTGTTGGTGTAGTGCCGCAGGAGCCAGGTGAGGAGCGCCGTCGTGGCAACCACGGCCCCCGCCAGCAGCAGCGCCGTGCTGGGCCGCACCCGGCTCACCGTCAGGGCACCGTGGTCCCGCCCGCCGTGCAGCCAGTGCCACCAGCCATACACGGAGATGGCGATGTAGAAGACCTGCAGGCCCACGTCCGCATAGAGCCCGGTCCGGTAGAACAGCACGATGAAGGTCAGGTTGTTGAGGATGCCGAGGGGCCAGTTCCAGATGTTCTGGCGCACCAGCAGAGCCACGCAGGCGGCCCCGGTAACGAACCCAAACAGCTCGGTCCAGTGGGGCATCAGTCCCGGTGCCTCAGGTTGGGGCTGCGCTCGAGGATGGTGAGCACCAGAATCTCCAGCTCCTCCACCATCAGGAACCGCAGGTCAGGGTCCCGGGGCGTGCCCGGCGCCGGGTCGCCACCGCCCCGCAGCACGAAGAAGGGGCCCGTGTGCTCCAGGGCCGAAACCCGCTTCCAGGGCAGGCGGCCCGCCCCCAGGCGCCGGGCCAGGGGGGCCGGCAGAGCGGCGTGGTCCACACTCAGCCCCAGCTCATCCACCAGGACCTGCGAGCCTTCGACCATCAACACCACCAGCAGCGTGCCCAGAAGCAGGAGGCTCCCCGCCACCACCGCCCCAATGGCCGCCACGATGGCGATCCAGAAAGACCAGGTGGCCTCTCCAGCGGCTTCGGCGACCTTCAGGGAGACCCGCAGCAGGGGCAGCCGCTCCAGCACCTGGGCCAAGGCACGGACGCCCACCAGCCAGGAGCCCGCAAAGAGGAGCATCGCCATGGCCCGCTGGGCGAAGGACGGCCGGAAGACGAGGGGGGACCCAGCGGTCATCAGGCTTGGATCTCTGCCACGATGGCTTCCGCAGCGGCTGCGGGGTCCGGGGCATGGGTGATGGGGCGGCCCACCACCAGCCAGGTGGAGCCGCTGGCCACGGCCTGGGCCGGGGTCATGACCCGGGCCTGGTCCTGGTGCGCCGAACCGGTGGGCCGGATGCCCGGCGTCAGGCGGTGGAAGCCCTCGCCGCAGGCGTCCCGGATGGCGGCGGCCTCCCAGGCGGAGCAGACCACCCCACCGCAGCCCGCCTGGTGGGCCAGCTTGGCGTAGGCCAGGGCCAGCTCATCCGGCTGGGCGGCATGGCCCAGGGCGGCCAGGGCCTCCCGGTCCAGGCTGGTGAGCACCGTGACCGCCAGCAGCTCCGTGCGCCCCCCCGCCGCCCGGTGGGCCCGGACGGCTTCCACGGCGGCTTCGAGCATGGCGGGACCACCCTGGGCGTGGACATTCACCAGGCGGGGATCGAGCCGCAGGACGGCTTCCATGGCCCGGCGGACGGTGTTGGGAATGTCGTGCAGCTTGAGGTCCAGGAACACGGGGACCCGGGCCTGCAGCTCCCGCACGAAGGCGGGCCCTTCGCTGCAGAACAGCTCCAGCCCCACCTTGAGCATGCCCACCCGGCCAGCCAGCTGATCGGCCAGAGCCAGGGCCTCCCGGGCCGATGGCACGTCCAGGGCCACGACAAGGCGCTCGCGGGGCGTAAGGGGAGACGGCTGGGTGGGCAAGGGAACTCCGGGAGGGGCGGATCCTCATTCTGCCACCAAGCGGCCGGGGCAGCCTCACCTTGCGCTGGGTCGGGGGCTTGCGGTCCAGCGGCCGGAGCCTCACCCTCTGATCCCAAGGTCCAGCCATGCTCCCCTTCCCCTCCCAGGAACCGCCCCGCCTCCTCCGCTCCGAGCCGCAGGCGCCCCCTGCGGCCGAGACCGACCTGCTGGACGCCTATGACTGGGGCCGCGCCCTGCCTCCCGCCCCGGCCCTGCGGGGCCAGGCCGCCCTGGACCTGCGCTGGCTGCGAGCCGCGGCCACCTTCGACCCCGCAGCAGGATCCCCGGAATCACCCTACGCCAGTGGCTCCGCCCAGAAGGAAGCCCGGGCCTTGGCCGACCTCCTGCGAGCCCCCACCGAGGGTCGCGCCGCCCGCCTGGGCAGCCTTTCCCTGCAGCGCTCCGGCACCGCCCTGGCGCTGTGGCGCTGGGGCCAGCAGCAGGTGCGGCAGGGCGCCTTCCCGCCCGCACTGCAGCACCTCTGGGAGGACCGCCTCCTCACCGCCGGGCCGCCCATGGTGCGCGGGTTTGCCCTCCGCCATGCCCTCTGCTGGGCCCTGGCCCGGAAGGACGAGGCGAGGCTGGTGCAGGTACGCCGCCTGGCGGGGCCGGACACTGGCGTCCTCAAGGGTCTGCAGAGTCTCTTTGGGCTGCTGGATGGCCCCTCGCCGGTGCTGCGGTTCTGGAGCCTGCCCGACCTCGCCTCCGAGGACCGCCGCCTCGATGAGCTGGGCGCCCGCCGGATCTGGATCTGCCCGGACGAGGACGGTGCCCTACCCGCGCTGCCCCCGGATACGGTCTGGATCGTGCCCAGTGCCACCGGGACCCTGGACGAGCGCGAAGCCAGTCTCTCCGGCGCCCCCGAGAAAGAGGCTCAGGGCCTGGCGGCACGCCTCCGCCAGGCTGGGCGCAGCGCCCGCTTCGCCGCCAGCCGCCAACCCCTGGAGCGCCTGGGGCTGCTCTGGTTCCCCATCCTCATCGACCTGGACGCCCATGGCAACCTGACCAGCATCCGCATGGGCGATGCGGCCAGGTAGGTGGCCTACCCTATGCCGCAGCCCTGCATGAATCCCGCTACGGCGCCCCAGACCATCTGGGACCAATAGTGGAAGCCGCGCCGGGTGGGCTTGGCGGTGTAGGTGGCGTGGAGCCGATCCTTGAGCATCGGGTAGTTGCCGTCAGGATCCAGCACCGCCGCCGCCACGGGCGAGTCGAACTCGTAGGTGATCCAGCGGTCCTGGCCATCCCAGGAGAGGCGCTGTTCCTCCCGGTTTTCCAGGCGCACCCAGAGCGTGACCGGCACCCGGAGGCCACCCCGGCGCTCCAGCGTGATAGACCCCACACGGCCCGGCGCCGCCGGCTGGGGTGCCGCAAAGACCGGTGCCTTGTCCGGCGCTGACAGCCAGCCACCCTGGGTGACCTCCCGCTCCTTGACGCCCTGAATGGCGTAGTCGAGGACCTCGGTGCCCTCCACAAAGTCCCGCCAGAAGCTCCCCAGGTCCCGGCCGGAGACCCGCTCCGCAATGCGGCGGAAGTCAGCGCGGGTGGGGTGACGAAAGGCCATCTCCTGCACATAGGCCCGCATCACCTGCTCCATCACCGGCCGGCCCAACATGGCCTCCAGCTGGTTCAGGACCAGCGTGGGCTTCCCATAGGCCTGAATGAAGTAGCTGCCGATGTCCCGGGTTCGGTGCCCCGCCCGAGTCATGGGATCCGCCGAGGGCAGGGTCCAGTAGGCCGCCCACTCCACGAAGTCCGTAGGTAGCTGGAACCGCCGACCCCCCAGCAGCGTGTGGTAGGTGCGGTCCAAGGCCTTGTGGGTGAACCAGCTGGTAAGGCCCTCATCCAGCCAGGGCTCGTGCACCTCATCGCTGGCGAGCAGGCCGTAGAAGTACTGATGGCCGTATTCGTGCATCGTCACCAACTCGGGCATGAAGCGCTGCTTCAGGGGGTCGAAGGAGACGGACGCCGCCGTGATGAGCGTCGGGTACTCCATGCCGTCAGCCCCGGAGGCTTCGCCCGGCGTGTCGATGACCGTGAGGGTCGGGTAGGGGTACTTCAAGAACCACTCCTCGCTCCAACGCAGGGCGTTCTCCACGGCCCGCCGCTGCCGGGGCAGGTTCATGCGGTTGCGGTCGTTGAGATAGTAGAAGACCTGGACCCCGCGGTACTCATGCATCTCAGGCTTGCGCCAGCTCTCCCGGGGCCGGACGGCCCAAGCGAAGTCGTGGACGTCCTCCGCATGGAGGCGCCAGATGACATTGAGGGGACGCTTGGGGTCCGTCTCCACCTCGGTCACGAAGTTCGTCTGGGTGCCCGTGTGGGCCAGGCCCAGGGCATTGGGCAGGGACAGGGCCACCTCGTACACGCCGAAGTCCGCAAAGAACTCCGTGGCGGCGTGGTAGGCCTGGCAGTTCCAGCGATCGCCCTGGTAGACGCCCACCTTGGGGAACCACTGGCCGGACATGAGGAAGTCATCGGCCCAGCCACTGCGGGCGAAGACCTTTGGGTAGCGGTTCTCCCAGGTGACCTCCACCTGGATGGTCTCCCCGGGTGCCACCGGGCGGGGCAGGCGCAGCCAGTGGACTGTCTCATCCTCGCCGTCGTGCCCCTCCAGGTCCTTGCCCTCCATGCGGGCACTCAGCAGGCGGCAGTAGCCCCAGGTGGTCGCTTCGGAAGGGCGGGCCATCTGGTCCATGCGCAGCTGACCGCCGCTCTCTTTCACGAAGAGGCTCTGGGGTCCCTTGAAGGCATTCAGGTAGAGGTGGAGCGGCAGCTCCTGCGTGGGGGCCGTGCCCGTGTTGCGCCAGGAGAGCGTCTCGCGCCCCTCCAGCGTCTTGTGTTCGAAGTCCAGCGTGGCCTCGATGCGGTAGTTGGCGATGCGCGGCGACCGCGGCTTGTCGAACCACTTCTCCGGCGTCCAGGTGCGGGGCACCGCTCCAAAAGCAGCAACACCGAGCAGGAACCCCGCCATCCATCGCCGCAGCATCAAGCCTCCCGTTCGTCTCCAGAGCATATCAAGTCCTTGCCAATTCG
>SESD01000677.1_pt1 | contig 20671 bp, 20 predicted proteins | sample 3171411 | NCBI WGS metagenome assembly SESD01 (sample SAMN06051880, study PRJNA518727) | freshwater metagenome | biome: subpolar coniferous forest; feature: holomictic lake; material: water; isolation source: holomictic Lake 442, 16.5 m depth | place: Canada: near Kenora, Ontario | collected...
CATGGTAGAAGTCATTACCTTCACGAGTACGCTCGCCCACACCAGCAAATACTGATAAACCTGAGTGTTGTTTCGCAATGTTATTAATCAGTTCTAGCATGTTAACGGTTTTACCTACACCGGCACCGCCAAACAAACCAACTTTACCGCCTTTAGCAAACGGGCAAACCAAGTCAATCACTTTAATGCCAGTTTCTAGCAAGTCCACTGATGGAGATAACTCTTCAAAAGTTGGCGCTTTTTGGTGAATTGCACGACGCTCATCACATTCAATCGGACCAGCCTCATCAATTGGGCGACCCAATACATCCATAATGCGGCCTAGTGTACCAACGCCAACTGGCACGGTAATTTGGCTACCTGTAGATCTAAACATTGCACCGCGTGACAAGCCATCTGATGAACCCATCGCAATGGTACGCACAATGCCGTCACCTAGTTGCTGTTGAACTTCAAGCGTTAAGCCTGCTTCACCCTTGCTTGATGCGTCATCAATAATCAAGGCTTCAAACACGTGAGGCATTTGATCACGTGGAAACTCAACGTCAACCACGGCACCAATAATCTGAACTACTCTACCAATTTTAGCTGTACTCATTTTTTATATCCTATTCAAACTAATCTGTTGAATGTTAATTAAATTCTTTTTAGGCTACTGCTTGACCTAGAAACTTTGATTCCTAGGCTACTGCGGCTGCACCACCGACAATCTCTGAAATTTCTTTGGTAATCGCGGCTTGGCGCGCTTTGTTGTAAATCAGCTTTAAATCACCAATTACTTCTTTTGCATTGTCAGATGCTGACTTCATTGCAACCATACGTGATGATTGCTCTGACGCCATATTCTCTGCCACCGCGTTGTAAACCAATGATTCAACGTAACGCATCATCAGTTGATCAACCACCGGCTTTGCTTCTGGCTCGTAGATATAATCCCAATGTCCTTTTGGACTGCCGAGCTGCTCGCCACTTAGTGGTAACAATTGCTGCATTACTGGCTCTTGCTTCATGGTATTAATAAAACGTGTGTAACAAATGTACAGCTGATCAATTTCACCATCAGTATAAGCATCCAACATCACTTTGATGGTGCCAATTAATGATTCTAAATGAGGCACATCACCTAAACCAATAATGTGCGACTTAACATTTGCACCAACACGGTTCATAAAGCCGAAGCCTTTATTACCAATAGCACTAACCGTTACCGCCTTACCTTCTGTTTCCCAGGTTTTCATCTGATTCACAGATAAACGCAACATGTTAGTGTTTAATCCACCACATAAGCCTTTATCTGAGCTAATCACAATCAAACCTACATTTTTAACTACATCACGTTTAATTAAATACGGATGCTTATACTCTACTTGAGCAAATGAAAGATGGGCTGCAACATTGCGGATTTTTTCAGCGTATGGGCGTGAGGCACGCATTCTATCTTGCGCTTTACGCATTTTAGATGCTGCCACCATTTCCATTGCCTTAGTGATCTTGCGTGTATTTTCTACACTCTTGATCTTGGTTCTAATCTCTTTACTACCAGCCATTTTTTTATCCTAAATAGTAGGTTTAGTAAGCGTTAGTTGCTTTGAAGTCTTGAATTGCTGCTTCAACCGCTTTTTCATTATCGCCAGCTAAGTCTTTGCTTGATTCAATGCCATCCATTAGCTTCTTGTATTTAGAGCTCATGAAGCCATGTAAAGCATTTTCAAATGCCAACACTTTATTGGTTGGAACATCATCAAAGTAGCCTTTATTAGCTGCTAATAATGTAATAGCCATGTCTGAAACGCTTAATGGTGCGTATTGCGCTTGTTTCATTAACTCAGTAAACATACGACCGCGATCTAACTGCTTACGTGTTGCTTCATCTAAGTCAGATGCAAATTGAGCAAAGGCAGCTAACTCACGATATTGAGCTAGAGCTAAACGTACACCGCCACCTAATTTTTTAATTACTTTAGTTTGCGCAGCACCACCAACACGAGATACTGAAATACCGGCGTTAATCGCTGGACGAATACCCGCGTTGAATAAGTCAGTTTCTAAGAAGATTTGACCATCGGTAATTGAAATCACATTAGTTGGTACGAATGCAGAAACATCGCCAGCTGCTGTTTCAATAACAGGCAATGCTGTTAATGAACCAGTTTTACCTTTAACGGCACCATTTGTGAATTTTTCTACATAGTCTTCATTAACACGAGCTGCACGCTCTAGTAAACGCGAGTGAATATAGAATACATCGCCAGGGTAAGCCTCACGACCTGGTGGGCGACGTAATAGCAATGAGATTTGACGGTAAGCAATCGCTTGTTTAGTCAAATCATCATAAACGATCAGTGCATCTTCACCGCGATCACGGAAGTATTCACCCATGGTACAGCCTGCGTATGGTGCTAGGAATTGCAATGCAGCTGAATCAGAAGCTGTTGCAGCAACCACAATGGTATAAGCCATTGCGCCGTTTTCTTCTAATTTACGCACCACGTTAGCGACTGTTGAAGCTTTTTGACCGATAGCTACGTAGATACAGGTCATGTTTTGACCTTTTTGATTAATGATGGCATCAATCGCAACGGCTGTTTTACCCGTTTGACGATCACCAATAATTAACTCACGTTGACCACGACCAACTGGCACCATTGAATCAACTGATTTCAATCCAGTTTGTACTGGTTGAGAAACAGATTTACGCGCAATCACGCCTGGTGCAACTTTTTCAATCTTGTCCGTCATTTTTGCATTTACTGGACCTTTGCCGTCAATCGGCTGGCCCAATGCATTAACAACACGACCAATTAACTCTGGTCCGACTGGTACTTCTAAAATACGTCCAGTACATTTGCAAATGTCACCTTCAGTAATGTGCTCATAATCACCTAACACAACAGCACCAACTGAATCGCGCTCTAAGTTAAGTGCTAGGCCAAATGTATTGCCTGGGAATTCGATCATCTCACCAGCCATTACGTTTGAAAGGCCGTGAATACGAACAATACCGTCGGTCACTGATATTACTGTACCTTGAGTACGCGCTTCAGCACTGGTCGAAAAATTTTCTAATCTGCTTTTAATCAGTTCACTGATTTCTGATGTAGATAACTGCATTATGACTCCTAAGTTTTTATACCTTACCTAAGCTCTTGGCTATCAAGCGCTGCGCTAAACTAAGCGCAAAGCTTTTAAGCTGAAAGTGCGTAGGCTAAATTTTGTAACTGACCTTTGACCGATGCGTCTATCACAGTATCACCAACGATAATTTTGACGCCGCCGATTAGTTCTGCATCTACAGAAATAACTGCTTCAACTTTTTTACCGAATTTTGCTTCTAGACGTTTTACTAAATCTTTAATTTCTGCAGCACTAGGTTTAGCCGCTGCAATAATTTGCGCATCCAACACACCTTCATCCTGTGCTTTTAATTCTTCAAAAGCATCGGCGATGGCAGGCAAAATTGACATGCGGTTATATTCCACCAACACTTTGATCAAGTTTTGTCCTTGCTCGTTAAGCCTGTCGCCACAAATAGCCAAAAAAGTGGCTTGCAATTGACTGCTTACCACTTTCGGATCTTGAACATAGGCTTGCATTTGCGCATCATTAGATACTGCAGTTGCAAACGCTAACATTTCCGACCATTTAGCTAGGGCTTTATGCTCTTTTGCCAGTTGATATGCAGCGACCGCGTAAGGACGTGCGATGGTTGAAATTTCAGCCATTATTTATAGCTCCGCCGCAAGGTTTGCTAGCATTTCGCTGTGAGCTTTGCCATCGATCTCTTTACGCAAGATTTTTTCAGCGCCAGCAATAGCTAGGGCTGAAACTTGAGCGCGCAAACCTTCTTTGGCGCGATTCACTTCTTGGTCGATTTCAGCTTTTGCACCAGCAAGAATACGATCACCCTCTGCCTTAGCATTACCTTTAGCTTCTTCAACAATTTGTGAACCACGCTTTTCAGCTTGGCCAATAATTTCGCTGGCTTTTTGCTTGGCTTCGTTCAAAGTTGCTGCTGATTTTTTAGCGGCAACATCTAAAGCGCTTTTGCCCTCTTGTGCAGCTGCTAAGCCGTCAGCGATTTCTTTTTGGCGTGTTTCTATCGCTGTTAACAGCGGCGGCCAAACGAATTTCACTGTGAACCAAATCAACACAGCAAATGCGATAGCTTGTGCGATAAGTGTAAAGTTAATGTTCATTTTAGATCCAAATTAAATATCATTAAAGCAAATTATTAAAGCTTTAATCGTTAAACTAACAAGCCATACAACAAGTGTTTGAGCCATATGCAGGCTCAAACAGTTTATTTATTGACTAATTATTTAGCAACTACGCTTAATAATGGGTTAGCAAATGCAAACATCATCGCAAGACCAACACCAATAATGAAAGAAGCATCGATAAGACCTAATAACAAGAATACTTTACCTTGTAATTGTGGAATCATTTCTGGCTGACGAGCTGCGCCTTCTAAGAAACTTGCACACATAATACCAATACCGATACAAGCACCTGCAGCGCCTAAACCAATAATTAAACCAATACCAATGCCTGTGTAGGCTTGAATCAACGCTAATGCATCCATTTTATTACCCTCTCAAAAAATAAACTAAACAACTACTGATAAAAACGACTTAAATTACAAAAAAACAAACTAAAAAACTTTAGCCTAGTGCGACTCATGCGCCATGGCAAGATACACCACAGTCAGCATCATGAAAATAAACGCCTGTAACGCTACGATTAAAATATGGAATATTGACCAGCCTGCACCTAAAATCGCACCAAAGATTGTGCCTGTAACGCCTGTTGCTGCCCAAAGGCCTATTAACAAGAATATAACTTCGCCTGCATACATATTGCCGAACAGTCGCAATGAATGGGAAAGTGGCTTTGAAATATATTCAATCAGATTAAAAGCAAAGTTTGCAACAAACAATAATGGACTTAAGATTAGGCCAATCGCTCCGCCTATGCTTTTTGGCATAGCAAAGCTTGGTGAGCCAAATGGTGCACAGAACAACTCATGGATCCAACCACCCAACCCTTTAACTTTAATTGAGAAGTAGATCATCAAGAACCATACCGCCAATGCTAACGCAAACGTGGTATTGATATCAGAAGTCGGAACACTGCGCCAATGCTCTAGACCAAGCGGCGCATAAACAAAGTGGTGCATAACATCAACAGGTAAAAAGTCCATTGCATTCATGGCTAATACCCATAAAAATACAGTCAACGCTGTAGGTGCAATAAAACTGTGACGGTTACCGTGGAAAATATTTTTAACTTGCTCATCGACAAAACCAAATATCAACTCTACAAACGCCTGACCTTTAGTTGGTACTCCTGAAGTTGCGCTGCGCGCTACCCACCAAATTAAGCCCATCACTACTACACCTAGCAATACAGACATCACTAAGCTGTCGTAATTAAGCATCCAAAAGCTACCGTCACCAACAGGCTGAGCATTAAAGGTCAGATGGTGCGTGATGTAGCTTGACGGGGTAAGTGCCTGTTCTGCGTGTTCTGTAGCCATAATCTAATATTTACTCTAACTTTAAAGTGCGACTTTTAAGTCGCTCTAATTGACAAGAATTTTACTTAAACTTTTAATTTACTCAGTGCCGCTCCAGAAAACAAAGCCGCCGCTGCTAAACCGGCAATCAGCGCAAATGGCACTAACTGCTCATATACCTTAAATATGACGATCAACATTATGATAATCACTAAAATTTTTACTGCTTCTGCTTTTAATAAATTAAGCAGAATTGCTGTGGCGTCTACATGACTTGCGCCACGTCTTGCTATGGCAGCTGCAGCTGTTGCGCCTAATAACACACTTGCTCCACCCAAAATCCCAGATACCGCTGCATTAAGCCCAGCCACTACAAACGCAATCGCAGCAACCACTATTGTTGCAATCAGCTGAATTTTTAGCATCTTACTAAACACGTCCACGCTATTGGATGCTGACAATTTTTTGAACCCAGTTAAATGTTTAAGCTTTAAAGCTTTTTTATTATTAATGTCTATTTTTAGCCTGTACAAATATCACCAAGCTGTAAAGTCCGCGATTTTGAATTATTACTACTTTTTAGTCAAGGCTTAAGTTGTAAGCAATCAATACATGCAAACGTCATTAGCGCATGAGCTTGGCTACAATTTCATCCAACTGCTCTAAAGAGGCATAATTAATTTTCAAAGTACCGGCTCCTTTTGCGTTTGCACCGATGGTCACATTAGCGCCCACCTTGTCACTTAACTCCTGCTCTAATCTCAGCACGTCTTGGCTAGCGCGCGCCTTAACCGCTGTTTTTTTCGCGGGTCTTGAAGTTTTTTCATGGTGTGTTTTTACTAAATTTTCAGCATCACGTACAGATGAATTATTTAATATAATCTGCTCAGCTAACATTACTTGCTGCGCTCCACCGAGTCCAATTAAAGCTCGGGCATGTCCCATATCAAGCTTGCCTGTCAGCAACATTTCTTGTACAGGCTCGCTCAAAGTTAACAAGCGTAAAAGATTAGAAACTGCAACGCGTGAGCGACCAACCGCATCCGCCGCCTTTTCATGCGTCATCGAAAACTCTTCTATCAATCGCTTGATGCCCTGGGCTTCTTCAAGCGGGTTTAAGTTCTCACGCTGAATGTTTTCAATTAATGCCATGGCGAGGGCAGATTCATCGGCAATTTCACGCACCAGCACTGGCACTTCTTCTAGACCGGCCATCTGACTTGCGCGCCAACGACGCTCACCAGCGATAATTTCATAATACTCATCAGCTGACTGACCCACACGTAGCAATCGCACCAAAATCGGCTGCATAATACCTTGCGCCAGAATAGAGTCGGCCAATGTTCTTAAAGCGGTTTCATCCATATAACTACGCGGCTGATATTTTCCTGGTCGCAACTGGCTTACTTTAAGCATCATTAGTGAATCTGCCTCACCAACACTACCCATGTCTCCCGCCAACAGAGAGTCTAAGCCCCTGCCTAAACCTTTTAACTTAGCCATTTTCTCTCTCTTTTTGCATAATTTCTTGTGCTAACTCCATATAAGCTATCGCACCTTTTGAGCCTTTATCGTAACCAAGAACTGATACGCCATAGCTCGGCGCCTCAGCTAAACGAATATTGCGTGGAATAATTGTTTTATACACCTTATCGCCAAAATGGTCTGTTAACTGAGCAGACACTTGGTTGGCGAGCATATTACGGTTATCAAATAAAGTACGCAACAACCCCTCAATCTCTAAACTGGGGTTTAAATGCGCACGTACTTTTTTAATGGTATTCACCAAATCTGACAAGCCTTCTAATGCGTAATATTCGCATTGCATAGGTATCATCACAGCACTTGCTGCCGTGAGCGCATTGACCGTTACTAGATTGAGGGCTGGGGGGCAATCTAAAAGCACATAGTCATAAGCTTCTGTTTTTTCTGCTTCTGCTAATTTTTTAAGTGCGACTTTTAAGCGCGTTTCGCGTGCAATTTCATTGACCAACTCTACTTCTGCACCAGCCAACTCTCGATTAGAAGGGGCAATATCAAATGCACCTTTTTCGCAGCGAACAATTACTTCTTCCAAAGACTTCTCACCAATTAATACGTGATAAATACTGTATTTAAGATGCGCCTTATCAATTCCGCTACCAGTACTAGCATTGCCTTGCGGATCTAAATCTATTAGCAACACGCGCTTACCTTTGCTGGCCAAGCTGGCGGCTAAGTTTACACAGGTGGTGGTTTTTCCTACGCCGCCTTTTTGATTGGTGATTGCAAGTATCTTCATTTCATCTTCTTTAATTGGATAAAGGACTTAAATATACCAAGTGCCGCTCAGCCTGCAATCCGGATACAGTTAGCGGTATTATCTTTTTCACCTGCACCGAAATGTCTTCTAGCATTAGGCTCTCTATTTCTAACTGGGGCGCAACGCCTTTCATAGCAAGCCATAATCCATTAGGCGACAGTAAGTGTTTGGTCAATTTAACAAATAACGCCATCTCAGAAAATGCGCGGGAAATGATCAAATCAAAGCCAAACTCTTTTTTTAAAGCTTCAACCCGACCAGTTTCAACATGAAAATTAGGCAAGGCCAATTCGCCTTTAGCTTGGCGCATAAAGCTTGTTTTTTTCATTACCGCGTCAATAGCGGTCACTTGTAAATCGGGCAAACAAATTGCTAATGGAATGCTCGGCAGTCCTGCGCCAGCACCAACATCAAGTAAACGCTTAGCGCCCGAAGATTCAACATAAGGCAATACACTCAAGGAGTCTAGTAAATGCAAAGTGACCATCTCTAAGGGATCGCGAACCGCCGTTAGGTTATGCACCTGATTCCATTTCTGCAGAAGCAATAAATATTGAACTAACTGCGCTTGCTTTTCTTCTGAAACGTGCAAGCCCATGTCTGTTAAACCAGCGTCTAACTTTGCTTGTAAACTCAACCTTAACATTAGGCGGCGTTTTCTACAGGGGGTATTGACGAGGGCTCTTCGGATGAAGTATCAATCGTTTTAGCTCTGGATTTTCGTTTGAGGTATACAAGCAACAACGAAATAGCAGCAGGCGTAATGCCTGAAATGCGGCCGGCCTGGCCTATAGTTTCCGGCTTTTGTGCATTGAGCTTTTGCTGTGCTTCGATAGGTAATCCATGAATTTGACGATAGTCTAAATCCGCTGGTAATTTAGTATTTTCCTGACCGCGACTCCGCGCCACCTCATCAGTTTGACGGTCAATATATCCTTGATATTTTGCCGCAATTTCTATTTGCTCACGCACCACTGGTTCAATCTCGCCTAAACCCTCTGCGCCCAAAGATAGCAATGCCTCATAACTAACCTCAGGTCGACGCAGTAATTCGAATAAGCTGTATTCATGCTCCAATGGCTTACCAAAGATCTCTTGCATTTTCTCGGCATTGAGATTTGCAGGCTGCACATATGTCTTTCTTAGCCTTGCCTGCTCACGCACTACCGCTTCCTGCTTGCGACTAAAAGCTTCCCAGCGCGCATCATCAACCAAGCCTAATTTACGGCCAATTTCTGTTAGACGCATATCTGCATTATCTTCACGAAGTTGTAATCGATATTCTGCTCGTGAGGTAAACATACGATAAGGCTCGGTAACGCCTCGCGTAATTAAATCATCCACTAGTACGCCAAGATATGCTTCGTCACGGGCAGGGCACCAAGACTCCTTACCCTGTGCATATAAAGCGGCATTGGCGCCCGCTAGCAAGCCCTGTGCAGCAGCCTCTTCATAACCCGTAGTGCCATTGATCTGTCCAGCAAAAAATAAACCCCGTACCGCTTTGGTTTCGAGTGAGTTTTTTAGGCCTCGTGGATCGTAATAATCATACTCAATCGCATAACCTGGACGTAAAATATGAGCCTCTTCTAAACCCCTTACAGATCGTACTAACGCAAGCTGTATATCAAATGGCAAACTAGTCGAAATACCATTGGGGTAAATTTCGTTAGTGGTTAATCCTTCTGGCTCTAGAAAAATCTGATGGGAATCCTTATCAGCAAAGCGATGGATTTTATCTTCCACACTAGGACAATACCTTGGGCCCACACCTTCAATAACCCCAGTGTACATTGGGGAGCGATCCAGACCACTTCGTATAATGTCGTGGGTGCGCTCATTTGTATGCGTAATCCAGCAAGAAATCTGCGCTGGATGTTGTGCCGCATTCCCTAAAAATGAGAATACTGGAACCGGCGTGTCGCCCGCCTGCTCTGTCATGACTGAATAATTAATGCTACGCCCATCAATGCGCGGTGGCGTTCCAGTTTTTAGTCGTCCTACTGGTAATCCGATTTCGCGCAAACGTGCGGCAAGGGAAATGGAGGGAGGATCTCCGGCGCGCCCAGCACTGTAACTTTGCATCCCTACATGAATCAAACCACCTAGAAAAGTACCTGCTGTTAGCACTACTGCTTTTGCATTAAACCGCAATCCGATTTGGGTGACGACACCGCATGCGCGATCGCCGTCCAAAATAATGTCATCAACCGCTTGTTGAAATAACCATAGATTAGGTTGATTTTCCAAACGGTGACGGATAGCTGCTTTATATAGAACACGATCAGCCTGCGCACGCGTTGCGCGCACAGCCGGGCCTTTAGATGAATTTAAAATTCTAAATTGTATGCCGCCTTCATCCGTTGCAGCGGCCATAGCGCCACCAAGAGCGTCGATCTCTTTGACCAAATGCCCTTTACCAATACCGCCTATGCTTGGATTGCAAGACATTTGCCCCAAAGTTTCAATGTTATGGCTTAGCAATAAGGTTTTTTGCCCCATTCTTGCGCTAGCAAGTGCCGCCTCGGTGCCGGCATGGCCGCCGCCCACCACAATTACATCAAAAATATCAGGAAAATTCATATGGAAAAAGTATAAAATAGGCCAAAGTCATAGAGATGGCAGTTTAACGCAAACTTGCTTGCAGGTCATGTAAATCCAAGTTTTTATGATTGTTTCACGTGAAACGTTGGTGCTTTTTAGCGTGTCGCTCATTGCCAATAAAGAATTGTAAGAGGCGCCAGCTAAAAACAACAAGGCTTACAGCACAAAATACCTTAATAATCGATTTAAGGTTTTTAGTAAATTGAAAGATAGAATATATTATGAAAAAAATGAATATCGTTTTAGCGGCTTTATTAGGTTTCGCAGCCACTGCAGCATACGCTGATATTGCTAATGCAGATAAGCTGGCACACAAATATACCGCGATTGCCAAAAGTGTGAATGCTGCTTTTTCAGGCCCAAGTGTCGCTGACGGTAAATTCTTTTTTAACCGTAAAATTAAAGCCTCTACTGGTAAAGCACAAGCTTGCGCATCTTGCCATACATCAAATCCTGCTGACGAAGGTAAGCATGCCGTGACGGGGAGAGCCATTCGTCCGCTTTCACCAGCGGTTAACTTCAAGCGCTTTAGCGATATTGACAAAGTGGAAGAGCAATTTACTCAACACTGCAACGACATTATCGGCAGTGACTGTACTGCCGCAGAAAAAGCGAACTTCATCACTTACTTAATGACAGAAAAAACACCTTCCGAAAAAAAGTAATCAGCAGGCACCAAATACACATTAGGTTTCACGTGAAACAAAATATTGATATTTAGTCCCCATATCAGGGCATCAATAATGGGACTATTTTCCTATACAGAATTTTGAGAATATTTCACCCAAAAGATCATCTGGGGTAAATTCTCCCGTGATGCTAGCCAATTGATCTTGAGCCAATCGCAATTCTTCAGCCAACAGCTCGGCAGAATTCATTTGTCTCTTAGCGCTATTCAAATGCGCGTCCACTTGAGCCAGGGCTTGTAAATGCCTAGCTCGCGCCATAAAAATACCCTCTGAATTACTTTGATACCCGGCAAGCGCTAGCAATTGATTTTTAAGCAACGCCAAACCATCTCCCGTTTTAGCGGAAAGGTAAATATGGGTTGCGCCGTCTACTTGCTCACAAGAAGGCTGAGTATTACCCACATCGATTTTATTATGCACCCAGATTTTGTGAATTTCTCGTGGCAAGCGGGCTAGAATCGTTTTTTCTGGTTCGCCTATGCCATGGGCTGCATCAACCAACAATAATGCGATATTGGCCGTTTCTGTAGCTCGCCAAGTTCGTTCAATACCGAATTTTTCTACCTCGTCGTCAGTTTCACGCAGACCCGCTGTGTCAATAATGTGTAGAGGAACTCCATTAATTTGTATCGCATTTTTTATGGTGTCTCTCGTGGTGCCCGCAACCGATGTGACAATGGCGACATCTTCACCTGCCAACTGATTCATTAAGCTAGACTTTCCAACATTAGGCTGACCGACTAATACGACCACAATGCCCTCGCGCAACAAACTGCCTTGCTTCGCTTTAGAAAATACGGCCAGCAATTCAACCATAATTGTTTCTAGCTTTTCAGCAACCCGTCCTTGTGTAATGAAATCAATTTCTTCTTCTGGGAAATCTAGGCAGGCTTCAACGAACATACGTAAATCAATCAGCCTAAGGAGTAGGGCATTGATGTGTTTTGAAAATTCACCGGAGAGTGAACGCACAGCACTTTTGGCTGCTTCCACCGTAGCCGCGCTAATAACGTCGGCAACTGCTTCTGCTTGAGCAAGATCCAACTTGTCGTTTAAATAGGCCCTCCGGGTAAACTCTCCCGGTTCGGCTTGGCGTGCACCAAGCTCTATACAACGCGCCAAAAGAATTTGCATTAAGGCGGTGCCACCGTGCGCTTGAAGTTCAAGCACATCTTCACCAGTGTATGAGTGTGGATTAGCATAGAAAATAGCGATGCCACGGTCAATAAGCGTGCCATCTTCCATCTTAAAATCAAGATAAGCTGCATGGCGGGGGCTTGGACACTGGCCCAAAATACCAAGGGCGATTAAACGAGAGGTGGGGCCGGAGACTCGTACAATCCCTATGCCCCCAGCACCTGATGCGGTCGCAATCGCTGCAATCGTTTCCACTACGTTAGTGTTTGACACCTGATTTTTTGAGTAAAGCTTCAGCATGAATCATTTTATTGATGTACCACTGCTGTGTAATTGACAGCACATTATTGACCAACCAATACAAGACCAATCCAGCAGGAAAGAAGAAAAAGAACACACTGAACACAACCGGCATCCACGTCATTACCTTAGCCTGCAATGGATCGGCAGGTTTCGGATTAAGTCGCGTTTGAATAATCATGGTAGCGCCCATGAGTATTGGTAAGATATAGAAGGGATCAATCGCTGACAGGTCTTGAATCCATCCAAAGAAAGGAGCGTGGCGAAGCTCTACTGATCCTAACAACATCCAATACAGTGAAATGAACACTGGGATCTGAACCAATATAGGCAAACAACCGCCCATAGGATTTATTTTCTCTTTTTTATACAGCTCCATCATCGCAGCCTGCATTTTTTGGCGATCATCTCCAAACTTTGCTTTCATAGACTCAAGTCGGGGGGCCAATTCACGCATTTGTGCCATGCTACGGTAACTTGAAGCTGATAGTCTGAAAAATGCAGCCTTGATTAAGATGGTCAATAAGATAATCGCCACCCCCCAGTTACTCACTAACGCGTGTATTTTCGATAACATCCAAAACAGGGGTGAAGCTACAACTGTTAACCAACCATAATCTACCGTATATTCTAAGCCAGGTGCTGTTGATATCAAATCACCCTTGGTTTGAGGTCCAGAGAAAAGACGGGCGGGAACAACTAGTGAAGCGCCAGGAGCAATCGTCGCTAATGCGCTTTTGCTACCAATCGTGTACATATTTTCATTAATTTTCTTACTGTAAAAATTACGTACTAAACCATCTTTTGGAATCCAAGCACTTACAAAATAATGCTGTAACAACCCAACCCAACCATCATTAGAGCTAAGCTTGAGAGCCTCTTTATCCATATCAGCAAACTTTAACTTTTTAAACTTGGTTTCCTCTGAATAATATGCACCGCCAGTGAAGGTTGGCATTAATTTAGAACCTTGGTTAGATAAGTTGTCATGCACTATTTGATAATAAACGGCGGGTGTAATCGCGTTGGCTGAGCCATTTTTAATTTCATATGTGACGTCAATTGCATAGCGGTTGCGATGGAATGTGTATATTTTGTCTACGCTGACACCGTTGCTAAGCCAATTTAGTCGGACCTCAAGTGCATCTTGATCCGGTTGCATTTGGTAGCTCGTTGCACTCGTTGTAAAAACTGCTTTGTGTGTAGGTAAGTCAGCGCCAATTAAACCGGTTTGTGCCACGTAGGTCATTGGTTTAGCAGAGTCATCTAGCAACACAAAGTTTGTTTTATCATTATCAGCTGCACGATGCTTAAGTAACTCTAGCCTACGTAGATCACCGCCTGTAGTCTCAATATCGGCTTTATAAAGATCAGTCACTACGCTAATACGCTGTCCACTAAGCAATTTGTAGTCAGACTCCGCCGGCATCTCGGTTTTAGCTACAACTGCTGCGCTTGTGGATTGGCTAGGAACGCTATTGTCCATTGGCGCATTACTGCTAATTTGTTGGGTAATTTCTATTGGTGTATGTTGACGCTGCCAAGCCTCCCAAAGCATCAATATAGACATTGAAAATATAACAAATAGTACTAAACGTCTTGTATCCATAATTTTATTGCAATCTTTTTAAAATATTAGTAATAAATTTCTAGTGTTTAGCGCTATGGCGCAGGATCATGACCGCCTGGATGCCATGGATGGCAACGCAATAAACGTCGGATTGCATAATAAGCACCTCGCAAGGCTCCATGCTTATTAATAGCATCTAAGGCATATTGAGAACAGGTAGGAGAAAACCGACATTGCTGGCCAAAAAATGGACTTAATAAAATTTGGTACATTTTAATCAGCCAAATCAGTAAATGCGCCATCATATTCTTCACGGCGTTAAGTATAAACAATCATTCATTAGATTGTGCATTTATGACGATATTTAATTGATTATTCAACTGCGTACGCTGTTTAGCGTTGCTGATGATTAACTTGAGTAATAAAGTATCAAATTCTTGCTTTATTTGAGAAAAATTTACCCTATCAAACTTTTTTTGCACCCGGACGACTAAGTCAACATGAGAGATTTGATGTTGCTGTGTCCTAAAGAACTCGCGCAGCACGCGGCGCATATAGTTTCGGTTCACAGCCAATTTCGAGGTTTTTTTACCTACCACCAAACCCAAGCGCGCATGTTCATGGCTATTAGGCTGGTAGTGCATGGCTAAGTAATGTGCAGAAATACGCTTGCGGAAATTAAAAACGGATGAAAATTCATCCGTTTTAAGTAGCTTAGCCTTTTTAGAAAACCTAAGCGAAGTCAAAATTATCAATAATCCTGTTAATAAAACAAAATTAGATAAAATGCTTTGTAATAATAAAGCCCTAAGGGCTTTAAGATTATAGACCTAAGCGTGTACGGCCTTTAGCACGGCGTCTTGCAATAACAGCACGACCACCTTTTGTTGCCATGCGAACTAAAAAGCCATGTGTACGTGCGCGGCGTGTCTTAGAAGGTTGATAGGTACGTTTCATGTAAATCTCCAGCGATGCAAAATGCTATAAAGGGCGCTATTAGAACCGATAACCACATAACCTGTCAACGTTTATTTAGTTTGATTTACTTAATAATTGCCTGTGGATAAGTTAAGCTAAAGGAGCTAAAATACAAACAGTCGTATAAAAAATATTATTGTTTTTATATGATGAAAATAATAAATAAAAACAATTAGTTATATCAATAATAACGCTATAGTCTAACTATTGGCTAAGGTAAAAACCGTAGATGGAAAAATTTTGGCCTACATGCCTTCGTCGTTTTGAGAAGGAGCTGTCGACACAACAGTTCAATACTTGGATTAAACCACTAATCGCTGAAATCGAAGGTAATGTGGTTAGACTAGTCGCGCCTAATCGCTTTGTCATGCAGTGGGTTAAAGAGCGCTTTCTTAAAAAAATTGACCTATTCGCTACTGAATCTGGTTTAGATAACATGCAGATTGAGCTTGTTATAACTGAATTAGACCCCAAAATACCTGCGTCCATTACTAAAGACGCTACAAGCCCACAACAAAAAATAGCCGTTGCGGATGTGATTCAAAACAACGGCGCAGCAACATTAACCAAAGCGCTTAAAGTAACACATAATAAAAGCAATGAAAGCTCAGGCCTAAACCCAGCATTTAATTTTGATAATTATGTTACCGGCCGCGCTAACCAGTTGGCACGTGCAGCGGCGATACAGGTAGCCCAAAATCCAGGTACAGCATATAACCCGTTGTTTATCTACGGCGGAGTCGGTTTAGGTAAAACGCATTTGCTACAAGCGATTGGCAATGAATTAAAACAACATAATCCTGATGCAAAAATACGTTATTTACATGCTGAACGCTACGTTTCAGATGTCGTCAAAGCATACGAGCATAAGGCTTTTGATGAGTTTAAGCGGCAATATCACTCTTTAGATTTGCTACTTATCGATGATATTCAATTTTTTGCCAAAAAAACACGCACTCAAGAAGAGTTCTTCTACGCTTTTAATGCACTAATTGAAGCCAAGAAACAAATTATTATTACTTGTGATACCTACCCCAAAGAAATTATAGATGTTGATGAGCGCTTAAGAACTCGTTTTAGTTGGGGTTTAACCGTTGCTGTCGAACCACCTGAATTAGAAATGCGTGTTGCCATTTTACTTAAGAAGGCCGAAGCAGTTAATTTAGATCTACCCGAAGATGTTGCATTCTTTATTGCAAAACAAATACGTTCAAGCGTACGCGAACTCGAAGGAGCGCTCAATCGTATTATCGCGATGGCTAAATTTACGGGGCATGTCATTGATGTGCATCTAGCAAAAGATGCGTTAAGGGATTTAATTGCCGTTCGTGGCCGTCAAATCACCATGGAAAATATACAAAAAACTGTCGCAGATTATTACAAAATTAAAGTGGCTGAGATGTACAGCAAAAAACGTACGCGTAACTTTGCGCGGCCACGTCAAATTGCTATGGCTTTATCTCGCGAATTAACCAATCATAGCTTTCCTGAGATTGGCGAGGCCTTTGGTGGTAGGCATCACACTACAGTAATGCATGCCTGTGATGAAATTGATTTATTAAGGCAAAATGACCCAACCTTTACTAGGGACATAAGTTTCTTGGTTCAGGTAATTAGAGATTAAAATCACATTTTTTTAACAAAAATCGTTTAAGATCGTCATTAAAATCGTGTGTAATGTTAAGGATATGTTGTGGATAATTTTAGGATAAGTACGCGTTTTACGAAATCATAATATTTTCTCAACAATTTATCCACAGTAGTTTATGTCATTATGCAGACAGCAATATAAGAATTAAGTAATTGATTCAAAAGTAGAATAATTGGTTATCCACAAAAAAACGCTCTATTATTATTGTTATTATTTATATATATATTATTTAGGTTATAAAAGATGAATATACAAATCAACCGCGATACTTTACTAAAACCGCTTACCTCGGTTGCTAGCATTGTAGAAAAGAGACATACATTACCTATACTCTCTAATTTGTTATTAGAAGCTAAACAAAATAAAATCCACCTTACGGCGACAGATTTAGAAATGCAAATTTCTTTATCCATAGATAGTGCGGCAGGTGGTGAGTTTTCAACAACAATCGCTGCAAAAAAATTACTTGATATCTGCAGATCATTGCCAGATAACTCTGAAATTAATATGGCAACTAATGAAAGCCGTATCACCTTAAAAGCTGGTAAAAGCCGCTTTAATTTACAAACTCTGCCAGCTGCAGATTACCCTGTAATGACAAAGACACAAGGTTTAAGTACTTTAGTAACAATAGGCCAACGCCAACTAAAAGATTTATTAAAACAAGTTGAATTTGCGATGGCTCAACAAGATATCCGTTATTACCTTAATGGTTTGTTGTTTGAAGTTTCTGCTAATCGCTTGAATATTGTTGGTACAGACGGTCATCGTTTAAGTTTTACATCAACTGAATTAAAACAAAATTATGATAAACAAGAAATTATTCTGCCAAGAAAAACAGTAATTGAATTAATTAAATTATTAGATGATAGTGATGAAGATGTTCAAATAGAAATGTCTAGTAATCAGGTAAATTTTAGTTTTGCTAATATCAAGCTGATTTCTAAAGTGATAGATGGTAAGTTCCCTGATTACAATCGCGTTATTCCAAATGGCCATCAAAATACATTCACAACAGAGAGGTTGGGTGTCTTATTGGCAATGCAACGTGCCTCAATTTTATCAAACGAAAAATATCGCGGTATTCGTATGGTATTAAGTGATAATAATTTAAAATTAATAAGCACAAATAGCGACCAAGAAGAAGCAGAAGAAGAACTTGAAGTAAACTACAGTGGTGATAAGTTGGATATAGGTTTTAATGTTACCTATTTAATAGACGTACTGAATAACACAAGTAGTGAGCAAGTAACTTTTTCTTTTGCGGATGCAAATAGTAGTTGTTTAGTAACAGTTCCGAATAACGCACATTATAAATATGTAGTAATGCCAATGCGCATATAAACTTTTTGTTTATAGTATTGGTAATTGAAATAAAAATGTTTCACGTGAAACTAAGCAAAAAACCAAAATTAATTGCAAAATCAAGATAACTTAGAAAAGACTAATGGCATGGCTGAAAACAAACCAGTAACACCTGATTACGATTCATCAAGTATTAAGATACTAGAGGGCTTAGATGCAGTGCGTAAGCGCCCAGGTATGTATATCGGCGACACCTCCGATGGATCAGGTTTGCATCACATGGTATTTGAAGTATTAGATAATGCTATTGATGAAGCGTTGGCCGGGCATTGTAATGAAATTAAAGTAATCATTCATATTGATAATAGTGTTAGTGTCAGTGATAACGGACGCGGTATTCCAACTGATATTAAATATGATGATATTAAAGCTGTAAAACGTTCAGCCGCAGAAATTGTGATGACTGAATTGCATGCAGGCGGTAAATTTGATCAAAACTCCTACAAGGTATCAGGTGGCTTACATGGGGTGGGAGTATCTGTAGTCAACGCACTCTCTGATTGGTTACGCTTAAAAATTTGCCGAAATGGTGAAGTACATCAGATGGAATTTAGACGTGGCGTTCCCGTCGCGCCACTAGCACTTACAGGCACGACAGAGCGTCGTGGAACTGAAGTACATTTTTTAGCGTCAATTGAAACTTTTTTACTGGTTGAATACCACTTTGAAATTTTAGCAAAGCGCATTCGTGAATTATCATTTTTAAATAACGGCGTTAAAATTGAGTTGATTGATCAGCGATCAGGTAAAAGTGAAAACTTTGCCTATTCTGGCGGTGTAAGAGGTTTCGTGGAATACATGAACCGAACCAAAACTGTACTGCACCCAAAACCATTCTATGCCATTGGTGAAAAAGACGGCATGACCGTTGAAGTGGCTATGCAGTGGAATGACTCCTACAGTGAAACAGTACAATGTTTTACCAACAACATCCCACAGCGAGACGGCGGATCACATTTAACAGGTCTACGTACAGCAATGACGCGTACGCTTAATAACTACATTGAGCAAAATGATTACGCGAAAAAAGCTAAAGTAGAAACTACTGGTGATGATATGCGTGAAGGTATTACCTGCGTGTTATCAGTAAAAGTGCCGGAGCCAAAATTCTCATCACAAACCAAAGATAAGTTAGTGTCTAGTGAAGTGCAACCGGTGGTATCAGAGGTGGTTTCAGCCAAGTTGGCAGAGTATCTTTTAGAAAATCCAATTGATGCCAAAATCATTATTGGCAAAATCGTAGAGGCTGCACGTGCGCGTGAAGCAGCACGTAAGGCGCGTGATATCACTCGCCGTAAAGGTGTTATGGATACGATGGGCTTGCCTGGTAAGTTGGCGGACTGCCAAGAACGTGATCCAGCAAAATGTGAAATATATCTCGTGGAAGGTGATTCTGCGGGCGGCTCAGCGAAACAAGGACGTGATCGTAAATTCCAAGCGATTCTGCCGCTTAAAGGTAAAATTTTAAACGTTGAAAAAGCACGTTTTGATAAGTTAATTGGTTCGCAAGAAATTGCGACACTCATTACCGCATTAGGCACCAGTATTGGTAAAGCTGATTTTAACGCAGAAAAGTTACGCTATCACCGTATCATCATCATGACGGATGCTGACGTGGATGGTGCACATATCCGTACCTTGCTGCTCACATTCTTCTATCGTCAAATGACTGAATTAGTGGAGCGCGGCCATATTTATATTGCACAACCACCACTATATAAAGTCAAGCAAGGTAAAGACGAGCGTTATTTAAAAGATCAACAAGAGTTAGATCAGTACTTATTGCAATCTGCACTAAAAGGCGCTGAGCTAGTAACTAAAATAGACGGTCCTATTATTTCTGATGCGCCACTTGCAGAAATCGCAAAGCAGATGGTGGTGACAGAAGCGGTGATTCGCCGTATTTCATCGTTATATGATGAAAGTGTCTTGCGTGCCATTCAAGACTTGGGTGAATTAAGCTTAGCCACAAAAGAAAGTACAGAAGCGGCTGCCGAGAAACTGCGTCCGATACTTGGCGCCATCGGTTCTGAAGTAATTGTAGGCTTTGACCAAGAAGCGGGTACTTATCGCTTAGAAGTAAATAAATACGTGCACGGAAACTTACAGTGTTGTGTGATTAATGCAGAATTTTTAGGTTCTGGTGATTACAGACAAATCAGCAAAATGTCAGTAATGCTGCATGGTTTAATCGGCGAAGGTGCTGTCATTAAGCGCGCAGAAAAAGAGCTCGCAGTTACAACATTTAAGCAAGCGCTAGATTGGCTCCTTGAAGAGGCGCGACATAACCTGAATATTCAGCGCTATAAAGGCTTGGGCGAAATGAATCCATCGCAATTATGGGAAACGACAATGGATCCAACAGTGCGTCGTTTACTTAAGGTGCAAATTGATGATGCAATTGCCGCTGATGAAATTTTTACTACTTTAATGGGTGACAATGTTGAGCCACGCCGCGCCTTTATTGAAAGCAATGCACTAGGGGCAAATAACTTAGATATTTAAAGTGGAGCAGGGTCCCGTTAGACTTTAGATTTATAAAATAAAAAAGGAGCTGATA
>SESD01000678.1_pt1 | contig 20653 bp, 13 predicted proteins | sample 3171411 | NCBI WGS metagenome assembly SESD01 (sample SAMN06051880, study PRJNA518727) | freshwater metagenome | biome: subpolar coniferous forest; feature: holomictic lake; material: water; isolation source: holomictic Lake 442, 16.5 m depth | place: Canada: near Kenora, Ontario | collected...
GAAAGAGGACGAGGACTAGCTATTGGAGACGGGTCGAATAACACAATGAATGCCGTTTCCTGGTCGGGCCGGAATTAAATGTGCAATCGTGTTTATTGTCTTCATGATTTTTAGTGTTGGCCCTATTCCGATGACCCGTACAATTGGACTATCAGTACCGTGAAATCACCCAAAAAATCACAAAAAACAGGTTATTTTCAGCACGTAGTAACAGTCTATATTTTGGCTCTGTGTACGTTACTGCAATCGCATTTGTAAAGTGCAGTAACAGAAATGAATGGCAACTTAAAGTCACCTTTGAGTCACCTTAAAGGTGACTTTAAGTTGCCTACAAGTTACCTTTCATAAACCTTTAAGTCGTCTTGGCGTCAAGCACTTCCCTGGGATGTGTTGATTTTTAGCTGAAAATGACCTGCCTATTCTGGCTTAACCTGAACCGTCATTCCATGAGCTATTTTGGTGTCATGTGCCAGAAACAGCCATTAATACTGCTAAGCGTGTCGACTATGTCGCATAACCAAACAATTGTTATGGTCAACTGAAACGGGACACTGTTTGATGGGCTAAGATATCAAACCGATTATTTTGGGCAAGCTTTTAGAATTGCCCGTTCAGCAGTTGCACCCCGCGAGCTATTCCATCGTTGGTTTGCATGAGTTGACTTGCTCTTTTGGCGTTGTCTTGCATTGTCTTTGAATCCAATAGTGTTCTTATACCCGTAGCCAATGCGACGGCAGTCACTTTTTTTGCCGGTAAAGGGTTTCCCGCCAACCCCAGTGCTTGTAATTGTCTGGCCCAGAATAATTGCTCATCCATAAACGGCACCACCACGGAAGGACAGCCTGCACGGGTGGCTGCATGCGTAGTTCCCGCGCCGCCGTGATGAATGATGGCAACACAATGTTTGAATAGCGGTTGATGTGGATGTCTACCAATGAAATAGACCTGATCGGTAATACGGTCAGCAGGATAGCGTTTTGAACTGGTCTGGATAATGGCTCGGCAATCCGCCAAAGTCACCGCTTCTAAAAACAGTTCCATACTCCAGTCGGGCACCGCCTGTTGCAAACTACCAAAAGTCATATAAATCGGTGCAGCGCCATTATCCAGAAACTCGGCAAGATTGGCTGGCATCGTCCACTGCCGAGCATCTTCCGTTAAATTCAGAAAGCCGCAGATCCGATGATGCGGTTGCCAATGCTTGGATGAAGGACAAAACAACGGATCGACCGCTACCAAATTGAGTTGTTGTGAGGTAAGCAGTTCAGTCAGTATATTGGCAGGGGGTGTTTCGCCCGCTTCGCGCCATAAAAGGCTTAAGGGTTTTTTCAATGCCCAATTGAAGGCCACGTCCAGCAGTTTCCAGCTCAATTTGTTGAAATGGCAGCCCAAATCTGGAAAGCTGAAAGGCGGTAGGGTAGGATTGGGTATACCGGCATGGCACAAGGTCACGCTGAAAAAAGGTTTTTGCTGCTGTAGCGCTGCCAATTTTAGAGGATAGATAAAATGATGGCCGATCACATAGTCGTTATCTGCGACTAATTGTTGCGCAGCCAGATACACCGCTTGCTCGCAAGGAAAAAACGCTTCGTCAAGTAACGCCCGTAGCCATTGCAGAGGATGCATACGAAACGAACGCTGGGCAAACTCCTGCATATTGAAATCAATATGCTCAGGTACTTGCCGATAGACAATCCCCATCTGCTCACAAATCCCGTGATAACTGTGGTTGTCGATGCTGCTGACGACAAGCGTCACTTGGTGGCCTGCTTTTTGTAGGCCATCAGCCAACGCCAGCATCGGACGAATGTCGCCATTGGAGCCCCAGGTTTGTATGCCTATTTTCATAAGATGATTAGACTTTATTCCGTAATGCTTAATTTGTCACGCACAGCGTCTCCTCTGTCGCTCGTTTCCTTGCGCGATTTGAAGTGAGTAACTGACTTAGCCGGTAAATTGACGGTTGCACCCGTTTTAGGCTTACGCGCAATAGGGGAAGGCCGATGTAGACAATCAAAACGACCAAAACCTATCATTTTAATCTGCTCGCCTTGGGCCAAGGTATCTGCCATTTTCTTCACCATACAACTAATCATCAACTTTAGATCGTCTAACTGATGACTGTGTAATTTATCTTTTAACCCATGTTAAACTCGCTTTTTATAGAGTGGTTATTTTAGCAGGATAAAGAACTGCTATTAAAAATAGCGTCTAAAAATCACATAAGTATTCAGACCCAAACGTCAAAAACCTACAAAGTTAGTTAATAAAGCGATACATTATTCCCCATGAGATTAAGTGACCACGATCTGTTGCAACTGACCTAAGAAGAATTGCTGGAATTGCCGGAGGAATTTTTGCGTCGATTATCCATCAAACTACTCTACGACTTAAAAGAAGCCAGGGAGCGGTTAAAACAAACATCGCGGAATAGCTCACGGCCATCCAGTAGTGATCTGCAGTGGGATAAGACTAATACCGGTGATGAAGGCCAGCAACAACAAGGGCAGGATGAATTTGTTGGCGAGGATAATCAAACCTGGATGTCGAAGACGTATCGAAAACCGGATCTGAGGAAAAAACACCTGCCGAGGCGGACGAGACACAATCCACCAAGAAGCCGGAAGCTGCCACAAACGACACACGGAAAGCGGGCAAACAACTTGGGGCGCTTGGCTACGGGCGGGAGCAAAAAATAACGATAACTGCCGAAGAACATCACTATCCGGAAAATAGCGTATGCTGTGACCGTGAATTGAAGCCAGCTGCCGCGAAAGCCTATACCGCCTTTGAAATAGTTGATTTGGAGTGGGCAGACCTGAACAAGCCACACATAGACAGGTATCTCATCACTTAACGCCGACCATCTTTTTGTCGGAATGGCGTCTTGTCGGCCCGGGGCTTCCGGCATTGATTGTTTGCTTGACTTACCGGATGCGCCTGTCACGGGAGCGGACACAGGAATTCCTGATTGACTGGCTGGCTGGGCTTGGCTATCAGTGTCGGCACTATTCACGCCACCTTGCATGAAAGGAGAGCGGCGGTATTGCCCGTTGAAGACGAATTGGTGGAAGCTTTACAAAACAGTGGTTTGCTGCATGTCGACGAAACGTCCTGGCGAGAACTGAACGCGCTACTTTGGTTATATGGGTATTCTGCGGTCAAGGTGTGGTCGTTTACTGGATCGCCGATTGCGGCTCAGAGCTACTGAAAAATGTATTAGGCAGCCGTTTTCAAGTCTGGTTGATGAGTAACGTTTGGCAAGTTTCCCGTTATTACCTCAAGCGCCTTCGTTGTTGGGCCCACCTGACACGTAAGGCCGAAGGGTTAAAAGACAGTCTGGATATGACGGCACGCTTTTTTGGAGGACAGACGAACTTGCTGCTGGACACGCTGAGTAATGCGGTCTATGTGGTTAGGGAAAGACCGCCAGGTTAAGCGCTATCGATCACTTATCAAGGCGCTTTGTCAGATTACCGGAAGGCTTGTGAAGCAATGGCTGCGTCGGCGACGCATACCAAGGCACGCGCGTTGGCCAGAGAAATGCTCAACGACTGGGAGGCTATTTTTCAGGCATTGGCACATCCACAGTTACCGCTGACCAACAACGAAGCTGAGCAGGCATTACGTCATTGGGTAATTTTAAGAAGCATTTGACATGGCACACGCACCGAAGATGGCTCGAGAATTTTGGCGATTCTGATCATCGTTATTGAAACCTGCCGTATTCGTCAACAGTCACCGTGGATTTTTTTTGGCAGCGGTAATTCGTCAACGGCGGGCGGGATTTTCTGTGCCCAGACTTCCTTTGGTTAAGGGGTCTGAATAATTACCTAACAGATAGTCATTTAAAGCTGGTAAAGTACCACAATAGCTGAGGTTTTTCTTTGAAAATACAGAGAGATTGTGAATATGAATTTGGATAGTTTTAAACGTGACCTAGCTGTTGAGTTAGCCGAATCGTTGGCAAAGAATCTGCCAGAAATAGGTGGGGGCAATTGGTGGGAAATCTACGTCCTTAATGAACTAACACCAGCACAACGCTATCAAGTCGAACTGCTTCAGAATCCTGATATGTATCAACTTGATATGGCGGCTTTGCTTCGTCTATACAATAGAAATTGGTCTGAACTCGCAATTAAGAAGCATTATCAAAAAGATGGAGTCAATTTAGTTAGGGAGCTGATTGCTGCAAGAAATAGATGGGCACATGAGCCAGCATCTGGTCATGAATTAGATGATTTGTACCGTGATCTTGATACTGCAAAAAGATTTCTATCAATCATTTCTCTAAAAAAGGATTTTATCGAAAGGATAGATCAGTATCGTATTGAGATATTAGTAAAGTTAGCAAATAAAAAAGAAGATGCTCACGTTAACTTAGAACCTATAAGTTTGCATCCTGAAATCCCTGAAATTAAGGTTGCTGATGGTACAGGTTTTAATGATTTAAGTGCCGAGACACTCCCTCCACATATACAAGCACAGTTTAAAAGTGTTCTTGCAAAAAAACTTATATTGGCATTGACTTCGGAACTTCGACTACTGTTGCCAGTTATATTAAGTTCGATGATAGTGGATCTAGAATTATTGTTGAGCCAATCGAAGTTCCGCAAATTAAGGCTGATGGCTGTGTTACCAGATATCATCTAATTCCAAGTTGTATCGCGCTTAATCCTAGTAATGGTGAAGTAATCATAGGTGTCGGTGCTAAAGAATTGCAATATGAACTTAAGGAGGGAATTGATGTATGGTCTTCTTTTAAAATGCAACTTGGAGTTGATCTTGGTCCAAAATATAGAAATACAAAGTTAAGGAGAGGGAATCAAGATATTTTCATAGAAAACGCGCAGGATGCAACAAGGGAGTTTTTTAAGTTTCTTCATGCAGGTATTTCTGATTTTATAAAAACAAACGATTTGCCTGAAGAAATTGCTTTGGCAGTAACTGTCCCTGCCTCCTTTGAGGCGAATCAACGACGTGATTTAATGATAGCATTAGAATCAGCTGGATTCCAAGTTGATGAATATTGCTTGATTGATGAGCCAAATGCCGCTTTTCTTAGTATTTTACATAACTCTTGGGTTGAAAAGACCTCATTTGCTGAATTTTTAAAAAGAGAAAGCCGCAACATTCTTGTTTTTGACTTTGGTGCTGGTACTTGTGATATCTCAATATTAAGAATTTCTATTGTTGATGGACAAGTAAAATCAAAGAATTTATCAATATCGAAGTTTTTTGCCCTTGGTGGGAATGATATTGATCGTGCCATTGCGGAAGAAATTCTGTTACCTCAACTTCTAGCGGAATCAATTTTAGATACCGGAATAACTTCAGAGCAAACAGAAGATATTGTTATACCAAGACTTATGCCAATAGCTGAAAGACTAAAAATTCAGTGTTCGAAGTTGCTCATGCAGAAAGGTTTGTCGGAAGTCTCTGATTGCTTTGCTTTAAATGAAAACATAACTGATCACTCAATTCCTGATCTCATGCTCGGTAAAAATATATTAAAACTAAATGCGCCGACTATTAAATTAAGCGAATTTGCAAAGATTATGGAGCATTTTATCGAAGTATTAGATGATCTAAATAATTTTGATGAACAGCCACTAAATAATAAAAGTATTTTTTTGCCTTTATATTCTGCACTCAATAAAGCAAATTTAGAGAAAGATAAACTTCATTCAATTATTTTTATAGGTGGCAGTTCAGAAAGCTCAATAATTCAAGCAGGTATTAAAAATCATTTTGGACGTTTCGTGGAAGCACTTATTCCACGTGATCTTAGGACACATGTTTCACAAGGTGCTGCTTTTCATTCTTTTGCCCATCATGCATTAGGTACGGATGTAATCCAGCCAATTACAAGTGAATCAATCATGCTTGTTACTTTAAACGGTGGGCTTGAGGAAATCCTTAGTTCTGGTTCCGAAGTTCCAACTAAAACACCCTATCAATCATGTTTCGTTGTGCCGAGAGATGGGCAGGCAGTGCTTGAACTTCCAATATGTGTAAGTTCAGAAGATAAAATTCTTCAGGTATTAAATATTCATCCATTTAAAGGAGAAACCTTCCATAAAGCTCAAGAGCTTATCCTTCAGACACGTATGACAGCAGATAAGATATTAGAAGTAATAGTGATGATTGATGGCATAGAAACTCGATGTGAACAGCTTAATCCTTTATCTAATACACCCCTTACAGCAGAAGAATTTGAATTTCTAATTGCTAAACAGGTCTTCAATAAAGCTGTTTTTGATGGGAAAGGGAGACCCTCTTTAGCTGCAGTAATTTCATATGGTGATGCTTTATCAATATCCAAGAAATATTTAAAGGCTGCTGAAATTTATGAGCAAGCAGAACTAATGGATTCAAAAAGAGATCTTTCTATTTTGATATGCTACAACTATGATTTTGCTGGAAAGAAAATCCTCGCTGAAAAGTGGTCGGAAATCTCATTTAAAAGAAACGCTAATCCAATAAGTGCATATAATGTTGCGATATTTAAGTACCGATCTGGAAATAATGAAGAGGCTAAGGAATATCTTGAAAGGTCAGTTGATTTAGATTCAAATTACAGTGCATCGCTTTACCTAATGGGAAAGGTGTTAAACGAACTAGGGCAGACTGATTCATCATTTTATCAAAAAGCTATCACTCTATTGAAGCGTGATTTAAAGAATCATAATATTAATGAGAGTGATTGTAACCGATTGATTAATGCTGCCATTGCTATTGGTGATACAACAACTTCAGAAGAAGCCGTTTTGTATCGTGAGAGATTAAACCGTCGCTATGTAGTCTACAACAGAGAAAATCTCGTTGAAAGTGAGAATAGTCATGACAAAACGAGTATGGGGTGATTCGATATGCAATGGATGGTTCCTAAATCAAGTTTATCGCAAGACCAAGCGCTTTTAATCGACAAGTGTGTTAGAAGCACTGAATCGTGTCACTGGATTCAAGGGTTTGCTGGATCAGGAAAAACTATTATTCTTGTCCATGTAATGGAGAATCTTAAAGCGCTTCAGCCAACAAAATCAATTTGTTTTGTTACTTATACCCATGCACTAAAGGATATGGTTGGTTCAGGTTTATCTGACAAAAGTAAAAATATACCCATATTTACGGTTGATGCTTTTCTACGCGAGGGGAAAAAATACTCTATTGTATTAGCGGATGAAATCCAAGATATTGAAGCTTCGAAGTTAAAAAGACTTCAATCATTATGTGATAATCTTATAATCGCCGGTGATGTCGAGCAATCAATCTATGTCAACGGAGTAAGTGGAGTAGAAATTGAAGGCCTTTTAAGGCCTTTAACCCATAAGCTAACTGTTCTATATCGACTAACTCAATCACTATTGACAATTGCTAAGTCAATATTGCCAAATACCTCGATTTCTGGTGCGATAATGCACAGGCAACAGGATACTGACATTATATTAGCTAAAGCTAATTCTTTAGAATCTGAATCTAAATGGGTGTTGGAGAGATCTCAAATATTAGCTAAGCCAGGTTCTCCATCAGTTATATTGTTGCCTTCGCAGAATTCAATTTTTAAATTTATTGAAGATGCTGCAAGAATTAAGGGAATACTTCCACCCAAAAAAGCTTTTATTGAGAATAGATATTCAAATTCCAGTAAGATTGATTGGGGTGTCGTTAATGATGATCTACGTAGCAAGGGGATTATTATCAGGTATCTAGGCAGTGGATTTGGTGATTTACTGGAGTCTGATAGTGCTTCTATCATTTATATAATGACCTATCATTCAGTTAAGGGACTTGATTTTAAATCTGTTTTTCTACCACAAATGAATTCGTATACAGAATTATGGAAAAATGATCAGAATCTTGAGCGACGGCTATTTTTTGTTGGCGTTACAAGAAGCAGGGAAAACTTATATATATCTTACTCTTCAGAAAAACCTCATTATTTGGTTCAAGACCTTCCTGAAAATAGCCTTCAATTAAGATCATGTGATGATGTTCAAACAACCAATAATGATACTGAAGATGATGATTTTCTGTTTTGATGCAATGATTAGATAATTTATGAAAAAAACACATTTTGCAATTACTTTATTAGAGTTATCAATACTTATTAGTCAGTCTAGAGCAATAGTTACGAAAAATAGACTTAAGATATTTGACTCAAGCACTCCAGAGTCTATTATTAATGATGAGTTCTATATTACGGCAATGTTTGCTGAACTTCCTATTGCGAATTATTTTGAGCAACAATCTTTTTTTGTTTTACGTTTAGTAAAAGAACCAAAGCAATTAGAAAGTAATATTGCAAGTAGCTCTCTTTATGAAGTTTATATTGGTGATATAGAGACTGTTTTTCCAGTAACTAAAGAAGGCAAGAATATTGTTATACAGTCTAACAATCTTCCAAGTATTATTTTAGGTGAACCATTTTTTGAATCTATCTGGAACGATTTTTTTTGGCATCGTCATGCTAATTTGGCTCTTTGCACGGCGTTGGAGTATGCTGACGAATACTTTTCATTAGCCAATGAAGAAACGCTAGCACAGAAATCAACGATTAAACAACTAATCATTCTTAATGATTCTAAATCTAAACGGCCCAGTCAAGACTTGTTTATGGAGTTTCTCCGTGAAACTCTTAAATATAAACGAGATATTGAAAAGTATAAAAATGAATATGGCAATGAATCCCCCCTTTTTCACATCAGTGATTTATTAGCCTGTGCCAGTCTTATTAATGCCGAAATTCAAAATAAGTGTAGACAAACTTTTTCAATACTGAAGGCCGAAGAAAGTAAGATAAAATCTCTTTCTTATGTACTCATCCATGATGAGTTTAATTCAATTGTTGCTGAATTAATTACATTATTTAAGTGTGAAGAACACCACATCCTCGGTGTATTGCTTTTTCTCTGGGTAAGATTAGCTAAGCAAAATGGAAAATGCCGTACACTTTCAGATATTAAGGGTATTATTAAAACTATTAATACGTTTGACAAAGAAAGTACTAGATTTGCTTTAATTTTAATTGGCCTATCTGAACCACAAGAATCATTGATCCAATTCATCCACTCATCAAAACAATCCTCATACAGCATTTTCTCAGCATTACCACAAAAACAAACTGACAAAGATATACTTCTTAGTGATGAGTTTTTTAATAATGTCCGTCAAGGACTTATTGATCTTAAAAAAACATGGACTGCTACTGAATTAAAACCAGATGTTACACTTGATATATCTTCAAAAAAGAATCTTAGTGTGTCGGAAGAAAACGCTTCAGCGATACTTGTGTCAGATGCAGTGGATGCAGTGGATGCAGTGGATGCAGTGGATGCAGTGGATTCAGTGACAAGTGAAAGTGAAGTTGAAAAGTCCGACACTGTTCTCGCTAATATCCAAGGTCAGGAAGCTTCACCGCCTTTAGGACTGGATCAAATTGAAAGCCTTGATACTGAGGTATCTAAATTAAATTCATTAGATGAAGCCTGTTCTGACGAGCAGAGTCCACCTGCAGAAAATAACTCACTTAATACTCAGGATGATAAAAATCAACAACCCCTAGGCGTTGAATTAAATTCACAAGTTGATACCACGCTACCTATTTCAGATAATTTAAAAAACAAGTAGTTAGAGTTAGTATCACCACCGCAGATACAACCGAATAAACTTAATTTTCTGTGCTCATTTCTTCGAAGAATAAATGAATCGAGTTTAATGTCGACCTTTACTCTTGGCTTATTCTGCTTCCTCACTTGTTGTTGACTCAATATGCGTTTGATCTTCTTCAAGATCATCATGTCCATATGGATCGACAGTTTTTGATAATGACCACCTAGTGTTATCGATGGATTCTGAGCCTAATGGCTCTATACCCATGTCATTTAATATCTTAAATAGATCCGCTGTGACGTCATCTCTATGTAAGACAAAACTGGATGCAAAGCACCTCCAGAAAGTCCAGCCTATTCGCTCAAGTACTCGTTGACGATTCATGTCAGCCATCCATTGCCCCGGACCATGAAATTTGTCACCATCACATTCCACAGCAAGTCGTCTTCCTTCGCTTCCTTCTATAACGAAATCCAATCGATAGCCTCCACACTTAACTTGTGGCTTGACTCGGTAATTATTTTTCACTAACACATCAAACATTTCGCGTTCAAATTCGGATTCACAAAGTTCACGAAGCGAAGCGACCTGGATTACATCTTGTGTATAAGGATTGGTAAAGTGACGAATGGTCTTTGCAGTTAAGGTGTCTGGACCAAAGTCGCTTTCATCTACAGAACGGAAGAGATACATCCGGTCTCTTGCGCGGGTCATTGCGACGTTGAGACGCTGTTCTATCTCTAATTTATTCGCTGCTGATCTATTACCTTTTACAAGAATGTTAGAGAGAAGAATAATATCTCTTTCTCTTCCTTGGAATACAGGTGGTGAGCCTACCTCAATCATGCGTTCAACAATCTCAGTTTGATCAACTTCATTGTTTAACAGACTCCATATAGACTTACCTTGCTCTGTCCCAAGTAAAGTAACTACACCAATCGTGCGGCCAGCTAAATTTGGATTAGCAATGATCTCTTTAATTTCATTCACGATTGCCCGAGCTTCAGGTGGATTCAAATCACCCTTTCTATACCCACCTTTTACAAATACATCAATCAGAGGCGGGTCAAGACGTTCATTGTTTTTAGGGATTCTAAGCGGTAAAATTCCTACACTTTTATAGAAATGTTCTTTTGAGAATTCGATGATTGCAGGTACGCATCTAAAATGCTCTTTAAGAGTGACTGAATTCCCTGCAAAAACAACCTTTGCTAGATCGTAAATCGACCTATCTGGTGTCATCTGGTCACCATGTGGTTGATCTTTGAGCGAGCGGTTAATTAATTCGACAATTTTGGTTTCTTTCATACCTATTGCAGATGGAGAAACTTGTTTGTCGTCGCCAACAATCAAAAGTTTTTTACCCCGGAGTAGGCAAGGTAGAGCCCAGATATCTGATTGAGATGCCTCATCTACGATGACTAAATCAAATAACCCTAATTCAGCTGGCAATGTTTCGGAAACCCTCCAGTGGGGAAGAATCCAGCAGGGAACTGCTTTGTAAGCCCGGCTCATCGCGTCGCGAGCATTGCGCCTATATCTAATGGCTCTGACGCCTGTGCCAGCACCCATTGCTTGTATGGCATTTAGATAAGCCTGTAAAGCTTGTCTTATTGAATCTGGAGAATTCAAGAAAACTCCCAGCCAAGTTTTCTGAGCTACTAAGTTGCGATAACCTTTCGCCAAATTAGACTCGAGCTGCTTCCTCTCATTGAAAAGAGTCTTGATCTGTTGATGCCCATCAATTTTTTCAATAAAAGATTTAGCAGCACGCCAATTTAGTGCTTCGAGCCATGAAGGCGGTGTATAAGGGTCATTATCATCATCTGCTGGAATTTCTTTGAGTATCTGTGCCCAATGTATGGCTCCTAAATTTTCAATTAAAGTTGCTACACGGTCGATCTCTCTAAAATGGTGCTTTAATTTTGTTAGCCTCTTTAACTCTTTGATCATGAGATTCCAGCGTTTTTCTAGAACCAACTCATCAGAATTAATCACACCAATTTCTTTTTTTAGATATTCACCTATATCTGTTGCAATTACTCCTGTGTAACCGTCTAATTTAGAAAGCAATTCTTTCAGTTGGTTAGATGCAAGTTCCAAACGAGCTTGCTCCAAATAGCTAGATACGCTTTTATGAATACTTTTGCTGACCTCAGAATCGTATTCAGTTAGGTTTAAGGTTATTCCAAAAACTTTCAACATAAGATCTTTGAGTTGAGGCTCAAGAGTTAAAACGTAGTCCGATAGCTCGATAATATGATTTTGTATTCCAACAATACTATTAAAACTATAGACACTCTCTGCCTCAAATAAAGGGAGGTTAAGATGCTTAGCAATTGCGTTCCATTGGTGTGTCAGCTTTTTTGAATCAATTAAATATTTTATTTGGCCTATTACATTAAGCCATTCTTCCCTAGAGCTAGGGTTGAAGCCTCTGATAGTTATCCTCGTTAGTTTGTCACGAATTTGTGCAGAGCCAATTGGTAATATAAAAGCTCGTTTCCCTTCAGACAAGCGGGTAATGGCCTCTAATATCTCTTGGTTTGTTTCGGTGCCAGATGGCAACTCTATTGCAAATGAAAGAAGCTCCTTACCGACGAAATCAAGTTTTGAGATATTTTGTAAAAGCTTAAAGAGTTGAGATAGTAACGGATCATTAAGATTTAAGGACCTTAGTGTATTGATATGCGTTTCAATCCATTCATTGTGTGAATTACTAATCTTTAAGGAAACCTCATCTATCTTGTCTATTGTCTTTAACAAATCTTTGGCATTTTCGATTAAATCAGGATTGCCTTCCTTAAGGGCCAACAATTCACCGCGTTCAATGCAAAGCTTTATTTCCTTAGATTGGACAATCTCATTATGAAGTGCACTAATAACATCCCAGCGTGGCAAAGAATCTGGAGAGGGGATTGAGTTATTAAGATATGGTAGATCATCCGTCACTGCCAGCCTAGCCAACTTCAATCCAGCAATATCTGAATCGCCGAAGCCGAGTTGCTTACCATAGATGGAGATATCATCTTTGAACCAGGAATACTCCTCTTCATGCTCTAAAACAAACTTAGCCAACTCCTCAGGCAGAACTTCTCTTCCTTGAAATGGAAGTTGGGTCATATGCTTGTCGGCGAACTCTTTTATTTTCTGATCAATGAGTGCAAGTTTTGAATGAATTAAATCGATTTCAAATTCGAGTTGTGTAATAGACGACTCAGTAGTTGTTGGGTTAAATGAATCTAATTGATTTGCAATTGATTGAATAGAGCGTTCAAATTGCTTCATTCCTCCACGCTCATCCGAAAGTAAAGCGACGGTGAGATGCCTAATTTCATCAGGGATTTTCTCTTGCAGGACTGCAAGTGCGGAATCACCTTTGGCTGTGACTAAAACTTTCTTCCCTTGCGCCAGAAAGTGACAAATAACATTCGCTATTGTGTGTGTTTTTCCTGTGCCAGGCGGACCTTGAACAACCACAGCGTCATTGCTCTCAAGTTTTTTGATGATAGAAAGTTGCTCATCATTGAAAGGCATTGGAAAATAAAGTTCTTTAGTACCGACTGCATTAGAACTTGATGAGAGTCCGCGAAAGTTGATTGGTTCGCGGACGATGATATTATCATTGCCATATTCTACTAGACTCGCCATCACACCTTGAATATTGGATGTCTCTTCTATTTTTTCTTTAAGCCTAATAATGTCATCAATAAAGATATGTTCTGATTTTTTTCGGGCAAAAATAACCCACCCATCAGTAACGATTAGTTTATCCGAAGGAGGTGGCAATGATTGATCAAGCTGGTCAGAAAGATATCTGCCGGCAGAGTCGAGGTTAGAGACGGCATATTTTAGTATTCCCTCAAATGTACTATTCTCAAAAGGCGATATTCTATCTACCGAATTTGTATCATTTGCTTTCCAGAAACTTTCAACAATTGCGACTCCATTAATTTCAAGTTCGTCATAACAATCGAGTTCTATTTGGGCGTCAACATCACGCGGCCTTACCTCAAGTGAGAAGTCATCAGAATTAAGGTGAATTTCACAGACTTGAGTAATGAGGGGGTGGTTGATGACTTTACTAGAGTCAGGTTTTTTCCAGAGGGCACATCCAATGCCCCAAACTAGCTCTATAGGTCCGTCAGCTCCCCCATTAAGAGTCGCTCGTTGAACAGTGAAAAGCTTGTTATAAATGCCAATCGATTTCCTGCGAGGAGATTCTATAGTCGCCCACGAAACCCACATTTTGTCTAGGAATTCAACAAAAGCTTGTTGTATCTCAGGATGGTCTTCCAGTTTCTGCTCTCCAACTAGAAGAGTACCTTCATAGATAAAGATCTCATTTTTAATGTCAGGTTTTTTTTCTGGAGATTTATGAAGGGTAATCCATTGCTTTAGCGCTTCATCGGGTTCAGGGCATGGTAATTCAGTTAACCGAGATATTCGCAACCAAAGATCGTCGCCTTCGTGCTGGATGTTAAACTCGACACCTGGCAATCCTTTCATTATTGACTGATATGCTGAAAAAATATCATCAGGGACTATAAAAGCCGGTTTTCGTTTTAGCTTCTCAGTCTGTTCGATATATTCGAGAATACCTACTAGCCTGCTTTTAAGTTCTTGCATAGTAATAGTTAGAAAGGGTTTGATGAATACTTGGTTACTGAAGGTTTGACGCTGATTATTGCATTAATGCCTAAAAAAAAATAATTATATGCTGCTAATTTTTTCATAGAAGTGTTGACTCCATCTCACAACTAGCAAAGCTTAGCATTTAAGGACATACGATTAAGCTAGAATAATCTGAGATTTAATTAAGGGCTAATAGTTTGAGTTGGTCTATTAGAAATATAACCTTCAAGTTCCCGCCATCGATCAACTAATCTTGCTGTGTCTGCGGCTTTAAGATTGCTTCCTTGCCGAATATCAGATTTGTTAGCCAGTTCATAAATATATATATATTTATGATTTACCAATGATTTTTTGTGGGGTGGTGCATGCAGAATTAACATTGTAATACAAATAGATTGTATAACGTTGAGGTATGACTAATCATGCCATGAATAGTATTCTACTAGAAAAATAGTAATTATTCAGTCCCCAACATCAAAAACCTAAAAATTTGGCTAAAAAAGCTCTATATTATTTCCCATGAGATTAAGCGACCATGATCTACTGCAACTGACCTAAGAAGAATTGCTGGAATTGCCGGAGGAATTTTTGCGTCGATTATCCATCAAACTACTCTACGACTTAAAAGAAGCCAGGGAGCGGTTAAAACAAACATCGCGGAATAGCTCACGGCCATCCAGTAGTGATCTGCAGTGGGATAAGACTAATACCGGTGATGAAGGCCAGCAACAACAAGGGCAGGATGAATTTGTTGGCGAGGATAATCAAACCTGGATGTCGAAGACGTATCGAAAACCGGATCTGAGGAAAAAACACCTGCCGAGGCGGACGAGACACAATCCACCAAGAAGCCGGAAGCTGCCACAAACGACACACGGAAAGCGGGCAAACAACTTGGGGCGCTTGGCTACGGGCGGGAGCAAAAAATAACGATAACTGCCGAAGAACATCACTATCCGGAAAATAGCGTATGCTGTGACCGTGAATTGAAGCCAGCTGCCGCGAAAGCCTATACCGCCTTTGAAATAGTTGATTTGGAGTGGGCAGACCTGAACAAGCCACACATAGACAGGTATCTCATCACTTAACGCCGACCATCTTTTTGTCGGAATGGCGTCTTGTCGGCCCGGGGCTTCCGGCATTGATTGTTTGCTTGACTTACCGGATGCGCCTGTCACGGGAGCGGACACAGGAATTCCTGATTGACTGGCTGGCTGGGCTTGGCTATCAGTGTCGGCACTATTCACGCCACCTTGCATGAAAGGAGAGCGGCGGTATTGCCCGTTGAAGACGAATTGGTGGAAGCTTTACAAAACAGTGGTTTGCTGCATGTCGACGAAACGTCCTGGCGAGAACTGAACGCGCTACTTTGGTTATATGGGTATTCTGCGGTCAAGGTGTGGTCGTTTACTGGATCGCCGATTGCGGCTCAGAGCTACTGAAAAATGTATTAGGCAGCCGTTTTCAAGTCTGGTTGATGAGTAACGTTTGGCAAGTTTCCCGTTATTACCTCAAGCGCCTTCGTTGTTGGGCCCACCTGACACGTAAGGCCGAAGGGTTAAAAGACAGTCTGGATATGACGGCACGCTTTTTTGGAGGACAGACGAACTTGCTGCTGGACACGCTGAGTAATGCGGTCTATGTGGTTAGGGAAAGACCGCCAGGTTAAGCGCTATCGATCACTTATCAAGGCGCTTTGTCAGATTACCGGAAGGCTTGTGAAGCAATGGCTGCGTCGGCGACGCATACCAAGGCACGCGCGTTGGCCAGAGAAATGCTCAACGACTGGGAGGCTATTTTTCAGGCATTGGCACATCCACAGTTACCGCTGACCAACAACGAAGCTGAGCAGGCATTACGTCATTGGGTAATTTTAAGAAGCATTTGACATGGCACACGCACCGAAGATGGCTCGAGAATTTTGGCGATTCTGATCATCGTTATTGAAACCTGCCGTATTCGTCAACAGTCACCGTGGATTTTTTTTGGCAGCGGTAATTCGTCAACGGCGGGCGGGATTTTCTGTACCCAGACTTCCTTTGGTTAAGGTGTCTGAATAATTACGATTTGCTTAATACTCTGAATAACCCTACCACACGCGATTAATTGCTTGTCGATGATATCTGGCTATTTGCTCTGGGTTTTGATTTGTCATTATTTGATTCTATAGAGTTTCAAAAACTGCCTTTTTAGACCCAATAATGCGGCAATCTCTTGACTGCAATCATGGGTTTTTATTTTGGGGTATAAATTTTTTTAAGCATGATAATCAATAAGGTAAGATTTAATGAAGCGGTCAAAACAAATCGATTATTTGGATTGGCTAAGAATCTAAAAGTTGGTTATTAAAAACGCGGCAAACCTGATGTTACGAAACAGCTTGTTGCGTTAACTTCAAATACTTTTGATATAACGAATCATGATCTTCGACATGATCTGGGTCTTTATCAATGCAATCGACAGGGCAAACTTCTACGCATTGTGGCAAGCCATGATGGCCAACACACTCGGTACACAATTCCGGATCAATAATATAAATATCTTCGCCTTGTGATATGGCGGCATTTGGACATTCCGGCTCACAAACGTCACAATTTATACATTCTTCATTAATAATAAGTGCCACAATAATTCCTAATTAAATTTTTCTATTAAACGCTGGTGAACAGCGTCAGGGACAAAGCAGGACACATCGCCCTTCAGTTGCGCAATTTCTCTGATCATGGTCGAAGAAATAAATTCATATTGTTCGGCAGGTGTCAGAAACATGGTCTCCAGTTGTGGCGCAAGACGGCGATTCATTCCCGCCAACTGAAATTCATATTCAAAATCAGAAACCGCTCGCAGGCCTCTTAAAATGACATTAGCGCCTTGCTGTTTGGCACAATCAACCAGTAAATTATCAAAACCAATGACCCGTACATTGGTAAATTCCGGCGTCACCAAGCGTATCAGTTCGACCCGTTCATCAAGAGAAAATAACGGCGTTTTCCCCCTGTTGACGGCCACGGCAACAATAACCTGATGATAAAGTTTTGATGCCCTGGCAATAATATCCAAGTGTCCATTGGTAATGGGATCAAAGGTGCCCGGATAAATGGCGATAATTTGCATAGTGTATAGTTTTCAAAAAAAATTGATAATTTTATACCAAGGCCTTGGTTTAACATACTCATTTAATATGAATTTTATCATAAAGCAGTCCTATTTATGATAATGGCACAGAGTACCCAGGTTTTCTTGCGCATTTCTAAGGTAATTACGCGGATCGACGGGATTAATCAGAATGTATGGGTTAGAACGGAGAGTTAACTGGATTATTGTGATGAGGGTTGTTTTGATTTCGGTCGGCGTTAAAGACTGGTATTATGAGGCCGGGCATAGTAGGGTTTGCGCGTTGAAATGACAAAACGATTGTACTTATCAGTAGAACAAACTTTGTAGATAAATTGGATTAAGAGTATTTAGGAATAATGAGTAACGAATATAATGCGGCCGCCATCGAGGTTTTAAGCGGATTGGAGCCGGTTCGAAAACGTCCCGGTATGTACACGGACACCACTCGCCCCAACCATTTGGTACAAGAAGTGGTTGATAACAGTGTTGATGAAGCGATGGCAGGTTATGCCAAAGCTATCGATGTCGTTTTGTATAAAGACGGTTCTGTTCTGGTCAGTGATGATGGTCGCGGCATGCCGGTTGATATACATCCGGATCAAGGCATTCCGGGTGTTGAGGTTATTCTTACCCAGTTACATGCAGGTGGAAAATTTTCCAATAAAAATTACCAGTTTTCCGGTGGCTTGCATGGAGTGGGCGTATCGGTTGTTAATGCGTTATCGGCAAAGCTTGAAATTGAAGTCAAGCGTAATGGCAAAGTCTATGGCATGATCTATGCCGATGGCGAAAAACAAACTGAATTGACTGAAACAGGAACAGTCGGTCGCAATAATACCGGCACAGCGGTCAAGTTTTGGCCCAATGAAAAATATTTTGACTCCAATAAAATATCCGTTACCAAATTAAAGCACGTCTTACGCGCCAAAGCGGTTTTATGTCCGGGCTTAAAAATCACTTTAAAAATTGAGCAAAGCGACGAAGATTACGTCTGGTGTTACCAGAATGGTCTTAAAGAATATTTGCTGGATCGGATTGGTGATATTGAATTTTGCCCGGAACAGCCGTTTATGGGTAACATGGCGGCAAATCATGAGGCCGTGGAATGGGGTATTGTTTGGGCGCTGGAAAATCCGGGTGAAGTACTTAACGAAAGTTACGTTAATCTGGTGCCGACAGCACAAGGCGGAACCCATGTTAACGGCTTGCGTGCAGGGTTAACCGAAGCCATGCGTGAGTTTTGCAATATACGCAATATACTGCCGCGTGGCGTTAAGGTAGCGCCTGAAGATGTGTGGGAAAACTGCCATTTTGTTTTGTCCGTTAAATTGGAAGACCCGCAGTTTTCCGGTCAAACCAAAGAACGCCTGAGTTCACGTGAATGCGTGGCGTTTGTCTCGGGTGTTGCAAAAGACAGCTTTAGTCTGTGGTTAAATCAGAACCCGGCGGAAGGCGAAAAAATAGCAGAAATTATTATTTCCAGTGCCCAAAAAAGGCTGCGTTCCAATAAAAAAATCATCCGTAAAAGAATCACCTCAGGGCCTGCTTTGCCGGGTAAATTGGCGGACTGTTCGGCACAGGACATCGCCAGAACGGAACTGTTTCTGGTAGAAGGTGACTCGGCAGGTGGTTCAGCCAAGCAAGCCCGCGAACGGGATTTTCAGGCCATTATGCCGTTGCGCGGCAAGATTTTAAATACCTGGGAAGTGGAGTCCAGTCAGGTTATGGCGTCTCAGGAAGTGCATGATATTGCCGTCGCTTTGGGTATAGAGCCCGGATCCAGTGATTTGCAAAACCTGCGCTACGGAAAAGTCTGTATTTTGGCGGATGCCGATTCTGATGGTAACCATATTGCGACTTTAATTTGTGCGTTATTTTATCAACATTTTAATGCGCTGGTCAGGGAAGGGCATGTGTTTGTCGCCATGCCGCCCTTGTATCGGATTGATGTGGGTAAACGGGTTTTTTATGCGCTGGATGAATCCGAACGTCAAGGTGTTTTGGATAGAATTAAAGCTGAAAAGCTAAAAGGGCAGATTAATGTGCAGCGTTTTAAAGGCTTGGGTGAAATGAATCCCGGTCAGCTTCGGGAAACCACCATGAACCCCGATACGCGGAGGTTGGTGCAACTAACCATCACTGAAAACGACGATACCAGCGGACAACTGGATTTGTTACTGGCCAAAAAACGCTCACAAGACCGGAAAGTATGGCTGGAAACCAAAGGAAATTTGGCTGATATAGCGTAACGGGTTACCCCTCTTTGTAAATGAGGGGTAGGGGGGGCATGCTATCTGGGTAATTTGCTGTTTTTAGGATCAATCATGCAGCAATATAAAATCCGATCCATATGAAAGAACAAGAAGGGGTTATCAAGTATCAATTAGCGCATACGCAAAAACCCCTGAGTGAAACTTTTTCATTCAGGGAAATCAATGCGTGGCGTACGCTTGTTTTTCGTCTGGGTCTTATTGGGCAAGATCCCGAAAGATATGAAAATCTCGGTTTTGGTAATATCAGCCAGCGGCTTAATACTCAAAGCGGTCAATTTATTGTTAGTGGCACACAAACGGGGCATCTTGAACAATTAAGTCCGGAACATTATTGCCTAGTTGTTGCCGCTGACCCCCAAAAAAATCAACTTCAATCATGCGGCTTACGTAAACCTTCTTCTGAATCGCTGACGCATGCAAGCCTTTATGCCCAAAATATCAACATACAAGCGGTGATTCATGTGCATAGTCCAGAAATATGGCGTAATACGGCAACGCTTAATTTACCCCATGTTTCCGCAGATATTCCTTACGGAACGGTTGCCATGGCACAAGCAGTTGAGCAGTTATTTCAATCAGGCAACTTACAACAGACCGGGGTATTTACTATGCTGGGTCATGAAGACGGTGTGGTTTCTTTTGGCAGTACTATGCAGGCCGCCGCGTGGGAATTGATGAAGTGTTTAGTACTGGCTATTGGCATTGAGCAGCAATAATTTAAAGAATTTATAAAATAGTTCACCACGAAGACACGAAGGGCACGAAGAGAAATAATTCTGATGCTTGTCGGGGCTTTGCTTTTCCCCACGAAGCGGATATCTTTACATTTAAAGGATTTGTGAATCTGTGGCAACTTTGTAGGGGATGTTTTTTGCGAGTTACCCAAGTTCAAGCCATTTTTCATATATTGCAGTTAGTTTATGGTTTGTAAAGTACCCTTTAAAATATTTATTGACTACTAAATACAGCATTGAGAAAACATTGATTTTGTGGTGTAATGCCAACGTTTTACGTCT
>SESD01000679.1_pt1 | contig 20628 bp, 16 predicted proteins | sample 3171411 | NCBI WGS metagenome assembly SESD01 (sample SAMN06051880, study PRJNA518727) | freshwater metagenome | biome: subpolar coniferous forest; feature: holomictic lake; material: water; isolation source: holomictic Lake 442, 16.5 m depth | place: Canada: near Kenora, Ontario | collected...
CTCCATACTTAATTCGATTGTCTTAAACCCGTATTCTTAACGATTGAATCCTCGTTTTTTATCAGTTGCTTGCAACTTAATTTGAGCTTTTATTGTTTTTTTATTTGTTTTGATCCTTTCCCCTCGATTCAAGGCTCATTCCCATGCTTTGGAACTTAACCATTTTATTTCTACACCGCACCTCAAGAAGCTTTTTGTTTAGCTCAGAACCTAGCCAGTATTCCATCTAACTGTTCTAGACTGCTGTACTGGATTACCAAGCTCCCCGCGCCGTTCCCTTTGGTCTTGATTGTTACCTGTGCTCCGATCTTCGCCGACACATTCTCCTGCAGGCTCAATAAGTCTCGATCCGGTTTGTGTGGCTGCTTTAACTTAACGCTCTCAATTCGATTCACCAGCTTTTCGGTCTCACGGACCGAAAGCTGTTTATGTATAACTTGGTGTGCTATCTCTATCTGTAAAGCGGCGGTAAGTACGAGCAATGCCCGTCCATGTCCCATGTTGATCTTCCCCTGCATCATCATTTCCTGTACCGGCCCCGCTAAATTAAGCAGCCTCAGAAGATTCGATACCGCACTCCGGGAGCTTCCCAAGATCTGTCCTGCGGCTTGGTGCGTCATACTAAATTCATTAATAAGTCTTTGTATCCCCTGTGCTTCTTCCAACGGGTTTAAGTTTTCACGTTGGATATTTTCTATCAGAGACATGGCCAATGCGGACTCATCCGGCACATCTCTAATCAGTGCTGGAATTTCCTCAAGCCCAGCCATTTGCGCAGCTCGCCACCGCCGCTCACCCGCGATGATCTCATACCGGCCGGCGGAAACAAGCCGCACCAGTACCGGTTGCATTACCCCCTGAGACTTAATCGAATCGGCTAACTCAGATAGGGACTCCTTGTCCATATGTGTCCGCGGCTGATACTTGCCCGGCTGCAAGAGCGAAGTTTTCAGATTCTGTAATAGCTCTCCCGATCCTTTGCTATCTTCGTTCCCTGATAGCAGCGCATCTAAGCCTCTCCCCAATCCTTTTAGTTTTGCCATGTTCTATCCTTGCTCTCCATGTTGTGCGACGGCCGTTGGGTATTTTTTAAGTATTTCTCCTGCCAATGCGAGATAAGCTTGCGTCCCCTTTGAGAGCTTATCGTGGAACAGTACGGGCATGCCAAAGCTTGGTGCCTCTGCCAGCCTTACATTCCGCGGAATTACCGTACGGTAAACTTTTTCACCAAAGTGTTGTTGGAGCTGTTGAGATACCTGTTGGGATAGCATGCTGCGTGGATCGAACATGGTTCGTAGCAGCCCCTCGATTTCTAGCACTGGATTAAAGTTGGCACGAACTTTCTTGATTGTGTTAACCAAATCACTCAGCCCTTCCAACGCGTAATATTCACACTGCATGGGGATCATTACCGCGTGTGCCGCACAGAGCCCGTTGAGCGTGAGCAAGTTGAGTGCGGGGGGACAATCGATTAGGATGAAATCGTACTCGTTTTCCACCTCTTGTAAGGCCGCCTTCAACCGTGTTTCTCTCTGCGGCAGGTCCACCATTTCGACTTCAGCGCCGGCCAGATCGCGATTTGCGGGAAGCAGATCATACTTGCCACTGGTTGCCGCTGTTCGAACATTGGTAATGCCTTGATTACCAAGCAATATATGATAAATCGTATATTGCAGGCTATGCTTCTCAACGCCGCTGCCCATGGTCGCATTCCCCTGCGGATCTAGATCAACCAGCAGTACACGCCTCTTCGCTGCGACCAAACTTGCCGCCAGATTAACGCTGGTCGTAGTCTTTCCGACGCCTCCCTTTTGATTAGTAATTGCCAGAATTTTTGCCACTATGCTTGCCCCCGAACCGGCGCCGCCGGATACCAAATAATCCAAACACAAAAGGGCGCTTGTTTCATTGCACCCGCCTTAGCATCACTAGATGCCGCTCAGCCTCAAGACCAGGGACCACTATTGCGTGAACATTTTCAAGTACAAAATTTCTTGGTATCTGAGTCAATTCCTCGTGTGGATAAACCCCTTTCATTGCAAGCAGTCTGCCGCCGACTCCTTCCTTTGTGCAAAGATGTCCAGCCACCTGAATAAAGTCTGCCAGATCTGAAAAGGCGCGTGAAATCACCGTATTAAAACTAATCTCTGAATGATGGTTTTCTGCCCGCTCGGCCACTACCTCTATATTTTCAAGCTGCAATTCGATGCGGACTTGTTGCAAAAATGCAGCCTTCTTATGATTGCTCTCGATTAATACCACATGCCAATCCGGTCGCGCCAAAGCCAACGGAATCCCGGGCAAACCTGCGCCACTCCCTATGTCGACAATCCGGGGCCCAGTAATATGGGGGAGAACCGATAGACTATCTAATAAATGCCTAGTCATCATTGTCTCCGTGTCACGGACTGCCGTCAGGTTATGCACCTGGTTCCACTTTTTGATCAGGTCCAAATATTGCACCAATCGCGCTTGCCCTTGATCCGAGACCGTTATCCCTATCGTCCCAATCCCGTCTGACAATGATTGCCTTAAACTCATGCAGTTTTCTTTTTGTCAGCCACGGAAAACCCACGCTTAAGGTGTACTAACAATAATGATACGGCGGCTGGCGTCATTCCAGAAATGCGCGATGCCTGGCCTACTGTCTCAGGTTTGTGCTGATTCAATTTTTGCTGTACTTCACTCGAAAGACCGAGAACCGAACCATAGTCCAGATCTTGGGGCAACCGCGCCTCCTCGTGTTGCATATGTCGAGCCACCTCATCCTTCTGCCGTTCAATGTACCCGGAATATTTCGCTTTAATCTCCACCTGCTCTGCTACCAAAGCATCAATGGCCAGGACAGCACCTGGTATTAACGCCAACAGATCTGCATAGGTAACAGATGGTCGACGCAATAACTCATATAAAGAGTATTCCCGCTCAAGTGGTTTACCCAACACCCTGAGAATATCGGCTTCAAACTTGGGGGTTATATTCATCTTTGGGTTGACCCAGACTGATTTCAACCTTCCTTCTTCCTCTGTGATCGCCTCACGCTTTTTATTAAATGCGCCCCACCGCTCCTCTTCCACCACCCCCAAGGCATGCCCGATCTCGGTCAAACGTAGGTCAGCATTATCCTCCCTTAGTTGAAGCCGATACTCGGCTCGACTGGTAAACATCCTGTAGGGTTCAGTAACGCCACGGGTGGTGAGATCATCCACCAACACACCCAAATACGCCTCATCACGGCGCGGGCACCATGCATCAACCCCTTGCGTCTTAAGGCTCGCATTAATGCCAGCCAATAGCCCCTGCGCCGCGGCCTCTTCATAACCGGTCGTTCCATTGATCTGCCCTGCAAAGAACAGCCCGTCTATCGACTTGGTTTCTAGAGACTTCTTAAGCCCTCGCGGGTCAAAGTAATCATATTCAATTGCGTAGCCGGGCCTTGTAATATGCGCATTTTCCAACCCCTTAATTGATCGCACCAGATCCACCTGCATATCGAACGGCAGGCTGGTCGAAATTCCATTGGGATATACTTCGTGCGTGTGAAGCCCCTCTGGCTCAAGAAAGATCTGGTGGGATGCTTTGGCAGAAAACCTCACAACCTTATCCTCGATCGAAGGACAATACCGTGGGCCCGCTCCCTCAATTGCGCCTGCAAATAAAGGTGACCGATCTAACCCAGCACGAATTATGTCGTGCGTCTTACTATTAGTTTGTGTAATCCAGCAAGATAATTGACGGGGATGCTGAGAGACAGACCCCATGAATGAAAATACTGGCGCAGGCTCATCCCCAGACTGCTCCTCCATGACCGAATAGTCGATGCTTCGTCCATCTATCCTTGGCGGCGTCCCCGTTTTCAATCGCCCTACGGGCAGACTCATCTCCCGCAAACGACGCGCGAGACTAATAGAGGCTGGATCACCCGCCCGCCCAGCCTGAAAACTACTTGGTCCTATATGCGCCAACCCACCCAGAAAAGTTCCCGCAGTTAAGACCACCGCCCGAGCAGAAAACCTTACCCCCATCTGCGTAACGACCCCCGTGACTCGATCACCTTCGAGGGTCAGATCATCCACCGCCTGCTGGAACAAACAAAGATTCGGCTGATTCTCCAATCGTCGCCGAATCGCCTGTCGATAGAGCATCCGATCCGCCTGAACGCGGGTCGCCCGCACCGCAGGACCCTTGCTTGAATTAAGTATTCGAAACTGTAGACCAGACTCATCAGCAGCAGCAGCCATGGCCCCGCCAAGTGCGTCTACCTCTTTGACCAGATGGCCCTTACCAATTCCGCCGATTGAGGGGTTGCACGACATTTGCCCCAATGTTTCGATATTGTGTGAGAGCAATAATGTTCTTTGCCCCATCCGCGCCGCCGCCAAGGCCGCCTCGGTACCGGCATGGCCGCCACCCACCACAATCACATCGAAATTTTCAGAGGGGAACATTAATTGAACAAATATCAGCTGTTTAGAAGAAAAGCATTCTACGGCAAAACCAGGGAGGGCGTAACCACCCTCGGCTTTAAGCAAGAATCAGAACACTCCTGGGTTTGACGAGTGTTTCACGTGAAACCCCCGAAAGCGGGGGACGGCTCTTAGATTATTTACCAATACAAAACCGGGAAAATATTTCGCCTAATAGAGCGTCTGCGGCGAACTCACCAGTAATGGATGATAGCGAATGCTGCGCAAGCCTCAACTCTTCAGCCAACAACTCCAACTGGAGCTCACACCCAACCATTGCAGCAGCGGCCTGAAAATGGGCGCGGGCCTCTGAAAGCGCCTGCAGGTGCCGCTGCCTAGCCATGAACAGGCCCTCTCCAGAAATGCTCGGCCGCCATCCAAACACTTCAAGCATAACCTGTCTGAGCAACTCGATGCCAGCACCCGTCTTAGCAGAAAGATAAACCTCTTGAACATCCGACGAAAAACTAATGCGCGGATATTCGTTCAAAATGTCGATCTTGTTAAAAACTTGGATCACGGGAAGTCCCGGTGGAAAAGCATCAAGTATTGTCCGGTCCCCAGGGGTCACACCCGAGCGTGCGTCAATCAATAATAAAGCTAAATCAGCATTCTCAATGGCCGCACGTGTATGTGCAATTCCGATCTTTTCAACTGGGTCATGCGTCTCTCTTAGACCCGCCGTATCTATAAACTGTAAAGACACGCCCTCTAGGCTGATCTCTTGGCGAATAGCATCACGGGTCGTACCGGGAATTTCCGTAACAATCGAAACCTCCTCACCAGCTAGCCGGTTGATTAGGCTAGATTTGCCGACATTGGGCCGGCCCACCAGCACAACACGTCTACCCTCTCGAAGTAGGTTTCCTTGTTTTGCCGATGTAAGCACACACTCAAGCTGAGCCCCAATATCATTGAGCGCAGTGAACAGGCCACTCTGATACAACAGCCCAGTCTCTTCCTCAGGAAAGTCCAATATTGCCTCGATGGTCATGCGCAAGTTAATCACAGAAGAAACCAGCTTTAAAATGGCGGCCGAGAAATCTCCTTGCAACGAACGCACAGCATATCGAACCGCTTCACTGCTGCTCGCATCAATGAGGTCTGAAACAGCCTCAGCCTGTGCAAGGTCCATCTTATTGTTAAGAAACGCTCTCAGGGTAAACTCCCCCGGCTGCGCTAGACGAGCGCCTGCGGCAAGGCATCGAGAAAGCAACAGCTTCATAATTTCCGGGCCTCCGTGGCCCTGAAGCTCCAATACGTCTTCACCGGTATACGAGTGCGGCCCCGGGAAAAAAAGGGCGATCCCGTTGTCTATAATTAATCCATCACCGTCACGGAATGAACATAGGGTTGCGTACCTGTCCTTAGGAACACTTCCCAAAATAGCAAGAGACAAGGGTTTTAGGTCTTCACCCGAGACCCGAACCACACCAATACCGCCACGACCTGTTGGGGTGGCAATGGCGGCAATTATGTCGACAATGGGCATGGGGGACGATCTAAACAAAACCGGAAAACAAAACCCCAGTCACAAATTAATAACTGTTTGACCAGAGCCCACAAAAAAACAAGCACCTGGGCAACAACTACTTTTTCATATTAGGGGTGGTGGCGGCGACAGCAGCAGCACGCTCGATCATCCGTGTGATCTGCCATTGCTGAGCAATTGAAAGTATATTATTTGTTAACGAATACAGCACAAGTCCAGCGGGGAAAAAGAAAAAGAAAATACTGAAAGCAAAAGGCATTATTTGCATCACCTTCGCTTGCATAGGGTCAGCAGGTGCAGGACTAAGTTTCGCCTGAAAATACATAGATATCCCCATAATAATGGGCATAACATAAAAGGGATCTGGCGAAGACATGTCCTCAATCCAAAGGATGAAGGGCGCATATCTAAGTTCAACGCTTGCAAGCAAAACCCAGAACAGTGAAATAAAAACAGGGACTTGAACCAAAATAGGTAAGCAGCCACCTAACGGGTTAATTTTTTCGACCTTGTAAAATTCCATCATCTTTTGATGCATCAACTGCCGATCACTACCATGTTGCTCACGCAGTTTCTGCAGCCTAGGGCCAACAACACGCATCTTAGCCATAGACCTGTAACCCGCAGCTGATAAGGGAAAGAAAACCAGCTTAACCGAGAGTGTTAAAAGAATAACTGAAACACCCCAATTCCCAGTCATGGAGTGATATACAGAAAGAAGCCAGAATAATGGTGCTCCAATCACTGTAAGCCAACCATAGTCAACCGTAAGATCTAAACCGGGAGCAAGAGAGGCAAGCTTGCTCTGTTCCTGAGGGCCAACATAGAGCGGAACATCAACAACCTTAGTCTCCCCTTGTGCAATAACTCCTGTCGGGACAATTACGCCGGCTGTATACCTGTTCTCACTGAGTCGCTTGGCATAATATTCACGAGGGGTCTTATCGGAAGGCAACCAGGCAGTAACAAAATAATGCTCCAGCATTGCAATCCAGCCATTATCAGAATCCTTAGGATAAGTAGCATTATTCTTGTCAAGCGCAGAAAACTCGATCTTTTTAAACTTTTCCTGATCGGTATACATGGCAGCGCCGGTATAAGTAGGCACCATAAAAAGTGAGCTATCTGGCGGCGGGCTGTCATGTAAAATCTGAAAATAGGAGAAAGGCTGAATAGCCGAAGATCCTTGATTAAGAATCTCAAAACCAACATCAATGATGTAACTATCACGATAAAAAGTGTAAATTTTGGTGACCTGAACACCGTTGATCTCTGGTGCAAGAAGGCGTACCTTAATCTCAGATTGATTGGTATCTAAATTATAGGTAGTAGTCGCCGAAGTATAGCGAGTCTTATGGCTGGGGAGCCCCTCACCAATTAGGCCAGACTGAGCAACATTAATACGTCCAGGCTGGTTATCTAAAAGTGCGTACGGTTTATTCCGGTCACCCCTTTCTGGATGAAACAATAACTCAACACGGCGTAAATCACCGCCCGCCGTGTCGATCTCAGCAATTACGAAATTAGTTTTAACAACAACGGTGTCCCCGGGCTCAAGCTTACCGCCCAAGTCAACTTCGGCAGGGGTCACTTTCGCCGGTTGACTGGAAACAAGGCCTTCACCGGGGGTCGGCCTATCATCTTTAGACACAGAAGATGAGGTATTGCCAGCGGTCTTAGTAGCGGCAGTAACTGCTGCGGGAGGGGTCTGTTGTCTCTGCCACGCATCCCATAAAAAAAGTAGGGATGTAGAAAAGATCATGAAAAGTATGAGTTTTTTTGTATCCATGTCATTTAACAAATGTAAGTTTTAACGAAAACGGATACGACCCGCTACGCAAATAATTCACTCTCAATAAAAGCCTATGGAACAGGGTCATGCCCACCCTGACACCAAGGATTACACCGCAGTATCCTCCCAAAACTCATCAAGGAGCCTCGAAAAACCCCATGCTTAGACAGCGCCATGCACGCATAGTCAGAACATGTTGGGGTGAACCGACATGAGGGCCCCAAAAAAGGGCTCAAAAAATACTGATAGAGCCGAATAAAACCGATGATTAATCGCGACATCGAAGCAATTGAGTCATAAGCATATCTGCCTCTACTCTCGCCCTCGAAGAATCTTTGCGGGGGAGACGCCGTTGTAATCGCACAACAAAATCAAAACCAGACAATTGCTGATGCTTACTACGAAACAATTCGCGCAACAAACGCTTCACCCGATTTCGGTTAACCGCAAGCCGCTCAACCTTCCCGGCAACAATAAAACCAAGACGGGAATAAGTAAGGTTATTTGGCCGGGCAAAAATCCTGAAAAACTCGCCGTTGTTAGAACATCTGAACCGGAGAACAGAAGAAAAATCCTCTGCATTGTGCAACCGGTGACATTTCGAAAGAAAACGAATAATACAGACCCAAAAATAAATGAAACTTGACCGGGGTAGGGCTAAACTCCCAAACGTTTGCGGCCCTTGGCGCGGCGGGCGCGAATAACTGAAGCCCCTCCACGTGTTTTCATGCGAACTAAAAACCCGTGAGTACGCTTTCTTCGAGTAACGGATGGTTGATAAGTACGCTTCATTTTTCCTCTAAGAGCGAGTAGATAAACGTGGCATTACACCGCCGGCGAAGGGGGATGTCAACTTATATTTTTAGGCCTGTGGATAAGATAGGGGAAAGCGGATAGAATGAGCTTCGATTATCGTAGCTGAAAATCTCGCAATACAGAATCACTGTAAACAAAATGACTATGAGAACCGCAGAAACGTTTTGGAGCTCATGCTTTGAGTATTTTGCAAAAGAACTAAGCGCCCAACAATTCAACACTTGGATCAAGCCATTACAGCTTGATTTATCAAGCAGCATCCCAGATCAAATCGTAATTACAGCTCCAAACCGTTTTGTTCAACAATGGGTAAAAGAAAACTTTCTATCAACAATAGAAAAGTTAGCAGAAAATCACTTTTCGAAGGCCATAAGATTTAAGATAAACCTTGCAGATATCGAAAACATGAAAGCCGAACAGATAACAAAAGATAAGGAAACCGCAGAAACAGTAACTCCTATAATAAAAAAACAAGTAGAAAGCATTCCCAAAGAAAAAGTACTTGGCCAACAAAACACAAGCCGGCTAAACCCGACATTTACCTTTGATAATTTCGTGACAGGAAAAGCCAATCAACTTGCACGCGCAGCAGCAATTCAAGTGGCCGAGTTCCCCGGAACAGCATACAACCCCCTCTTTATATATGGCGGCGTAGGACTCGGCAAAACCCATCTAATTCAGGCAATAGGGAACCTGGTAATAAGCCAAAACAAGCAAGCAAAAGTACGCTATATACATGCTGAGCAATATGTATCAGACGTAGTACGAGCGTATCAACATAAAGCGTTTGATGAATTCAAGCGGTACTATCATTCCCTAGATATATTATTGGTCGATGATATCCAGTTTATTGGCGGCAAAAACAGAACTCAAGAAGAGTTTTTTTATGCATTTAATGCTCTCGTAGAGGCACATAAACAAGTAATTATCACATGTGACTCCTATCCAAAAGAGATATCTGGAATGGAAGAACGATTGGTATCTCGGTTTGGATGGGGACTAACTGTCGCAGTTGAGCCGCCCGAACTAGAGATGCGGGTTGCTATCTTATTGAAGAAAGCGTTTCAAGAAAAAATAAAACTAGATGAAAATATCGCGTTTTTCATTGCAAAACATATTCGTTCAAATGTAAGAGAGCTAGAGGGGGCATTAAAACGTGTGCTCGCATACTCAAGATTTACAGGACTGGAGTTGTCTCTGGACCTTGCACGGGAATCATTGAAAGATTTACTAGCAGTCCAGAACCGCCAGATATCAATAGAAAATATACAGAAAACAGTGGCGGATTACTATAAGATTAAGGTCGTAGAAATGTATTCAAAGAGCCGTACGCGAACAGTTGCAAGACCCCGACAAATGGCAATGGCAATAGCTAAGGAATTAACAACCTTAAGCCTACCAAATATAGGTGAGGCCTTTGGTGGTAGAGACCATACCACCGTACTACATGGATATAGGAAAATAGCAGAATTAAGAAATACTGACCCAACTACAAACAGAGATTTTAATGCGCTAATTCATATTTTAAGAGGCTAATAACAATTGAATACTTTCTGGATAACTCAATATTTCAATAACTTGAAATATTTATCCACAAATAGTCCCGAAACAATACGTAATTAATACAAAGAAGAAAAGATAAACAAGATATTGATTTTAAAACAAGTAATAAAACAATACAGAATTTAGCTGACTTCTATTAACGATTATCAAGGTTTAAATAAATGAAATTAATACAAACTGATAAGGAAGCTTTGCTAAAACCGCTTCAAGCTGTAACTGGAATAGTCGAAAGAAGGCACACCTTACCAATACTTTCAAATGTATTAATAGAAAAGAAAAATGAAACTATCAGCTTTATGGCAACAGATCTAGAAATACAAATAACGACAACCACTAATGACGGCGAAAATAGCAAAAATGGATTAGCAGTGACAGTAGCTGCGAAAAAATTACAAGATATTCTGCGCGCACTACCAGAAAAATCAGTAGTAACGCTCGATGTAGAAGAAAACCGCTTACAAGTAAAAGCAGGGAAAAGTAGATTTAATTTACAGACATTACCGGTAGAAGACTTTCCAAAACTACCAGAAAGTATTGAACCGCAGGCGAAGATAACTCTGAAACAGAAAGAATTAAAAAATCTATTGTTTTTAGTCCAATATGCAATGGCTCAACAGGACATACGGTATTATCTAAATGGACTTTTATTGCTCCTGGAAGAACAACAACTTAAAGTAGTAGCAACAGACGGACATAGGCTTGGTTTTGCGTGGGTAGAACTAGAATTAAACCAGGAAAGGAGAGAGGTCATCCTTCCACGGAAGGCGGTACTAGAGTTAGCCAAACAACTAAATGATAGCGAAGAGTTGGTCATTATAGAAATTTTGCAAAATCAAATCCGGTTTACATTCTCAAATATCGTGATCGTTTCGAAAGTAGTAGATGGAAAGTTCCCAGATTACAATCGGGTAATTCCGATTGGGTACCAAAAGCATTTTGAAGTAAACCGTTTGTTATTATTACAAACGCTACAAAGAGCAGCGATTCTTTCAAATGAAAAATTCAGAGGAGCCCGAATTATATTAACGACGGGTAATTTACGTATCGTCTGTAATAATAGCGAACAGGAAGAAGCACAAGAAGAATTAGAAATTCAGTACGAGGGAGAGGGCCTAGATATAGGATTCAATATCACTTACTTACTAGACGTATTGAATAATTTAACATGTGAAACGGTACGGTGCTCATTTGGAGATGCGAGTAGCAGTGCACTAGTTACTGTGCCCGGAAATGAAAATTTTAAATATGTCGTAATGCCAATGAGAATATAAAATAAATAACAAAAACAAGAAAATATAAATAAATCAAACCAGAATAAAATAACCATTCAATGAGCGAAAAAAACGCAGCAAAAACAGAAAATCAAGAAGCATACGGGTCAGACAGTATCAAAATTCTGAAGGGATTAGATGCGGTGCGCAAAAGACCCGGCATGTATATTGGAGACACAAGCGACGGGACCGGACTGCATCACATGGTTTTTGAGGTGGTGGACAATGCGATCGATGAGGCATTGGCGGGACACTGTGACGAAATTACCGTGATCATCCATCCGGATAATTCTGTATCTGTTCAGGATAATGGCCGCGGAATACCGACAGGCATTAAGAATGACGACGAACTAAAAAGATCTGCTGCAGAAATTGTTATGACAGAGCTGCATGCAGGGGGAAAGTTTGATGACAATTCGTACAAGGTATCGGGCGGGCTACATGGCGTAGGCGTCTCGGTAGTAAATGCACTCTCTGAGTGGCTACGGCTTACCATCCGTCGCGATGGACAGACCCATCAAATGGAATTTCAAAAAGGAGTCCCGGTAGGATCATTAAAAGTTACCGGAAAGACAGAAAGGCGCGGGACGGAGGTACACTTTCTTGCCAGTAAGGAAATTTTTGGCAATGTAGAGTTTCATTATGACATTTTTGCAAAACGATTACGTGAATTGTCATTTCTAAACAATGGCGTAAAAATACAACTGGTGGATCAACTCAATGGCAAAGAGGAGAACTTTGCCTTTGTTGGCGGGGTGAAAAGCTTTGTTGAGTACATAAATCGTACAAAGGCAGTTTTACACCCTGATATTTTTTACGCTGCAGGAGAGAAAGACAATATCGCGGTCGAAGTTTCAATGCAGTGGAACGATAGCTATGTTGAACAAGTTTTATGCTTTACTAATAATATTCCGCAGAAAGATGGGGGAACACACCTGACGGGACTTCGCGCCGCGATGACGAGAACGCTGAATAGCTATATTGAAAAGAATGACCTAGCAAAAAAAGCGAAAATTGAAACAGCGGGTGATGATATGCGCGAGGGTCTCTCATGCGTTTTATCGGTGAAGTTATTCGAGCCAAAGTTCTCATCGCAAACGAAGGAGAAGCTCGTCTCTTCAGAAGTACGACCAGCAGTCGAGGAGATCGTGGCTCAAAAGCTAACAGAGTTTTTGTTAGAGCACCCAATAGATGCCAAGACGATATGTGGCAAGATAATAGATGCCGCCAGAGCACGGGAGGCCGCACGTAAAGCGCGTGAGCTGACAAGGAGAAAGGGTGTTTTGGATGGGATGGGTTTGCCCGGAAAACTAGCTGATTGCCAAGAAAAGGACCCCTCACAATGTGAGCTTTACCTGGTTGAGGGTGACTCTGCAGGGGGGTCAGCCAAACAAGGAAGAGACCGCAAGTTTCAAGCAATTATGCCGTTGAAAGGGAAAATCCTTAATGTTGAAAAAGCGAGATTCGACAAGCTGATCTCTTCTCAAGAAATTATTTCATTGATCACCGCATTAGGCACCGGGATTGGCAAGGATGAGTACAATCCAGACAAGTTACGCTATCACCGAATTATCATCATGACTGATGCGGATGTGGACGGATCTCATATTAGGACATTATTACTCACGTTCTTTTACCGACAGATGCCAGAGTTGATCGAGAGAGGGCACATCTACATAGCTCAGCCGCCTCTTTACAAGATCAAACATGGTAAACAAGAACGATATGTCAAGGATGATCATGAACTCAAACAATACCTACTGGGGCTAGCTCTGACAGATGCAGAGTTGCATACGCACGAAAGTAAGCTGCCGCTGATAGGAGAAACCTTAGCGAAAATTGCTAATGAATATTTATTGGCGGAAGCGGTAATAGATCGAATGAGTAGACTGATCGATAGTGAGGCGATGCATGCATTATTCCGTCATCCAAACATAAGCTTAAATAATGAGACGGAGGCCATAAAGAGCGCGGCAAGTTTAGTCAAACACGTGGCCGGGGTTGAAATCGTACCGGAATTTGATGCCGTGACAGAAGAGTTTAGATTGAAAATAACTCGGATGCAGCATGGCAATATACGTACCAGCCACTTGGACCAGGATTTTTTGCGTAGCGGCGATTACATTCAGATTAAAAAAACAGCACAAGTGTTAGATCAGCTATTGGGTCCAGACGCGTATGTCAAACGTGGCGAACAAAAGCAAGCTGTCAGAGAGTTTAAAGAGGCATTAGATTGGTTGCTGCAGGAAGTTAAAAAGGGTATCGGCATGCAGCGATACAAAGGATTGGGTGAAATGAACCCAACCCAACTGTGGGAGACGACGATGGACCCGAACAGCCGTCGACTGTTACGGGCTCAAATTGAGGACAGTCTTGCAGCAGATGAAATCTTCACCACACTGATGGGTGATGCGGTAGAGCCAAGACGAGCTTTCATTGAGAACAATGCACTGGGGGTGCGTAATCTCGACGTATAGATTTCGTTGTTCCGAAGATTGGACTCCCCTGTAAACTGTTACCAAGGGTGATGAAATTCCCCTAGACTTATCTCATAAAACAAAGGATTGAAATCAAAATGTTGTCGGCAAAAAACACCATAGAAAGCGTTGATCCAGATTTGTGGCAGGCGATCAAGGGAGAAATTCAGCGTCAAGAAGACCACATCGAGCTGATTGCATCAGAAAACTATGCGAGCCCCGCGGTAATGCAGGCGCAGGGGTCGGTTCTGACCAATAAGTACGCCGAGGGCTATCCTGGAAAACGGTACTACGGGGGATGTGAGTATGTGGACCAGGTGGAACAGCTTGCAATAGACCGGGTGAGAAAGTTATTTAATGCGGAGTATGTCAACGTCCAGCCGCACTCTGGCTCACAAGCCAATGCAGCGGTCTACCTTTCCGCACTAAAGCCGGGTGATACGCTCCTCGGTATGTCGCTAGCACACGGAGGACACTTAACTCATGGGGCGTCAGTAAACCTCAGTGGTAAAATTTTTAACTCAATTGCATATGGCCTCGATTCCAACGAGGAGCTGGATTACGATGCGGTCGAGAGACTGGCTCATGAACATAAGCCAAAAATGATTGTTGCCGGCGCTTCCGCCTATGCATTGGTGATAGATTGGAAACGCTTTCGCGAAATTGCCGATAGTGTAGGGGCTTATCTTTTTGTAGATATGGCACATTATGCGGGGCTGGTGGCGGCCGGGTTTTATCCTAATCCTGTTGGGATCGCAGACTTTGTCACCAGCACAACGCATAAAACATTACGGGGTCCGCGTGGTGGCATCATTATGGCAAAACCAGAGTACGAGAAAGCGCTCAACTCGGCGATCTTTCCACAAACCCAAGGGGGGCCATTGATGCATGTGATTGCCGCTAAGGCCATTGCATTCAAAGAGGCAGCAACTAAAGAGTTCAAGGATTATCAGGAGCAGGTGATCGATAATGCCCGGGTAATGGCAAAAGTATTACAGCGCCGAGGTTTACGGATAGTCTCCGGACGTACAGACTGTCATATGTTTTTGCTGGACCTTCAAGCAAAGAATATTACGGGTAAGCAGGCTGAGGAGTCGTTAGGGCTTGCGCATATTACGGTTAACAAGAATGCAATACCGAATGATCCACAGAAGCCTTTTGTTACCAGCGGTATTCGTATTGGGTCACCGGCAATGACGACAAGAGGGTTTAAAGAATTTGAGGCTGAGCAGTTGGCGAATTTAATCGCGGATGTGTTGGATGCGCCCACTGATTCACATGTGTTAACGCGCGTAGCACAGGAGGCAAAGATGTTGTGCGAGAAATTCCCTGTCTATGGTAACTAATAGACCCTCCGCAAGATAGAACCCGACGGATGCGGGTCGTTGCGAGGAGAGCTTAATCCCGCCACCCCTCTTAAGTACCGAATATATGAAATGTCCATTCTGCAATGCCGAGGATACAAGCGTTATCGATTCTCGTGTCAGCGAGGAGGGCAGCAGAGTTCGCCGCCGCCGCCGATGCCTTACTTGCGAAAAGCGTTTTACGACGTATGAAACAGTAGAGCTGAGATTGCCGCAGGTGGTGAAGCAAGATGGCAATCGATCCGAGTTTAGCCGCAATAAGTTACTTACCGGTTTCATGCGAGCGCTACATAAACGACCTGTTCCGACAGAATATGTGGATGCGGCGATAGATCGCATCGTACAAAAAATTCTGGGTTTGGGTGAGCGCGAGATTGAGTCTCGTAAAATTGGTGAAATGGTAATGAGAGAGCTCTACAAGCTCGACAAGGTGGCGTATATCCGATTTTCATCGGTATATAAAAGCTTTCAAGATGCAGATGACTTCCATGACGCAATCAAGGAGGCTCAAAGACCCCAACAGAAAAAGGCAGAAAAAAAATCCTGAACAAAAGAAACTAATCTCATTTCGATCATTCCATCTCTGGAAGGGTCATTCCTCTTTAGAAGTATTATAATGTTTTCATCATCTGATCATATTTACATGGCGCAAGCACTTCAACTTGCAGAGAAGGGACTGTATAGCGCGAGCCCTAATCCCAGGGTGGGATGTGTAATAGTTAACAATGGTAAGGTGGTTGGTTGTGGGTGGCATGAGAAAGCGGGTAAACCACATGCCGAAATAAATGCGCTTAAACTTGCTGGGACAGCAGCACGGGGATCGACCCTCTACCTTACGTTAGAGCCGTGCAGCCATCATGGAAGGACCCCGCCATGCGACGAGGCCATAATCGAGGCCGGGATTGATAAGGTGGTGATAGCGATGAATGACCCCAATCCATTGGTAGCGGGGAGAGGGTGTGAATTATTGAAGAAGTCCGGGATCAAGGTTCAGACGGGGTTGATGGAGGAGGAAGCGAGGATTCTTAATATTGGCTTTGTCACTCGGATGACGCTGAATCGCCCATGGGTACGGATGAAAATAGCAGCAAGTATCGATGGTAAGACGGCACTTAAGAATGGCGCAAGCCAGTGGATTACTTCCGCACCAGCGCGGCGCGATGGTCACCGATGGCGCGCACGATCGTGTGCGGTTTTGACGGGGATCGGTACAGTTCTAAAAGACAACCCACAACTTACAGTACGAGATGTAGAAACACCCCGGCAGCCATTGAGGGTCGTGGTGGATAGTCGGCTGGAGATTGAACCAGAGGCCAGAATGCTACGGGGGGAGGGGGAGCTGATATTTACGGCAAATGCCAGTGAGGAGAAAATTTCTGCTCTACGGAATGTAGGCGCTCATCCAATTATGGTGGCCAATGAGAGTGGCGGAGTAGACCTTGTCAAAATGATGAGCAAGCTCGCCGATTATGAGGTCAATGAGCTCCTGGTTGAGGCGGGTAGTAAGTTGAGTGGATCCCTTATTAGGGAGGGGTTAGTGGATGAACTGATAATTTATCTTGCGCCGTGCTTAATTGGCGACGCAGCACAGGGAATGCTGAGACTGCCGGAGCTACAGAACCTATCGGGCAGGCATGATCTGAGGATAAGAGACTTGCGTATGATCGGGACAGATATTCGAATCATTGCTCGGGTTGGGCAGTGAGTTTATCGCGGAATCTTAGTGAGTTTACGTTGAAGTGTGCGGCGATGCATATTAAGTATGCGAGCGGTGGTCGAGATATTACCCTGATTCTCATTAAGCACCCGCTGGATGTACTCCCACTCAAGGCGGCCAACCGATAGGGGGTGTGTGCTAATCGGCACCTCAGCATCTCCGGTGGTCCGCTCAAATGCGGACATGATCTCATCTGCATCGACCGGCTTCGCAAGATAATGAGTTGCACCTAACTTGATTGCTTCGACCGCGGTGGTAATGCTGGCATAACCGGTTAGCATAACAATCCGTGTGCCAGAATCTAGAGCCCGCAACCTCTCAACAAGGACAAGTCCAGAGGTGCCAGCAAGACGCAGGTCGATGGTTGCATATTCGGGTAAGTAGGTCTCGGCAAGTAAGCTTGCTTGTTCGACTGTATGTGCACAATGTACGTCAAAACCACGTCTGGTCATGGCACGGGACAGCACCTCGCAAAAGGTCAGGTCATCGTCAACAATCAGCAGCGTTGGACGATCATCAATGGACTCTGTTTCAGGAAGGTTTGTCATAAAGTTGTTTTAATTAGAGGTAGTCTAACTTGAGTGCTGGCGCCGCCCTCCTCACGATTAGTGAGGCGGACACTGCCGCCGAACCGTTCAATGTTTGCATTAGCGAGAAATAGGCCAATACCGAGCCCCTGACCAGGCTTGCTGGTGAAGAAGGCTTGGCCCGCACGCTGTACAGTCTCCTCGCTCAGGCCCTTACCAAAATCAAGGATTTCTAGGAGCAGCTCATGATGATTCCAACTGCTCTCAATTTCAATGCGGTCTAAAGAAGCATCTGCAGCATTATTGAGCAAGTTTAAAATAGACTGACTAAGCAACTGGGCGCCAATAATTTGAGGAGCAGGCTGCAACCCATTACAGCGATAAGTAAATTTAACCATGGGGCGCATCAGACGCCATTTATCTAAAACCTGTTGTAAAAAGAGATCAACCGCCTGACCGCTGCCATCTTCCGACCGTGTCTGACCAACATCTGCCAATAATTGTGTCAGGGTTCGTTTGCACTGCACGATCTGATCGCGAAGTATTTTTATATCGTGCTGAAACTCAGTGTTTTCAAGTTGTTCCTTTTGTAACTCACCAATGACGACTGCCATAGTTGCGAGTGGTGTACCGAGCTCATGAGCGGCTCCCGCTGCGAGGGCTCCCAGTGCAATGATCTGTTCGTTGCGAAGGGCCTGCTCACGTGCTAACGCCAGATCTTTGTCACGTTCACGAATTGATATCCCCATTTTGACAACGAACCAGGCGATCAAAACGGTGCTTAAAACAAATGCCAACCACATCCCTGACACATGCAGATTAAATTCATTGGTATGTTCGCTATGATCATGTGGTAGCGGCACATAATAAAATAAAAGTAACGTATAAAGGCCAATCGTAATGGCCGCCATAATCCAGGTATAGGTCCATGGCAAGATCGCGGCGGCAATCGTCAGCGGGAGCAAGTAGAGCGAGATAAACGGATTGGTTGAGCCTCCGCTGAAATACAACAAGGCACTAAGCGCGAGGACATCAACCAATAGTTGTGTAAAAAACTCAATACTGGACACCGGCCAGTTACGATGCAGACGGACCCATGTCGCAAGATTAACGAGGGAGAGAAAGAAAACAACGGATAGCATTTCCGACCAGGGAAGCTGTATTTCAAGCACCCAATGTGCCAGTCCAAAGGTCAGACACTGCGCTACAAGCGCAATATTCCTGAGAAGGAATAATCTCTGCAAATTCTTGCCGAGTGGGGATGGACCGAGATTACCGAACATCACAAGTAATTATGTAGAAGAGCTTAATGTCAGAATTTAAACCATACATTATCTGATATTCCAATTTACAGCCATGTGGCAAATTGCCGCACATGTTGTCGTCAGGGTAAGTATGGGCGTTATGAATTCTAACTGGGATTCAAAACTTTACATGTTTACTTCATGAAATCGCTACAATGGCGAAAAGTAAAACCATAGATTGAACTCGTCTCAACTTGCAATTCTATATCAAGACCCCGCTTCGATCACACACTGCAGTAATCGGGTTGGGTGGCAATGTACTGTTATATACGGCGAGAGATGGCCGTATCTTTAAAATAAATAGGGTCTGATGTTCACAGGAATTATTGAAGCTGTCGGCGAGATAAAACAAGTCGTGCCCTTAAACGACTCCAATTTGGGGGGGGGGATGACAGACGGCATACGGCTGATCATAGAGCCGGGCAGGATGGATTTGTCGGACGTCAAGATTGGGGACAGCATTGCGGTAAATGGCGTATGTGTCACCGTGACTACGCTGATAAACGGAAGATTTACAGTAGATTTGTCTCACGAGACGCTGAAGTGTACCCATGGACTAGATCGTGCTGTGCGTGTCAATCTGGAAAAGGCCTTACGACTGTCGGACAGACTGGGTGGGCATCTCGTCAGCGGTCATGTGGATGATATCGGCGTAGTCACAAAAATTGAGCCAGCAGGGGAGAGCTGTCTGATAGTGATTAGGGCGCCAGAGTCATTACTAAAATATATAGCTAAAAAGGGTTCAGTTACGATGAATGGGGTGAGTTTAACGGTGAATTGGGTAAAAGCCGGGGAGTTTGGAACGAACCTGATCCCCCATACATTGTCGATGACAAACTTGTGCGAACTTGAAGTCGGTTCCAAGGTGAATCTGGAGATTGATATGCTGGCCCGATATGTAGAGCAGATACTGAGCAGCAAGCTAATTGCGAATGCGGGTTGACATGATAATCAGCCCCATCCTAGATATTGTTGCGGACATTAAGGCCGGCAGAATGGTAATTCTGGTCGATGAAGAGGACCGAGAGAATGAGGGTGATCTCGTCATGGCGGCAGAGTTCATTACAGCTGAAACAATCAACTTCATGGCCACACATGGTCGAGGACTGATCTGCTTAACATTGACTGAAGGGCATTGTCGTCAGCTTAACCTACCTCTGATGGTGAGCACCAACCGATCCCCAATGGGGACTAATTTTACGCTCTCGATAGAGGCTGCAAGTGGGGTGACGACCGGAATTTCGGCGGGGGACCGGGCTCGTACCGTCCAGGAGGCGACAAGGGTTGATGCTAAACCAGAGGACATCATCCAGCCTGGACACATCTTTCCGCTGATGGCGCAAAATGGTGGAGTCTTGGCGAGGGCAGGTCATACCGAGGCGGGTTGCGATCTGGCCGGACTGGCAGGCCTCACACCCGCGACCGTGATCTGCGAAATTCTGAAGGAAGATGGCAATATGGCGCGTCTGCCAGACTTAATCCAATTTGCGGAAAAGCATCAGCTCAAGATAGGAACGATCGCCGACCTAATTCAGCACCGCAGTCGTACCGAGAGCTTAGTGAGTCGCATGTCAGAACGTACTATTCAGACGGCTCATGGAGAGTTCCGTCTATTCGCATACCTCGACAAAACAATCAATGCAACTCACCTTGTTCTGGTCAAGGGTCAGATCAACCCAGAGATTGAAACGCTGGTCCGGGTACATGAACCGCTTTCCGTAATCGATCTGCTGGATATCAGTGATGACACTCACTCTTGGAGCATCGACGAGGCCTTGAGAGTCATTGCCGATGCAGGTTGCGGCGTAATAGTGCTGCTTTATAAACGGGAAAATCCGG
>SESD01000680.1_pt1 | contig 20627 bp, 13 predicted proteins | sample 3171411 | NCBI WGS metagenome assembly SESD01 (sample SAMN06051880, study PRJNA518727) | freshwater metagenome | biome: subpolar coniferous forest; feature: holomictic lake; material: water; isolation source: holomictic Lake 442, 16.5 m depth | place: Canada: near Kenora, Ontario | collected...
TTTTCCCGTACTTCCATGCCTCATCGTACATGGCGATGATGTTCTCGACCGGGGTGTTGACCTGCAGGTTGTGGCACGAGGCAAGAATGTAGCCGGTGCCGTTGCTGGCGAGGGCATCCACGCAGTGGAACGATTGCTCATAATAGACCCCGCCGGCATGCGGCACGCGTTTGCTGCGGATGCCCCAGAAATCGACCGACTCTTCGCCTGGCACCTGCGGCAGGGCGGGTCCGATGTACTCCGGAGCGACGCACCCAAACCCGTCCATGTGCAGCTCCGCAGCAATGTCGGCCCCTTCGCCAAAGTGATCGCGCAGTTTGGCGAACACCTCGCCTGTCGCCCAGATGTCGGTCGGAATCCGGTCAACCGGTTGCGGGCCGGGCATTTGTCATCATAAAGCTCCAATCCGTCACGCCGGAATCCGCGCGGCGCAGCCGCAGCGCCCCGGTTCAGCGGGCCATAAATGCAACGTTATACTATCATCCATTTCGGGTTGAACACAGGCGCAACCTGTGCTATAAATTGCCCTGTCATGAAGGTAACACTTAAAGATATTGCCCGCGAGACCGGACTTTCGCTGTCCACAGTCAACCACGTCATGAAAGGACGGGGGGTTTTCCGGGCCGAGACCAAGCAGCTGGTGCTGACCAGCGCGCAGAAGATGGGGTATCGGCCCAACGTGTTTGCCCAGGGTGTGCGCAGCGGCAGGTTCAACTCCGTGGCGCTGCTGCTGAGCGAGCGCTCGGACTCGTTTTATCTGCCGAAGCTGCTGCTCGAGAGCCTGCACGACACATTGGCCGCCGCGCACATGTCCATGCTGGTGACCCGCCTGCCCGATCAACTGCTGTCCGACCAGGGGGTTGTGCCCCGGGTCCTGCAGCAGTGCATGGTCGACGGGCTGCTGATCGACTACATCTCCAGCTACCCCGCCGTCATGGTGGATTTGATCCGCCGCTACAAGGTGCCGGTGGTGTGGATCAACTCCAAGCAGAAGATGAACGCGGTGCATCCGGATGATCAGGCGGCCGGCTGCCAGGCGGCCCGGCACCTCCTGAAACTCGGGCACCGCCGCATCGCCTTTGCCTCGCCCGCCTCGGCGCATTACAGCCTGGCCGACCGCCGCACGAGTGCGGCGGCGGCGATCCGCCAGGCCGGAGGCGTGGCGCAGCTGTGGCCGGCGCCCGAACCGGGAGCGGCGGCGATGTATGAAGCTTACGCGGCGCGGCTGCGCGGCGAATCGCCGCCGACGGCGGTCATTGCCTATGACCTGAGCATGGCCACGGCCATCCACGCGGCGGCACTTTCACAGGGACTGCGCATGCCGCAGGACTTGTCGCTGCTGACGTTCCATGATGTGCCGGACGTCAGCATCGGGATCACGACCTTCCTGATACCGGCAGCATCGATGGGGCGCGAGGCGGTCGGGATGGTCCTGCGCCGCATCGCCGACCCCGGCACCGATCTGCCCTCGGCCGTGATTCCGTTTGGCTTCCATGCGGGGCGGACCTGCGGACCGCCGCCGCCCGCCGCTTCCGCGCAGCCGGGGCCCGCGCGGCGGCGCCGTCCGGACAGGGCAGGCGCCTAGTGCCGACGACCTTCACGCAGCGCATTGCGGCGTGTCTTTGGGGCGCGTTGCTGACCGCGTCGGTCGTGTGTGCCGGCCAGTTGCCGGACGAACGCGTTGAACTGCGCCTCTGGAACATTCCCACCCGGTCCTCGACCCATCCGCTGGACGTGGCCAAGCGCCGCGTCTTTGATGCCTTCTGCGCCGCGCACCCCGAAATCCGCGTGCGGGCGCTGACCCCGCTGAAGATCGAGGGGCCCGGGGCAGAGGGCAATGAATTCCTGGCCGTGGCCGGCGGCGTAGCTCCGGACGTCTTCTACCTCTTCGGCCGCAAGGTCGGCGACTACAACTCCCAGGGATTCCTCTGTCCGCTCAACCCGTATCTCGAGCGCTACGAGCAGCAGCACGGCGCGGCGTACACCGGCGTGGCGGCGCCGGACCAGGTGTGGGAGCTCTGCGTCGACAAGGGGCGGATCATTGCGGTGCCGTTCGGCTACTACTCCATGGCGCTGCTCTGCAACAATGCCGCGTTTGCGCGCCGCGGCCTGGCGGGGCGGCACCCGAAGGACTGGGACGAGCTCTACGACTTTGCCCGGCACCTGACGTTCGATCCGCGCAAGGAGCCCGGAAGCAATCCGAATGACCCCGCAATCTGCGGCATCTCGGTAGCCACCGGGCTCTACGCCGGGTGGCACTACCTTCAGTTTGTGTGGTCGGCCGGGGGCGCCGTGGTGCAGTCCTATCTTCCGAAGGACGGGCGCTTCCACCCGGTGCCGCCCCCTCCGGTGAACTACCGGCAGATGCACGTGGGGCTCAGCAATGAGCGCGAGTACATGGCGCGGCTGGCCGGCCACCAGGAGAACCTGCGCTCGCGGGGGCTGCCGGCGGATTATTCGATTTCGGACCTCACGTGGCGGCTGGAGACCGAGAAGCCGGAAGCCATGGAAGCGCTGCTGCTGTACCGGAAGCTGGCGCAGCAGCCCTGGCTGCGCAACGGCGATCACGAGTTTGACCTGACGCCGGAGATGATCCGGCGCCGGCAGGCAACGGACCCCGCCACCGGCGACGTCTTCAACCTGGATGACGCCCGCGTCCGCGACCGGATCTACTACGGCGTAAGCTCCGTCGCCGCGGAGCAGACCAGCGGCGCGCTTTCGGGCAACCGGGTCGCGGCGATGAGCGTCGGCACGCTGGGCGAAGCCGAGAGCTCCAACCCCGCGGAAATGACGTTTGTGCCGTTCCCCTCGAGAAAGGGCTTTCCGCCGGCGGCGTTCATCGCCGGTCACTACCTGGGCCTCAATGCAGCGATTGCGCCGGAAGATGTGCCCGGGCGCCGCGACGTCGAGCGGGTCCGGCAGGCCGGGTGGACGTACATGGCGTTCGTGACCGGTCCCGCCGCGCAACGGATCATGGCCGACACCTTTGTCGAGAACGGCCTGACCGAGTTCATCCGTCCCGCGCTTCTGGAAACCGCGGGCTACGGCGACCTGGCCCAGCGGCTGCCGGCCGAGCGGCGCCAGCTGTGGGAAAACCTGAGCCGGTACGCGGTCGTGGAGCCGTACTGCCAGGGCTTCACCCACGTCATGACCCGGGAGCTGGGCATGGCCATCGAGGCGGCGTTTGCGGACCGGGCCGACCCGCTCACCGGCCTCTACCACCGCGACCTGCAGGCCGTCATGAACGGCATTGTGTGCAATGTGAACACCATGATCCTGGGCAAGATGCCGGCCGAGGTCGTGCGCCGGCGCTCGGTGATCGGCTGGATTATTTTCGCCGTGCTGCTGGCGGCCGGCGCGGCCGGCATGCGCCTGATCATCCGGCTGGCCGCGAAGGCCGAGGCGAAATCCCGCGACACCGAGGGCTTCGGCGTGGGCAGCAATCCGGCGGCGCGGCGCCTGCATGCCTGGCTGTTCCTGATCCCGGCGGTGGCCAGCATTGCGATCTGGAACTACTATCCGCTGGTCCGCGGCCTGCTCATGGCGTTCCAGGACTTCCACATCCTCGGCGGCTCGACGTATGTCGGGCTGCGCAACTTCGTTGAGGCTGTCAGCGAGCCCCGGTTCTGGCGCTATCTGCTGCAGACGGCGCAATACATGGTCATGCTGGTGGGCATCGGCTTCTGCGTGCCGCTCGGCCTCGCGATCCTGCTTTCGGAGATTCCGCGGCTGAAAGTTTTGTTCCGCACCGTGTACTACCTGCCGGCCGTGACCACGGGGCTGGTCACCCTGTTCCTCTGGAAACAGCTGCTGTTCAATCCCACCAGCGAGGGCGTGCTGAACCAGCTGCTGCAGTGGCTCAACACCTGGCCCGCCTGGCTGGCGTCAGGCGTGCGGCTGGGAACGCTGGCGGGCGTGCTGGCGATCGGCGCCGGCCTGTGCGGGCAGGCCCGGAGCGAACATATCACGCGGCGCGGGCGCTGGATGACCGGCCTGGCCGGCCTGGCCCTGCTGGCCGGTGCGGCGGCACTCCTGCTGCGCCTGGCTCTTTGCGCCGGGGCCACGCACGGGCTGGCCTCGCTGGTGCAGCCGTTTGCCTTCCAGAACCAGGGGTTCCTGCATGATCCGGACCTGGCGCTCTTCTGGCTCGTCGTACCCGTCATCTGGGCCGGGGCCGGGCCGGGCTGCCTGATCTATCTCGCCGCGCTCCGGGGCATCCCGGACGAGCAGTATGAGGCGGCGGACCTGGACGGGGCCGGCCTGTGGCACAAGTTCCTGCACGTGACGTACCCGAACCTCAAGGCCCTCATCTTCATCAACTTCATCGGCGCGGTGGTTGCCGGCTTCAAGGAGTCGGGCAACATCTTCGTGATGACCGGCGGCGGGCCCGAGGACGCGACCATGACCACCGGCCTTTACATCTGGTACAACGCCTTCATGTTTCTGAACTTCGGCCTGTCATCGGCCATGGCGTGGATCATGGGGGCCCTGCTGATCGGCTTCACGCTGACCCAGCTGCGCGTCCTGAACAAGCTCCAGTTCCGCAGTCCGGCGGCCGGCAAGGCGGAGAAGGAAGGAGGCGTCTGACCCATGCCGCTCATCAGCACCGTCGGGCAACGTGCCCCCTCTGTTCGCCTGCTCCACGCCGGCATGTATATCCTGCTGCTGCTGGGGGCCGTGACCATGGCCTACCCCTTCCTGCTGATGCTGAGCATGAGCACGGCGGGGCGCGGCGAAAGCCGTGAGTTCCGGCTGGTGCCCCGCTTCTGGACAAGCGATGCCGCGCTCTTCAAGCGGTACCTGCTGGACACCGTGCCGTACCTGACCCCGGCCTGGCGGCCAGGCGAGGAGGTGCCGGCGAGCGAGCTGGCCAGCTGGTTTGGCAAGGACCACTGGTATCTGCCGCGGGACGTCCGGGAGGAGGACCTGCGGGACGTGATGGCCACGCCGGCGGCGCAACGCCTGGCCATGGCCCGTGACGTCGAGGACTTCCTCGCGGCCGGCTGCCCGGCCCGGTTCAAGCTGCCCTGCGCCATGTTCGACGCCGACTCCGCCCTCGCCTTGCGCAGCGACTATCACGCGTGGCTGGCCGCGCGCTACGGCAACCTCGACCACGTCAACCGGCTCTACGCCGATACCGCCGCCAGCTGGGACGACGTCCAGCCCTTCGTCGAGATGATGAACCGGCAGCCCGGCGATTCCCGGCGCGAGAAGGACTGGCGCGAATTCCTGGAAACCCGGCCGCCCGGACGCACGGCGCTGCTCAACGCCGACCAGCTGGTCTTCACCTACCTCCGCGGCCGGACCCTTCCGGCAAGCTACCGCGGCCCGGTCGACAGCGCCGGCGAACCGATCCGCGCCCTCGTGACCTTCGACGCGCTGGACGCGGGCGAACTCGGGCCGGATCATCGCGAACAATTCTACCGCTCCTTCGCACCCCTGCGGTTCCTGCTGATCGACACGGCGGCGGCGGCGCCGGCCTGGCGGGAGCATCTGCGCGCCTGCCGCGCGCAGGAGGACCTGCCGCTGGAGGCGCGCATGCCGCAGGGCACACACGTGGCCGGACTGTGGAGCCGGTTCGTGCAGGGCCCCTGCCCGACCGGGGCCCTGCGCCTGGAACGGCCCGAGGTGGCCTGGCGGGGCTTTCTCGAGCAGCGCCACGGGTCCATCGGCGCCCTGAACCGGCTGTACGGCGCGAGCCATGCCGATTTTAGCCGCGTGCGCATTCCGTGGGCGGTCTTCAAATATGATCGCTACCTCCAGGAGAAACCGGGGCTGCGCCAGCGCTACATGCTGCACAATTTCAAGACGGTGCTGGCGTTCATCACCGTGCACGGCGCCGCGCTGCGGGTGACGCTGATCTACATCATCCTGATGGTGGGCGGGGCCCTGACGATCAACCCCCTGGCGGCCTACGCGATGTCGCGCTTCCGGCTCCGGGAGTCGCACCACATCCTGATGTTCCTCCTGGCCACGATGGCGTTTCCGGGCGAGGTGCTGATGATCCCCGGCTTCCTGCTGGTCAAGAGCTTCCCCTGGCTGCAGCTCCTGGTGGTCATTGCCTGCCTGGCCCTGTTCTATGTCGCGGTGCGCCGGTTCGGCCGGCGCCTGCCGCTGCTGCTGAGCGCCACGCTCGCGCTGGCGGCGACGCTGTTCCTGACCGGCTGGGCGGTGCCGGCCCTCGCGCAGCGCTTCGACGCCTCGATTTCCGCCAACCTGATGAACACGTTCTGGGCGCTCATCCTGCCGGGGCTCGCCAACGGCTACGGGATCTTCCTGCTCAAGGGCTTCTTCGACACGCTGCCGCCGGAGCTGTATGAGGCGGGGCTGATTGACGGCGCCAGCGAGATGCGCATGTTCTGGCAGATCACGCTGCCGCTCTGCCGGCCCATCCTCGCCATCATCGCGCTGGGGGCGTTCACCACCGCCTACGGGGCGTTCATGCACGCATTCCTGACCTGCCAGGACCCGAAGATGTGGACGTTCATGGTGTTCCTGTACGAGTTCCAGCAGCTCCACACCGTGCCGATGATCATGGCGTCGCTGGTGGTGGCCGCGGTGCCCACGCTGCTGCTGTTCGTGTGCTGCCAGAACATCATCCTGCGCGGCATTGTCATCCCCACATTCAAGTAGCAGCGGGCGTGAAATGCAGGCCGGTCCTGCCGCGGCAAAACCGGAACGATCCGCCGCGCCCCGGCGTGATCAGCCGCCGTACCTGATTTCGATGGTTCGACCAGCCGGCAGGGACAGCGTCACATACGCCCCTTTGCGGGCGGCGCTTTTCCGGCGCGCGGGGCGCGCCGGCGTCTGCGGCTGTCCGGCCCACGCCGGGGCGCACACAGCCAGGGACTGGGTCGTGGCGCTGCGCAGGCGCGCGTGTAGCGAACGGCGGCGCACGTCCCAGGCCAGGTCCACGCTGATCTGGCCGCGGCCGCGCAGGCCGGTCACCCGCCCGCGCGACCAGCGCCGCGGCAGGGCCGGCAGCAGCTTGAGCACGCCCGGTGTCGAAAACATCAGCATCTCCTGAACCGCGGCCGTAAGGCCGAGATTGGCATCCATCTGGAACGGCGGCAGCCAGCCCTCGTCCATGGTGATGCCCTGGCGCCGCCAGTCGTTGTGGTAGGTCCAGAGGTTCTCGCCCGTGCAGGACCGTACGATCAGGTCGAGGCACTCGAGCGCCTTATCGCCATCCCCCAGCCGCGCGTAGACGTTCGCCATGTGTGCCAGGGACCAGGATGTCTGCGACTGGATGCCGACGACCAGGCGCTTCTGCACGGCGATGCGGCAGGCCTCGAACAGCGCCGGCGTGCGTTCGCCCGTGATTGCGGTGCCGGGGAACAGCCCGTAGAGGTGCGACAGATGGCGGTGATGGTAGTTGTCCTTCAATTCCGGCCGCAGCCACTCCCGGAGGGCGCCGTCCGCATTCACGGCGTAGTCCGGCAGACGCGCGCGCAGCGCCTCCCAGCGGCGCACGCCCGCCGCCTCGATGCCGAGCGTACGGCAGGCGTCGCAGAGATTGCCCAGCACCTCGCGGCAGACGGCCACGTCCATGACGGGGTTAATGGTCACGAGCGTGCCGCCGGGAATGTCCGGCACGTTCTCCGGGGACATGGACGGACAGACCGTGAGCCGGGCGTCCGGGCCCTCGTACAGGAAATCCTCGTAGAAACGGGCCACTTCCTTGAGGAAGGGCACGGCGCGCGTGCGCAGGAAGTCGCGGTCGCCGGTGTACAGCCAATAGTCGTAGAACGGCTGGGCCAGCCAGCCTGCCCCCGCTGTCCACATGAGGTACGGCATATTCTCCGACAGGAGGCCGTGATCGCTCTGACGCAGCGGCGCCAGCACGCCGCGGCAGCCAAAGAAGCGCCGCGCATTGGTCCGCCAGTCCCGCAGGGAGGCCTCGAAATAGCGGAAGTACGGCTCCATCAGCTCGGCCATGTTTCCGGACATCACCGGCCAGTGCATCATCTGGACGTTCTCGTCCAGGGTGTAGTCGCACGACCAGGCCGGGATGTGATCGCCATTCCAGACGCCCTGGAGATTGGGGGGCAGCCCGCGGGCCTGCGTGGCGGCGAGGAACAGATAGCGCCCGAAATGGAACATCCGCTCGATGAGGGCATTGGCCACGCGGCCCTGGTACGCGTTCGCCAGGAGCTTCTCGTTGGTCTGCGCCCCACCCTTGCTGCCGGTGATATCCAGCGACAACCGCCGATAGAGCCGGCGATGCTCCGCCACATGCCGGCGCAGCAACGCGGGGTAGCCGCCTGGCGACCGGTTGACCGTGGCTTGCGCGCGGTGCACGGCGGCGGCCGACGCGCGGCCGCGGAAAACGTGGATCAGAACGAGGACTTCGTCGGCCCCGTTCACGCACAGCGCCGCCCCGTCTCCCGTCAGGCGGCCGCCTCTGGCGGTGACCTTGGCCACCGCGCCAAAGCCGCCACCGCGCGCGAATTGGCCGTCGAAGACAAGCCATTGGCCGCTCGCGCTGGCCCGGACATGCACCGGCAACTCGTCGGGCGTGTAGCCCCGCGGGTATTGCACCGATTTGCGGTTGTCCGCCAGCCGCGTCCGTTCCCGAAAGGCCAGCCGCACCCCGATGCCCCGGCGAGGGCCGGAAATGCGCAGCGCCACCACGTCGTCCGTGCGGCTGACAAACAGGCGGCGCTCGAAGTCCTGGCTGTCCGCGCGCCAGGAGACCCTCGCCTCGCCCGTGTCGAAGTCCAGCCGCCGCTGATAGCGCGTGAAGGCTCCCGGGGTCTCCTGCTCCAGCGCAAGGTCAAGTCCGGCGCAGAACGGATTGGTGTAGCTTGTTTCCGGCCAGCCTTCTGCCCGCAGGTTCCGCCGCCAGAACGCATCCGCCTGCAGAAAACGCCCTTGCTCCAGCAATCGGCGATACGGCGCCAGGTGCGGCGCCATGTTGGGCACGGTCGGCCGCGGCCAGAGCGGGAGCCACAGGTCCTCGCGGTTGAGGATGATGGTGTCGCGGCAAATGCTCCCGAAGACGAGCGCGCCCGTGGTGCCATTGCCCGCGGGCAACGCGTCCTCCCAGCGGACAGCCGGCTGTGTGAGAATCGAAGCGTGGTTCATCGTGCATCCATCCGATTGACAAGCAATCGCTTTCTGAATACCACGGGCGCGGGCCCGCAAAAGCCAGTAAATAACGTCGTATTCATGGAAAACGGTAGCAGAACCGGTGGCGAATGTCCAGATCACCACAAACCCGCGGCTTTGGCCTGACGGGGTTCTCCCCGGAGGGCCAAACGCCGCTGGTTTCGCGCTCCGAAGGCCCCTGGGCGAGTGCTGTGCGTGAAAGGACGTCTTCATCGTTCTGGCGGCGGTTGTTGCCACCCGCACAGCCAGGTCTACGCAATGCCAGGACGGTCCATGTCGCGCACGATCGCATCGAGATCGCGACCCAGCCAGTGCGGCTGGTTGTGACCGCCAATCAGGCCAGACATGGAACGCCGCCTCGCAAATTGAGCTGCGACGCATTGGGTTTTGGCTTGTTTAGCACAACGCAACATTTAATACTGAAGCAGAAGGAAGATGAGCGTGAACGCATACCTCGAACGTGACTATCAACAAAGAACCGACGCCGGCACAACCGGACAGTTTCTGCCTTGCACAAGCATTGAAGTCATCCGAAAGCCCGCGGGCATCGGCACCTATCAGCATGTCCTGTTTGATTTTGACGGCACCCTGAGTTTGATTCGCGAGGGCTGGCCGGAGATCATGATCCCGATGATGGTTGAGCTCCTGCTGGCGACGCCAAACCATGAAAATCGCGAAGAACTGGAGAATGTCGTTCGCGAATATGTGATGCGACTCACCGGCAAACAAACCATTTATCAGATGATCCAACTGACCGAGGAGATCAAGCAGCGCGGCGGGACACCGTCGGACCCGCTCGTCTACAAGCAAATGTATGCCGACCGGCTGATGGCCCGCATCCACGACCGGCGCGAGGCGCTCCGAAAGGGCCGGATCAAACCCGAAGACATGCTTGTGCCCGGGTCATTGGACTTGCTGCAAGGGCTTCTCGCAAGAGGCCTGCGCCTCTACCTCGCCAGCGGCACAGACGCGCAATACGTTTTGGAGGAGGCCGGGTTACTGGGACTCGCGCCCTATTTTGGCCGCCATATCTATGGCGCGCAGACTGACTTCAAGGCTTTTTCAAAGGCCATGGTGATTGAAAGGATTCTTCGTGAAAACCGGGTGGAAGGCCGGCACTTGCTGGGGTTCGGCGATGCGTATGTCGAGGTTGACAATGTGAAATCAGCCGGCGGAGACGCGGTCGGTGTCGCCAGCGATGAAGCCGGGCGCAGCGGAAAGCCGGATCCATGGAAGCGAGCGCGGCTGGTCGGGGTCGGCGCCGATCTGATCATCCCCGACTACCGCGCGTGCGACGCGCTCCTCGATTACCTGTTCCCGACGGAGGTGTAAATGGAAGCCCGACTCGACCGCACGCAACTTCGGATGCATCCGTTGTCCGAGCGCCATAACAAGCTGGATTTCCATGCGATTGGCGTCTATCCCGACGCCCCCCCGCCGGACTTGTCTGATCGGCTTGCGGATCAGATCGAGCAGACGGCCGACCGGATCGTGGCTGCCAGACGCGCAGACCGTCCTGTGATGCTCACCTATGGCGCGCACCTGATCAAAAACGGCCTGGCCCCGGTTGTCATCCGGTTGCTCCAGGATGGATGGGTGACGCATGTTGCCACGAACGGAGCCGGTTCAATCCACGACTGGGAGTTTGCCTATCAGGGCCGCAGCAGCGAGGACGTCCGGGAGAACACCGCCCAGGGGCGGTTCGGCACGTGGGAAGAGACCGGCCGCTACATCAATCTGGCGGTTGCGGCCGGCGGAATCGAAGGGCTGGGGTACGGGGGGGCGATGGGCAAGATGATCGCCCGGGACGGAATTGACCTGCCAGCCGTGGAATCGTTGCGCGCACGTCTCACGGGCGTTGCGTCCGCGGAGCGGGTCGATGAGTCTGCCGGCGCCATCGGCGACATGTTGCATCTGATGAGCTGCCACAAGATGCCTTCCGGAAAACTGGAGGTGTGCCATCGCTGCAAGGAGGCCAGCGTGCAGTACGCGGCCTACACGCTCGGAATCCCGTTTACGGTGCATCCCGGCATCGGCTACGACATCATCTATACGCATCCGCTGAACTGCGGCGGCGCCATCGGACGCGGCGCGGTCCGTGACTTTCTCAGCTTCGCGGACAGCGTCCGCAAGCTCAGCGGCGGCGTGCATGTTTCCGTGGGCTCGGCCGTCATGGCGCCGATGATCTTCGAAAAAGCGCTGTCCATGGCAAACAATCTTGCTTTGCAGCAGGGTGGCAGGGCGCTGTCGGACTACCACCTGGCGGTCGTGGATATTCAGGACGGCGGCGACTGGGACTGGCGCAAGGGCGAGCCCCCCATGGGAAATCCGGCGTACTATCTGAGATTCTGCAAGACGTTCTACCGGATGGGCGGAACGCTCGAATACTTCTGCGTGGACAATCAGGCATTCATGCTGGGGCTGTATGGCGCCCTGGGCCGGCGTGGAGCTGCCCCATGACCGCGGCACGGCTGAACGAACTGTTGCTGCATTTTCCCGCGCGTCGCATGGCCGTGCTCGGCGATTGCTTTCTGGACCGGTATCTGGACTTCGACTCCAAGCTTGCCGAGGTGTCGCTGGAAACGGGGAAAACCGCCCATCAGGTGGTGTGTGTCCGCCACCGTCCCGGTGCCGCAGGCAAAGGTCATCTTCTGGGCGGACAGTCGCAACAAGATCAGCCGGTATGCAAGGGCCATCATCAAGCCCAATCAGTATGAGGCCGTGGCGGCGGCGGGAGAGGTCAACTCCTGGCAGGGGCTTGAGGGGTGCAGATGGGTGGCCATGGCCTCATCTAAGGAACTCGTGCGCCGCGGGAATCGCGGCGATGGAGACAATGGACTCCTGACCGCTTTTCCCGATTACTCCGTCCAGTCCAGGACCACTTTGACGGTGTCCCGTGAATGCCGGGCGAGATCCAGCGCCGTCTCGAAAGAGACCGCCTTTATCTGGCGCGATACCAGGCGCTCAAGTGGCAACTGACCACTGGTCGCCAGCCGCATCGTCTCCGGCCATGCACCCGCGCTGGCATTGGAGCCGATGAGCTCCAGTTCGCGATGCAAAACATCGTTCCACAGCAGATCCGCCCGGGCACTGCCGTAGTCCCCGATAATCAGGATCTTGCCTTCCTGAGTCGCGACGTCCAGGGCGGCTTGCATTCCCGACCGTGAACCGCTGGCCTCGATCACGTTAGGGTAACGCCGCTGGTCCGGGCCGCCGATGGCGCGGGCCAGTTCCGCCCCGGCCTCGTGGTAGTTGATCGCCCGGCTGGCCCCCAGTTGTCGCGCCAGTTCCAGCCGGCCCGGCCGACCTCCCGCCAACACGATCTCTTCCGTCGAGCGTGCCCGCAGCAGGAGCAGGGTCAATAGTCCGATCGTTCCGTCGCCCAGAATCAAAACGGGTTGCTGGCGCTCCAGCCGCAGACGTCGCAAGGCTCTCACGCACACGGCCAGGGGTTCGATCAGCACCGCCGTCGGCAGTGCAAAACCGGACGGCAGCAGGTGCAAGTTCCGGGCTTCGGTTAGAAAATACTGACCGTACCCGCCCGGATGCTCGAAGCCTACCTCGCCGCCGTCGGCCAGCACGTTTTCTCCCACGCACGGTTGGCCGATCAGGCCCGGCTCAACCCCCGGACCAACCTCGTCCACCACCCCTGCCCACTCGTGTCCTGGAATCGATGGGAAGCCGGTCCGGCTCCAGCCCGCGATCATCTCCAGGTCTGTGGCGCACACCCCGCAGGCCGCTGTGCGGATGCGGACCTGTCCCGCGGCCGGGGCGGGGGTCGGACAGTCCGTCCATGCCACGTTGCCCGGCCCGGTGTTTACGATCGCCCGCATAGTCCGGTTCATGGGTTGATCACCACTTTGTTGCGCTCCGGCTGGCCCATGACCTCCACCGCGCGGTGGATATCTTTAAGCGGAAAGTGGTGCGATATAATAGCCTCGGGATTGACCAGGCCCCTTTCCATCAGACGGATCGCACGCGACATGGCCAACGGCGTGGTGCTGAAACTGGCATCCATGCGACCTTCCAGAAAATGGGTCAGGCCCCCGTCAAGCTCGAAGGTTTCATGCGTCGTAATTCCGAAGATGTTACAACGGGTTCCGCGCCGGCGCAGGTCAACCATCAGCTTCACCGCCTCAATCGGACCAGCCGCCTCGACAACCAGGTCCGGCCCGTCGGGGATGATGGCATAGATCGCCTCCCTGGCCTTGCCGTCCGAAGGATCCACGGCGTGGGTGGCGCCGAGGGACAGCGCATTGCGGCGGGCATAGGCACTCCCGTCCACCGCGATCAACCGCCCCGCACCCGCGGCTTTGGCCACCATCAGGCACAGCAACCCAATCCCCCCCACCCCAATGATCACCGTATCGTCACCCGGCTGAATCTGACTGTACTGCACGACCCCTTTCCAGGCGCCGGACAGGGGCTCGGTCAGCGCAGCCGTATCGAAAGAAACGGACGCCGGTTTGTGGTACAGGCAGTTTTCGCGGGTCAGCATATACGGCGCGAACGCACCGGGCCATACTTCCTCACACCCGTCGCCACCGGTGGTGAACACGTGCTCACAGTAATGCGTGTTGCCCACCCGACAGTACTTGCAGAAACCGCAGAACCCCGATGGCGAGCAGATCACCTCGTCCCCGGCCTTGAAATGCATCACGCCCGGGCCGACCGCAGCCACGACCCCGCTGGGCTCGTGGCCGGGAATGAACGGGAACGCCACGTTGCGGCGGATGCCTTTGATGGCCTTGTAGTCCGTGGCGCAAAACCCGCAGGCGCGGATGCGCACAAGCACCTCGCCCGGGTTGCGCGGCTCGGGGACGGGAACCTTCTCAAGCCGAAGATCGTTGAAATCGTGCAAAACGGCCGCGAGCATGACGTTCATGGGTTGTCCTTTCCTGACGCACAATCAAAGCCGCATTTTGCACTTTTGGCTTGATCGGTACAACGTAATATTTAATATGCATTCGGATCAACCAAGGAGTAAACGTGGCATGCAACGAACGATCGCGAGCGCTTGCGGGGCGGGGGAGCAGAACGGCCAGGTCCAGACGCTGGTGCGAGAATTTTCAGTGGCGAACAAGTCCCCGGCGGAGGGGCTGGTTTTTGCGGCAGAATTCTTCGGCGCCTTCGGCTACGGGTTTTCGGGGATGCCGGATGGGGAATATCTCGTCGAACTCGGGATGTGCGAGGGGTGCTTCCGGGCGCCGGGGCAAAGGGTCTTTGACGTTCTGATCAACGGGGCTGCGGGCCTTCGGAAGTTCGACATTTTCAAGGAGGCCGGCGGATATCACCTGGCCGTGGAGCGGACCTTCACCGTCAGGCCCCAGGACGGACGGATCGGCATCCGCTTTGTCCCACGCAAGGACAACGTCTCCCTGAGCCGCCTGCGGATTTACGATACGCGGGGTGCGCTGGTCGCCGAGGACAGCGTGGCGCATTACCTGGCGGCGATAACCTCGGCCAACCGGTGTGACAAAAGCATCACGCTGCACGCCATCGGCAACGCCCATCTCGACCCGATCTGGCAGTGGCGGTGGACTGAAGGCTGCGCCGAGGTCATGGCCACCATGCGTTCGGCGCTGGACCGGATGAATGAGTATCCGGATTTCAAGTTCTCGTGCAGTTCGGCCCTGTACTTTTTTTGGATCGAAAAAATCGCCCCGGAAATGCTGGAAGAAATCCGCGCCCGCGTGGCCGGGGGCCGCTGGGAAGTGGTCGGCGGCTGGTGGGTGCAGCCGGACTGCAACATTCCCGCCGGGGAGTCGTTCTGCCGGCAGGGTCTCTATGGACAAAGGACCTTCGAACGCCTGCTGGGGCGGCGGGCCAGCGCGGGGTATAATGTCGATTCGTTCGGCCATGCCGGAACCCTGCCGGCGATCCTCGCCCAGTCAGGGATGGACGGCTACATTGTGGGCCGTCCGTCGACGGTCGATCGGTCGCTGCCCGCAGACCAGTTCTGGTGGCAGGCCCCGGACGGCTCCCGTGTGCTGGCCTGTCGCCTGTCCTCCTACAACAACGAACCGATCAGTGACGCTACCCTGGCCTCCGTGCTGGCGATGGACTACCCGAGCCGCCACCGGCCGTTTTTCTACGGCGTGGGGAATCACGGCGGCGGTCCGACCAAGCGGGCCATCGAGAAACTTGGCGAGCTGCAGAAGTCGGACGCTTGGCCCACGGTCAGGCTGAGTACCGTGGGCGCGCTGCTGCAAGGCATCCGCGAAACAGGCACGACGCTGCCGGTGGAGGCCGACGAACTGCAGCACTTCGCCCCGGGTTGCTACACCACGCACTCCGCCTGCAAGCGGTTGAACCGCCAGGCGGAAGCCGCGCTGATGACGGCCGAACGTTTTGCGAGCGTCGCCGGCGTCCGCAATGCCTCACGGCAGATCGAAACGCTGTGGCAGGAACTTCTGACCTGGCAGTTCCACGATTCGATGGGCGGCACGTGCCTGTTCGATGCCCAACAGGACATGGTTATGACGCTTGGCGGGACGGTGCAGGCGGCGGAGCGCCTGCTGAACCTCGCCGTGCGAAAACTGGCGGCGCAAGTTGATACGCGGGGTGCGGGCCTGCCGTTTTTCGTATTCAACCCCTTGCCATGGCCGCGACGCGAACTGTTCAGGACACACTTCTTCGGTGGCTCGTTCGAGGGCGGGGTGCTCCCGTTGAACGGCGTGGTGGCGGATCATGAAGGTCGCCTCCTGCCGACGAACTCCCGGACCTGTGACAACGTTGCCTATGTTGGGTTCATGGCCGACGTGCCCGCGCTGGGGTACCGGCTCTACCGCTTCCTGCCGGGACAGGTCGGTCCCACTGAGACCGATTTGAAGGTGGATGCCGAGGATTATTCCCTGGGCAACGGCAGCCTGGCGTTCCGCGTTGACGGGCGCAGCGGCGCCATCACGGAATTGATCAGCCGCGCCGCGGGTATCAACCTATGCGCCGACCGCGGCAACGTGGCTGTGGTGCTGGAAGACCTTGGCGACGCCTGGGGCACCGGGATTGAACGCTGGGACCGCAGGATCGGGCAGTTCGAGGCTGAGTCGGTCACCGTTACGGAGAACGGTCCGGCGGCGGCGACGATCCGGGTTGTAAGCCGCTATGACCGCTCCAGGCTGCTGATGGATTTCACGCTGGGCGCGGGATGCGGGCAGGTTGACGTCAATTTGCGGCTGGACTGGCAGGCGCCCCGGCGCATGCTGAAACTGGTCTTCCCGCTGGCGCTCACCGGCGGCAGGCTGACCTCCGAGGCGCCCTATGGTTGTCAGGCCCGGCCGCTTACCGGTATGGAGGAGTATTGCCAGCAGTGGATCGACCTGTCTGGCACAACCGCGGGAGGACCGGCCGGCCTGGCGCTGCTCAACAACGCCAAGTATGGTTTCGATGCCAGTGACAGCACGCTGCGGCTGACGGTCTGCCGCAGTCCGCTCTATGTCGGCAGCCAGGACCGCTGCGTGGACATCGGTCCGCAAGAGTTTCGCTACCAGTTGCTGCCGCACGCCGGATCGTGGGCCGCGGCGCAGGTCCCACGGCACGCCTATGAACTGAATCAGCCGCTGTTTGTGGTATACGATCACAATCACTCCGGCAGCCTGCCGCCGGCCAACAGCCTGGCGTCTCTCGATTCCCCAACCATTTTAATGACGGTCTTGAAGGAAGCAGAGGCGGGCGGCGGAATGATCGTGCGCTGCTACGAGTCTGCCGGAGAGCAGGGGGAAGGATTGCTGCGGCTGCCAGCCTTGGGTGGGCCCTGGAAGATCCGCCTGAAACCGCACGAGATCGCGACCTTCAAAATTCCCGCCGGTGACGCCCGTGAACTGGAACGGATCGATATCCTGGAGGAATACCCGACCCATGAGAGCAACGATCGCGCTGCTGCTGCTGGCCGCCTGCGGGCCGCCGTCGGCGGCGCGGGCGACTGAGCCCACGCAGTATCAGGGCCTTGAAGGCGATTGGCTCAGGAACGCTGTCGCCGGCCTCAGTTTGCGGACGGGCCGGTGTGCTCCGCGCAGTAGCGCACAATATTATCCAGGACGCGATGGATGTCGTAGTCCAGTGCGGTTCCGCACAGGAGCAACATCTTCCGGCGGTCGAGGTTGGCGAGCATCTGCAACTCGGCGCCGGCCGGAAAGCCCTGCGCCACGCTCTTGCCGGTGCGCTGGATTTCGCGCAACGCGTCAAACCAGCGCATGATGGGATCATTGCCGTTCCCTTCGCAAAACATGACGGCCCGGATGTTCTGCACCGTCGAGAGCGCCTTGACGTGGACCAGGGCGCCGGGCCCGTCCAGGTGGTAGATGCAGTTCGGAAAAGCCTGTGTGACTCGCTCCACCGACGGCAATACGATCTCGCGGAACATCGCGGGCGAAATCATGATCGAAAAATCGTTCTGCGAAATCAGCGAGGACGCACTGCCGTAGGTAGGCCACCAGTGCGTGCCGCCGACGCCCGCGCCGGCCGTCAAATTCCAGAACTTCCGCAGCACGGCAATGTAAAAATCCGCCAGCTCATCGAGCCGCTTGCGGATCTCGTCCGGATTGTCCACGAAGTCCAACAGCAGGCGATCGGTCCCCCGCAGCGCCGCCAGAATATCCAAGGGGCCGCCCATGCTGGGCATGCCGACGAGATACTTGCCCTGGGCGCGCTCACAGGCGCGTTCCATCATGGCATACACCCGGCGGAAAAGAGAGTTCTGCTCATCGAACACAAAGGGCGGCGTCTTGCCCCAGTCCTCCACAAACGGTTCCCACCAGACCGTATCCTCCGCCAGTGTATAGCGCGCGCCCAGAAACCCGGCGTCCAGGCTCGCACCCAGATCGTAACAGTAGTACGGGACCCCTTCGGCCAGATACTCCGTGGCATCGAATACCGCCTCGGCGGCATCGAGCATTCCGTCGATTTCAAACCAGCGGTCTTCCAGGCTGGCGGGCGGCGCCGTTCGGCGTGGTTCTTTTTTGAGACCCCACAGCGTCAGCGGCGGGCGGCCGAGATCTTCGCCGCGCCACCAGCGGTCCATATTGGCCGCGGCCTGGGGGAAGTCCGGTTTATACAACAACGGCTTTGCCACGTTCTGTATTAGCGTGTCATGCATGTTTAGCCTCAAATGCTGCTCTCATCGTATTGCGGCGTCCCGCCGGTCCCGAACATGTCCCGTTTTAGCTTGATGTAGTACCGTTGGCTTCATGAATGGCGGCGATGTTCTCCACCGGGACATCGGCCTGGTAGAGATGCGAACCGGAGAGGATGTATCCGCCGCCTTGCCCCAACGTCTCGATCAGATGGTGGACTTCGTCCTTCACCTCCGCCGGGCTGGCTTTCTGCAAGAAGCCCTGCGTGTCCAGCCCGCCATGCAGCGTGACCGATTTGCCGTGCTTTCGCTTCATGTCCTCGGGCGTGATGCGCATCGCCCGCATCTGCAAGGGGTCGAGGATGTCCACACCAATCTCCACCAGGTCCGGAATAATCGGTTCGATGGCGCCGCAGGAGTGGTAAAAAACTTTCGCGCCATGAGATTTGACCATCTCGATATATCGATTCTGCCTTGGCTTGACGAATTCCCGATAAACCGCCGGACTGATGAGCATACCCCCCTGAGTCCCGAGATCGTTGTAGATGCCGACGGCGTCAATCAGGCCGTCCGCTTTCTCGAGGATCATCCGCGTGTATTCAAAGAAGAACGCGGCCATCCTCTCCAGAACATAGTCAGCCAGTTCCGGCTGATCCAGCATATCCACGAGAAATGGCTCCATGCCCCGCACCGCCCAACTGCGGTCGAACATGCTTTCCCCTTCAATCATCCACCAATAACGGTTCAGGCCGTTCGCCTCGCGAATCCGCCGGGGGAGCGCCGTGAAATCGAAGAGCCGTCGGGGATCCGGCCAGTCGTGCCGGCGAATGGCGTCAAAGGAAAGATCGCTCAAAGGGTGCTGACGGATCTCGATAAACTCGCCGCCCTCGTTACACACCCGTTCCCGGCGGACACCCCAGAAATCCTCCTGGATGCCGTTGCCGAGATCCCGGTCGCGCCAGCCGAAGCCGGAATAACCGCCATAGCCGCCGCCTGCGAACACCACCCCGACATCCCTCACATCCGAGGCAGCCCACCTTCTGACATCCTCGTCGGACGCCAGGTGCCTGTCGCGTTTGATGCGGTCATACACGATGGGCTCGGACCTGAAGTTGTAGGGGGTCCGGTCGTTCGGTTTCCGCATCACCGCGTTATTAACGCGTTCTCGTGAATCCATCATAGAGATATCGTGTTCGTCGAAAGCGTCGTTTAGGCCCTTTCAGATTCATGGTGTTTCCACAATTTTTCGGCCACGGAGTTGATTGACGCCAGCGAGCGGTGGCAGGGATCGGCAAAAATGATTTCCTTCAAGCCCTGCTTGCTGGGTTCCAAGACCCAGTCGGCCACCATGCGCTGCTGGTAGGCCACCGCCCCCATCAGGCCCTTGAGCATGGGCGGCAGCGGATCCAGCCCCAGCGGTTGCGCCCCTTCCGCCGTCATGCGCGTCGTGGCTTCCACAACCGCCCCTTCCGGCAACCCCTTCACATGTCCCCGGTTGGGGACATTGACGGGGATTTGCCAGCCCAAGTCGTTCCAGATCGAGAACAGTGACCGCATGCCGAGGTTCGTATGCTTCAGGTCGCGGCCCAGGAACGGCAACTGTTCCCAGAAATCGGGCAGGGCTTTGCTCCCGCCCGCCACCACCTGCCGCATCTGCCCCCAGACATCCGGCTGCTTACCCCGTTTGGCATCGACTTGCATCTGGCGCAGCCATTTGCGGCCGCCGCGCACAACCTGATCCCACAGGAAGTAGTGGTAGAAATGGCCGTTGTTCATGGGCATCTGGCCCACGAACTCGAAAACCGGCTTTTCCATGTTCCAGATCATGGCCGGCGTGAGTTTGCGCTGATCCAGAGTCTCCAGGTGGCGCCGCAGATAGTCATGAACCGTCTCGCCGCGGAAGGTGCTCTCGTTGGAAACCCAGGAGAAATGATTCAACCCACCGCCGGTCCATTTGAGCCCCTTGATCGCCTCCGGCGGGTCCCCGTGGAAATGGTCGAAGTCCCGCTCGAAGTTCTCGGCCCCGTTGCACAGGCCCAGCGTCCGGATCTTCGTGAGGCGGCTCAACAGGTCCGTCATGATGGTGACAGGGTTGGTGAACACGCAGAACCAGGCCTTCGGGCACTGACGCTGCATGATCGCGGCAAAATCCAACAACACCGGCGCCGTCCGCAGGGCCAGCATATACGCGCTCGGTCCGTACGTGTCGTCGCCATGAAAACCATGCGCGACTGAAACCTCGCAGTCCCGTTGATGCACGGCCGCCGGGCAGGCCCGGATCACCGAGTAGACGGCGTCCGCGCCCTCCGCCGCCCGCTCGAGCGTCTTCTCCGACGAAAGGCGCATGAACTCCGGGCCGACTTCGGGCATCCGGCGCGCCAACCGCGCCACCAGCGCCGCTTTCTCGGCGTCGAGATCGACCAGCACCACGCGCACTTTTCCGTGG
>SESD01000682.1_pt1 | contig 20614 bp, 17 predicted proteins | sample 3171411 | NCBI WGS metagenome assembly SESD01 (sample SAMN06051880, study PRJNA518727) | freshwater metagenome | biome: subpolar coniferous forest; feature: holomictic lake; material: water; isolation source: holomictic Lake 442, 16.5 m depth | place: Canada: near Kenora, Ontario | collected...
AAAACTCGCCCGCGACCTTACCTCCACTCAAGCCGAATCCACCACCCGCGCCACCATCCTCGATCAAGCCCGCGCTCGCACCACCGAACTCTCCGAACGCCTCCAGAAGAAAGAACAAGAATCCCTCCGCCTCACCCAGCAAGCAGGCCTCGAAGCAGAACGTGCCCGCGCCGCCCTCGAATCCGCCCGCACCGAAACCGCCACCCTCCGCCAAGCCGAGGAGAAACTCAAAACCGAAACCGCCACCCTTCGAGCCCAAGTCGCCTCCGCCAATCTCGTCGCTCGTAGCGCCGAAGAACGTTCCCGCTTCACCGAAGCCACCCTGCGCACCGCCGAAGACGAAAAAAAGAAGCTCCTCGAACAAAACCAATCCCTTTCTAAAGGAGTCACCCAACTCGCAGAAAAAAACGGCGAGATCACTAAGGAAATCCGTGAATATCGCCCCGTCGCCCCCAACGCACTCTACGCCGACTTCCTTGCCCGCCGCGCCACTGTCCTCCTTCTTGCCGAACGCCCTTCCGCCCAAAACTCCTCCCCCCGCCGCCGCGAATCAAAATCGGTTCTCCTCACCGACGGTTCCCGCACCGTCGCCCTCATCCCACTTTTGCAAACTCCCTTCACCCTCGGCGACGCCCAAGGCACCTGGAGTTCCCTCTCCGGCACTCTCACCCTCCCACCCCCATCCAACTTTCCTCAACCCATCCCGTCCCTCTACGCCCTCAAACAAGGCGATCCTCGTCTTCTCCTCGCGCCCGTCGATCCCGCCGAAACCAACCGTATCGCTTCCTCCACTTACCGCCTCGCCACCGATCCCTTCCGATTTTCCAAAAGTCTCCTCCTTCACCCCAACGGCGAATCTTACGGCGAATGTACCTTCCGCCTCGCCCCCAACTTGCCTGGCTACCTCGAAATGGATTCCCGCTTCCTCAATCGACTCCAAGGCGAATACGCCCCCAGCTCGGGTGATTGGGTCCTTACCCTCGGTGGTGAATTCCTCGGCATCATGGTCAACGATCGCATCTGCGCCCTCGTCACTTCTCTCGAACCCGGTCTTCCCCTCCCCCTCAATCCCAAAGGTGCCGAACGCGCCGTCGGCGAAACCCTCTCCTCCCTCAAACGAGCCACCGCCTCCCTCGACTCCATTCTTCGCTAACTTGTCACATAATCGTGCTTCCCCCCTCCTCCTTCCTCCCTAGTAATACCAAGAGGCGATGAGCGAACAGATTCTCACTTTCGATAACGCACGGGCCCTCTCCGATCTCTACGCCTCCGACGAATCCCTCCTTCGCGAAACTGAGACTCTCCTCGGCGTCAAACTCATCTCCCGCGATGCCATCCTTAAAATCGAAGGCGCCGAACCCGCCGTCCTCTTAGCCCAAGAACTTTTCCGCCAACTCCACCTCGCCCACCAACACGGACTCCGCGTTCGCCGTCACGAATTTCGCTACGCCCTCCAAGCCGTCCACCGCGGCGAGGGTAAAAACCTCGAAGGCATCTGGTCATGCCGAATTCAGGTCTCCGCCAAAAAACCAGCCATCCTCCCTAAAACCTTCCTTCAAAAAGCCTACGTCGACACCATTCGCCACCACGATCTCACCTTCGGAATCGGCCCGGCTGGCACCGGCAAAACCTACCTCGCCATGGCCCTCGCCATCTCCTACCTCAAATCCGATAAGATTAGTCGTATCATCCTCACCCGCCCCGCCGTCGAAGCAGGCGAAGCCCTCGGTTTCCTTCCAGGAGATCTCCAAGAAAAGATTTTCCCTTACCTCCGCCCCCTCTACGACGCCCTCCACGATATGCTCGATGTCGAAGAAATCCAAAAGATGATGGATAAGGGAATCCTCGAAATCGCTCCCCTCGCCTACATGCGCGGTCGTACTCTCAACGGCGCTTTCGTTATCCTCGACGAAGGCCAAAACGCCACCACCGAACAGATGTTCATGTTCCTCACCCGCCTCGGACCCGAATCCAAATGCATCGTCACCGGCGATCCCACCCAAATCGATCTTCCCCATAGCCGCAAATCAGGCCTCATCGAGGCCGTCCAAGCCCTCACCCCCGTCGAGGGCATCGGCTTCGTTCACTTCCAAGACACCGACGTCATCCGCCACGAACTCGTCGGTAAAATTGTCCGCGCCTACAAAGACCATCGCGGAGCTCGCCAGACCAGCCTCACTTTGTGAGCGCCGCCGAGCCCTTCGCGGGTCGAGGCGCCACCGAAAATCGCCTCGAGTCCGATCGCCGAATTCGTTTCACTCTTTTTCTTCTTACCGCCGCCGCTGCCTATGGCCTCTCTCTCTTCACCCCTGCAGGCACTGGTCCCTCCGCTTGGATCGCCGCAACCTTCATCGCCCTCGTTCTTCCTCTCATCCTCTCTGTCGTTCTCCCCGAAACCCTCATCCGTAATCGTCTCCTCGCCCTCTTCCTTCTCACCCTCATCGGTAACTTCGCCTTTATTCTTATCCTTCTCAAAATCGCCCCACGCTTCTCCTTTGGAGCAGGCTCCTACCTCATCCCCCCCGCCCTGGCTGCTCTTGTCCTCACCACCCTAGTCAGTCCGCGCGCTGGCCTACTACTCGTCGTTCTCCTCGGCATGGGAGAGTTCTTTCTCCTCCAACCCGATGGTCGGTACCTCGTCTCCTCCGTCATTACGGGCATCGCCGCCATCCTCTTTTCTCAGAAACTCTATCGCCGCTCCGACCTTCTCCGCGCAGGAGCTGGCATCGGCCTCGTCGCCCTTCTCTCCACCGTCCTCTCCGCTGGGATCAACTTCTCCATCGCCCGCGAACTCATCCTCACCGAAGCCCTTTCCGCCGCCGCCCTCGGCCTTCTTGGTGCCATCCTCGTCGGCGCACTCTTTCCTATTCTCGAATCCGCTTTCGACCGAACCACCGATCTCTCGTGGCTCGAACTCACCAGCCTCGACCACCCCATCCTTCGTCGCCTCGCCCTCGAAGCCCCAGGAACCTACCTCCACAGCATTCTCGTCGGTCACCTCGCCGAAGCCGCCGCCAGCGCGTCCCGCTCTGCCAACCCGCGCGCCTGTCGCGCCATGGCCCTTTACCACGACATCGGGAAACTCGAGAAACCCGAGTATTTCACCGAGAACCTCAACCCCACCGACCCCGATCCCCACGCCAACCTCACCCCCTCCATGAGCGCCCTCATCATCCTCGCCCACGTCAAAGATGGCGTCGCCCTCGCCCGCAAACATCGCCTCCCCCGCCGCCTCCGCGAAGGTATTCGCGAACACCACGGCGCCACTCTCGTCTGGTACTTCTACCAACGCGCCCTCCAACAGGAAAAAGATGCTCGCACCGGCGGAAAAATTCTCCGTCTCCGTGATGACGACATCCCCTCCGTCGACGACTCCTCCTTCCGCTACCTCGGTCCCATCCCCCAATCCCCCGAAACCGCCCTCCTCTCCCTCGCCGACGCAGTCGAATCTGCTTCCCGCGCCATGGATAAGCCCACCTCAGGAGACGCCGAGAAGTTAGTCGAAAAGCTTTTTACCGATCGCGCCAAAGAAGGTCACTGGGACGCCAGCGGCCTCACCGAAACCGAGTGGCGCACCGCCCGCCGCGCCATAGCCTCCTCCCTCGAGAGTATCCTTCGCCCACGCATCCGCTACCCTCGAGATCGCCGTGCTCAAAAAAACCATCCCCATCCACTGGACCAATCGCCAACGGCGATACCCGCTGGCACTGCCGTTCTTCCGTCGCAAGGTTGAACGTGCCCTCGCGCGCCTCCCCGCGGCGCGCCGATCTCGTCTTCCTGCTGAGATCGGCATCATCCTCGTCTCCCCCCGCGAGAGTGGTCGCCTCCACCAGATTCACCTTCGCGACCCTTCCCCTACCGATGTTCTTGCCTTTCCCCACGGAGAAATTGTTGTCTGCCCGGCCGTCGCCGCCGCCAATCATCGAGCTCACCACCTCACCCTACGCCAAGAACTCCTCACCTACATTATTCATGGCCTCCTCCATCTCGCTGGCTATCGCGACTCCACCCGCGCTGGTGCTCTCGCCATGCGCCGCCTCCAAACCCGCCTCCGCTCCTAATCTAAACTTAGTAAACACCTGTAGCGGTTAGATTCCTGCGGCCCCATTCCTAGTTAAGAATTCACGTCTGGAATGAACCTGAAAAGATCAACCATACGCTCATTTTCTGCACTCGTTTCCCAACTAGTTCATTCCCTCCTACGTTCTTACGGGTTATCAAGTCGCATGATCACCTCCACTCAGGCCTGCTAAGCCAAAGCGGATTTACGACACCATTCCGAAACGCTTTCATCGACTCAGGAGATGACCACATGCGCAGGTTACTGTAGCTCCCGTCTTTATTTTCCCATCGTTCATTCCAAAAGACCGCACCTTTAATTCGAGGGAAGAATTGCGGTAAGTCATGAAGCGCATCCTTGACCCAGTCCGCCTTACTACCAAAGTCTGGAAATTCCCCTACCCCGATTTCAGCCAGAATCATTGGCTTTGTTGCGTCCAGCTTACCTAAGTCTTCGTAAGCGTAATCGATGCAATCTCGGAAAGAGACCCACTTCCCATCGCGAAATTGTTTCCCATAGACACTCATTCCCAACCAATCCACCACGTCAGCTCCAGGATAGTATTCCGCGATCATGTTCCACATTTCCTGGGGACAGGAGTAATTATTCGCGTGAAAGACCCACTCGATATTTTTTGCCCCTCGTGCCTTAACCCGTTCAATCACGTGCCGATAGCACTTTTTGTATAGCTCAGAGCCCACGTAGCCGTGCCCACTTTTGCTTTTTTTCTCACCTCCGTAGAACGTCCCAGACCATGGGAACCAGGTTCCATTCATTTCCAGTCCCCAGGCCACGAGGAGCGGTTTTCCATAGGCTTTCGCCTCATCCGCCCACCGATCAATATATGGATCCCATTTTTCCGCCTCAATGGTGTGAAGGTTAAATCGATCCGGTCCACCATCTTGCATGTAGGGCTTATCCCACGGAGACCAGTACACCAAAGGAACCGCTCCGTACCCAGAGATTCGGTCGACTTGTTGACGGGGAAACGTCTGTTCGCCCCAGAAACTCGAAAAGGCAATGATCGCTTGGCTTCGCCCAACCCTCTTGTCATACGCATCGATCGCTTCGCGCGTTACTTTGTCCTCCGCATCCCCCCCATCAAGATACGCTCCTAGGTAAATTCCCTTTTCTGGCCTGCTCAGAAGTCGTGTCTCCTGGGGAGCTGCCAAACCCCGAGAAACTAGGAAAAGAAGTACAGAAACATAAAGGAAACAAATCTTCATATCTTGGCCAAAAAGACACCCACCTTCTGCTCCCGTTTTTTCCAATGAAGCCATTTTCCGTTGATCGCCCGAGACAGGGCAGCCCATACCGCTAAAGCAAGCAACGGACGGTACACGATACGCATCCAGAATATCTTACGTAATCCCATCCAAGATTCCCCATCCCGTCGCAAAGCAATCGCTACGGGCAAAGCATCCATCCCTAAGCTAAGAGCTAGGCACCATGGAAGCCAAGCGAGCGCTTGGCCTTCTAAAAACGCGAATAAAACTCCTAAGTCCACTACTGGGATCGCCACTGCCAGAAAGGTTTGGGTGAGCACCACCGAAGGAAGGGCGAACCAACCCAATGACACATGAGCAGAAGAAAATAGTAGTCCTCGGTGTTTCCAAATGGACTGTAATGTCCCGTAGGTCCATCGGCGCCGTTGCCGAATTAGAGAGCCAGGCCCTTCCGGCGCCTCGGTCAGGGCGATGGCCAAGGGGGCATAGGCGATCAAACAACCTGCTTGATGCAACGCCAGCGTCAGGTCGGCATCCTCCGCCCAGGTATCTTCGCTAAAGTTTCCGCACTTCTGCAGCGCCTCGCGGCAAAAAGCTGAAACTGCCCCAGGAACGACCGTGATACAGTTCCATCGAGCATAAGCCGTGCGGTCCAGATGATACCCAGCACTGTATTCCAGCTCCTGTAAAGAGGGTAAGAATCTTTTGCGATTACCCACTCGAACCCTACCTGAGACGGCTCCCACCCTTCCATCAGCAAGGGGAGCAACAAGGTGACTAATAGTATCCTCTTTAAAGTGTGTATCTGCATCCAGCGTTACCACCCAAGGATAACGACTCGAGGCAATTCCTAGATTTAGTGCAGCCGCTTTCCCTTGATTCGTTTGACGGTACAACCGAAATCGGGGGTCAACCTGCAGCTTTTCTTGCACCAGTGCCGCCGTTTCATCCGTAGATCCATCATCGATCACAATAAATTCGATTGGTCCAGGATAGGAGGTGAGCCCGAGCGAAATCAAAGTTTCGCTCAAAACACGCGCCTCGTTGAAGGCTGGAAGTAAAACAGAGACACCTAGAGGTTTCTCTAGTCGCACGGGTTGGGGCGGAGAAGAGGATCCGATCCAAACAACCCCCAAGCGTAGAACAAGAAAAACGGTGGTGCAGAGCAACAAAGTACCCAGACCTTTTTGCGAGACCCGCCACAACCAGAAAATGAAATTCGTCACCCCAGAAAGAGTCCATCGTTCAGCTAAGATAGGTGGCATTGTCTCAGAAGGAGCCAACCCTAGTAGCGTACCTACGGTTGTGATTTGGTCGCCCCGCTCGCGCAAATAGGAAATCACTCTTGGTAAGGCCGCCACCGTCTGGCTTCGGTCCCCTCCTCCGTCATGAAAGAGGACTGTTTGCCCGTGCGCTCGTCCCTGCTGAACGGCCTCGAAAATTGCCTCAGCCCCTGGACGCTCCCAATCCTTCGAATCGATCGACTGACCGACCGTGACATACCCAAGATCTCGTGCAATACGTAGAGGTCGCAGCTCGCTCGAAGTCTCAGGATTACTATCTGCGTTGTAGGGAGGCCGGAAGAAAAGAAGGGATCGACCCGTGAGTCCCTCCAAGAGTCTTCGGGTAGCGTTAAGCTCCAGGCGAATTTGATGATCCGAAATGTCTGAAAGATTAGGATGAGTAAAAGTATGGTTCCCTAGTTCGTGTCCTTCCTCAAGAATACGCTGGATTAAATCAGGATGTGATTCGGCGCTACTTCCAACAATAAAGAAAGTCGCTAAGACTTGATGCTCTTTCAGGATATCGAGAATCTTGGGTGTCCATTCAGAGTCCGGACCATCATCGAATGTTAACGCAACTTGGTCACTCCGCTGGTTCCCACTGTGCATTACAGAAGCAGGATGGGGTAATGGGTCGTAAATTCCTCGCCAATATCCGTTGGCCATCGGCAGAAGCACGCGACGACCGTTCTGCTCTTCAAGGTAGGGCATCAACGCATCCCCCTCCCCTACGTGACCGATCATTCCCGAAGGGCGAACCGTTCGCGGAAGTCCGGACAAACCAATTTTTCCTGTTCCGGCAGCTGAAAATACTTTCCACGCATCCCGGTCCTCTAAACCCAACTTCCACATTCCAATCCCTCCCGGCGCATACTGCTCCAAGATATTAATTTGATTAGCCATGGTGACTGCATCGAGAAACCAAACGTCGTGACGTTGTTTTCCAAGTCGATAGGCAAAATGGAGCTGATCCGATTGGCTCGAAGGCTCAATTCTTGGCAAGCCCGCCCAATGAGCCCGGGCAAGCGAATCATAAAACCCTAGTGTTTCGGCTCGTGGTTCGCCCTGCGTCCAGTCATACCCATGAACACCAAGAGAGATAATCCACTGCTCTGAACGCCCATATGACATCATCGCTTTTAACCATCCTTCGAACCAATCAAGGGAGGCAATCGGACCAGGGGAATCCGCTTCTCCAGTCTCGTCGTGAAGCATTGCCACGAGGCGGTCCGCTTGGTTACACAGCGATTCTAGGTCATACGCCTCTAGCTCCTGCCCAACTGGCATAATCATCCATAACTCCAATTGGTTTTTGTGAAGCAAGTCGGCGAGTCGTCCAAGGAAACCTCTCATCTGATACTTTAAGGATGGGTCAATTTCACCCCAGTCGATCATCAAACCAGGTGCGCCCAGGGCTTGGGTCTGAGTGATCAAGGATTCAAGAAGAATTCTCTGCCTGTCAGGACTTAGGCGTAAAAGGGTCTCAACCGGCTCAGGTTGACGTTCCCCTCCCTCGTCATTAGTAAGAACAGGTAACAAACGAATCTTATCATAAAGTGCAATTTTTTCTTCCTCATGAACTTGGGGCTCCAACTCGTATCCCAATGCACCTAATGTCCACCAAGTAACCGCTACGTGCGTGATCCCACCCTTATTCTCTTGGAGTGAAATGCGGGAGGATTCGTCCTCTGGATCAAAGAAAGCCAGTCGAACGGGCCCTACTCTCGCTGCGTGGACTGGAGGAATAGCGCGCCACCATTTCCGCCATAGCGGCTCACTGGGAATCAGAGGAAGAGCCAAATCCGAAGCCAACGAGAAGCCATAGTCGGCGGAAAGTTTCGGCGGGATACGAACAGGAAGATTTTCCAAATCAACCCAAAACGCTCCCAACAAAATTACCGCAAGTAACCCTACGACGACGAGCGCACCAAAAATCTTTTTCTGTCGCCTTCCTGTCGGATCAATAAATATCTTGGCCATACCCTGTCCTTGTTTAATTATCTGTCGCGCTTATCGACTACTCACTTTTTGATATGAAATATTTTTCGAACGTACCTGCAGATTCGACCGACACCTACCACCAACCAACCTCACTTCATCTTTTTTTTCACTACCACCACCTTCTGCGCCCCCTTCTTATCCTCCAAAGCCTTCAGCCGCTTCGCTAACTGCGGTAACTGCTGCATGTGTGCCTCCATCTCCATCTGCTCCTTAATCGGCCGTGCCGGAGCTCCCCTCCAAGTCTGCCCCGCAGGCACATCCTTCGTCACCCCAGCCTTCGCCGTAATAATCGCCCCATCCCCCAAATGCAAATGCCCCACCGTCCCCACATGCCCCGCAATCACCACGTGATGCCCCATCGTCGTGCTGCCCGAAAGCCCACTCTGCGCCACAATCACACTATGCGGACCCACCACACAATTGTGCGCAATCATCACTAAATTATCGATTTTCGCCCCCTCCCCAATATGAGTCCTGGCAAAACGCCCGCGATCAATCGTCGTGTTCGCCCCAATCTCCGCATCATCATCAATCTGCACATATCCCAACTGCGGAATCTTCACGTGCTTCCCCTCTTTCATCTCGTATCCAAACCCATCCGCCCCCACCACCGCCCCCGCATGTAGCACCACCCGATTCCCAATCACACATCGCTCTCCCAAGTAAACTCTCGGATGCAAAACACACTCCGTCCCAATCTTCACCTGCCTCCCCACATACACCCCCGCCCGAATCTGCGTCCTCTCCCCAATCTCCACCCCCTCTTCAATCACCACATAAGCACCAATCCCCACCCCTCTCCCTAGCACCACTCCCTTAGCCACAATCGCCGTGGGATGGGTTCCCATAATCGGCTCCGCTGGTGGAGGGGCGAAAAGTGCCGCGATTTTGGTAAACGCCGCCGAAGGATTCGCCACACGAATTCGTACTTTGCCTAGATTTTTAGGAGCAGTCGGACCCACCACCAAAGCCCCAGCCTTCGTCTGCCTCGCTGCACTTTCGTAGCGAGGATGGGCAAAAAAAGAAATCTCTTCGAGACCCGCCCCAGCTAAATCTGCCACCCCACGAATTAGGCCGTCCCCATCTCCTTCAACCACTCCACCCACCAACTCGGCGAGTTCACCCACGCTTCGCGTGGAACTCATAACACTCAGTCCCCCAGACTGAACTACTTCTTCTCTTCTTTTTTCGACGCAGCTGGAGCGTCCTTGTTCAAGATGCCCAGAATCTGCTGGGTCACATCGTCCATTCCCTCAGAAAAAATCAAGGCCCCAGGGCTCGGAACTTGGGGCTTCACAAATACCATATTGTATTTGTTCTTCGCCACCGTCGCCAACGCCTTGTTTACCTCTTCGGTCAACTCTGTGGTCAACCGCTGACGCTTATCTTCCAGAATCTTCGAGGCCGTTTGTCCGAAAGCCATCATCTCCCGCTGCTTCACCTGTCCTTCTTCGCCCTTCGCCTTCAACTGATTCTCCTTTTCCTTTTTCTTCGCATCGGAAATCGCAGGATCTTGCATGTCTTTTTGTAGGGCGTTAATCCCCTCTACCAAAGTCTTCAGCGCCGCTTCACGATCGTTCCGCTCCTTTTGATACCCACCCGCTAGCTCTTCCATCTGCTTTTGCGAATCCTTCGCCTTGTAGTACTCCTTTAAAATCGCGTTGTAGTCGACCACTGCGACTTTTGTAAAGTCTTGCGCAGTCGCCACCGAACCGACGGAGAGGAAAGCCAGTGCAAGCGCACCTTGGCCAATACGAGTCAGAGTTGATTTCATAGAAGTAAAGCTTAGTTAAAACTGGTACCCGCCGTCAAAGTACATTTTGAACGCGCCCAAGCCACCCCCGTTGCTCGAATCCCCCGTCATCACAGGGACACCAATATCGAACTTCATCGGCCCAATCCCAATATCCATCCGAATCCCTACACCCGCTCCAATCTGGAATCCACCGTTCACCGCTGCATAGCTGGTTTGCACCCCCTGCACGTTCATCGACTGGGTGTTGTTGTAGGTCTTCGGCTGGAAATCAAAGACGTTCTCGTTCACGAAACCACCGTCACAAAAAGCCGCCCATCGGACTCGATTCTCCAAAATCGGGAAGGGCCCCGTCACCTCCGTTTGGTAGGTTCCCTGCGTACTCCCACCCACCGGTTGCCCATTCTGCTTCGGACCCACCGATCCCCCGTTCACCGTACTGCCCAGCGATGGATCGAAGCCTCGAATCGAGCCCGATCCCCCCGCGAAAAGCTGATCCCAAACCGGTACATACTGCGTGCTCTTATAGCCATCCACTAAACCTACCAAAGCCCGCGCCGAGAAGATCACGTCCTTCTCCTTCCATAAAGTGTAATAGAATCGGTATTCCGCTTTCACCTTCCAGATATTTTCACTGCCCAGAAGCGGTCCTCCCGCGCCTTCCGCCCCCAACTCAAAATACTGCCCCGACCGCGCCAGCATGTAACTATCTCGCCCGTCATAAGTCAAAGAACCCCGCAGGGAAGATTTAAAGGTATCCCCTGTGGACGCCTGAAAATAGGGCGGCGCCGTGGATTGCAGATTCGAAATATCGTAAAACTCTGGTCGGTAGGTAATCCCTGTCGACCACTTGTTCAACGGGAAATCATCCCCCAATCGCCGACTCAAACCCGTAAACGCCCCGTAGTTCTTCTGGTTATAGTACTCACTCAGATAAGAAGCTCCATTGTAGTACCCACCCGCATCCAAGCGCAGGGGCTTATCCAGAAACCAAGGCTCCGTGAAGGAAAGATTTAGGTTCTGGGAACGGAAACCGATCGAGGCCTGCAAGCGCACCTTCTGCCCGCCACCACGCGGTGGGAAGCTGTCAAAAATCTTCGCCAGATCGAAATTCTTTTCTCCCAAAGTAATATTACCCGTGAGCAACTCAACCGAGCTAAATCCAGCCCCGAAGCTAACTTCTCCCGTCGGCTTCTCCTCCACCTTCACAATTAACTTCTGCCGATTCGGTACGTCCGTCTCCTCCGCATACGTCTCCACCTTGGAGAAATAGTTCAAACCCTCCAGCTTCTGCTTACTCGCCTTTTCCCGAACCGTGTCAAACACCTCCCCTGGCGCTAAATCAATTTCACGACGAATGACTTTGTCCTTGGTCACGGTATTCCCCTGAATTTCTATCTTATCGACGTAAAACTTCTCCCCCTCCTTCACCGAAAAACCAACATCGATCCGCCCCGTCTCCACATTCGGCACCATCCGATACTCGATCCGTGCTTCACGGAAACCACGCCGGCCATACTTATTTTGTAGTGTTTCGATCGAGGCCTGCAGAGAGTTCACCGCATAGACCTCCCCTTCTTGTAATCCGTCCGCCTTGACCATCTTTAAATCAATCTGGTCGAAGATTTCCACCATCTTCGATTTCAGGGTCAGCTCATTCATTAGGTCGTCGGTCGAAAAGAAGGTATTCCCCTCAACCGAAAGGGTTCCCACTCGGTACTGTCGCCCTTCCTCAATTCGGTAAGTAAGGGTCAGATCCTCTGCTGGAATTTCATCAGGATCAAAATCCTCCCCGCGGGGCGCCGCCGCATCCGTCTGCGCTTCCTTATTTTTCATGCTCCTTGGTAAGTCCACCTGACCATCAATTTTCGCGTCGATATACCCCTGATTCAGATACAGGTTCTTTAAGCGTGCCAAATCGTCTTTCATGGCAAGTTCCTCAAATCGATCTGATTTACTAAAAAGCTGCCACCACGCCTTTGGCTTCAGTTTCACCACTTTCTCTAGATCTTTCGTCTCCACCGCTTGATTCCCGATAAATCGGATCTTACTGATAAATCCTCGGATTCCCTCTTGGATCTCAAAAACAACTTTCGCTTCCTCCCCCTTCACATCAACCGCCTTGTAGGCAATCTTCACGTCCTTGTACCCCTTATCTCGGTAAAAATCCTCCATGGCGAAGGCATCCCGCTGCATCCGCTCCTCACTCAAAATATCCCCCACTTTCGTCACCGTTTCTTTTGGAGTAAATGCATTCGCAATCGCCGCTGCCCCCTTCGCATCATTCGCCGTCAGCGCCTTCAATTTAAGGTCGAGCAAATCATCCTTATCCACCGAAAGTTCATCATCCAAGCCACCATCCGCCCGCTTCCTTTTTACTTCCACCGCCGAAACTCGCACTTTCGGATCGATCATCACACTTAGGCGTACCCCCTGCTCCCCATCAACCGTCACTTGCGAAGTCACAATTTGCACATTGGTGTAATCCCCCGTCTGATAAAGGCTCTCAATATCTCCGTCCACCACCTGCTGAGAGTACACCCCACCCTTGTTGCTTCTCATGTTTTGTCGCAACTTTTCCTCGTTCAGCGTGACATCACTCCTCTTGCAGGAGTACTCGATCTCTAAAATCCGAATCTGGCCCGACGCCGCCTTTTCCGATGAAGAAGGAGAGGGCACATACTGCTTCTGCTTCGTCTGAGCAGGCACCCCCGTCGGCGCCGGTTCCTGCGCCACAACTCCGCCCACTCCCAACCCAACGAAAACCAGAAAAGCCAGAGGCAAAACCCCTCCGCGAGGTCCAAAAGACCCCCCAATGAGCACACCCGTTGCCATGTCCGATTTTTTCACGGTAAACTACGTAAATAGCTATCTATAAGCAGTTGTCTATAACCAGTTACACGAGTTATTACTCATTGATGAGCAATAACTTGAAAATGGTTATTCCGACTTGTCTTCTTTAGCTTCAGCCGAAACAGCCGCTTTGCGGGGCCGCTTCGTTTTCGACGCTCTTTCAAAGTTCTCATCCGTATTCCCCGTCACCTTGATTTTGATCGTCGCTTTAATCGAATAACCTAAATCCACCACCACCTCATGCTCCCCTACCTGATTAATCGCCTTGGCATGCGAAATATCTCGGCGATCCACTTCGAAGCCTTTTTCTACCAAGGCCGCCGCAATCTCCGCCGCTGTGATCGCTCCGAAAAGCTTTTCCGCACCCTCCTGCGCCTGCTTCAGCTCGAAAGCCAATACCAACCGTGCCAGCTTGCCACATTTCTCCTGAGCCGCCGCCGCCTCAGCCGCTTCCCGCTCTCCCCGCTTCTTCTTCAACGACTCCACCTGGCGTCGGCTTCCCGCATTCAGCGGCGTCGCCAACCCCTTGGGAAATAAAAAATTCCTCGCATAGCCAGGACGTACCTTGACCATATCCGCTTCCGCTCCCAATCCCTTCACTGGCCCTTTTAAAATCACTTCAATGTTCATGCTTCTGGTTCTCCTGTTTCTTTTTGTTTTTGTTTAGAAAGGTACGTCGTCTTCGGGAAGATCACGGGGCGGACTCGCCTGCTTAGGGGCTCCCCCTTCGCTCGGCGCTCCACCTCCATCACTACTCCGCGGCCCACGCGCTCCACCTCCACCGCCCCCACCCCCGCCGCTCCGCGAAAGGAACTGCACTCGATCTGCTCGCACCCGCATCCGGCTCTTCTTTTCTCCCTCAGGTCCCTCCCACTGATCCAACTGCAGACGCCCTTCCACAAAAACGGGTGCCCCCTTCGTCAAATAATCCCGACACGTCTCCGCTTGCCGACCCCAGACCACCACATCCACATAGCAAACTTCCTCTTTCTCCGTCCCGTCCTGCGCCTTGTACGTCATGTTGATCGCCATCGCCAAATCCCCCACCGCCGTCCCTTTCGGTGTGTGCCTCACTTCGGGATCCCTCGTCAGGTTCCCCATCAAAAGTACTTTATTCAGGCTGGCCACGACACTCTCTCCTTAAACTGCAACTTCCGCCGGCGCCTGCTTCTGTCGAGCTAGCTCTTTCGCCGAGATCGAAACCAGAAGATATCGGTAAACTGGCGCACAAAGGGCCAACTTCCCTCGCAACTTCACAATCGATTCAGGAGGTAATTCACAAGTCAGGTTCGCGTAGAAACCCGACTCAAGATCGCCCGCCACATACTCGAATTTTCGGCGTTCCATTTTTTGGGTCCGGGTTACTTTCCCACCTACCGCTTTCACCTCACCCTCAACTTGTGCCAACACCTCAGGCAGAGATTCCTCTTTGCCCCCTAAATCTAAAATCACCAACAGGTCGTATGTTTTCATATTTCTACTTTCCGGTTGCCCAGCGGCAAAGCGGCCTCCCAGCCTCCTTGCCTCCAAGCCCCCACAGCCTCCGCGGCCGCATCCACCATCCGAGCAACCAACGGCCGCTCTTCTGGCGTAAATTTTTCCAACACGTGATCCGCCGTGTCCCGCTCCCCCACCGGACGCCCCACCCCACCACGCAAACGCAAATAAGCCCGCGTTCCCAAAAGCGTTTCGATCGAGCTAAGGCCACGATGGCCTCCTGTAGAACCCTCCGCCCGTAAGCGGAGCTTTCCCAGAGGCAGGTCGACGTCATCTAATATCACCATAAATTTTTCTTGGGGGACTTTCCACCAGGCCAGCGCCGCTTGAATCGCCTCGCCCGAGGCATTCATCATCGTCGTCGGCTTGAGCAGGATCAGGTTTTCCGGGGTCCGGGCCGCCCACGCCTCGGCGTAACGACACTTTTCCCATCGGAGCCCATGTTGGGTTGCGATCCGATCGACCACCTCGAAACCAAAATTGTGACGAGTCCCCTCATAGGACTTTCCTTCGTTCCCCAATCCAGTAACCAGGCCGATCTCCATCGCCCCTCCTGCCCGTTATTTCTTGGCCGGTTCCTTCTTGGTCCCCTCCTTGGCTTCAACCTTGGCGGGCTCTTTCTTTTCTCCCTTGGCCGAATCCTTTTTATCTGGAGCTGCCCCCTCTTCCCCTTCTCCCTCTTTCTTCTGCCGAATAACTTCAGGTTCCGTTGCCGCCGCCGCCGCACCCGGGGCCGGCTCCTCCTCCACCTTCGGAAGAAGCACCATGAACACTGGCAATTCTTTCGTATTCAAAACAACCACCCCATCAGGAAGTTTCACCTCTCCCACATGCACCGCTTGGCCTACCGCCAAATTGGAAACATCCACGTCAATCCGCTCAGGCAAATCTTTCGGCAAACACTCCACTCGCAAAGTTCGCAAGGCGTGATCCAAAATTCCACCACCCGTGCGCACTCCCACCGATTCCCCAACCTCGTGCACCGGAACTTCCACCCGCAACTTCTTGCTTTCATCAATCTGATAAAAATCCACATGCTCAATCGTGTCCCGCAAAGGGTGATGCTGCACCTCTCGGATCAAGGCAATCTTTTTACTCGTTGCCCCACCCTCTCCCTCAATCGTTAAATCCACCAAAACATTTTCCGAAGTAGCCCGATGCAATGCTTCCGCAATCTCACGCCCATTCAACTCTAAAACCTGCGAAGTGCCCGCCCCATACATCACCGCAGGCACACGCCCACTCTTGCGGACTCGCCGAGGACGACGACCGCCAACTTCTACTCTTATCTTTGCTTTTATTCCTAACCTTTTAGCCACGTTGTACCTCCGTATAGATGAACTAGAAAGTAGACCAGTTTCCCCCTGCGGGGTCAATGTCTTTCACCCCAACACCCCGCTTTTATTTCTCCTGCCCCACCTCACGCTGGTTCACTACAAAAAAAAGAACCCTTGGAGGTTTTGCCTCCAAGGGTTCATACGGGAGTGGGAGCTCGCCACGCTCTCTTTCCCAGTGACTGGCTATTTGGCGCCTGGACCAATCTCTCGATTCATCCTGCTTTTTGCTTCGGCTGCCAGTTTCCCGACGCTATTCACCACCCCCGCTTCACGGCGGAGGAGAAGTTTAGGCCTCATAGCAGGGCCTTCGCGACCATCCCTGATCGCAATCTATTGAGTGAAGCCTCTTTGCCTGGTTCGGTCCGTACCTGCCGGTACGGGCGCGCCACACACGGCGTTGACCCACCCACGAGAATTACCCTGTGACAGGTTGTTTTCCGGGTCACCGCCTTTAGTCGGGAGGACAGCCAGTGCTTTTGGCACCGCGTTGGCCCCCCGCCACGGGTCTAGCTTCTTATCTCTCAGGTTGCTTTTTTCTCGTAGCCGGGCGACGTCCCTCTCGGGTCCGCCCCCCGAACTCAGAAACGGGCTGTTGACTAAACCTGCCGGCTTAATCTCCCGTCTCCGTCTATCCGCCAGCCAGCCCTTTTCGCGTTCCCCCTGCATGAGGCGGAACCTTAGAGCAAGGAGCCTTACGAACTCCTCACTCAAGCCAACCACGGACACCTGACTTTCCTCACAGTAGCAACCATCGCCCTTTTCTTGGAGCGACTGCGTCCGCCAAGGGGGCCGAAACCTCCCCCCCAACGTAACTTAACCAGCATGCGGCTTCTTTAGTTATCGCTGCCGGCCTCGCAAACCCCTTATTCGCATTCTACGGACACCGTCATCAGTTTCGCTTTCGCTCTTCTTTTGCCGATGCTTTTCTGGGTGCGACCCCAGCCGCGGGATTCGGTGAGACATGCCCGAACTGGACTTGTGATCCAACTCGGGGGCCGGGGCAGTCAAGGTTCCCCGACCATTCTCCAGTTACCTGGAGCTATCCTGAGAGTCTTCAAATGAAAGTAGGCTTTCGCCCCTTCCACCAGACTCTGTTCTTTCAATGAACTGAGTTTTTTCTATCGAGTCCCCTCCACTCCGCCAAACCCCAACTCATGGGGAGGACTTTTTATGGTGAATAAGTTGGTAAAAACTTTCTGTTTCCCCTCGGAGGACAGGGGAAAGAGATTATCCCAAGAAAGTGAGCTGAAAACCGCTTAGCGATTCTTAACCGTGTCTGCTTTTTGTTGTCCGCCCGCCCCACCCCCACCCTTCACCAGCAATCCCAACTTCTCCTCCAGCCACCCAGGCGTCTCTTTCTGTACCTCGCTCCCAATGTGCCGATGCAGAAAACGCTCCAACCCCAACATCGCCGCCATCCGATTATCAGGACGCGCAAACCCATGCCCCTCATCCGCCGCCACCAGATACTCCACCGCCTGACCCCGCTTCCGATACGCCTCCACAATCTGATCCGATTCCGCCTGCTTCACCCTCGGATCATTCGCCCCCTGCACCACCATCAACGGCGCCTTCATCTTTCCTACCGAAAATATCGGAGACTGCCTCTGCATCCGCGCCTCATCCTCAGGATTCTTTGGGTCCCCCACAAAATAATCAAACTGCCGCCGCACCGATTCCCAATACGGAGGAATCGAATTCAATAAGGTAAACAGATTCGACGGACCCACAAACGACGCCCCCGCCGCATAGACCTCAGGCGTAAAGGCCAACCCCGCCAACGCCGCATACCCCCCATAACTCCCCCCATAAATCGCCACCCGCTTCGGATCCACCACCCCCTTCGCCACCAAATCCTTTACCCCCCACGTCAAATCATCCTGCATCTTATCCCCCCACTCGTGCCGACCCGCCGCATAAAACTTTTTCCCATAGCCCGTCGATTGCCGAAAATTCGGCTGCAGCACCGCTAACCCACGATTCGCAAAAAATTGCACCGTCCCGCTGTACCCCCAGAAATCTCGCGCCCAAGGCCCCCCATGCGGCATCACCAGCAATGGCAGATTCTTCGCCACCTTCCCCAACGGCAAAGTCAAATACCCAGGAATCTCCAGCCCGTCCGACGACCGATACCGCACCGATACCATCGGCGCCAACTTCTCCTGCGGTAAATCAGGGCGCAAAGCCCCGAACTTAGTCACCTCCTTCGTCCCACGATCAAATAAATAGTACGTCCCAGGATCCGTATCCCCCGAACTCAAAACTAACCAACGACTATCATCCCCCGACATATCCGCCAACCCCACCTCCCGATTCGCAAACATCTTCCGCAGAAAAAGAAAATCCTCCTCAAAACCCTTATCCTTCCAATAGTTCCTCTTCCGATCATCCAAATAAACCGTCCCGACCAACTCATCCGTCGCCTCCGAAAAAGCCGCCCGCGCCAAATCCACCCGACCCAACGGATCCGACTCCATCTTACTCAACTTGCCCGACTTCGGATCCATCTCCGCCAAATAAGACAAATCCTCCTGCCCCACGTTCGTCTCCAAATACATCGTCCGATTCCCAGGCCGAAAAGTAAATCCACCCATCGACTCCTGCCAACTCACCTTCAAAATCGCCGCCGACAACTTCTTCCCCTCCACCCTCAATAACTCCGTCCCTCCATCCTTTGTCATCCTCGTCGCCAACCGAACCACCCCATCCAGATCCGCTACAATATCCGCACATCCCTCTTTATTTTCCCACACTGGACTCCGCGTCATCGACTCAATCTGCAACCGCTCCACATCAAAATATTTTTCATCCCGCTCGTTCACTTGCAGTAACGCTTCCCCTGGCTTCCCCTTCGGTAAGGCCATCACACTCGCCCGTGCTCCCTTTTTCAAGGGTAGCTCCACCGCCGTCGGCAATCCCGTCGCCCCATCCGCCGGCGCCGTCAAATCTAACCGTCGCAGTCGGTAGTTCTCATCCCCACCCGAATCCTGCGACACCAGCAGGTAACGCGAATCTCTCGTCCAGGTAAAACCCGCTGGAGGCCGACCCTTCTCATCCGTCAACGGTCTCGCCGTCTCCATCGGCTGCCCCCAGCCCACCAAATGAAGATTCAAAATCCCATTCTTTTCCCGCAGAAAAACAATCCAACGCCCATCCGGAGAAAGCTGTGGACTGGCCAAGGCGGGGTTACCAAAAAAAAGCTCCCGATCAATTAAATCAGTCGCCACCACGCTTTTTTTTCCACACGCCACCCACCCCAAGCTCAACCCCACTAGGCCGGCGAATAAAAGCCACTTCAAAGACATCTCCTTTCCTAGCCGAGAACTCCCCCGCAACCAAACTCTAGAAAATTGCCTCCGCCGAGGACGCTTTTGGAGCCCAGTTATCTACCTCCGCTTTCTTCTCTCGAAACAGAGCCAACTTTTTCTCCAACTCTTTCTTCTCTGTCCCACTCGCACCCTTGCTCAGGGCCAACATCGCCGTCTCCTGCGCCCTACGAAAATCTCCCATCTCCGCATAGCCCGAAGCCAGAATTCCATACGTTGGAATCAACGGTTCATCCTGAATAGCCCGCTTCGCCAGACTCACCGCCCCCGCCCCATCTCGAAACTCCAGAAACGGGCAGTTCGCCTTCGCCCAAGCCACCATCACTCGATCCGTAGCCGTCTCCGGCATCAAGCGCATCGCCCGCCTCAGATCCGCCTTCGCCCCCGCAGGATCCCCCGTCTTGGCTAGACATAGGGCACGCCGAATCAAAACCCACGCCGTGTCGGGCGCTTGGTCCAGCACCTTAGTATACTCATCCATCGCCTCCGCATATTTTCCATCCTTTTCCAACTCCAACCCCGCCAAAGCAGGACCAAACTTCGATTGCCTCCGAAAAGTCTCCACCGCCGCCTTTAACCTCGCCTTGTCCTCCCCCTCCTCCACCTCCCGCACCCGAGCCAAAAGCACCTCCTGCGCTCGCAGATACTGGTCCGACTCCGCTAAACAGGCCGCCTCCAACAAAACATTGTCAGTCGTACGATCCAACTCCACCAAACGTCGCGAAAGAGCCATCGCCCCCTTCGGATCCCTAAATTCGGCCAGCGGCCCGCCACGAGAACGCAATGTAATCAAAAACTGTAAATCATTTACCGCATCCGCCTTATCCGTCGAAACCCCTTGGGAAATAGCCTTCGCGAAATCTGACCGCGCCGCTTCCTCATCCTCCAACTTAATTTCACAAAACCCGCGCCGCATTCGAATCCAAGGAATCTCCGGTGCCTTCTGTAATGCCGCCGTATACAAATCCTTTGCCGGCCTCCAAGCCTCCTGCTGCTCCGCGGAAAAAGCTTGGTACGCCATCCCCCGACCCAACTTGACCTCCTCCGCCGCATCCAACTTCACCAACTCCTTCGGCGCCTCCTCTTTCCCTAGCACCTTGTCCTCTGCCCAAAGCACCACCCCAAGGCTCCATCCACAGGCCAGCCCAAACCCTAATATTTTTACACCCCCATTCATTTGCCAACCCTAGCAACCTCCACCTCCCCGCTCAACCTCCCCGTCCTAAATATGCCGCGTCGGGACCGATTGAAACATTGGTGGTTTGCAACTCAAACCCC
>SESD01000684.1_pt1 | contig 20559 bp, 17 predicted proteins | sample 3171411 | NCBI WGS metagenome assembly SESD01 (sample SAMN06051880, study PRJNA518727) | freshwater metagenome | biome: subpolar coniferous forest; feature: holomictic lake; material: water; isolation source: holomictic Lake 442, 16.5 m depth | place: Canada: near Kenora, Ontario | collected...
GCGCCTGCAACCGCGGCCGCACCTGTGCCCCGCAAGGTGGCCATATTCGTGAGCAATAACGCGGGCGCAGCCATCCGTGAAAAGGTGGCGGTGCTGGAGTCCGCCCTGTCCGGCCGCCTGGGGTCCGGCGACTTTCAGGTGATCAGCCGTGGCGACGTGCTGCAGACGCCATCCGACGAGGCCGGCGCGCTGCGCATGGGGCAGCAGCTTGGCGCGGATTTCGTGCTCGTGGCGGCGATCAACTCCGTGGCCACCAACGAGACGCAGTTCAAGGACGACCAGATGGCGTTCACCACGGTTGAGTACGTGCTGCAGACCACCTACAAGGTGCTCGACGGCGGCACGGGCGGCGCCGTGGCGGGAGACGACGTGGAGACCACGAAGAAGCTGAAGTTCGGGCCGTCCGTGAAGCGCAACGACGGCAACGTCGTGAACGAGCTGCTGCGCACGGCGGCCGGCAAGATCGCGCAGAGCTGCATCGAGAAGACCCGCGACCTCAAGGTCGCGGCTGCAGCCGGGAAGGTGGAGGTGGCCATCTCCTGCGCGCTGCGCGACCTGTCCGGCACGGAGATCACGCTGGCCGACATTCGCGTGGGCGAGGACAACAAGGTGATCAAGGGCGACAAGGCCTTCCCGGTTGAAGCCAGCGCCTCGGTGGAGATCGACGGCATTCTGATGGGCACCACGCCCGCCCGGATGAAGCTCGCCCCGGGGCTGCACAAGATGCGCATCAGCCGCGCCGGGTGCGAGGACTACGTGGCGGCCATCGACGCGCAGGCCGGCCTGCAGCTTTCGCCGACGCTGCAGCTGACCGATGCCGGGTACGCGCGGTGGAAGGACATGCGCGCGTTTCTGGCAGACCTGGACACTGGCCGCAAGCTGACCGACGGCCAGGTGAAGGTCCTCGAGGGGTATGCCCAGCAGCTCCGCCAGAGTGGCGTCATGATCAAGCAGGACATCAAGCAGGACATCAAGGTGGACACCAAGGAAGGGCTGAAGTTCAACCTGCACAAGAGCTTCTACTAGATTTCCCTGCCGGGAAATCTAGTATTTTTTCGGTTCAGGAGTTGGAAGTCGTCAACGAAGGAGCATGTCAGTGAAAACTCGTTTCGTCGGGAGAATGTCTGTCTTGGGCGCGGTGCTGCTGGCGGCTGCCGGGGCGCAGGGGCAGGCCACGGGGCCGGCCGCACTGTCGGTGGAGAAGATCCACGCCAAGCCGGCGCTGCTAAAGGCCATGGAGGGCGCGGGCAAGGGGTTGTCGCTGGGGCGCGTTACCGACGCCTTCGACACCCAGCTCATGGACCGGCTGAACGCCTCGCGCAAGTTCAGGGTCACGGCCGTGAGCGACCAGGCCGACCTGCTCAAGGCTGTGAACCGTGCCGGCATGGCCACGGAGGTCAAGGCGCTCAACTTCGGGCTGATCGCCACGCTGGACGACTTTGAGGATTCGACCGAGCGCATGGAGTTTAAGTCCCTCAACAAGGTCGGACTGAAGCGCAAGGTCCGCCTGTCGGTGGTGGCCAAGATCTACAACCTGGCGGTTGATCCGCCGGAGCTGTACGAGACCGCCAACATCCAGGTGATGAAGAAGGATGACCGCACCGACTCCGCAGACCTGCAGAAGAACGCGGAGCTGACCGACGAGGTGCTGCTGACCGCCGTGCGCGAGGCATCCCAGCAGATTGCCGACCGCGTGGTGAACGTGGCCTTCCCCGCCAAGGTGCTGGCCAGGGCCGACAAGCAGATCACCATCAACCGCGGCGACACCACGGGCGCGGAGGTCGGTCAGGTCTGGAACGTGATGTCGCAGGGGAAGACGCTCGTGGACCCCGACACCGGGGAGGTGCTCGGCCGCGAGGAGGGGATCGTGGGCAAGGCGCGGATCACCGCCGTGCAGCCCAAGTTCAGCACGGCTGAACTGACCGATGGCGCAGACAAGGTGACAGAGGGCATGGTCGTGCGCCTGCCCGCGGCGCCGAAGCCGTAGTCTCCGCAAAAACCATGAGGAAAATGCAAATGCAACGAATGATCGTGCTGGCAGCCGCAACGCTGGCTGTGGCGCTTCTGGGCTCCGGCTGCCAGACCTACACGTCGCAGGCCAAGACGATGCACCACGAGTGGTCTGCGGGAAACGCGGCCGTGGCCGCGGCCGCATTCGGCAAGGAGGCCGACGCCAGCGGCGACTCGAAGGACGCGGTGGTCTGGAACCTGGAGGCCGGGACGGTCTATCGCGCCGCAGGCAACCTGCCGGAGAGCAACCGGCACTTTGGCAAGGCGGCTGAGCGGATTGACGTCTACGAGCAGCAGGCCAAGACCAAGGTCGGCCGCGAGGCCCTGGCCCTGATGTCCAACGAGCAGAACATGCCATACGAGGGGCGCTCGTACGACAAGATCATGCTGCACACCTACCAGGCGCTGAATTTCCTCGCCCAGGGCGACAGCGACAAGGCGCGGCCGGAGATCATCCGCGCCTACCAGTACCAGCAGGATGCGGTCGAGGAGAACGCCCGGCGCATCGAGCGCGCCCAGGAGGAGGAAAAAAAGAGCAAGGACAAGGCGGCGATCGACAAGGCCAGGGCGGACCCCAAGTTTTCCGGCGAGCTGGCCGGCGTCACCAACAACCTCGAGGGGTTCCGCTTCTACGCCGACTACGTGAATCCGTTCACCGTCTACCTGGACGGGCTGTACTTCCTGCATGCCGGGGCAGGCGGCTCCGATCTCGAGCATGCGCGCAAGTCGCTGCAGCGCGTGCAGGAGACCAGCGGCACCAACAAGTTCATCCAGGCCGATCTCCAGGCGGCCGAGAGCGGCACGCCTTCGGCGGCGTGCACCTATGTCATCTTTGAGACCGGCGAAGCGGCCAGCCTGGACCAGGTGCGCATCGATGTGCCGATCATCCTGTTCAAGGTCTCCTACGTCGGCGTGGCGTTCCCCCGGCTCGCCTTTCATGACAATTATGCGCGGGAGCTGACCGTGACCGCCGGCGCCGTGCAGGAGCGCACGACCCTGATTGCCAGCATGGATGCGGTCATTGCCCAGGATTTCCGGAACGAATGGCCGGCCGTCCTGACCAAGGCGATCGCGTCCGCGGTCGCCAAGGGCGTGGCCGCCTATGTGGTCAACTCGGCGGCGGAGCGGCAGTCGGAAGTGGCCGGATGGATTTCCAAGGTCGGCACGGCCGTGGCGCAGATGGCGGTGAACATTGCCGACACCCGCTCCTGGACGACGCTGCCCAAGGAGTACCAGGTGGCGTGTGTGCCCACGCCGGCCGACCGCAAGCTCGTCTTGGCTGCGCCCGGCCAGGCGCCGGTCGAAGTTGCGCTTGTCGATGGAACGGTCAATGTGGTATGTGTTCGGTCAGTGACCTCCGGCAGTCCGCTGCAGGTCTCGCAGTTTAAACTCAAATGAAAACAAACATCCTTCCCCTTGCCGGCGCCGCTTGCGCCGCGGCGCTGCTGCTGGGCGGCTGCGCCAACACCATGAACACGCTGGAGCCGGCCGGCACCGTGGCCCAGCGCCAGATGCTGTCCGACAAGCGGCTCATCACCGACACCACCCTGCACAACCGCGTGCAGCCCGTCGGCATCAATACGGCCACCGGCCCCGGAGGCTTCCTCAAGATCCAGGTGGAGCTGATGAACACGACCGGCCGGGCGCACAGATTCACCTACCGGATCGAGTGGTTTGATGAAGCCGGCATGATCATCAACTCCCCGATCGCGGTCTCCACCCCGCGCACGATTGAGGGCGGCGAGACGATCGCGATTACGGCCATGGCGCCCACCGATCGCGCCAAGGATTTCCGCATCAAGTTCATGGAATCGCCCTAGATTTTGCGTTCCGCAAAATCTAGTTTGTTGTTTGATCAGACACCAACACAGGATGCCCGCACATGAAAATCACACTCCGTTCCGTATCGCTGCTGTCGGTTCCAGTTGTCGGCTTTCTCCTGCTGACCGGTTGTTCGACGCCTGCCGCATACGTGGAAACCGGCAGTTCGCGCATGGTGGTCAATGTCGGGCAGGTCAACATACAGGATTTCAACAGCGCGGCTGACGCCATGGTGAACTCGCTGATCGACAACTTCATCAACCAGGGGCAGTGCAAAAGTGGTGTGGCTGGAGAGCCGGCGCTGATGGCCATCAGCAAGATCGTAAACAACACCAGCAAGCAGCTCGACACGGACCTGCTGGTCAAAAAGATCCGCATCGCCTTGAACCGCACCGGCAAGATCCAGACCACGACGACCATGGGTCTCGGTGCTGCCGAGGATCCGCTGGCCGCGGACCAGCAGAAGGCGCAGGAGTTTTTTGAGGACAAGAAGCACGCGCGCCTGCCGGACTACACGCTTTCCGGCAAGATCATCGAGCTGCGCGCCAAGGACGGTTCCACCCGCCAGTCCACCTTCTCCTTCCAGCTTTCGCTGACTTCCAGGTCCGGCATTGCGGTGTGGGAGGATGCCAAGGAAATCACCAAGCAGGGGAGCACCTCTTCGGTCGGGTTCTAGTTTTCGCGTGCGCGAAATCTAGCCCGGGCGCTCCGCGCGCGGGCATGTGAAGAGGATGCGCCAGACAAGAGCCTGCCCGTGCGCGGAGCGCCCGGGCCACCTGGCAGACGCGTTACGCACTTCAATCGTTCCGACTGCGAGTCTTTGAACAGGAGTAAGTCATGAACACGATGCGCACCAAGCAAGGTTGCTGTCTGGCCGTTTTCCTGGGCCTTCTGGCCGCCGGCTGCTCGACTCCGAGCTACACCACCAGCTCGTACCACCCCGGCCCCGTGGCTGGGCGCGCCGTGGGCACGGGCGTTGGCGTGGTGGCAGGCAATGCGGCCGGGTTCGTGGTCGGCACCGGCGAGGGGCTGGTCCAGGGCGCGACGGCGCCGTTCGACACCACCACGCACGTGGTGCGCCGCTGGCGCACCGAGACCACGGCCGACGGCCGCACCATCCAGGTGGCTGAAGACATCCTCGTCGACTCGCAGGGGCGGCCGGTAAACGCCGTCGCCCCGGCCCCTGCGCCGGCCGCGCCCGCAAATCCGTAGGTTTTCCGGAGCGGAAAGCCTGCGGCCGGAGAAATTATCGGCACGGGGCTTTCGGGAAGGTTGATGGTTGTTGTGTAGCGCGCGCCGTCCCGGCGCGCCAGGCGCATGATGGCTGCGCGAGGACGCGCAGCGCTACACGGATGGCTGCGCGAGGACGCGCAGCGCTACACGGACGGTGTAGTGCGCGCCGTCCCGGCGCGCCAGATGCGACGGGGAGGGGACGGGCCGATGTTTACGAAACACGTGCCACCGCGATTGGCAAGGATCTTTCCGGATTACGCTCCGCCCGTGTACTTCGTAACATTGTGCACGTTGAGCCGGGTTCCCTGGCTGGCGACAGCTGAGGTGCATCAAGCCTTCATCGCGTATGCGGCGATTGGATGCCAGTCCGCCCGGGCGGGCGTCGGCCGCTATGTGGTCATGCCGGATCATCTGCATCTGTTTGTTCGTCTGGCGCCAGAGGGAAAACTCGGGCGCTGGGTTGCCGGCTTGAAGCGCAGCCTGTCGGTTGTTGCAGCCAATGAACCCGGATCTGGCAAGTGGCAATCCGGTTTCTTTGATCATGTTCTGCGGCACACGGAGAGCTATGCCGAGAAGTGGCAGTATGTCCGGGCAAACCCGGTGCGCAAGGGATTGGTGCAGGCCGCTGATGAATGGCCATACCAGGGCGAGATGGTTATGATAAGGGATGTGTAAGGACGGCCGGCAAGCGGTGTAGCGCACGCCGTCCCGGCGCGCCAGGCGCAAGAGGCGGCGCGAGGACGCGCAGCGTTACACGGACGGTGTAGTGCGCGCCGTCCCGGCGCGCCAGGCGCACCTGGTCTGGGGCCAGAGATGTCATACGTTGGAGATGGAGTAATGCAAGTATTCGACATGCAGATCCGCCACGCCACCCCCGCCGACCTCCCGGCCATCAACGCCATCTACAATCACTACGTCCTGCACTCGACCTGCACGTATCAACTCGAAGCGGAAACGAACGCGGACCGACTGGCCTGGTTTGAACGCCATGGCGCGGCGCATCCGGTCATCGTGGCCGAGCAGGAGCACAGGGTGGTTGGCTGGGGGTCACTTTCGCCCTACCGCACGCGCGAAGCCTATCGCCGCACCGTCGAGAACTCGGTGTACGTCCGGCAGGGCTGCCAGCGGCAGGGGATCGGCAGCCGGTTGCTGGCAGACCTGATCACCCGCGCCACAGCCATCGGCCATCACGCCATCATCGCCGGGATCGACAGCGAACAGGTCGGCAGCCTGGTCTTGCATGTCCGGCACGGGTTTGTCGAGGTAGGCCGCCTGCGGGAGGTGGGGTTCAAGCACGGGCGCTGGCTGGATGTGGTCTACATGGAGCGGCTGGTGGCAGGTGCACCGGGAAAATGATACGTTCATTCACGTGGCATGCAAACTACCCCCAAGTCCCTGCGCCTCACGATCGCCATCCTGGGGCGCACGAATGTCGGCAAGTCCAGCCTGCTGAACTACATTGCCGGGCAGGATGTGTCGATCACTGCGCCGCTGCCCGGCACCACGACCGACGTGGTTGAGAAGCCGATGGAGCTGCTGCCGCTGGGGCCGGTGCTGTTCCTGGACACGGCCGGGCTGGACGACACCACGGCACTGGGAGGCCAGCGCGTGGCGCGCACGGCCCGGGCTTTTAACCGCGCCGACGTGGCGCTGCTGGTCCTGGAGCCCAACCGGTTCGGTCCCGAGGAGGAGCAGCTCCTGGCGCGCGCCAGGGAGCGCAAGCTGCCGGTCATTGCCGTGGTGGGGAAATGCGACCTGGAAGCACCTGCGGCTGCATGGATGACACGGGTTCAGGAACATGCGCCGCAGGTGCTGTTGGCTTCAACAATGAATGCCGCGGAACGCAGCGCGTTCCGCGAGGCATTCATACAGGCTCTGATCGCGTGCTGCCCCGACGACTTTCTCCGGCCGCCATCGCTGGTGGGAGACCTGGTGCAGCCCGGCGGCCTGGCCGTGCTGGTGGTGCCGATTGACATGGAGGCGCCCCGGGGGCGGCTGATCCTGCCGCAGGTGCAGACCATCCGCGACGCGCTCGACCACGACGCTGCCGCGCTGGTGGTCAAGGAGCGCGAGCTCGCGCCCATGCTCCGGCGGCTGACGCAGCCGCCGGACATCGTGATCTGCGACTCGCAGGCCGTGCTGCAGGTCGTGGCCGACACGCCGCTGTCCGTGCCGTGCACGACCTTCTCCATCCTCTTTGCGCGGCTCAAGGGCGATCTGCCGCGGCTGGCCGAAGGCGCCGCGGCTGTGGACTGTCTGCAGGGAGGCGATGCGGTGCTGGTGGCTGAGGCGTGCAGCCACCACGCGCTGGAGGACGACATCGGCCGCGTCAAGATCCCCCGCTGGCTGCGGCAGTACACGGGTGCCGCGCTGCAGATTGAGACCGTGGCCGGCCGCGACTTCCCTGCGGACCTCTCCACGTACAAGCTCGTGGTGCAGTGTGGCGGGTGCATGGTCACGCGCCGCGAGGTGCTGGCCCGCATCCAGCAGGCGCAGGCCGCGAGCGTGCCCATCACCAACTATGGCCTCTGCATCGCCCAGACCCAGGGCGTGCTGCCGCGCGTGCTGGCGCCCTTCCCGGCCGCGCTGGAGGCCTATGCTTTGCGCCGAAAGAAGATTCAGGATCTTGAAGAAGCAGTTGCCCGTGATCGGTGACCGGTAATCCGTGGTGGCTAACAGCCGACCGCAACCCAAATGAAATCCGCGCAGCGGATTTCACCGGGGCTGGTTCATGCCCGGGGGCAGGGCGGGGGAGCCTTCCCACGACTGCTGCTTGTTCCACGGCAGGTCGCCGTCAGCCGGGTCGGACATGCAGCCGGTGGCGAGTGCGGCCAGGAGCGCGCCCAGAACCAGCGGGACGCGAACGGCCTGCAAGAGTGCCATCCGTTGAGCTTGTTTAGCCATGATTTGGGTTACGCTTGCGACTTGGCGGGCTTAGCTTCTCAGCCGGCCACTATCTTCAGGATCAGGATTCTGATCGGAAAACCAGCCGTCCGGCTGGTTTCCCGTAAACTAACCGCTGGACGTCGCAAAGCCCGTGATCTCACGGGCTTTTCCCGGCCAGCGGTTAGAAGAAGACCACGTCGTTCTTGGCCACGGGCGCCTGCTGCCAGTCGATGAGGATGTCGGCCACGACCAAATTTTTCTGGCGTAGGACCTGGCGGAACTTGATGCGCGTGATGAACTCGCCCGAGAGGGACTTGAAGCCCGGCCGGCGGACCATCAGCTCGACCTGCGGCATGGGGCGGTCGCGCTGCTCGCCGATCAGCTCGATCATGGCGGCATCGGTCAGTTCGACCACCACGAACTTGAGCTTGTCGTCGACTTCCACGACCTTGCCCTTTTCGCCGGGCGCGCCCTGGAAGGCTTCGGCGAGCGTGACGGGGTCGCCCTTGGGGCCGCTCTTCCTGTCGCCCATCAGCTTCTTGATGGTGGCGTCCTGGTCCTTGACCTTCTTGTTCAGGTCATCGATGATCGCCTTATTTTTCTCGATTTCGGCCTTGGCCTCGGCGACTTCGGCGGTGAGGGTTTTCTTCTCTTCCTCCAGGCCGGAGACCTTGCGCTCGAGGTTGCGGATATCCTCCTTGAGCTTGTCGATCTCCTTGTTCTTCTCGTCGATGGTCTTCTTGTCGGCGCGCCCCTCCTGCTTCAGCTTGTTGTGCTCCTCGATGGTGGTGCCGAGCTCTTCGCGGACCTTCTGCAGTTCCACGCGCGTCTTGTTGAGCGTGGCGTTCTGCTTGGTGGCGCGGTCCAGCACCTGATCCAGCAGCTCGCGCATGGTGCCGGGGCCCTCGGTGGAGAATTCGCCCTGGTTGACCGGGTGCTTGACCCTGGCGAGCTTGCCATCCGGTCCGGGCTTCATCTGGTAATACTGGCGGAGCTGGAGCTGCTTTTCGTTCGAGTCCAGGCTCATGGACGGCAGGTTGGGGGTTTCCAGCTTGTACAGGTAGGTGTTCCAGAAGGGGGAACGCTCGGGGTTGTCCATCTCCTTGCTGGTGACGGGGGAGGTGTCCTTGGACACGTAGTTGGGCTGGACCGCGTCGGGCGGTTCGGCGGCCTCGAGGGTCTTGGAGATCTTCCGGACATACTCCTCTTGCATGTGTGCGCGGCTGATCAGGAGCTCGCGCTTTCCGTAGAGCTTGATGGCCAGAAACAAGGCCGAGCCGCTCAGGACGAGGATGAGGATGACCAGCACTCGCAGAACCGTGCCCATGGCGGATTCCTTACATTAACGCAACTGGCGGCAGTTACAGGCCATTTCGAAGGCGGAGACCCGCCCCGAACGTGAGAGGGAGCGTAGAATAATCGTGCAGCGAACGCAACAGGAAAAAGAACGGTTCCGGGCGCGCGGCATGGTCTTTTTATGAAAGAGGGAGCCAACCCGCGTCTCCGTTACTCCTCCGACGGGCGGGAGGCTTCGGGCCGGGTGCTCAGCTGGGAGAGCATCCGCGGGGTCAGCGCCAGCCCCTTGCGGGAGAGATTCCACTCCATCCACGAGTTGTTCAGCCCCATGCCCCGGGCGCGCTCGATGTTGGCCCTGGCCTTGGGCCGGAGCATTTCCGCGGAGAGCGGATCGCCGGGCTGGCGGTTCACCATGTATACGAAGATGGCGGCATCCTCTTCGCCGGCCATGGCGGCCTCGGAGAGCATGCCGGGCTGCAGGTGCAGCGCAGCGCGGGCCACGGGCATGTAGTTGTCGAACGGATTCTGGTAGAGCGTATGCACGGCAAAGGTGATGGAGGTGGAGATGTTCAGCGACTGGGCCCTGGCCGCGGCCACCGGGTCGCGTTTTTCCTGGAGCCCCTTGAGCAGATTCTTGTGGAGCGCCTCGATGGAGTCGCGGAAGGCATCGGATCTGGCCTTGGCCGCGGCCAGCGGCCGGACGCGGTCCACCACCTCTTCCAGCACCGGCATATGGGCGGGGCTGTTGGTGAGCGGGGCCATGGCATAGACGAAGGACTCGCCCTGGACCACGCTGTAGCGGTCATCCGGCCGGGCCGGGTCGAGCTCGAAGGCGGCCTCGCGGAACTCCCGGATGTCTTCGATGCCGGCGGGCGGCTCATCCAGGGCGAAGAGCGGCGTCTTCCGAACGGCCAGGCCGAAGTCTTCCGCAGCCCTGGCAAAGCCGCTGTCGCCGCCATTGACAGCGAGCTCGAGGAAGGAGGTCGTCAGGTTGGTGTAGGCGGTCTGACGGGCATTCTGGAGCTTCAGGATGGGGATGATCAGCGCCCGGGCCTCGGCGAGCGGAAGGGTGTCCGTGGAGTTGCTGCGCGTCAGCTTCTCGCCGTGGTCGTCATAGTATTCCTTGATCTGCTCCTCGCTGACGGAGATGCGGGGGAGGAGATTGGAGAGCGCTACGGAGACATACTGGACGGCGACGCGTCGCGGCAGGTGGAAGGAGTTGGTGTTGGCCTCGAAAAAGGCCGCGATCTGCGCGTCTGTGGCGCGGATGCCGGCGAAGCGGTTGCTGACCGTGATGGTGCGGACGGTCAATTCGTCGGTCAGGCCGGCCAACTCGTCATCAACCTCAATGGGCGTGACCCAGGCGGCGGACTCCACGATGGACCCGAGCTTGCGGAGCGTCAGGTTATGCGCCAGGAACTGCTCGTACTGGGCCGGCCGCAGGTTGATCTCCTTCAGCTTCCCCAGGTATGCGGCATGCACGGTGCTGTCGTAGCCGTCCGTGGCGCCGATGCTCTCCTGCACGGCGGCCTTGACCTCTTCGCGGCTGGCGCTGAGCTTCAGCTCCTCGGCAACCTGGAGCGCGGCGACCTGGTGCCAGACCTGCGTGGCGACGTCCGGGAAGGGGAGCAGTTCCTTGCGGTTCCGGCCGAGGCCGCGGATTTGCCGTTCCAGCTGGTCAAACGTGTCGGCGGAGACGTTTTTGCCGCCGATCTTGGCCACGCTGTCACCACTGGATCCGGACTTGTAGCAGGAGTCCACGGACAGGAATGCCAGTGAGACAACGACGGCAAAGGCGCCCCACACGAGGCGATGGCGGATGATGCGGTGAAAGTGGTAGATGAACACGGTGTGATCCTGGAAGGCGCGCGCTGATCAGGTGCAGGAGGTGTACGGCCAGCACGCGCGCCGGGCCTCCTGCGGGGTGGGCGATGGTGTCGCCCGGCGGATACCCGTTTGTGCGGGCAGCGCTCGCCCCGGACTAGCTACTGAAAGAGACTTTCCTCAACTTTAACCGGCGGGGCGCTGGTGGCCGCCGGTCCGGCTGCGGCCGGGGCGGTTGCGCTGGCCACGCCGCCGGTGACGGCGCCATCGTTCAGGGTTGGCAGGCCGCTGGCGGTCAGTGCGGGCTCGCCCAGGACAAAGGCAAAGTTCCCCTTGCCCTTGCCATCCGGCGCGGTTTCCAGGACCGACACCACCAGCTTGCCGCCCACGGCGGCCTGCTCGCGGCAGATGCGGACCGTGCTGTGGGTGGTGGTTTCCATGGTGACGGGCGTGTCGGTGCCGTTGTCAATGTCCACCCGGTACTCGTTGGATTCATTGGTGATCCGGGTGATGCTGCGGTCTGCGGACGATTCGATCCGGACCGCGGAGCCGGACTTCATCTTCGGCACGGAGAACTGCGGGCCGGTCACGCGGACAGCGCCATTATCCGTGCGCACCAGCAGCTGCAGGTCGAGCCTGCCCTTCACGGTGTTCCGGGCCTTGCGCAGCTCGAGGTTGCTGCGCCCCACAAAGCTGTCGCAGGAGGCGACGGCGGTTTCGATGCTGAGGGCCTTTTCGGCCAGCCCGTCGCGCACGGCGATTTCCAGCCGGCCCTCCTCCAGGTGGATGGTCCGGTTGGAGTTGGCGGTTGAGCCTTCGGGTTCAAAAACCGACAGCTCGCACGCGGGCGACAGCCGGATCGCGTCGTCCGGAGAGAGCAGGATGGTGGCCTCGCTGTCGCCGGCCGTGCGGACCGTCGTGCCGAAGGGATAGGCCTTACCTCTGGTGACTGGCTCGAAAACGGCGCTGCCGGGTTTTTTGACCTGGCAGGATCCCTTGACGCCGGTGACCCGGAACAGGATGTCGAACGATTGGGCCTGCAGGGAAGCGGCCATTGCCAGCACGCCCACCACAGCCAGCCCCGCGGCTCGGTTCAGAGTATACATGATCAACTCCTGTCAGGCGTGTTGCCCGTCCGGCCGGGCCGCCTTGTCCATTATACGCAAAAGCTTTGCCATAATAGACCAACGCCCTTGCGCACGTCAATCTTGCCGGACGAAACATTTCCTTTTGCAAAGGCGCGCCGGCTCAACTACACTGCCTCTTCAACACTGGCCATTTTTCTCGGACGGAGTTCCGGTATGCCTGGAGATGCAGCCATGAAACGAATCAGCGGTTGGATGCTGGCGGGAGTTGGCATCGTGCTGGCAGGAGCAGCGGTGGACATGGCCTGGGCGCAGGCCGGTGCGCGGCCGGTGGTGCGTGGCACGCCGGTCATGGGTGCGCCGGGCGCGGTGGTCCCGGCGCCGGGCGACAAGCGGCAGCTGGCCATTCGCCGGATGCCCCGGCTGAACAAGGTGAAGCAGCAAACGCCGCAGTACTCCACCACGGCCAGCAAGACATCCCCCAACCGGCCGCGTGACTGGGCCCTGTTTGAAGTGGAATACACCACCCTCCCCGAGTGGATGGACGAAGTCGTCGTGACGTGCTACCTGATGGCCGAGCGCCGCGGCGCGGAGGCCAAGAAGGAATACTCCTTCTACCAGACTACGGTGCGGTACACCGATGTTGCCCGCGGCGAGCACACGGCGTGCGTGGTGCTGTCGCCGGCCGCCCTGCTGCGCAACGGCGACCAGTTTATCGGGTTCGCGGTTGAGATGACCTCCGCCGACGGCACGCTCCTGGACGCGAAGAACGAATCCACGGGGTCGGTGCTGCCTGTGGACTGGTGGAAGGACCCCAAGGTCACGGAAAACAAGAGCGTGGTCAAGCGTGACGGCTTGGTGGACCGCACCAAGACGCCGTTTGGCCTCATCAATATCGACGATTACGAGGCGGTGAAGTAGTGTTTGCGCAAGATCGAATTCTCGCGCTGAATGTCGGCGCCAGCAAGCTGGTGTTGGCCGAATTCGCCGTGCGTCCCGGGCACGCACCCGAACTGCTGAACTATGGCATCGGCGAACTGGGGCTTGAGCCGGACAATGAAACCGACGTTTCGCCCTACATCGTCGTGGCCCTGCGCGACATCCTGCGCGAGCACGGCATCCGGCCGGCGCCGCTGCTGCTGGCGCTCTCCGGGCAGGCCGTGTTCCCGCGCTTCGTGAAGCTCCCCCCTGTGGCCCGCGACAAGATCGCGGAGATGATCCGCTACGAGGCGGAGCAGAACGTGCCGTTTCCGATCGACGAGGTGGTCTGGGACTACCAGCTCATCGGCGACGCGAGCGAGGGCGAGCAGCACGCCATGATCGTGGCCGTGAAGGCCGACAACATCACCGAGGCTGCGGAATGCGTCGCCGCGGCGGGCCTGGAGCCCGAGCTGGTGGATGTGGCTCCCCTGGCGCTCTACAACTGCGTGCGCTACAACTATCCTGACCTGGCCGGCTGCGTCATGGTGCTGGACATCGGCGCCCGCTCCACCAATCTCGTTTTCATCGAGCAGGGGCGCGTCTTCAGCCGCACCATCGCCGTGGCGGGCAACGCCATCACGCAGGAGATCGCCAAGAGCTTCCAGATCACCTTTGGCGAGGCCGAGGCGCTCAAGCGGCAGCATGCCTTTGTGGCCCTCGGCGGCGTGTTCTCCGCCGGCGATGACGAAATGGCCGACCGCATCTCCAAGATCGTGCGCAATGTGGTCACGCGCCTGCATGCCGAGATCAGCCGCTCGATCAACTTCTATCGCAGCCAGCAGGGCGGCACCGCGCCCGGCCGCGTGCTGATGACCGGCGGATCGTCGGTCATCCCCCACATGGACACCTTCTTCCGCGAGAAGCTCCAGGTGGAGACGGAGGTGCTGAACCCGTTCATCAATGTGCAGGCCGGCGCCGCGCTCGACCTGCAGCAGGTCGGCGACGATGTCTCCTGCCTCGGCGAGGTCGTGGGGCTGGCGCTGCGGCGTTCGCTGGCGTGCCCGGTCGAAATCAACCTGATGCCGCCGGATCTGGTCAAGGTCAAGAACTTCCGCAGCCGCATCCCTTTCTTCGGGCTGGCCGCCCTGGGGCTGCTTCTGACCCTGGTCGTCTGGATGCTCTACTTTCTTCAGGCCAAGGAGGACTACACGGCGCTGGACAAGTACGTCAAGGGGCGCGTGAACCTGCTGCGCCGCTCCGAGGAGGAGATGCGCGTGGCGCTGAAGGCGCGCGAAACCGCACAGCAGAGGGCCGACGACCTGCGCCGGCTGGCGGCGCACCGGACCGACTGGATCCGCATCATCAACGGCACGCGCGAGTGCCTCGTCGACGGCATGTGGCTGACGTCGCTGGATCCGGTCCGGGGCGGCAACGGGCAGGTGTCGAAGGTGATCCTCACCGGGTTCGGGTTCAAGGACGAACTGGACAAGGCGATCGCCGCCGCCGGCGGGACCGGCCGGCTCACGCCCGGCGAACTGCTCCGCGACCGGCTCCAGAGCCGCAAGGATCTGTTCGGCGACGTGGTGATCCGCAACGATCGCTATTCGACCAAGGAGACGTACCTGCACGAGTTTGCGGTTGAGGTGACGATCGCGGCACCGGCGCGCTGACGCACAGAGGCGGTAATTTCGCATGAAAGCACGGAAAATCATCATCACGGCGGGTGCAGGCGCGGCCTTCCTCCTGTGCCTGGCCGGCTTTGTGTTCGCGTACAACGCCTACGCGAAGGCCAGCAAGGTCAAGACCACGCTGGACGCCACGTACAAGCAGCTGCAGTCGATCTACAGCGCGAACCCGTTCCCCAACGCGACCAATATGGCCGTGCTCCGCAGCGACGCCGTCTGGATGTCGAACTGGTACCGGTTGCTGGTGGCGGAACTGCGCGAGACGGCCGCGACGAATGCGGACCTGAGCTCTTCTGGCCTGATCATGAAAATGCAGGACACCAGCACGGAGCTGCACAAGCAGGCGAACGCCAGCGGCGGCAAGGTGCTGCCGGACGGCTTTGCCTTCGGCTTCGACCGGTATCTGGGCGGCAGCCGCCGCATGCCCAAGCCCGAGAACGTGAAGCGGCTCGCGCTGCAGTTCACGATGATGGAGGCGATCACGCGTGAGATCCTCGACAGCCGCGTGGCCGCGCTGACCCGGATCGACCGCGAGGAGTTCGAAAGCGACGGCGCCGAGAAGACGGCCGCCACCGGCAAGCGCCCGCGGCAGCAGCCGGCGCCGGTGGCTGCGCCCGTGGTCGCGGCCGAGGATGCCCGCTATCCCCGGCAGCGTTTCACCGTCGGCTTCACGGCGGATGAGAAAGCCCTGGCCGAGGTGCTCAGCCGGATGGCAAAAATGCCGCTGTTCGTGGTCGTGACCGAGGTCAGCGTTGACCGGGTGAGCCGCGGGCTGCAGCCAAGACTCGAAAAGCCCGTGGTCGAGACGGACAAGGCCCGGACCGCGGTGATCCTGCCGACGCAGCGCGTGGTCTCCGGTCCCGAAATTGCGCCGCTGCTGAAGGCCCAGATGATGATCGACGTCTACACCTTTGAGGGGGCATAGCCCGTGGCACAAAAACGAGGCTTTAACTTTTCGCTGGCGCGCCACTACGACAAGGCCATTGCCGTGATGGTGCTGGTGGCGCTGCTGCTCTCGCTGCTGATGCTGGCCCGATCGGCCGCCGCCAGCAAGGAGCGGAAGCACCGGTACGAGGAAGGCGTCAATAACATGCGCCCGAAGCAGGCCAACCTGGCGCCGCAGGTCATTGACCCGTACGAGGCTGTAACCCGAAACCTGCGCCATCCGCAGGCCGTGCGCGCTTCCACCAACGAGGCGGGGCTGTTCATCCCCCAGCGCCGCGTCTGGTGCGTGGATTGCATGTATCCGATCCAGTTCGCGGCGGCGGAGTGCCCGTACTGCCGCGCCCGGCAGCCCTCGGAGACAAACCTGGTCGAACATGTCCGGATCGACAGCGAGGGCCGGGGAATCCCCGACAAGTGGCGGGTCAGGTATTTCAACCACGCGTTTGCCATGCCGGAGGACCGCTCGCGCGCCGAGGATGACGCCGACAGCGACGGCTTCACGAACCTGCAGGAGTTTCAGGCGGAAACCTCGCCGCGCGACCCCAAGGACCACCCGGACCTGATGGCCTTGCTGCGATTCAAGGAAAACACCACCCGGGCGTATCCGTTTGTCTTTATGGGCGCCAGCAAGATGCCGGGCGGAAGCCTGCGCCTGACCTTTAACATGAAAGGCGCAGACAGCCGCACATACTTCACCAAGATGGGCGAGGAAGTCGGCAAGACCGGCCTGGTTTACAGCAACTGCACCCAGAAGACCGAGCGCGTGCTGGACCCCAAGGTCGGCGTCCCCATGAATGTCGACCGCTATGAGGTGCTGTTGTTACGACCGGCAGACGGCAAGACGTTCCTGCTGAAGGATAATGAGCCGCGCGCCACCATGGAACAAGAGCTCGTGCTGACGCTGACCGCCGGAGCCAGGACGGCCGAATACCGGGTTTCCGCCGGCGGGATACTGGATGTGGAGGGGCAGAAGTACAAGGTGGACGTCAATCTCGGGGTTGACGACAAGCCCACTTCTGTTGTATTAGAGAACATTCTCACGGGAAAGAAGTCCACCGTAAGCATCGGGTTGTTGTAAATCCTGTTCCGACCGGGACATAGGAAGCAACCGCTGTCGGCGTTGAGGAGTCCCCCAATGAAGTGTGCAGCCAAATGGTTGGGCGTTATTTCCGCCGTTCTGCTGGTCTCAGGCCGGATTTGCGCGCAAGGTGAAAATCCGGAAGTTCCGGCTGCAAAACCGGCCGAAGCGCCTGCTGCTCCGGCTGCCGCGGAAGTCCCTGCCGCCGCGCCGGTAGCTGAAGTTCCTGCCGCCGCACCAGCCGCCGCTCCTGCCGTAGAAGCCCCTGCAGCCGCACCCGTGGCCGCACCCGTGGCCGCACCTGTCGCCGCGCCTGCCGCAGAAGCCCCTGCAGCCGCACCCATGGCCGCTCCTGTCGCAGAAGCCCCCGCCGCCGCCCCTGCAGCCGCACCCGTGGCCGCACCTGTCGCCGCGCCTGCCGCAGAAGCCCCTGCAGCCGCCCCCGTGGCCGCTCCTGCCGCAGAGGCCCCTGCCGCAGAAGCCCCCGCCGCCGCACCCGCCGCAGAGGCCCCTGCAGCCGCGTCCGTTGCCGCCCCTGTAGCCGTGCCGGTTGATTCCGCGCGCGATGCGCTGGTGTCCGAGGTTGTGACGCTGGAGCGCCTGCGCAAGAGCGCGCTGCGCGAGTATGGCCTGGCCAGTCTTGCGGCCGGACGCAAGGCCATGCGCGGCGGCGATTTCGAGGAGGCCCGGAAGCAGTTTGTCATGGCCGACACCTACATCCCGGATAATCCCGAGACCCGCGCCGCACGCGATGAGGCCCGGATCGGCATCCGCGAGGCGCTCTACCGCAATGCCCAGCTCATGTGGAAGAAGGGCGACCGTGAGAAGGCGCTGCAAATCGCGCGCCAGGCGAGCGAAAAGGGGCATGCCGATGCAGCCAAGCTGGCCGCGGAGATCCAGAAGGAGATAGAGAACCCGCCCAAGGTCGCGCCGCCCAAGGAAATGGCCCGCATGCATGAGGCCACCTACAAGGAGGATCGCGACGACACCCTGCGGCACCTGCGCCTCGCCCGGCAGCACTATATTGTTGGCGAGTACGACCGTAGCCGCCAGGAGCTGGAGGTCATCCTCCGCGACCACCCCTATAACACCGAGGCCATGGAAATGCTCCGGAAGCTCGGCGACCGCACCTACGACGTTTCCAACGAGGAGTTTGAAGCCACCCGCTCCCGCATGGTTCGCGATGTCAAGGCCAGCTGGAGCCCCCGGCGCTATGCTCTCGACACCGTGGACATCAAGGAGCCGAATGTCGGACAGTCCTCCGGCAAGGTGCTGTTGCCGGGCGGCATCACCCTGGAGCAGTCGATCGAGCAGAAGATGCGCGGCATTGTGATCCCGGAGATCAACTTCCGCAACGCCAACATTTCCGACGTGATCGCGTTTTTCGAGAATTCCAGCCGCGAATACGACGACCCGTCGCTGCCGCCCGAGAAGCGCGGCGTCAATTTCGTGCTGCGTGGCGTCACCGTGGCCGCGCCCGCGGCAGCCGCGCCTTCCGCCGATCCGTTTGCCACGGACGCAGCCGCGCCCATGGCCGGAGGCACCGCGCCCATCACCTTCTCCGCCCGCTTCGTCTCCCTCTGGGATGCGCTCAAGATCGTCACCGAAGTGGCCAACTTCAAGTTCCGCATCCGCGGCAATGTCGTGATTGTCATGCCGCTGAACGTGACGGACGAGAACATGGAAACCCGCTCCTACACCGTCATGCCGAATGTGATCGAGCGCGCCACCGGCGTGGCCCGCGACCTGAATTCCGCCCGCGGCGGCGGCCTGGGCGGGGCCGATGCCACGATCACGGCCGAGACGCTCGGCCCGCAGCAGGACCTCAAGAAGCTCTTTGGCGAGCTCGGCGTGCAGTGGCCGGTCGGGTCCTCGATTTCCTACCTCTCCATCATCGGCAAGCTGCGCGTGGTCAACACCACCGACAACCTGGCGATCTTCGAGAAAGTCCTCGAGGAGATGAACGTCACGCCGCGCCAGATCGAAATCGAGGCGCGGTTTGTCGAGGTGTCGCAGACCGACCTGGATTCGCTGGGTCTGCAGTGGTACCAGAACAACCTGATCAGCCACAATTCGCCCTTGAACGGCGGCGGGCAGCTGGGCGCCGGAACCGTGGAGATCAACCCCACGACGTACGAAAACAACCCCTACGATGTGTCCCAGGGGCTGCGGTACCTGGCCGGCGGCGCGCTCGGTTCATCGGTATCCGCGGCCGACAGCGTCCTGAACGTGCGTGGCGTGTTCGACCAGTTTGACGTTTCCGCGGTTCTCCACATGCTGAGCCAGCGCTCCAACACCGACCTGCTCTCTGCACCCAAGGTGGTGACCAAGGCCGGCCAGGAAGCGGTGATCAAGGTGATCACCGAGTACATCTACCCGACCCAGTTCACGGTGACCGGCCTGCAGAACAACACCGGCGGCAACACCACCACCACGACCACCACCGGCGCCGTGGTTGAGCCGGGCGGATTCCAGACGCGCGAGGTCGGCGTGATCCTGCAGGTGGTTCCGGAGGTGAGCGCCGAGGGGCAGATGATCAACCTCACGATGAATCCGCAGGTGGTCTCGGAGCCCATCTGGAAGAACTACGGCTCGCGCATCCCCGTTCCGAACAGCGGTACGCCTCCGCAGTACATCGAGCTGCCCATGGAACAGCCGTTCTTCAAGGTGCGCTCGGTCTCGACCAGCGTCTCGATCTACAACGGCGCCACCGTGGTGATGGGCGGAATGATCACAGAGAACCGCGTTGCCACGGAGGACAAGATCCCGTTCCTGGGTGACCTGCCGTACGTCGGGCACCTCTTCCGCAGCAAGGCGGAGCAGTCCGAGAAGCGCAACCTCCTGATTTTTGTGACTGCCCGGCTGGTGGACCCGGCCGGCAGGTCTGTGAAGACCAGCATGGAGCCGATCCTGAGCGGCAAAAAGGTGAACGACGCAGTGAAGCCGGCCACACCGTAAGGCCGCCCGCCGCTCGAACGAATCGGCCTTCGTGACCTTGCCGTACCCGTTCCAGACGGACCGCGCGACATGGACATTTTCGTAGCGCGCGACTCCGCTTGCGGGTCTTTTTGCGATGAGGATCAAATTTTTGACCCCGACACCGTTTGGTTTATGGGCGTAGTCCGCCTTGCAAAAGTTACCCCATCGTTTGTTCGCGGCACAGCCGCGCGGCAGGCGAGTTCCAGATCGTCCCGTTGTTGAGATGAAACGGATTGCCCTAACGGGAGGAATCGCCTGCGGCAAGAGCGCGATGGCTGGATTTCTTGCGGATTTTGGGTGCGACGTGCTGGATGCGGATGCGCTGGTGCACGTCTTGGAATCTCCCGGCGGTGCGGCCGTGAAGCCGATTGTGGAGGCTTTCGGGCCGGAGGTGCGGGCGCCGGATGGCGGCATTGACCGCCGGCGCCTGGGGCAGGTGGTGTTTGCCGATGACCCTTCCCGGCTGCGCCTGAACCGCATCGTGCACCCGCTGGTTCGGGCAGAATTGGCACGCTGGCTGGCGGCTCCGGGTGAGGGCCACAAGGTCGCGGTCGTCCCCCTGCTGTTTGAGGCCGGATGGGATGGAGCGTGGGATGCCGTGGTTTGCGTCGCCTGCACGGAGGCGGAGCAGCTGCGGCGCCTGCGAACACGCGGGCTGTCCGAAGATGCGGCGCGCGCGCGGGTGGCTGCACAAATGCCGGTAGCCGAAAAGGTGCGCCGCGCCAGCCACGTGGTTTGGAATGACGGAGACTTGCAGACGCTGCGCCGCGAGGCGGCCCGGCTGATGGCAGAATGG
>SESD01000685.1_pt1 | contig 20543 bp, 18 predicted proteins | sample 3171411 | NCBI WGS metagenome assembly SESD01 (sample SAMN06051880, study PRJNA518727) | freshwater metagenome | biome: subpolar coniferous forest; feature: holomictic lake; material: water; isolation source: holomictic Lake 442, 16.5 m depth | place: Canada: near Kenora, Ontario | collected...
GCAGGCCGGGTCCGCCCTGCAGAACATGAACCTGATGTGCGGACTGCCCGAGACGCTCGGTCTCCTGCGGCCCGGAATTTACCCCTAGACGCCCGCCCGCGATGGAGCACCCATGAGCACCACGTCCAAGAAAAACAACCGTCCGCGTCCCGGCCTGGGCCGCGGCCTGGGCGCACTGATCGGCCAGCACCCCGCAGAACCGACCCGGGACAGCGTTCCCGCGGGCCTGGACGGCAAAGAGGCGGCAGCGTCCGCACCGGCAGCCGGCACGCACCCGGCTGCGCCGCGCGCCGACGGGCGCCATGTGGCGCTGCTCCCTGTGGCCGACATCAGCCGCAGCACCTGGCAGCCGCGGCAGACGTTTGACGAGGCTGCGCTCAAGGACCTGACCGACTCCATCAAGACCCACGGCGTGATCCAGCCGCTCATTTGCCGGCGCGGCGCGGCCGGCGGCTATGAACTGATCGCGGGCGAGCGCCGCCTGCGCGCCGCCATGCTGGCCGGCCTGGGGCAGGTTCCGGTGATCCTGATCGAGGCGGCGGACCGCGACGCGGCCGAGATGGCCATCATCGAAAACATCCAGCGCGAAGACCTCAACGCCATCGAGGAAGCGGAGGGCTACCGCACGCTGGCGGAGAAGTTCGGCCTGACCCAGCAGGATGTGGCTGACCGCGTGGGCAAGGCCCGCGCCAGCGTGGCCAATGCGATGCGTCTGCTGGAGCTCCCGGACGAGGTCAAGCAGCTGATCGGAGCCACGCTTCTCAGCTCCGGCCATGCCAAGGTGCTGCTCGGCGTGGCGGAGGCCAAGGAGCAGGTGCTCCTTTCCCGCAAGTGCGTGACCGACGGCCTCACGGTCCGCGCCCTCGAGCGGCTGCTCCAGCGCCGCCAGCAGGCGCGCAGCAGCGACAAGCGCGGCCCCCAGGCCGACATTCCGGACAGCCATCTCAAGCATCTGTCCGACCGGCTCCACAGCCGGTTCAGCACGTCCGTGCGGCTCACCCCCAGCATGACCCACGCCAACGGCAAGCGCAGCAAGGGGCGCATCGAGATCGACTTCTACGACAACGACGACCTTGACCGGCTGCTCGGGCTCCTGGGCGTCGAAGTCGATTAGCACCTTTCCAGTCAACATACACGTTTTTGCGTGTATGTTGGGCATCCAAGTGGAAGGACACAGAGGTCACAGAGAAAGATAGAGAGCACAGAGAGAATTCATACTGCTGCGGCCGAATCGCCGGCCGCAGTCGGGAATTTCTCTGTGATCTCTGTTACTCTTGGTGCTCTCAGTGTCCTCGAGTTGTGCAATTGTCGGGTTGCGGGCTGACGCCCGCCTTGAATTTTCCGTGCCGAGCAATCGATTGCAGGGAGTGCATGCGTCTGCGGCCCGATATTCGATATTCTGTGATTCGCCTGGGCGGCACCGTCGCCTGCCTCATCGCCCTGACATGCGCCTGTGACCCGGCGCCGGTTTCCCGGGCACCCGCGATGCTTTCCGCCGCAATTCCCTTCACCGCCGCCAACGGCTCCAACGCCCTGGCGCGCGTGGCCGCTCTTTGCACGCTGGGGCCGCGCGATGCCGGCACGCCCGGCGCCGCGCGCACCGCGCAGTGGCTGGCTGCCGAACTGCAGCGCCACGGTCTCGCCGCGGGCATCGACACCTTTACCAACGAGACCCCCGCCGGCCCCCTCGTCTGCCGCAACGTGCTGGCCACTATTCTGCCGCGTACGGAAGGTGGCCCGGGCGCTCCGCGCACGGGCAGCGCACACGACCTGCAGCAGTCCCGTCACTTGCCCGCGCGCGGAGCGCACGGGCCACCTGTGGAAACGCCGGGCGGTTGCATCGTGCTGCTCTCGCACTTCGACACCAAGAGCGGCATCAGCACCAATTTTGTCGGCGCGAACGACGGCGGATCGTCCACCGGCCTGCTGCTGGAGCTTGCCCGGGTGCTTGGCAGCACGCCGCTGCGCCAGTGCCACGTGCTGTTCGGCTTTCTCGACGGCGAAGAGTGCCGCGTGCAGTACGGCCCGCGCGACGGATTCCATGGCAGCCACCGGCTCGCCGCACAGCTCGCGGCGGGAAAACGGCACATCCGCGCCGTGATCCTGCTGGACATGGTCGGCGACCGCGACCTCTCCATCACGCTGCCGGACAACGGCACCCTGCACCTGACGCTCCTGGCACTGGAGGCGGCGAAAACAGCCGGCGTTCGCAACAGCTTCCGCCTCGCCGACCGGCGGATCCTCGATGACCACCAGGCGTTTCTCGACGCCGGATTCCCGGCGGTGGACCTGATTGACTTCGTCTACGGCAGCGCCCCCGGGCGGCACGACTACTGGCACACGCCCGACGACACGCTGGACAAACTTTCCGCCACCAGCCTGACCGCCGTGGGGCAGGTCGTCGTGGAAATGCTGCGGCAGCTGGATGCCAGGTGAGCCGGGGGACTGACGGCTCCAGCGTATTGCCGGCAGGATCTGAACCTTGAGCCTCAACAACGGCCATCTACTGCGCCGTATAGGGTTACTCTTTTGGTAGCGCATGACACTGTTGTCCGGCGCTTGGCGGTTGCGTCCCCAAAACTAGCAGTTTGGTCGGCACAAAGTTTGTAAAGGTAAGCGCTAAATCCGACAAGCTGCTAGACGAGCTCCAGCAGCTCCGGGGCGCAGCGGCGGGTGAACTCGCGACAGAGGCGCTGCACGTCGCCGGCGGTTCGTGCGGCCAGCGCAGCTTCCGCCAGCTTGCGCGCCTCGGTCAGAGGCGTCTTGCGGATGACGTCCTTGACCGCCGGAAGCGCCGCGGCTGCCATGCTCAGCTCGTCGATGCCCATACCAAGCAGCAGCATGGCCAGCATGGGGTCTGCCGCCATCTCGCCGCACACACCGACCCAGATGCCATGCCGGCGGCCGGCATCAATGGTCATCTGAATCAGCCGCAGGACTGCGGGGTGGGTCGGCTGATAGAGGTGGATCACGTTGTCATTCACGCGGTCCACGGCCAGCGCGTACTGGATGAGGTCGTTTGTGCCGATGCAGAAAAAGTCTACATGCTCCGCGAGCACATCCGCCGTGAGCGCCGCAGAGGGGATCTCGATCATGGCGCCTATCCGGATCTCCGGGTTGCTGGCGACGCCCTCGGCCGCGAGTTCCCGCTGGCAGGAGTGGAGCAGGTCGTTGGCCTGCTTGAGCTCGCTGACATCGCTGATCATGGGGTACATCACCTGCACATCGCCACAGGCGCTGGCGCGCAGAATGGCGCGCAGCTGCGCGCGGAAGACCTGCGGATGCCGCAGCAGGTAGCGGATGGATCGCAGCCCAAGGAAGGGGTTGGCCTCGCGGCGTTCGCCCGAGACGCCCATGAACTTGTCGCCGCCCAGGTCCAGCACGCGGATGATCACCGGCCGGGGCGCCAGGGCGCGCGCGGCCTCGGTGTAGACTTCGATCTGCTCGGCCTCCGTCGGGGCGCGCCCGCGCGTCAGCCAGAGATACTCGGTGCGGTAGAGTCCGATCCCTTCGGCCCCGTGCTCAAGCACGGAGGACAATTCGGCGTTGTTCTCGACGTTGGCATGCAGCCGGATGGTTCGTCCGTCGGGGGTCACGCCAGGCAGGTCGCGCAACAGGCTCAGGTCAGCCTCGACGCGGCGGCGCACCGCGGCAATCTTGTGGAACGCCTCCAAGTCGTGCGCCGATGGCCGCAGCACCACAATGCCGCGCGCGCCATCGATGAGCACCTCATCGCCGGAGCGGACCTCGGACGAGAAATTGTGGAGCCCCACAACTGCCGGAATTTCGAGGGCGCGCGCCAGCAGTGCGGCATGGGAGGTGGCGCTGCCGCGGTCCGTGACAAATCCCAGCACGCGGTCGCGCGGCAGCAGCACGGTCTCGGAGGGGGTCAGGGCGTCGGCCACAATGACGCACGGCCGGTCGAGCTCCCGCGGCACCACGTCGGGTATGCCGAGCAGGTTGCGGATGATGCGCCGGGCAACGTCCTGAATGTCGACCGCGCGCTCCCGCAGATACTCGTCCGCCAGGCCGGCCAGCTGGCTGCTCAACTGGCCGGATACGATCCGCACGGCGGACTCGGCGTTGCACGCGTGCGCGCGGATGGCTTCGGTCGTTCGCAGGAAAAACTGCGGGTCAGCCAGCACCATCAGGTGGGAATCAAAGATGGCGGCCTCGTTGCCGGAGACGCGCGCGCGCACCTCCTCGCGCAGCGCGGCCAGCTGCTCGCGGGTGGCGGCCATGGCCAGATCGAAGCGCGCAATCTCAGCGGCCAGATCCCCGGCAGCCACGGGGTCACCGGGAAGCCCGTCCACGCTGCCGCGGATGACGAGCGCGGGGCCAAAGGCGACGCCTGCCGCCGCGCCCACACCTCGCCATACGGCCGCCTCGGCGCTCGCGCAGGGCTTGTGTCCGTCACTGCTCATCGGGGATGTCGAACTTGCGTGCGATCAGTCCCTGCAGTTCATCCAGGACTTCCGAGGCCTGGGGTCCGGCGGCTGACACGCGGAGGGTGGAGCCGCAGGCCGCATCCAGCGTCATCAGGGCCATGATGCTCTTGCCGGAAACCACGCTGCCGTCCTTCTCGACCTGAACCTCGGCATTGAAGCGCGCCGCGACCTTGGCAAACAACCCGGCCGGCCGCACGTGCATGCCATAGCGGTTGCGCAGTACGAAGTCACGTGTTTCGCGTTGTTCGGCCGACAGTTTCATCGATGCTCGTTCTCTCCGCAGGCAGGGCCCGACGGCAACGGGTCTATCCCGCCGGGGCTTGTAAACCAGTCCAGCCGGACTGGCGCAAGGAGCGCCCGGACACCGTCGCTTCCACACAATATTCACCAAATCGCGCCCGGGTGCAACAGGAATGACGATCCGGTGAAAGAAATCCACCGCCGGCCGTCAGGCCCGCTGGTGGTGGCTGTCCACGACCTTATCGCGGTGTTTGCGCAGCTGTTTCTCCACCTTTTCATAGGCCAGGTCGATTCCGGCCACGAGGTCATCGCAGTCTTCCCTGGCTTCGACCTTCGCCAGCCCCTTGTGCTGCACGACGAACTCGGCGCTGAACTGGTGCCGCTGGATGTCCAGGATCACGTGCACGTGTTCAATCTTGGGGAACTCGGCGATCAGCTGCTCCGCCTTATCGCGCGCGAACTGCTGCTGGCCCTCGCTGATGCGGAGGTGGCGGGCGGTGATTTCAATGGCCATGTCTGCTCTCCTTGTTTGCCGGTCCGGGGGCGGGCCGCCGCCAGGGCGACGCGCACACCGGGGCGTGTGTCACATGCGAAAACTGCGCCCGAGATACAGCTCCCGGGCGGTGGGGTCGTTGATCAGAAATTCGCTGGTTCCCTCGCGCAGCACCTTGCCCTCGTAGACCAGGTAGGCCCGGTCCACGATGGCCAGCGTCTCACGCACGTTGTGGTCGGTCACGATGATGCCCAGCCCGCGGCTGCGCAACCCTTTGATAATCTCCTGGATGTCATTCACCGCCAGCGGGTCCACGCCGCTGAACGGCTCGTCCAGCATCAGGATGGCCGGACGCCGCACCAGGGCGCGGGCAATCTCCAGCTTGCGCCGCTCGCCGCCACTGAGCGTGTAGGCGCGCTGCCGGGCCACCCGGGTCAGCGAAAGCTGCGCCAGCAGCTCTTCCAGGCGGGCGCGCCGCTGTGCCGCCGAGAGCGAAAGGGTCTCGAGGATGGCCAGCAGATTCTCCTCCACGGTGAGCTTGCGGAAAACGGAAGCCTCCTGCGCCAGGTACCCCAGCCCCATGCGGGCGCGCCGGAAGACCGGCAGACGGGAGATGTTCTGGCCGCGGTAGATAATCGTGCCGCTGTTGGGACGCACCAGACCAACCACCATGTAGAAGCTGGTGGTTTTCCCGGCGCCGTTCGGCCCCAGCAGCCCGACAATCTCGCCGCAGCGCACGCGCAGCGACACGCCGTTGACTACGGCCCGCCCCCGGTACTGCTTGACCAGGTCGACAGCCTCCAGGTCGGCCGGGGCAACATCCCGCGCGGTCTGATCCGCATCTGTCACGGCTTGCTTTCCCGGTTTTTCATGGTTTCGGTCGCCAGGTTCATGCGGCCGGATTCCACTTCGGCACGCTGGTCATTCAGCCAGATGCGAATCTTGGCACCCACCAGCCGGTTTCCACCCTGGGTCACCACGGGGTTTCCGGTCATCTCCACCTGCTCGGACGCGCGCTGATAGACAGCCCGGTTGCAGGTTGCCCGCCGGTCCGGCTGGGTAATGACCACATTCCCCATGGCCATGATCTGCTTGATCTGGTTGGTCCCCTCCAGGAAAACCAACAGACGATCACAGATCATGTCATAGCGCGAATCCAAAACGCGCACATGCCCGTCGTAGGCCGCGACCATGTCCTTGTAGTCGAACTCCAGGCGGTCGAAGGTGATCGTCATGCCGTTGGTTGACGACCCGTCCGACAGGTTGAAAAAAGCGGGGGCGCCGCTTTTCGGCTGCTTGGCCGCATGAACTTTTCCTGTGGTCGCAGGTGCGGCGACAGGTGCGGCGACAGGTACAGCAGCAGGTGCGGCGACAGGTACGGCGACAGGTGCAGCAGCAGGTGCGGCGGCAGGTGCGGCGACAGACACACCTCCGGTGGGCGACACCGCGGCGGTTTCCTGCGCCTGCAATTCCGACAGCAGGAAGAAGCATGCGGCGAGCATGCCGGCGATCCGGATCGTCATATTCACTTCTTCTTTCTTTCAGGATCTTTTGGTTTTGGGTGCAGGCGCATCACCCCATTCGAAAGGATCTGCATCCGCTGGGGTGCCATGGTCCAATACATTCCGATGCCGCTGGCGGTCACATTGGTGCGGACCAGCGCGACCGAATCGGGGCAGTAGCCGCGTCGCGCGGTGCGGTCGTAGAGGCAGCTGTCCGCCTCGATCCGGCCGTCCGGCGCGCCCCCCAGGTCGAGCATTTCCACGACCACCTTCCACGCCCAGATCATCCCCCCCTTCCCCACCGCCGCTTTGCTGGCGTAGAGCACCGCCCGGACGCGGCCGTTGTCGTAGTGTTCAATCGGCAAGGTGAGATTTTCCACCGGACTGGCTTCCGCATCCGGCTGGCGCCGCCAAACATCGGCCATATCGGCCCATGCCGCCGCGTTGGTGCCCAGCGTGCCGAGCTCCATCCATGCGGGCAGTGCGTTGGATACCGCGACCTCCGGGACGGCCGGGGCAGGCAGGTTCGTCTCGGCAGGCGCAACCATCGCACCCGCAACCGCCAGCACCAGCCACACCGCACGCGCGGAAAGCCACCCGGGCAAACGTTCAGCCAACCACGTCATGTAGCTCCTTCAGCACGCGCCAGACGTCAGGCAGATCTCGAAATGGAATGGCATTGGCCTTGTCCGAAAGGGCCAGTGCCGGATTGACATGCGTCTCCATGAACACCCCGTCGCAGCCGGTGGCTACGGCGGCCCGCGCCAGCGCCGGTGCCCAGCGCCCGTCGCCGCCGCTCATCTTCCCGGCGCCGCCCGGCCGCTGCACGCTGTGCGTGGCATCAAACACCACCGGATACCCCAGCTCGCGCATGATCAGCAGGCTCCGCATGTCCGCCACAAGGTTATGATACCCGAAACTCGCGCCGCGTTCAGTCAAAATGATCTTCCGATTGCCGCACTGCTCGATCTTGCCGATCACGTGGGCCATGTCCTCGGGAGCCAGGAACTGCCCTTTTTTGACGTTGATGACGCGCCCGGTCCGCGCAGCCGCCACCAGCAGATCGGTCTGTCGGCAAAGGAAGGCCGGAATCTGCAGGATATCCGCCACCTCTGCCACCACCGCGGCCTGACCCGGTTCATGGATGTCGGTCAGCACCGGCACGCCATACCGCCGCTTGACCTCGGCCAGCACAGCCAGCCCTTCGGTCAGGCCGGGGCCGCGGTAGGAATCCACGGACGTGCGGTTGGCCTTGTCAAAGGAAGCCTTGAACACCAGCGGCACCTTCATCCGGCGCGCCAGGCGTACCAGGCGCCCCGCCAGGTCGAGGCATCCGGCACGCGACTCAATCACGCACGGGCCGGCAATCAAGGCCAGTTCGCCGCCGCCAAAGACCACCTCGCCGACTTTTACTTTCCTCATCATCGCATCCCCGTGATCGGTACTCAGTAATCAGTAATCGGTGATCGGTGATCGGTTACCGTGAGCAGTGATCCATTCGCCGATCACCGGTTACCCGTTACCAATCACTGGCAACCGATCACCGATCACATCCGCCCAAACCAAAAACCGTGTGCTAACGCACCGACGCCTGCTTCCGCATGGCTTCCTCAACATACCCGACATCCTCGGGTGTGTCCACCCCAACCCCCGCATGGTCCGTGACAATCACGCCAATGCGCCCGCCGATGTACATCGCGCGGAGCTGCTCGAGCGACTCCGCGCGCTCCAGCAGACAGGGCGGCTCCTGCACCAGACGCCGGAGAAACGCGCCGCGGTAGGCGTAGATGCCGATGTGGCGCAAGTAGAGCCCGGAGGCCAGATCCGGCTCGCCGTCGCGCGTGCACGGGATCGGCAGGCGCGAGAAATAAAGCGCCGCGCCGTCGCGGTCGATCACCACCTTGACCACGCTGCGCGCCGCCAGATCGCGCGCGGTCGTGATCGGGCAGGCGGCCGTGGCCATGGACCACCCCGGGTTGGACAGGAGGCTTTGCGCCAGCGCGTCGATGAGGGCCGGATCGATCATCGGCTCGTCCCCCTGGATGTTGACGATGATGTCGTCGTCCGCCGACCGGGCAGCCTCGGCTACGCGGTCGGTGCCGGAGGGGTGGTCGGAGCGGGTCAGGACCGCCCGCGCGCCGGTCCCGGCAACCGCCGCCGCAATGCGCGCGTCATCCGTGGCCACAATCACTTCACTGAGCAACCGCGCGCGCTTCGCCGCTGCGACCACCCACGCCACCAGGGGCTTGCCCAGAATCGGATGCAGGCTTTTGCCGGGAAACCGGGTCGACCCCCACCGGGATGGAATCACACCAACAACTCGCATGCGCACACTCCTCAAAACCCGATTGGCAAGACGGCAAGCGGGCTGCCGCTGGCGCACAGCCGATGGGCTGCGTAATCGTTAAGCTGGATTGTCCGGTCTTCCGGCGGTTGAGTCAAGCCCGCGGGCAGGCCTAGTTTTCGATCAAGGCGTGCTGGATGCCATTCCCGGGATGAAGGCAAACAGACATGCCCCGTGCCAGGCCACGCTCCAATAAATGGCGTGGTTGATGGCGAGCGCGTAGAGGCAGGCGATGAAGTCGTCGATCACAATGCCGACGCCTCCGTGCAGGTCCTGCAGGCGGCGGGCCGGCGGCGGCTTGATGATGTCGCAGACGCGGTTGACCACAAACGCCACGGCCAGCATCCATGGCGCCGTCACCAGCGGCAGGCCGATGGTGCAGACAGGAAAGGTCAGCGTCTCGTCCGCCACGATGCGTCCATCGTCCTTGGTCCCCAGCATCTGCTCCGCGGCATCGCAGACCGGAACGGCCAGACCGCTCAGCACCAGCGCAAACGCCACCTGCCCGGCCACCTGCCACGCCGGCGCAGCACCGGAGTGCAGGGACAACACCGCCACAACATAGGCGATCAGCGCGCCGGGCAGCGCGCCGAAGGTTCCAGAGGCCACCGGCGCATACCCCAGGCCAAACCAGGTTGCGACCAGGAGCGTAAAGCGGTCAAGGAGGCGCGGGGGTGAGGACATGGAATCATCCAAGTGGAAGGACACAAAGGCCACAGAGAAAGAGACCCGCGACCCGGCTACTTTTTCCCGGCCCACGTGCCGTCCCTGCCCTGGATCAGGGTCCCGGCCTCGGCCCTGGCCGCAATCTCGGCCGCGCGCAACTGGCCGACCTTGGCGACGTCCGTACCGTTCTTGGCGGCAATCGCCGCGTAGACGGCCTTGCGGTCCGCATTCTCCGCCGCGACGGTCTTCGCGTCGGCGTCCGCAACCTTGGCGGTCGCCTCCAGCAGACCGTCGCGGTTCTCGCCGACGGTCTTGCTCGCCAGCAGCTGCGCCACTGCAGGCTTGCGGGCAAGCATGCTCTGCTTCACCGCATCCAGCCCCTGCGCCTGCGCCGCCAGCGCCAGCCCCAGGAACGTCACGGCCACCAGCATCATTCGCTTGTAATTCATGGTCTGTCTCCCAATTTACGCGCGGCAACACCCTACTTCTTGTCAATGTCCCCAAAAAAGCTGTCCAGGTCCTTCTGCACATGCACGTTCACGTCGATCGTGATGTGAATCGGCTTGACCTCGACCTGGTTGTCGGTCTTGATCTGGCCGCTGAAGCAGCCACCGGCCAGGATGCCGGCCGCCATTACCGCCAGAAATCCGGCGTGTCGCCATGCGAGTCTCATCTGCGCCTCCCTTGCTAGCAGCTTTGTCGGCAAAAAGTTTGTGCAGCGAAAAGGCTAAGCCCGACTAGCTGCTAGCGCAGCTTTCGTGACAGGTCCATGCCAAAATTAAAGAACTCATCCAGTGAACCGCCCAGGTTCACGTTGAGATGCACGGGCGGCGCAGCCGCGTCCTCCGCCGCGCGCCCCTCGATTTGAATTCCCAGGGACGCGTTGGCGCCGCCGCCGGAAAGATCCATCCGGAACAGGGAGTATTGCATATTCTGCAGGGCTGCGCTCACCTTTTGCCGGGTGGCGGCATCGATGCTCCCCTGCTCCATGGCCAGCTCGATCGGGGCGGTGTTGGAAAGCTTGAGGCTTCCCGTCTCGCCGGGCGTCGAATAGAGGTAGCTCTCCGACAGCTTCACCTTCCCCTTGTCGAGCGTCAGCGGGAGGCGCCCGTACAGCCGCCCCGCGCCCGAGCCCTGCAGCATCCGGGTCTGCGCCATCAGGCGCCCCAGCTCGATCCGCTCGGCGTACAGCACCGTCTCCAGCCGCTGTTCGCGCGGGTCGTACGGCACGCCAAAGGCGTGCAGTGAGCCGCCGCACCAGTTGACGTCCGCCTGCTCCACCAGCAGCGCCTCGCGCCGGTACTGCCAGCGCAGTGCGCCGCCATCAAGAGCCAGGTCGCCGGACCGGGCCGAGCGGAACGTCAACACCTGCCCCTGCGGCGTGCGCCAGGCGCGCGGGCCATCCGCCGTCAGGCCGGCGGACAATCCGGACACCTGCCACTTTCCAGACAGGCACCCGACATCGAGGTTCCCGACAGCGGCGGACACTTTTACGCTTGGCGGCAGATCCTTTGCCAGCAGGGCGCTCACCGTGGCCGCAACCTGCCCCGTGACGACCAGGTCCATGTCTGCCAGCCGCCAGATCATGCCGCGCAGCGCCTCGGTGTCAGCCAGCGTGCTGGGCGGCACCTCCGCGGTCACCGCCACCTGCCACGCGCGGCTCCAGTCCGCATACACGCCAAGGCTGGCATGCAGGTTCGCCTCCAGCACGCCAACCGACATCTGCACCGCGGCCGTCTGCCCGGTCAGCGACAGTGCAAACCCTTCCGGAACCAGGTGCACGCCCTGGCATTCGAGGTTGCGCCACGTCAGTCCGGGCAGGCCGGCCACGCGAATCTCACGGTCCACGCATTCCAGCGGCAGCAGCGCCTGCAACCCATCGAGCTGCAGTCCATTCCTGCCGCGCAGCCAGGCACCTGAAATCTCCGCGCGGATGCGAGGCGCGGACCGGGAGGCCAGCCCGCCGGCTTTATCGTTACTCACAGTCACATCCGCGCTGGCCACGCCGCCGGTCAGCTCAGCGGCACGAAACAGCACATTCGTCACGCGCAGGGTCATATCGCCACAGGAGACGGTGCTGCTCCTTTGCCGGCCGACAAACGCGGCGGCGGAAACCCAGGCCGTGGCCGCCATGCCGGTGCCGGATTGCCCGGCGACCGGAGCGGGCAGCAGTTCCACGGTCATGCCGTCCGGATTCTCTCCGCTGCGGCGCATCCGTAACTGCAGCCCGTCAGGCAGCCCCAGCCGCGTATTTCCCGTGATCATCTGCTGCGGCGCCACATTCAGCTCCGCCGCGCAGACGGAAACCCGTCCGTCCGGAGCGCGCGCCAATGTTGCGGATGCGATCATCCGCAGGGGTTCATCCTTGTCGAACGAAACCGCCCCCGCGGGGAGGGTCAGCGACGCCACGCCGGCCGTGACCGCCACGTTCGCACACTGAAACGGGGCGCTTGACCCGAACGACACACCCGCATCCCCGGCCAGCCGGATGCCGCGGCCGGCGCACGAAACCCCGGAAAGATCGACACGTCCGCGCACGACCGCGGGCTGCGAGTGGGTCACCGTGGCCGTGGCCTGAACCACCAGGTCGCGGCAGGCCAGCGCCATGTCCCCGGCCGGCAGCCGTGGCTGCGGCACAATGGCCATGGCCTCGATAGCGCCATCCCACGTCGCCAGGTCCGGGCTGGTGAACACGCCATCGATCCGGAAGACCGGGGCTTCCGGCAATTGCACGGAACCGGTCGGCACGCTGACCTGCGCCGCCTCGTGCGACAACGCCCCGCGTGCCGCCACCTGACACTCCCATTCGGCCTTGCGCGGCGTCAGCTTGACGGCCACGCTGGCGCTGGCCGGCTGCTCGTGGTCATCCGACCAGGCAAAAGCCGGAAAGGAAGCCATGCGCAGACCGACTTGCGCGTTGGCCGTGATGGTGGGGCGCAGGCTGTCCGCCATTTCCCACTGCGCCACGCCGTGCAGGCGCAGATCGTACGTGAAGCTGCAGTCCTGGAGCAGCGTGGCGGCGCGCAGCGAGAGATCGCCCTGCACCAGCGCCGGCCGCCACTGCTCCATGCGGGCCAGCAGCGTGGCGCCGCCGTTCCCGGCGCACAGGTCGCTCCCCTGGAATCGCGGGTTCGTCATGAACCACTGGGCCACGCGCAGCCACTCCTGCACCTGGCTTTCCGGCAGCACGGCCACGAGCCAGCCGTCGCCGGTCTCGAACCGGAAAGCGCCGTTGGCCAGCGTGCCGGCGCGGCCGTAGTCCGAGATGGCAAAGCGGGTCTCGCCCTGCGGGTCGGTCACAGCCGAGGCGTGCAGGCAGATGTCAAACGGCGCGGCGCCGGCCTCCGGGGGCAGCAGGCGCAGGGTGACATTGTCCAGCAGCAATTTCCCCACCTGCCACCGCACCGGGACATCGTCCTCGTCCGCGAGCGGCGACGTGCCGGGAGACAGGCGCCGCAGGCCGGACGGCAGGCCGCAGACGCTCACGCCGCCGGGCGCTGTGCGGAACTGCAGCAGGCCGCCGTCGACATCCACCTGCGCAACGCCATGCCGCCACAAGCTCCCCGGAGAGAAGCGGGCCTCGAGGCGCTCGATCCGCGAAACCGGATCGTTGGTGCCGAACTGGAGCGCGGCACGCAAATGCCAGGGGGTCAGCCGTTCCACACGCACCTGGATGGCGGAGAGGTCCCGCACGCGCAGATACTCGCAGATCAGGGCGTTGGCCAGGCGCGGCAGCCAGCCGGTCGGCGCCGTAGCCGTAGCCGCACCCACCGCCGCCAGCAGCGCGAGAAGCAACCAGAGCCGGCGGCGCAGCCGCCTGTGCAAGTCCGGCGACGGCGCCGGACTTGCATCAGGGATTTTGTCCTCTTTGGCTGGCATGGCATTTTCCCACGATCACATGAACAATCGACAAGGATACACGCAACGAGGAGCAAAGACAAGATGACGAGTCGTCCTCAGCCGTAGATTTGGAAGGCTGTCGCGCGCGTAGTCGGTTAGCGGTCGGTTAGCGGCAGGGGGCGGCGGGAAGGTGATGCGTTGCCTTTAACACTTTGCGGTTGGCTGCGGATCGGGTGGCAAGCGGGGCGGTGGGTGGAGGGTGGGAGGCAGGGAGGGAGGGAGGGAACCGCAAAACCGCAGAGTTTTGGTTTTTGATGGGGGCGGGGTCGCGCTGGGCAGGATCGCCATATCGACAGTCGATAAAGCAGTTCGACGAAGCGTAGACGACAACGTGTGGGACGAAGTGTGCGATTACAGTGTGCGACGAAGCGCGGGAACTAGCTGTCATCGCTAACCGTGCCACGCCACACTTCGTCGCTTTCTTCGTCCCACACTTCGTCGTCTACGCTTCGTCGGCAGACATCGGCGGGACAGCCCGCAACCCAATCTTTGTCGCGAGCTTTGTCGCGAGCTTTGTCGACAAAGCTCGCGACAAAGATGTGACGCAAATGCATCGCATGTTACACCGGAACGATCTAATCCGAACGACAGAAATGCGTTCATTTACATGCGAACGCGGCCATGCTCCGCCGGCCGAAACCGTCCCTGGCGAGGTCTGGCACGGGGTACTGATCGACGACCGGCGAACCGCAGATTGACGAATGTCCAGTGCCGATTTTTGAAGTCACCGCCGGCTGAACCCCGAACCCCGAATCCTTTCGCCCCTTGCCCGCGTGGCATTGCGGACAGCCTGCGTCGCGCGCTTGACGCCATGCACGCGCCCCCTTACTCTTATGCGCACATGGGATCGAGCGCCAAACCTGACCGGACATTGCCCGACCGCACGGCACGCATACACGTGACGCCGACGTCGGAGGTGACGCGCCCGCCGCCTCCGGCCGATCCGTACGAAAAGACCGTGCTGCTGCGCGAAGTGGCCCCCGGGCGGGAGCGTGCTGCCGCTCCGGCTGGCGAGGCGCCCCAGGAGAGCCTCTTTCAGTACTACACGATCCTCGGCAAGATCGGTGACGGCGGCATGGGCGTCGTCTACCTCGCCAAGGACAAGCGGCTCGGCCGCTTCGTATCCATCAAGCGCCTAAACGCCCAGGGGCAGCGCGTGCCTTCGCTGCGACAGCGCTTCCTGCAGGAAGCGCGCGCCGTGGCCGCGCTGACGCACATCCACATCGTGCACATCTATGCGCTCGGCGAGGACCCGGACGGCGCGTACATCGTGATGGAATACATCGCCGGCCCGGACGACAAGTCCGCCAGCCGGACGGCGGACCTGGACCGCCCCACCCCGCCGCTGACGCTCGACCAGCTGGTCGTGCGCAACGGCCAGTTGCCCGTGGCCGAGGCGGTGGAACTGCTCATCAAGGTCGGCCGCGCTGTGGCGTACGCCCACTCCTGCGGCGTGATACATCGCGACCTCAAGCCCGGGAACGTGCTGCTGGACAAGTCCAACGAGCCGAAGATCGTGGATTTCGGCCTGGCCCGCCTCATGCGCAGCGAAGAGAGCAAGCTCACCGTCCCCGGCGAGAAGCTCCTGTCGCTCGGCTATGGCGCGCCCGAGCAGGAGCAGGACGCCAGCCTCTCGGACGAGCGGGCCGACGTCTACGGGCTCGGCGCGCTGCTCTATTTTGCCCTCACCGGGCAGAATCCGCGCTACTTCCGCGAGCAGGACATCCCGGTGCCGTTCCGCGACGTGCTGGTCAAGGCGCTGGCCACCGACCGCGAGCAGCGGTTCCCCTCGGCCGCGGCCTTCACCGAGGCGCTGCAGGCCACGCAGAACCGGACGCACGTGCAGGTCCCGACCGTCAAGACGACCTGGCGCTGCAAATGGTGCGACACCATCAACCCGCTTTCGCTGCGCTACTGTGCCGAATGCGGCTGGGATGGCGGCGAGGCCTGCCCCGAGTGCGGCGTGGAAACGTTTGTCGGCGTGCAGTTCTGCGGCACCTGCGGCGCCGACGCCCGGTCCTACGAATCGCTGCTGCACGTGCTGCAGCGCATGCGCACGGCCATGGAGCAACGCCTGTTCGAGCGCGTGCTTTCCCTCGGGGGGCGCGTGCACGGCTTCGAGGCGGCCGGCCCGTCCGGCCGCCGCCTGCAGCAGGAGGCGCAGGAACTGCGCGAGCAGTCCGAGCGCAACCTGGCGCGCCGCAACGAGCTGCGCGAACAGATCCCCCTTGAAATGCGCGCGGAGAACTTCGAGCGCGCCCTGGCCTTCATCCGCGAGATCCGCACGCTCGACGAGAACCAGCAGCTCTACAACGACGAGGAGCGGCGGATACCCGAGCTGACCCTGGCCCGCGATCTGGGGCGGGCCCGGCGCGCCGTCCGCTCCCGCGACTGGGAGACCGCCTCGCGCATCTGCGACGAAATTCTGCGCCGCTTCTCGCCTGACAACCCCGAGGGGTTGCGCCTGCGCCGGAGCATTGCCGTCCACCACGGCCTGGTTCAGGCCGGCCGGATTGCCGCAGCCGCAACCGGGCTGGCCGTGCTGTATCTTCTCAGCCTGCCGCCCATCGCCGGGGGCATGCGCGCGCCGCTGACGTTTGTGCTCCGCGGCCTGTACCGGCCTGCCTGGAACTGCTATGCCGACGGCCCGTTCGCCGGCGTCCTCGGGCACTACAACGCCCTGTGGGGAAGCCCGGACCTCGCCGCCTGCTTCGCGATCACCGCACCTCCGCCGGAGACAACCCAGCCGGCGCCGTTCGCCGAGTTGCAGGATCGGCAAGCTTCCTTCAGCCAGCAGATCCACCTGATCGCGGCCGATCAGCGGCGCGATGCCGACAAGTGGCCCCTGGAATTCATCCGGGAACTCGCCGCGCTGGCCGAACGACGCCGCACCGCCGGAGACTTCGACGGCTGGTCCGTCACCACGGCCACGCTCAAGCAGTTCAACATCAGCCGCCAGATCGGCGATGCCCCCGCCGGAGCCGATTTCCCCGAACTCACGCTGCTCATCCGCAAGTACCGCGAAATCGTCACCGGGCAGCGCCTCGACCGCTGCCGGCGGCTGGTCAGCACCACCCGGAAGTACGTCACCGACCTGGCCGAGCTGCAGCGCACGCTGACCCGCGAAGGGAAGATGGCCGCCGCGGCCGCGGTCAACGCCGAGATCCGCCGCGTGCAGGGCGGCGTGGATCTGCGCGATGCCGAGGCGGAGCTGGCCGCCACGGCAGGGCCGGCCACGCCCGCGACCGGCACGGTGCTGTCAAAGCCCGAGCCGGAAAAGATCGCGGCCATGGCGCCGCTGCGCGCCCGCTACCAGGAGCAGCTCGACGGCATCGCCGCAGACTACGAGACCAAGCTCAAGCTCTGGCCCGCCAAGTACAAGACGGCCCTGGAAGACCTGATGGCACAGTTCCAGAAACAAGGGAGCTACGACGACTGGCAAAAGGCCAAGAACGAGCTCGACCGGTTCGATGCCGAACAGCTGATGCAGGCCAAAGACGTCGTCCCGCAGCCGCCCCGGCTGGCCAAGCTCCAGCAGGATCACCTCGCCCTGCTGTCCGAGCACCGCAAGGTGCGCGCCACCAGCATAATCAAGGCCGCGGAGGAGCTCATCGCAAAACTGGAAGCCATGCAGAAGAAGCACACGCTGGAAGGGAGCATGGAGGTTGCGGCAGCCGTCAACGCCGAGATCAAGCAGGTTCGCAGCAACCCCGAATACACCGCCGCAAAACAGGACCTGGAGCCGCCGCCACCCGCAACCACCAACCGGCCGCCGGCAGCAGCCACGGGAAACGGGGGCGGCAAGTGAACGACATCATCGCACATGTTTTGGACCAGGAAACACTGAACGCCGACTACCGCTGCCTGGTGCTGGACGCGCCAGCCATCGCGCCGGCGGCGCGGCCGGGGCAGTTTGTGCACCTGCGCGTCACCGGCCTGGAGCTGTCGGCGCTGCGCCGGCCGTTCAGCATCTATCGGGCGGCAGGCAGCCGGCTCTCCATTCTCTACAAGACCGTGGGGCGCGGCACCGAGCAGCTCGCGCGCCTGCGCGCCGGCGACACGCTCTCCGCCATGGGGCCGCTCGGCAACGGCTTTCCGCTCGGAACCGAAGGGCAGCTGCCCATCCTCGTGGCGGGCGGATTCGGCGTGGCGCCGCTGGCCTTCCTCGCCCGCAGCCTGCCGATGCGGGGAATCCTGATGGTCGGCGGCCGCACCGCCGACGACATTCTCTGCACCCGTGATTTTACGGACCTCGGCTGGGAGGTTCAGGCGGCCACGCTGGACGGCAGCCGCGGCGCCAGCGGCCTGGTCACCGTGCTGCTCGACGCCTGGCTGGCCGCACACGCCATGCAGCCGGTCGAGTTTTACGCGTGCGGCCCCTATGGCATGCTGCGGGCCGTGGCCGAGCGCGCGGCACGCGCCGGCTCGCGCGCGTGGGTTTCGCTGGACAAGCACATGGTCTGCGGCGTCGGCGCCTGCCTCGCCTGCGTGCAGCGCCTGCGCCGCCCGGATGGCACCACCTGGATCGCACGCGTCTGCCGCGACGGACCGGTGTTCGAGGGGGGCGAAATCGTCTGGGAGGAGCCGAAATGAGCGTGCGCCCGGACCTCTCCGTCAACCTCGCCGGCATCCGGATGAAGAACCCGGTGACCGTGGCCTCCGGCACCTTCGGCTATGGCAAGGAGTATGCCCACCTGGTGGACCTGCGGGCGCTGGGCGCCATCACCGTGAAGGGGATCCGGCTGCAGCCGTGCGACGGCAACCCCCTGCCCCGCCATGTCGAGGTGCCAGGCGGCATGGTCAACGCCATCGGCCTGCAGGGGCCCGGCGTGGAAGGCTTCATTCGCGACTACCTGCCGTTCCTGCGGGAAACCGGCGTGCCGGCAATCGTGAACATCTGGGGAACCACGCAGGACGAATACGCCGAGGTGGCGGCGCGCCTGAGCGACGTCGCGGGAGTCGCCGGGCTCGAAGTCAACATCTCCTGCCCGAACGTGAAAGAGGGCGGCGCCACATTCGGGGCAGACCCGCGCACCGTGTCAGCGCTGGTTGCCGCTGTGCGCCGGCGCACGCGCCTGCCGCTGATTCCCAAGCTCGCACCCAACGTGCCGAACATCAAGCCGTTTGCCGTGGCCGCCGCCGAGGCCGGCGCGGATGCGCTCTCCCTGATCAACACCATCCCCGCCATGGTGATCGACATCGAGACGCGCCGCCCCGTGCTGGCAAACAAGGTCGGCGGCCTCTCCGGCCCGGCCATCCACCCCGTGGCCGTGAAGCTGGTCTGGGACGCGGCGCAGGCCGTGCGCATCCCGATCATCGCCATGGGCGGCATCACCGGGCCGGAGCAGGCCATCGAATTCATGATCGCCGGCGCCACGGCCGTGGCCGTCGGCACCGCGACATTCATCGACCCGGGCACGGTGCTGCGGGTGATCGCCGGCATCGAGGCCTATCTCGTGCGGCATCAAATGACGCGTGTGAAGGAACTGACGGGGTCATTGCGGGTGTGAGAAGAAGTCATTGGTCATTCGTCATTCGTCATTGGGGAGATGGAAACATGATATTGACGCGGCGAATCCGTGTCCCCAATGACCAATGGCGAATGACTACTGACTACTGACCCATGTCCCCTGTCGTCCCCTCCCATCTGTCGCCCTTCAAGGAACCTCTACATGAACTGGTACTGCATCATTGACGGCGCCCAGCGCGGCCCCATTCCGGCCGACGAGGTGCGGGCGCTGATCCAGCGTGGCACGGCGAAGCCGGAGGACTACGTCTGGACCGAATCCTTCGGCGCCCAGTGGCGGCGAGTTCGCGACGTGCCGGAGCTGGCGATGCCGGCCGCCGTGCCTGCGGCCATGCCCGGTGAAGGGATTCCAGGCGCCACGCTGCCGGAATCCGGAGCTGCAGGCATGCCAACGCCTCACCCCGTGAACCGCACACCGCTGACCGGCGTCCGCGGTAGCGCCCCCAGCTTTACCCTTGCCATGCAGCAGGGGTGGGACCACATGCTGCACCTTCTCTTTCGCCCCGCCCGTGTGGCGCGTTGGATGGGAATGGCCTTCTGCGTCTGGATCTCCATCGCCGGGATTTATGAGCCCAGCCTGGTCTCCGAAGTCCTGACCAGCCCGGACCCGGCGCAGCTGAACCGGCTCCGGACAGCCACCTCGCCGGACGCCATGGTGGCCGCATATCAGGAACTGGTCGTCCAGATGGTGAATCATGTCCGGAGCATCCTGACGCCGCTGGTGGTCAAGACCGCCCTGGCCTTCTGGCTGGCCCTGTCGCTGTTTAGCTGCTGGCTGCGGGCACGCGGCACGTTCATGGTCGTGCACCGCTGGTATCATCCGGATGCAAGCATCGCGCAAAGCTGGGCGTCCGGCCGCGAAACCGGCCGCGCGCTGTTTCTGTTCCGGCTGGGGTTCGGCGCACTCCTGTTCGCGCTGACCGCAGCGATGGGGTTTGTCTTTTACCTGCACGTCCTGCTGCCGCTGCAGTCCGGCGCCCTGTTTGAAGGCGCGCTGGCAACCCGCGCGTTTGTGCTGGTGCTGGGGCTCAGCCTGCTGGTTACCGTATGGACCACGGCGTCCATCCTGGTCAACCACTTCGTCGTGCCGGTCATGTACTGGCGCCGTGTGGGGCTGGCAGCGGCCAGCCGCGTGGTGGTGGAGTTCTGCAATGAGCGCCCCGGCGCCCTGACCCTCTATTTCACCCTGTACATTCTCCTGCTGCACGTGCTGCTGGCGGCGCTGGTTCTCATGATGTGCTGCACGTGCTGCTGCGCGAGCTACCTGCTCATCCTGCCATTCGTCAACGGCATCCTGCTCCTGCCCGCAACCATCTTCCTGCGCGGGATCGGAATCAGCTTCCTGCGCCAGTGGCGGCCGGACCTGGAAACGGCTGGATGCTAAGTACACACGGTGGAAAGTTCGGTGACGTATGGTCGTCCT
>SESD01000686.1_pt1 | contig 20542 bp, 20 predicted proteins | sample 3171411 | NCBI WGS metagenome assembly SESD01 (sample SAMN06051880, study PRJNA518727) | freshwater metagenome | biome: subpolar coniferous forest; feature: holomictic lake; material: water; isolation source: holomictic Lake 442, 16.5 m depth | place: Canada: near Kenora, Ontario | collected...
AGGCGTGGCATGAACTTCTTGCGCCTGAATAGTTTGCGGCATAAACAGGGATTTGATGTCGGTATCGTATGCGTCTGCAGAAAATCCGGTCAGCGTAGGGGTAATGCTGGTGTTGGAAGTTGGTGCCAAACTGCGGCACCGCTATCATGCTGATTCATGGCGCTTCCTAAGGAGCTTGAATGAGCAATTTGTTTTATCAGCACATCGCTGCAACCCTGCAGCAGATCCGCGCAGACGGTTTTTACAAACGGGAGCGCCAGATTGCGACACCGCAGAACTCGACACTCAGGCTGGAGTCGGGTGCCGAAGTCATTAATTTCTGCGCCAATAACTATCTGGGCCTGGCAAATGACGCGCGCCTGATCGCTGCTGCCAAACAGGGGCTCGATGAGTTCGGTTTCGGCATGGCCTCGGTTCGATTCATTTGCGGCACCCAGACCAGCCACCGTGCGCTGGAAGCCGCGCTGGCCACCTTTCTGGGGACCGAAGACACCATCCTGTATTCGTCCTGCTTCGATGCCAATGGCGGCTTGTTCGAGACGCTGCTGGGCGAAGAGGACGCCGTCATCAGCGATGAGCTCAATCATGCCAGCATCATTGACGGCATTCGCCTTTGCAAAGCCATCCGCTTTCGTTACCGGAACAATGATATGGCTGATCTTGAAGAGCAATTGCAGGCGGCCGATGCCGCCGGTGCGCGCTTCAAGCTGATCGCGACCGATGGCGTCTTTTCGATGGACGGCACCATTGCCAACCTGAAAGGCATCTGCGAGCTCGCCGGCAAATACGATGCGCGGGTGATGGTTGATGATTCTCATGCGGTCGGCTTTGTTGGCGCACAGGGTCGGGGCACACCGGAGTTTTGCGGTGTCGCCGGCCGTGTTGATATTTATACCGGCACACTGGGCAAGGCGCTGGGCGGCGCGTCGGGCGGCTACGTTGCCGGGCGCCAAGCGGTGGTCGATTTGCTGCGCCAGCGTTCACGACCCTATCTTTTTTCCAATTCGCTGGCACCATCGATAGTGTCGGCATCGCTCGCGGTGCTGAAATTGTTGCAGTCTGATGAGGGTGCGCAATTACGGCTGCGCGTGAGCGCCAATGCGCAACACTTTCGCCGAGAAATGTCCGGCTTGGGCTTCAATCTGGTTGCCGGGCAGCACCCGATCGTACCGGTCCTGCTGGGCGATGCGCGACTTGCAAGCCGCATGGCGGAAGCCTTGCTCGAAGAGGGCATCTATGTCGTCGGCTTCAGTTTCCCGGTGGTTCCCAAAGGCAAGGCGCGCATCCGTACCCAGATGTCGGCCGCACACTCACCGCAGCAGATTGACAAGGCGGTGGCGTCGTTCGCCAAGGTGGGAAAGGCACTGGGGGCGATCCAATGAGAGCACTTGTCAAACTCGAACGCGGTCCAGGCCTGACCTTGACCAAAGTGAAAAAACCGACGGTCGGCCACAACGACGTGATGATCCGCGTCAGAAAGACCGCCATCTGCGGCACCGACATTCACATCTGGAAATGGGACGAGTGGGCGCAGAAGACTATTCCGGTGCCGATGCACGTTGGCCATGAATATGTGGGCGAGATCGTTGAGATGGGGCAGGAAGTGCGTGGCTTCGAAATTGGTGACCGCGTCTCCGGCGAGGGGCACATCACCTGCGGCCATTGCCGCAATTGCCGCGCCGGGCGACGCCATCTTTGCCGCAACACCCAGGGCGTGGGTGTCAATCGTGAGGGCTGTTTCGCCGATTTCCTGGTGATCCCGGCGTTCAATGCCTTCAAGATTCCCGATGGCATCAGCGATGATCTGGCGGCGATTTTCGATCCCTACGGCAATGCCACTCACACCGCGCTTTCGTTCAACCTGGTCGGTGAAGATGTGTTGATCACGGGAGCCGGCCCGATCGGCATCATGGCGGCGGCGATCGCACGCCATGTCGGGGCGCGCCACGTCGTGGTCACCGACGTCAACGATTACCGGCTGGCTTTGGCTTCAACCATGGGTGCGACGCGCACCGTCAACGTCGCCAACGCCTCATTGACAGAAGCGATGCAAGAGCTTGGCATGGTCGAGGGTTTTGACGTAGGCATGGAAATGTCCGGCGTGCCGACGGCTTTTCAAAGCCTGCTTGCGAACATGAACCATGGTGGCAAGGTTGCGTTGCTGGGTATACCGCCTTCGAATACCGCCATCGACTGGAATCAGGTGATTTTCAAGGGACTGGAAATCAAGGGAGTGTACGGTCGCGAAATGTTTGAGACCTGGTACAAGATGGTGGCGATGTTGCAAAGCGGACTGGACCTTTCGCCAATTCTGACGCATCACTTTTCTGTCGAGGATTTCGAACAAGGCTTTGCAGCCATGCTGTCAGGGCAATCGGGCAAGGTCATTCTGGAATGGGCGTGAGTCAACAAGGTGTGGTACCACCAATGCGTGTTTTCACTGCTTTGCCTCAGCCACCGCATTGATTCATCGACGAATTGGAAACAGCGTTCTCCGGCATTGGGGCAAGGTCGAAGTACCTGACCTGTTCCGCCAAATGCCCACTAGCGCCAAGGCAGTCGTCGATCCCACCGGAATACTCAAACCGAGTGTGCTCTACGACGCACGCAATCGGCCCGGGAAGGTCTGCTGGACTACGACGCACGGGTTCATGAAGCCGTCAATGCATTTGGATAGGTAGGCGGCAAGCGCCCAATCACGGCCGGTCGAATCAACTTCAGCAAAAAGACCCGTCCTCTTATGCCAGGCGCCAATGCAATTCAGATTTCTTCTGGCACCATCTTGATGGCGCCACAAGGACACTCGGAAACGCAGATGCCGCAACCCTTGCAATAGTCGTAGTTGAACTGGAAACGCTTGCCCGACCCCAGCTTGATGACCGAATTGTCCGGGCAGACGCCGTAGCAGTTGTCGCACTCAAAGCAATTGCCGCATGACAGGCAGCGACGCGCCTCGAACAAGGCGTTCGTCTCGTCCAGCCCGCCTTGCACTTCGTCGAAGGTGCTCTGCCGGCGAATGATGTCGAGGGTCGGCCGCACCGTCTTGGGCGCATCGGTGTAGTACCAGGTGTTGAGCATCTCGAAACTCGCCAGTTCGTGCTTGGCCGCCTGCTTGTGCTCTTCGCCGCGCAGCCAAGCGTCGATATTGCGGGCCGCCTTCTTGCCATGTCCGATGGCCACCGTCACGTTGCGCTCGGCCGGCACCATGTCACCGCCGGCGAAGATGCCGGGGTGACCAGTCATCATGTTGGCGCCGACCTTGACCACGCCGCCGGCGATCTCCAGGCCTGGCACCTTGTCGAGCAATGTCAGGTCGACTTCCTGCCCCAGCGCCAGAATCAGCGAGTCGGCCTCCAGTTCTTCAATCTCGCCGGTCGGTTGCGGCTGGCCGTTGGCATCGAGTTCCATCTTCTCGATCAGCGTTTTGCCACCGTCGGTGTGCTTGATGGTGGAGAGCCACTTCATCATCACGCCCTCCTCGATTGCCTCTTCGACCTCGAAGTCGTGCGCCGGCATCTTGTCTCGCGTGCGGCGGTAAACGATGATGGGCTCTGCGCCCAGACGCTTGGCGGTGCGCGCCACGTCGATGGCCGTGTTGCCGCCGCCGTAGACGATCACGCGCCGACCCAACATCGGTTTGTCCTCCCCTTCCATGGAGCGCAGCACTGCCACTGCGTCCATGACATGCGAGGCATCGCCCGACGGGATAAAAGCGCGCTTGGCAATATGGGCGCCGACCGCCAGAAAGGCGGCGTCAAAGCCGCCCTCCTTCATGCTGACCATGATGTCGTCCACCTTGGTGTTGAGCCTCACCCTCACTCCGATGTCGGTGATGCGCTTCATCTCCGCATCCATGACATCGCGCGGCAGGCGATATTTCGGTATGCCAAAGCGCATCATGCCGCCCACCATGGGACCGGCTTCGGCAACCGTGACCTGATGGCCAAGACGGCGCAGGTGGTAGGCGGCCGACATGCCGGACGGTCCGGCCCCAACCACCAGCACATGCTTGCCGGTTTCCTTCGTCGGTGCAACAAATACCCAACCCTTCTTCAAGGCCTCGTCGCCCAGAAATCGCTCCACTGAATTGATGCCCACCGGCAGGTCAATCTTGCCGCGGTTGCAGGCGCCTTCGCAGGTGTGGTAACAGGCGCGTCCCATGATGGCTGGAAAGGGATTGTCGCGGGTCAGATGGCGCCACGCGCTTTCATAGTCGCCCGACTCGGCATGGAACAGCCAGCCCTGGATGTCCTCGCCCGCCGGGCACTGGTTGTTGCACGGTGGCAGGCGATCCAGGTAGACCGGCCTGTGGGTGCGCCAGGACCCTGTCTTGTTGGCCAGCGAAGACCCGACGTCGAGCGTGATGGCAAAGGGTTTTGTCATGTCAGTTCGCTCCTTCTTCGAGCAGCCCATATTTGCGAATATTGAGGTCGGCCATGGCCTGGATTCTGGCAATCGTTTCCACCATGGGCTTCTTGCCGAACAGGTGCGCGTAGCGGCGCTGCAGCTTGAGATAGTCCTCGACCGGCACGCGACGGCGGATCTTGGACACGCGTGTGACCTCGCCATGTTCTGCCTCATAGACCGGGAACATGCCAGTCTCGTGGGCCAGGCGCGCGAGTTTGATGGTGTCATGGGAGGCTGCGCCCCAACCCAGCGGGCAGGGAACGAAGATGTGAATGTAGCGTGCGCCCCGGATCGACATGGCTTTGGTGACTTTGTGCTCCAGGTCGCGCAGGTCAGCCACGGTGGCCGTGGCGACGTAGGGAATACCATGCGCCATGGCGATGCGCGGCACATTCTTGCCCTGGCCGAACACATTGCCCGGCTCGGGCCCCAGCGGCATGGTGGTGGCGGTGCGCGCCGCTGGCGGTGTCGCCGATGAACGCTGCACACCAGTGTTCATGTAGGCCTCGTTGTCGTAGCAGATATAGAGCACATCGTCGTTGCGCTCGAACATGCCCGACAGACAGCCAAAGCCGATGTCGGTGGTGCCGCCATCGCCGCCCTGCGCAATGACGCGAACGTTTTTTCGGCCTTTGACGCGCATCGCCGCTGCGATGCCGGTGGCAACCGCCGCAGTGTTACCAAACAGGGAGTGGATCCAGGGAATCTGCCAGGAGGTCTCCGGGTAAGGTGTGGAGAAGACCTCCAGGCAGCCGGTGGCGTTGACCGCGATGAGCTGGTTGTCGCAGGCACGCATTGCGGCGTCGATCGCGTAGCGTGCGCCCAGCGCCTCGCCGCAACCCTGGCAGGCGCGGTGACCGGAGTTGAGTGAGTTGGTGCGCGCCATGTCGGCCTGCACGGCGCGCTGCTCGGGCGCCAGCAGGCGATTGCCGACGGTGAAGGTGCCGGTCTGGTAGAACTTGACTTGTTGGTCCATGATGCTGCTCCTGCGTTCAGCCAAACTTGGCCGCTACCCCGCCCAGCTCGCGCAGGATGTTTTCGGCAATCGGTCCGGTGCGCCGTGTCTGGCGCTCGCGCTCCAGCACGCGATTCACAATGCTGATGTCCAGGTCCAGAAAATGCACTGGCTCGATCTGGTCGTGCATGACCTGCCGGATGACCCGGTGCAAACTGGCTTTGGTGATGGCACGCCCTCCCAGCCCGGCGATAACGGTTCTGACCCGGATCGGCAGCCCGTCGGTGGCCATGCGCACGTTAGTCGCGACGATGCCGCCGATGCCGACTGCCAGACTCTTCTCCAGCACCACGATGCGCTGCACGTTCTTCACCGCTTCCCGGATAGCGGCGAGCGGGAACGGGCGAAACGAGGTAATGCCCAGCACCCCTACCTTGAGCCCGTCGTCGCGCATCTCGTCCACCGTGTCCTTTATCGTGCCCAGCACCGACCCCAAAGCGATCACGACAGTTTCTGCGCCCTCCATGCGATAGGGGCGTATCAATCCGCCCGCTTCATGGCCGAAGATCTGCTTGTACTCGGCCGAAATACGCGGGATCAGTTCCAGTGCCTGCAACTGCTTGGCGTGGGCCAGGTAGCGAACTTCGGAAAAAGCCTCCGGGCCAACCATCGCGCCTATCGATACCGGGTCGTCCGGATCGAGCGATTGGCGCGGCACGTAGGGCGGCAGGAAGGCATCCACCTGCGCCTGCGTCGGCATGTCAACGCGCTCGTAGGCATGCGTCAAAATGAAGCCGTCCATGCAGACCATCACCGGCAAGGAAAGTTCTTCGGCCAGCTTGAAGGCCTGGATATGCAGGTCTAGCGCTTCCTGGTTGGTTTCGGCAAAGATCTGTATCCAGCCGCAGTCGCGCTGACTCATCGAGTCGGTGTGATCGTTCCAGATATTGATAGGCGCACCAATCGCCCGGTTGGCCACCGTCATGACGATCGGCAGGCCGAGACCGGAGGCGTTGTAGACGGCCTCCGCCATAAACAATAGTCCCTGGCTGGCGGTCGCGGTATAGGTGCGGGCACCGGCGGCGGATGATCCGATGGCGACCGACATGGCGGCGAACTCGGATTCCACGTTGATGAATTCGCAGTTCTTCACTTCACCGGACTTCACCATTTCGCCCAGACCTTCGACAATATGCGTCTGCGGCGAGATCGGGTAGGCGCAGATCACTTCGGGCCGACACAAGGCCACCGCTTCGGCCACGGCATGAGAACCTTCGCATTGCTTAAGCATGAGTTGCCTCCTTCGCCTTGACCATGTTGTAGGCCTCGGTGGCCGCTGCGATGTTGCCCTCGGCGACCTTGCCGCTGAATTTGTCCTGAATGGCGGCGGCAACCGAAGCGAGTGAAATGAGGCCCGAGGCGGCAGCAAAGCCACCCAACAGTGGCACGTTCGGTACAGCGCGGCCCACGTGCTTGAACGAAATCTCGGTCGCCGGCAGACTGATCAAACGATCCCGGTGCATGTTCTTCACGAATTCGTCCAGGCCGAGTTCGGCAAATGTCTTGTTGGTATTGATCAGAATGTAGCCCTCGGGGCGCTTCAATCCCGACAAAACATCCACCTGGTGCAGCAGCGTCGGGTCCTGAATGATCAGCGCATCCGGCAGCATGATGGGTTCACGCAGTCGGATTTCCTTGTCGTCAAGGCGGCAGAAAGCGACCACCGGCGCACCCGTGCGCTCCGAGCCGAAACTGGGAAAAGCCTGGGCATAGCGACCCTCCAGAAAGGCAGCGATAGAAAGCATTTCTGCTCCTGTTACTACCCCCTGACCACCGCGTCCATGGATGCGTACCTGAAACATCGTCTCTCCTCGAAACCTGTTGTTGTAGCTGTCTTTGCAGCTGTCTGCTTGCAAGACCGTGAATCTTCCGTCATTATCAATCTGTACGGAAATGAGGGGTCTTCCAGGGAATGTGCGGCGCTTTTCCGCTTCAGGCCGACATCGATGGCCGGCTCGCCATCGCCGCGCGCCAACGTTGCAGGTGTGGGTGAATTTCACCGGGCTTGGCCTTCACAATGCGTGCAAAGTCGACGGCCACCACAGCCGTGATGTCGGCGACGCTGAATCTTTCGGTGGCGACGAATTCGCTGCCAGCCAGTCGCTCGTTCAGCATGACAAAGAACTGCTGCAGCCGGGACAGGCCACGCTGCGCGAGTTCGGGAATTTGCTGGTAATCGACTGGCCCTGGCAGTGCCCGGTTGGCCAAGGCCGGTGCACTATTGCGCAATGCTTCGGCGACAGCCATCAGCCCTTCGAACTCGACGCGCCAGTTCCAGCTGGCAATTTCCGCTTTTTCATGGGGGGTGATGCCCAGCAGCGGTGGCTCCGGGTAGCGGGCCTCCAAATAGGCTGTGATCGCAGCGTTGTCGGTCAGCACGGACCCATCTTCCGTGCGCAGCGTCGGTACTGTGCACAGCGGATTTATTTTTCGGAATGCGTCACTCAGTTGCTCGGAGTTCTTCAAGTCCACCTGTACCGTGTCAAATGAAACGCCCTTTTCCACCAGCAGAATGCGTGCGCGGCGCGGACTGGGAGCGGTAAGGCAGTCATATAGGGTGATCATGATTGGACCAACTTGTCCTGCGTCATGGTGTCGAAGTCGCTGGCGTCGTGGCGCTCGTGCAATTGGCTGGCTGGTTCGCCAAAAGTGCGGTTGACCATGCGACCGCGCTTGACGGCTGGACGGTGGGCAATCTGGTTGGTCCAGCGCAGCACGTGGGTATACGCCTGAACTTGCAGAAATTCACCGGCTTCGTACAGCTGACCCTTGGCAAGCGTGCCGTACCAGGGCCAGACCGCCATGTCGGCAATGGTGTACTCATCTCCCGCCAGGTAGGGACTTTGCGCAAGGCGTTGGTCAAGCACATCAAGCTGGCGCTTGACCTCCATCGCGTAGCGATCAATCGCGTATTCGATTTTGGTCGGCGCGTAAGCGTAGAAATGACCGAACCCGCCGCCAAGAAAGGGCGCACTGCCCATCTGCCAGAACAGCCACGACAGGCATTCGGCGCGCTGGGCGCCATCAGCAGGCAGAAAGGCGCCAAACTTCTCAGCCAAGTAGATCAGGATCGCACCTGACTCAAACACCCTGATCGGCGTCGCTGCACTGCGGTCCAGCAACGCCGGTATTTTGGAGTTGGGGTTGACCCCGACGAAGCCGCTACCGAACTGGTCGCCTTCGTTGATGCGGATCAGCCAGGCGTCGTACTCTGCGCCCTGGTGTCCCGCTGCCAGCAGTTCTTCCAGCATCACCGTAACCTTGACGCCGTTCGGTGTGCCCAGCGAATAGAGCTGCAGCGGATGGCGTCCCACCGGCAGTTCCTTTTCGTGGGTTGGGCCGGCAGTCGGCCGATTGATGCTGGCGAAGCGGCCACCCATTTCCTTGTTGGCAGACCAGATCTTGGGTGGCGTGTAAGAGGATGGATTGTCCATGATGAAGGCGCTTTGTCGTGATGGAGGTTGTTTGGCGAGTGTCAGTCGCGCATGGTACGCGAATCGAGGTCAATTGAGCGTGTTGCTGATCACGGGGGGGCCGTTACCCGACCTATCGCGTTTAATGCAAAAATGCCGCGTCTGAGGAGAAATCTGCAATGAATGGTTCCACTGTTTCGCGTTCCGTCGCAATTTTTGCCCTGTTGTTTTGGTCCGCCGCAATGGCGCAGCCACCCTCCGAGCTATCGACCCCGGACCCGATCGATCAGTCCTACCCTGGCGTTCTCACGGTCGCGGTTGACGCAACCGATCTGGATCACCATGTGTTCCAGATTCGCGAAACCTTGTCCGTGACACCAGGACCACTAAGCTTGCTTTACCCACTGTGGCTGCCGGGATGGCACGGTCCCGGTGGCGACGTGACGCGGCTGGCCGGATTGGTGCTGCGCGCAGGAGACCGGCGCGTACCGTGGACCCGCGATCCAGTGGCACCTGAGGTGTTACATCTGGTCGTGCCCACCGGTGTCAGCGAACTGACTATCGAGTTCCAGCATCTTGCACCCGTCAACGACGTCGGGGGCCGAACTTCGGTTAGTCGCGAACTGGTCAATGTGGACTGGAACACGGTGCTCCTGTACCCCGCCGGCTACTTTCTGTCGGCGATCCGGGCCCGGGCCAGCCTGCGCCTGCCGGAGGGTTTCAGCCAGGCCACAGCACTTCGGCCTGTGAATCAGCGGGGTACTCGAACAGAATTTGCTGAGGTGTCGCTGGAGACCCTGATAGATTCACCAGTCTTTGCCGGTCGCCACTACAAGCGCATTGACCTCGATGCGACCGGTGCGCCGCGGCCCGTCGTGCTGCACCTGTTTGCCGACGAGGCCGATCAGCTCGTGACCACCGACGACCAGATCGAGGCGCACCGCGCACTTGTGCGTCAAGCCGACCGGTTGTTCGGCGCGCGGCATTTCGCCCACTACGACCTGTTGCTTGAGCAGAGCAAGGTGATCGGCGGCATAGGTCTTGAACACCATGAGTCGAGCGAGAACGCAGTCCATCCGGGCTACTTCAAGGATTGGGCCAAAGGCATCCGCGCACGCCAGTTGCTGCCGCACGAATACACACATTCCTGGAACGGCAAGTTCCGCCGGCCGATCGATCTGTGGACGCCGAATCTGAATGTGCCGATGCGGACCTCGCTGCTCTGGGTCTATGAAGGCCAGACCGAATACTGGGGCCGGGTCTTGGCCTCGCGCAGTGCACTTGTTACACCTGAACAGGCGCGTGACCAGCTGGCCCGCACGGCAGCCTATCGCGCAGCAATGCCGGGGCGCACGTGGCGCAGTCTCCAGGACACTACGGCTGATCCGCTGCTCGAACATCGCGCGCCACGAAGCTGGCCAGATCTTCAGCGCGGCTTTGATTACTACGCCGAAATGGCCCTGGTCTGGCTTGACGTTGACACCTTGATACGGGAACGCAGCGGCGAGCAGCGTTCGCTCGACGACTTCGCGCGAACTTTCTTCGGCGTCCAGGACGGCCGAGTCGAACCACTGACCTACACCTTCGACGAACTCGTCGCGGCCCTGACTGCGGTCGAACCCTATGACTGGGCAACGCTGCTGCGTGATCGGCTTGAGCAAACCGGCGAAGCTGGCCATCTGCTCGACGGTTTGACACGTAGCGGATGGAAACTCGACTTCGACGATCAGGAAAGCGAGTCTGCAAAGAATGCCAGAGAAGAAGACGAGGAAAAGGGGCCAAGGAAGGACTTGTACTGGTCAATTGGCGTGGTCGTGGGCAAGGAGGGCAAGTTGATCGAGGTGCGTTGGAACGGTGAAGCCTTTCACGCCGGACTGGCGCCTGGCATACAGATTGTTGCGGTCCAGGGTGTGGCCTACACGCCCGAGCGACTGACCGACGCAATTGCAACCGCCAAAGGAGCCGGTCCGGCGGTCGAGTTGCTGGTCAAGGAAGGTGAGCGCTACCGCCAGGTCATGATCAACTATCACGGTGGCTTGCGCTATCCGAAGCTGGTTCGGATTGATTCGATTCCCGACCGGCTGTCGGCGATTCTGGCGCCGAAGTAGGCGTTCGCAGGTCAACGCAATTGTTCTGCGCGAAAAGACCGACGCGCTGCTAAGCCGGTTTGACGATTCTCTCCAGCACCTGGCGTATCAGCGCCAGCGTCGTCTGTTGCGTCAAGGTGCTGGGTCGCAGCGAGCTGGTGGCCAGCGACACCTTGGTGCGAAGCATCGGTTGATGGATGACGCGGATCGAAAATGATGACGGTCGGACCGAGCTGGCGACCGCGTTGCGCGACAGGATCGCGCTACCAGCGCCATCTGCCACCAAGTCGAGAATGGCTGAGACGCCATCAATTTCAAGTGCAATTTTCGGGCGGCAGCCAATGTTGGCCATCTCCGACTCTACGTGCATACGAATGGCATTGGGCCGGCTCGGAATCACCAGTGGCAACTGCGAAACGGCCTGCAACGAAATAGGTCCCAGCGCCGCGTCTTGCGGCATACCCGGCTCCCGGGCCTGCACCAGCAGCAGCTCTTCTTCCGGTAACGGCGAAATCTCCATTTCAGTGCTGGGCTGGGCGTTGTACAGCACCGCAATATCCAGCCGTCCGTTCACCAGCGATTCCTGCATGGCGACCGACAGCCCTTCACTGATGGAGATGGTGGCATCCGGCATCTGGCTGCGAAAGGCGCGCGTCAATGGCACTGTGAGCACCCGCGCCAGACTGGTGGGCAAGCCCACCGCAACACGCCCTGCCAGCGAACCGCGCACCCGTCCCAGTTCCTCGCGCGCGCGTTCGACCTGATGCAAAATGCCGCGGCCATGCGCCAGCAGCAGTTTGCCGGCCTCGGTGGCGACGGCGCCGCGCCCGTTGCGAATCAGCAGGTTTTGTCGCAGTTCCACTTCCAGCAGTCGCACCTGCCGGCTGAGTGCCGGTTGCGCCACATCCAGTGCCATTGCAGCCTTGGTAAAACTGCCCAGCTCGGCGACACGAACAAAGTACTCCAGTTGTTTTAGGTCCATACTTTTTGGGGTATATCTTTCAATCCATTATGCCGAATTGCGATACCTGATAGAAACCGTTTCACCTTGGTGCAAAACCTGGCCAGCGCCACAATCGCTGCCATGTTCATTCATTCCTGCGTCTGCCGTGACGACTGAAATCAAAGGCATTTCATCCATGGCCACCCGGTTGCTACTAGCCGACTTGGTGCAGGCGTTCCGGCGGCACGCGAGCTTGCGCGTTGCCATCGAGTCGGTCGGCGGGGTCGATGCAGCCCGGCGCGTGCAGGCCGGCGAGGCCTTTGACTTCGTCATCCTGGCGTCCGACGCGATAGACAAGCTGATAGCTGAGGGTCATGTGCAAGCTGACTCCAAGGTGGACCTGGTCCGCTCTGGTGTAGCGGTGGCAGTGCGCGCGGGTGCGCCGAGGCCCGATATCTCGACTGAAGAAGCGCTACACAAGACAGTGCGCCATGCGCGCAGCATCAGCTACTCAACCGGGCCCAGCGGTGTAGCGCTGGCCAGACTGTTCGAACGCTGGGGTATTGCCGTGGACATCCAGAACCGCATCGTGACGCCGCCACCCGGCATCGCAGTGGGTACGCTGGTCGCGAGCGGCGAGGTGGAACTGGGCTTCCAGCAACTTAGCGAGCTGATGCACCTGGAGGGTATCAACGTGCTGGGCCCGTTGCCGCCTGCCATCCAGATCATCACGACTTTCTGTGCCGGCGTGTGCACCGGCACGCGGCAGGTCGAGTTGGTGCGCGCCATGCTTGACTACATGAACTCACCCGAGGCCGCGGCCGCCAAGCACCGCCACGGGATGGAGCCGGTCGCGATCTGACTCGAGTGAATTGAATTTGAATCCCAGGAGATCATGATGAAAAAGCCCCTGATCATCGACTGTCACGGCCACTACACCACGGCACCGAAAGCGTTGGAGAGCTGGCGCAACCGGCAAATCGCCGGTATCAAAGACGCATCCGTCATGCCCAAAGTGTCAGAGCTGGTGATCAGCGACGACGAGCTGATCGAGAGCATCGAGTCGAACCAGTTGCGCCTGATGAAAGAGCGCGGCAGTGACCTCACCCTGTTCAGCCCGCGCGCCAGCTTCATGGCGCATCACATCGGCGACTTCAATGTCTCCTCCACCTGGGCTGCCATCTGCAACGAGCTGTGCTGGCGCGTCTCGCAACTGTTTCCGGATAATTTCATCCCGGTCGCCATGCTGCCGCAAAGCCCCAGCGTGGACCCGGCCACCTGCATTGCCGAACTAGAGAAATGCGTCACACAATACGGCAACGTCGGCATCAACCTGAACCCGGACCCCAGCGGCGGTCACTGGACATCGCCACCGTTAAGTGACAAACATTGGTACCCGATCTACGAGAAGATGGTGGAGCACGACATCCCGGCCATGATTCACGTTTCAACCAGTTGCAACCCCTGCTTCCACACCACCGGCGCGCACTACCTGAACGCCGACACCACCGCCTTCATGCAGTGTCTGACCAGCGATCTGTTCAAGGAATTCCCGACGCTCAAGTTCCTGATCCCGCATGGCGGCGGCGCCGTACCCTACCACTGGGGACGTTTTCGCGGCCTGGCGCAAGAGCTGAAAAAGCCGCTGTTGCAGGATCATTTGCTGAACAACATCTTCTTTGACACCTGCGTCTACCACCAGCCGGGCATTGATTTGCTGAGCACCGTGATCCCGGTGAAAAACGTGTTGTTTGCCAGCGAGATGATTGGCGCCGTGCGCGGCATCGACCCACAGACCGACCACTATTTTGATGACACCAAACGCTACATTGAAGCGTCAGAGATTCTGAGCGAGGCGGACCGTTTCCAGATTTATGAAGGCAACGCGCGCCACGTATTTCCGCGTCTGGATGCGGCGCTTAAGACGAAGGGAAAGTGATCATGAGCATGAACAACCTGGGCATCGTTAAACGCAACATCGTTCGCGCTGACAAAGCGGCGGTGGAGAAGCTGTCGCGCTTCGGTGTTGCCACCATCCACGAAGCCATGGGGCGTGTCGGACTGATGAAGCCGTATATGCGCCCGATCTATACCGAGGCCAAAATGTGCGGCACGGCGGTCACGGTGTTGTTGCAACCCGGTGACAACTGGATGTTGCACGTCGCGGCCGAACAAATCCAGCCCGGCGATGTGGTGGTTGCAGCCTGCACCAGCGATAACCAGGACGGTTTTTTTGGCGACTTGCTGGCCACATCGTTTCAGGCGCGTGGTGCCAAAGGTCTGATCATTGACGGTGGCGTGCGCGATGTGCAAGACCTCACCGAGATGAATTTCCCGGTCTTCAGCCGGGCTATTCATGCCAAGGGCACGATCAAGGCAACGCTGGGTTCTGTCAATATTCCGGTGCTGTGTGCGGGCGCCAGCGTCAACCCCGGTGATGTGGTGATTGCCGACATTGACGGCGTAGTGGTGGTGCCCGCCGCCATCGCCATGCAGGTGGCCGATGCGGCCGAAGCGCGTGAAGCGAACGAAGGTACCAAACGCGCCATCTTTGCCTCCGGCGTGCTGGGCCTGGACTATTACAAGATGCGCGAAGGCCTGGAAAAAGCCGGGTTGCGTTATGTTGACTAATCGCCTGGGCGGCAGAGCGTTCTATTCCGTGTCCCCCGGCCTGCGGCCTCCTCCTTTACCTACACAGAACGCTCTACCGCCCAAGCTTGCGGCGTTTGAATAAATAGGCCTCTAGCGCCCGTCAATATTGCGTAAGAAGCTATTTAATTGATAGCGACTATTCAGGAAACATATGGAATTCACCAAAACTCCTGGCTGGCTCGACTGGTATACCGGCCCGAGCAAACCACACTTTAAACTGCCGGCTGGCAGCGTTGACGCGCATTGCCATGTGTTCGGCCCTGGTGCGCAATTTCCTTTTGCTCCCGAGCGCAAGTACACGCCCTGCGATGCGTCCAAAGACCAGCTATTTGCCCTGCGTGACCACCTCGGCTTTGATAAAAACGTGATCGTTCAGGCCACCTGCCATGGCTCGGACAACCGTGCGCTGGTCGATGCTTTGAAGGCGTCCAACAAAAGGGCGCGCGGTGTCGCCACCGTCAAGCGCGACGTGACCGACGCCCAATTACATGAGATGCACGCGGCCGGCGTGCGCGGCACGCGCTTCAACTTCGTCAAACGGCTGGCCGATTTCACCCCGCGTGAAGTGCTGCTGGAGATTGCCCAGCGTATCGCACCGCTGGGCTGGCATGTGGTGGTGTACTTCGAGGCACAAGACCTGCCCGACCTGTATGACTTCTTCGCCACGCTGCCGACCACCGTGGTGGTGGACCACATGGGGCGCCCGGATGTGAGCAAGCCGGTAAATGGTCCCGAGTTTGAGTTTTTTTTGAAGATGATGCGAGAGCACGGCAACATCTGGAGCAAGGTGAGCTGTCCCGAGCGCCTGAGCGTGAGTGGCCCGCCTGCGTTGCATGGCCAACCCAACGCCTACCGCGATGTGGTGCCGTTTGCCAAACTGCTGGTGGAAGCGTTCCCCGATCGTGTGCTGTGGGGCACCGACTGGCCGCACCCGAACCTGAAGGATCACATGCCCGATGATGGCCTGCTGGTGGACTACATTCCCCATATCGCCTGCACACCCGAGCTGCAGCGCAAACTGCTGGTGCAAAACCCGACCCGCTTGTATTGGCCCGAAGTGGTGAAAGGCTGACCATGTCACTTGTTAAACCTTACCTCGACGTCCCCGGCACCACTATTTTCGATGCCGAGCAGAGTCGAAAGGGCTACCACCTGAATCAGTTTTGCATGTCGCTCATGAAAGCGGGCAACCGCCAGCGCTTCAAGGCGGATGAACGTGCCTACCTGGATGAGTGGCCCATAACCGAGGAACAAAAACAGGGCGTGTTGGCGCGCGACTTGAACCGCTGCATAGCGCTGGGCGGCAATATCTATTTTCTGGCCAAGATCGGCGCCACCGACGGCAAGAGCTTCCAGCAGATGGCCGGCAGCATGACCGGTATGAGCGAAGACGAGTACCGCAACATGATGATTGCTGGTGGTCGCTCGGTCGAGGGCAACCGGGTGATCGGCGAAGACGGTGACGCGCAGGCGCATCGCCAGCCGCAGGGCCAATCGAATAGAGCACCGAGCAACTGAGATGGCCAAAATTACCGCTTCCGTTTACACCTCGCATGTGCCGGCCATCGGCGCTGCGCTGGATCTGGGAAAGACCCAGGAGCCGTATTGGCAACCGGTGTTCCGTGGCTATGATTTCTCGAAACAATGGATGAAGGACAACCGGCCCGATGTCATCTTTCTGGTTTACAACGACCACGCCAACGCCTTCAGCCTGGAGATGATCCCCACCTTTGCCATTGGTACTGCGGCGTCGTACCAGAGCGCCGACGAAGGCTGGGGTCCGCGCCCGGTGCCGCTGGTGCAGGGCCATCCCGAGCTGGCCGCGCACATCGCGCAGTCGGTCATTCAGCAGGACTTTGATTTAACTATCGTCAACAAGATGGATGTGGACCACGGCTTGACGGTGCCGCTGTCATTGCTGTGCGGCCAGCCACCGCAGTCCGACTTTCGCTGGCCGTGCCCGGTAATTCCGTTTGCCGTCAACGTGGTGCAGTACCCGGTGCCCAGCGGACAACGCTGCTTCAACCTGGGCAAGGCCATTCGCAAGGCGGTAGAGTCGTATGACCAGCCGCTCAAGGTACAGATTTGGGGCACCGGCGGCATGAGCCATCAGTTGCAGGGGCCACGCGCCGGTCTGATCAACAAGGTGTTTGACAACGCGTTTCTGGACCGCCTGATTGCCGACCCGCAAGGCCAGGCCAGCGTGCCGCATATCGACTATGTGCGCGAAGCCGGCTCCGAAGGTATCGAGCTGGTGATGTGGCTGATTGCGCGCGGCGCCATGGCCGATGTGGCCGATGTGGCCGATGTGGCCGGAGGTGTCAAGCCTAAAGTTGTGCACCGCTTCTACCACGTGCCGGCGTCAAACACCGCTGTCGGTCATCTGATTCTAGAAAACACCTGAGATTTTCACGGAGTGAAAAAAACATGAAAACTATCAAAGTCGCCCTCGCTGGTGCCGGCGCCTTCGGCATTAAGCACCTCGACGGCATCAAAAACATCGACGGCGTAGAAGTCGTCTCTTTGATCAGCCGCGATCTGGAGAAGACAAGAGAAGTGGCAGCCAAATATGGCATTGGCCACGTCAGCACCGAGCTGGGCGACAGCCTGGCGCTGCCAGAGGTGAACGCCGTCATCCTGTGCACGCCAACCCAGATGCACGCCGCGCAAAGCATAGCCTGCCTGAAAGCTGGCAAACATGTGCAAGTTGAAATCCCGCTCGCCGACTCGCTGCAGGATGCCCAGGACGTGGTGGCTTTCGCTAAAAGTTGCGGTCGGGTGGCCATGTGCGGCCACACCCGACGTTTCAACCCGAGCCACCAGTACGTGCACAAACAAATTGTGACCGGCAAGTTCAACATCCAGCAGATGGATGTGCAGACTTTCTTCTTTCGGCGCAGCAACATGAATGCACTGGGTCAGGCGCGTTCCTGGACCGACCACCTGTTGTGGCACCACGCGGCGCATACGGTGGATTTGTTCGCCTACCAGTGTGGCAGCCCCATCGTGAAAGCCAACGCCGTGCAGGGACCCATTCACCCAGCGCTGGGCATTGCCATGGACATGAGCATCCAGCTCAAGGCCGCCAACGGTGTCATCTGCACCTTGTCGCTCTCGTTCAACAACGACGGTCCGCTGGGTACCTTCTTCCGCTACATTGGTGATACGGCCACCTACATCGCCCGCTATGACGAACTCTTTAACGGCAAGGAAGAAAAAATCGACGTGAGCAAAGTGGATGTGACGATGAACGGCATCGAGCTGCAGGACCGCGAGTTCTTCGCCGCCATTCGTGAGGGCCGCCAGCCCAACGCCAGTGTGGCCGATGTGTTGCCGTGCTACCAGGTGCTGCATGATCTGGAACAACAACTCAATGCCTAAGAGCTAGCGATTCAAAAGGAGAGACACCGTGGCTTCCAACATCACTCAACCCAAAATTCCGGGCACCACATTGTTCGACGGAGAGCAGGCCAAGAAAGGCTACGCTCTTAACAAGATGTGTTTTTCATTCAACTCGGGCGACAACCGTGCCGAGTTCCTGAAGGACGAAGACGCCTACATGCGCAAGTACGGCTTGAACCCGCAGCAGGCCGACGCCATCCGTGCGCGCAATGTGCTGCAACTCATTGCGGCCGGCGGCAATGCCTATTACCTGGCGAAGTTTGCCGGCATCTTCGGCCTCGACATGCAGGATATCGGCGCCCAACAGACTGGCATGAGCAAGGAAGAATTCAAAGCCAAGCTGCGCGCGGCCGCACATCAATAGGCAACAGGACAGCAACATGGCAAAACTCATCGGCGGCATCGGCACTTCTCATATTCCCGCCATCGGCGGTGCGATTCACAAGGGGCTGCAGCAAGACCCGTACTGGAAACCTTTTTTCGACGGCTTCCCGCCGATTCGCGGCTGGCTGAGTCAAGTCAAACCCGACGTGGTGGTGATCTTCTACAACGACCACGGCTTGAATTTCTTCCTCGACAAAATGCCCACCTTTGCGGTGGGTGCTGCGCCGCAATACCACAACGCCGACGAGGGTTGGGGTATTCCCACCTTGCCTGCGTTCAACGGTGAGATCGACTTGTCCTGGCAGATCATCAACACCTTGGTTGAAAAAGAATTCGATATCGTCAGTTGCCAGGAAATGCTGGTAGACCACGCCTGCACACTGCCTATGAAGCTGCTCTGGCCGCAAGGCGATTGCCCGGTGACGGTGGTGCCGGTCTGCATCAACACGGTGCAGTTTCCACTGCCCAAAGCCAGCCGCGTCTATGCCATGGGCAAGGCAGTCGGAGAGGCGATTGCGGCTTGGGACAGCAGCAAGACAGTGGCGGTGCTAGCGTCCGGTGGCCTGTCGCACCAGCTCGATGGTCAACGCGCCGGTTTCATCAACAAAGACTTTGACCTGAAGTTCATGGACAGCCTGCTGACCAACCCCGAGTGGGCCACACAGTTCAGCATTCATGAACTGGTGGAAAAGACCGGCACGCAGGGCGTTGAGCTGTTGATGTGGCTGGCGATGCGTGCTGCGCTGACGGCCGGTAGCGGCGCTGCCGTGCGCAAGGTGCACAGCAACTACCACATACCGATTTCCAACACGGCGACCGGACTATTGGCCCTGGAAAAAGTAGAGTAGGAGACCGTCCAATGGATACTGTTCGTCAAATCAAGACCTTCAATGCCGGTCGCGATCCGCAGCGTCTGGCGATGAAGTACGACGCCATGCGCTCCGGCGTGTTTGGTTTTTTTCGAGGAAGTTGCCATCTGTTTTATGACCGCTTGTCGCGCGATGGCTTGCCCAAAACTTTTCCCCTGGTGTGGGTTTGTGGTGATCTTCACCTGGAGAATTTTGGCAGTTACAAAGGGGACAACTGCCTGGTCTATTTCGACATCAATGACTTTGATGAAGCGGCTTTGGCCCCCGCCAGTTGGGACTTGGTGCGTATGCTCAGCAGTATCCGGATCGGCGCTGACAGGTTTGCCGCCAGCACAGTCGATGCCCAGGCCTTGTGCAAGACCTTTCTGGAGAGCTACGCCGTGGCCCTGGCCAGTGGCAAATCCTATTGGGTAGAGCGCGACACTGCAGACGGTCCAGTGCGTGCGCTATTGACCGGTTTGCGCAATCGCTCTCGTACCGAGTTTTTGGATTCCAGAACAGAGATCAAGGGCAACAAGCGCGCCATTCGTGTGGATGGAAAGAAGGCGCTTTCCGTGTCCAAAGTTCAGCGCGCGACAGTCAAGAATTTCATGACTTCGTTCGCGCAAAGTCAATCAAACCCGGATTTTTTCAAGGTCATCGATGTCGCCCGGCGAATTGCCGGTACCGGCGGCCTGGGATTGGATCGCTATGCCATTTTGGTGCAAGGCAAAGGCTCGCCCCATGGCAATTACTTGCTGGATTTGAAACGCTCAATGCCATCATCTTTGCTGCCCACCCTGAAAGTGAAACAGCCACGCTGGAAAACGGACGCGCAACGGGTGGTCGCGTTGCAGCAGCGCGTGCAAGCTGTGCCAATGGCTTTTCTGCGGCCAGTGCATTTGGGGGAGGTTGCCTACGTGTTGCGTGACTTGCAGCCGTCGGAAGACCGGGTAGCGACGGCACGTCTGTCCTCAGGACATCTGAAAGACCTGATCGACAGCATGGGAAAAATTGTGGCGTGGGCAAATCTGCGCAGCGCCAGCCGCCAGGGCGCGGCCACTCTGGACGAATTGATCGACTTCGGACAGCGAAAGAAATGGCAAGAAAAATTGCTCAAGACCTCATTGATGTGCGCACAGCAAGTTCGTGCCGATAGCGCAGCATTCAACGCGGCTTATGACGATGGCGCCTTCGGTGCCAAGTGAAAGGCGGCGACTTGGTCTGGCACACGCGGGCTGACCACTGTCACTTCCTGTTGCGCCTGCAAGCGCGCCAATTGGTCGGGCGGTAGCTCCCGGAACGCCAGAACCTTTTTGCGTGAGCTGTCACCCAGCACCTGCACCGCACGCGCGCCGATCCAGGCTCCGCGCCTGACCGCATCAAGCACG
>SESD01000689.1_pt1 | contig 20448 bp, 16 predicted proteins | sample 3171411 | NCBI WGS metagenome assembly SESD01 (sample SAMN06051880, study PRJNA518727) | freshwater metagenome | biome: subpolar coniferous forest; feature: holomictic lake; material: water; isolation source: holomictic Lake 442, 16.5 m depth | place: Canada: near Kenora, Ontario | collected...
TAGCTCCAGATTCTGGCCAGGCAACTGTCGCCGGGATTGATGTTTTAAAACATCCTGATGAGGTTAGAAAAATAATTGGATTATCAGGTCAATATGCAGCTGTTGATGAAACATTAACTGGTTGGGATAACTTAATTATGTTTGGCCGGCTTTATCATTTATCGGCAAAAGCAGCTAAAGAGCGCGCAGTTGAATTGCTAGAACAATTTTCATTAACCGAATCAGCAAAAAGGCCAATCAGAACTTACTCCGGTGGCATGAGACGTCGATTAGATTTAGCCGCCTCATTGATTATTAAACCAAAAGTTTTATTTTTAGATGAGCCAACCACTGGTCTTGATCCAAGGGGTCGACAGGATATGTGGGGCGTAATTGATGAGCTAGTAAAAGGTGGCGTTACTTTATTACTAACAACTCAATATTTAGAAGAGGCAGATCATCTTGCAGATGAGATTGCAGTAATTGATCATGGAAAAGTTATTGCCCGTGGCACATCAGATACCTTAAAGAAACAAGTAGGTGGTGAACGACTTGAGATCGTAGTTGAAAGTCAACACCTAGCAGCAGCTAAAGAAATTGTTGCAAAGATAAGCGGAAGTGCAATAAATATAGATGAAGGACTTCGACAAATTTCTGCTCCAGTAACAACTGGCAGTAAAGCATTGATTGAAGCAGCCAAATTACTTGATGAAAAAGGTATTCATCCATTGGATATTGGTCTGAAGCGACCATCCTTAGATGATGTTTTCTTATCTCTGACCGGACATGTAGCTGAAGAAAAAACTGAAGAGGTCGTTGACCCTAAGCCAAAACGAGGTGGAAGATAATGAATGCAATTTCAGATGCTCTAATCATCACCAAACGTCAGTTGCTCCAACTTGCCAGAGTGCCTGAAGTTTTAATTTTCTCAACGATTCAACCAATTATGTTTGTTTTGTTATTTAGATATGTATTTGGTGGCTCAATTGATACTGGTCAACCTGGTGGATATGTGCAGCTACTTATGCCTGGTATCTTTGTACAAACAGTTGCTTTTACTCTTGCAGCAACTGCAGTTGGCTTAGCAGCGGATATGCAAAAAGGTTTAATTGACCGATTTAGATCACTACCTATTTCAAGATCAGCTGTGGTCTTTGGTCGCACACTAGGTGATGGTGTCTTAAATATTGTGGTGTTGGCGGCAATGGGAATAACTGGATTTGTAGTTGGCTGGCGACCATCCTCTGGGCCAATAAAAATTACTTTAGGCTTTTTATTCTTATTTCTATTTGGTTTTGCTATGTCTTGGGTTGGAGTATTAATCGGATTAGCTGTAAAAGATGAGCGAGTTGCGCAGAATGCAACCTTTATTGCAGTATTCCCACTTACCTTCTTATCAAATGCCTTTGCCCCAACTACTGGTATGCCAAAGCCGCTGCAGTATGTGGCCGAGTGGAATCCAGTTTCAACTATGGTGGCCGGCTGCCGGCAATTATTTGGTCTGCAAAATGAGTTTGGTGCTACCGCTGGCTCATTTCCAAGTGATAATCCATTACTGATGTCATTAATTTATATGGTAATTATTATGGCAATCTTTATTCCACTAAGTATTAGAAAATACAGCAACGCAGCTAATAAGTAATTTAAGAAAAGAGTTTTGCCGCAAGCACTGCAACTGCAATTTGCTTGCCATTTGGTGCGGTGTATTTAACAGTTTGCCCCACCTTGGCTCCAAGCACTGCTGCCCCTAGTGGAGATTTCTCAGAGTAAACATCAACATCACCACTTGCAATCTCGCGAGAGCCAAGTAAGAAGTTAAGTTCATCGCCTCCAATATCAACTGTTACTAACATGCCAAGTCCAACAACTCCGGACTCACTTGCTGGGGGTGTGCCAATGTGAGCATGCTCGAGCATATGTTTTAATTGCCGAATTCTTCCTTCAATCTTGCCCTGCTCCTCACGCGCTGCGTGATAGCCACCATTCTCTTTTAAATCACCCTCACTTCTAGCTGTTTCAATCTTTTTAATTATCTCCGCGCGAAGTGGACCCTCTAGCTCAGTTAGCTCTGCCGCTAGACGATCTGCTGCTTCCTGGGTCAGCCAGGTTTGAGTTGGTTGGTTCATACAGTGAGAAAGGCTACTGGCAACTTGCAATTCCTGCATTTACCGCAAGCACACGGGTGAAAATAAGAACTGTACGCTGATTTTTGCCCGGCTTCATTGAACCAGCCGGCATCTGATCTACTACCTGTCCAACTAAATTTTTATCAAGATCGCGGGCTACTACTGAGCAACTGTGATCAATACTTAGATCACGAACAAAGACGGTGTAGGTAATTGAAGTTGTTTTACGATCGATAACTTTAAAGGAAATTAAATCTGATCTAACTGGTGGATTTGCGGCATTTAATCCACTCCAAATAAACCAGGCCGCAACTAGCAGCATTGCGATTATTGAAAGCCAAAATCGGCTTCTACTGCGCTCGGTGATGCCATAGCGCTCGCGCAACCTGGGATCGATAAGTACTTTGGGATGAGTCACAGTGTTAAGTGTAGAACTAAAAGCTGAGCATTAAGTAGGCTTACCAGCAGAGAGGCGGGTGTGTGATGGAGGAGAGTGCTAATTTTGATATGGGAGTTGCTGGATCGCTAACCATGATCTTTTTAACCCTCGCGGTCACCCTTTTATTAATTAGTTTTTACCGCAGGTATAAGAGATTAATCGATCGCAAAGATCAAGAGTAAGCGGTAAAAAAATAAAATGAAAAAAGTAGCACGGTTTATACTCCTGACCACTACCTGGCTGCTACTAATTTTTGCAATGTTTGAGTTAGGGATGTGGCAGCTGCACCGGGCCCAAGATATGGCGGTAGCAACTGCACCTAAGGCTGATCAGCCATTAATTGAGCTAACCCAGGTTGCCTCTGCTGGCATGAATCTGCCAGTTAAGGCGGTTAATAGAATTGTCTTAGCCACTGGTACCTACTCAAAAAGTTATATCGCCCCAGACCAAAAGCTATCTGAACAAACAATCGCTGATTTAGATGTTCGGTTATTAAAGTTAAGTACCGGATATGGGGTACTGGTAGTAAGAGGTTTAGCGCAATCCCCACCTGGGGTAATTAACTCACCAGTTGAGATAACTGGCCGGCTATATCCAAGGCAAAATGTTGACCGTGCTTTTGCAAAAGCTGATCAGTTATCCCGAATCGATCCAGCATTAGTAGTGGGCAAGGAGGACCCATTTTTATTTGATGGCTACATCATCTTGCAATCAGAGAAATTAGCTAGTGGCGCAAAAAGTTCCCTCACATTAATTCCTAGCCCACAGATCTCCCAACAGATCCCAGGTTTTTATTGGCAACATATCTCCTATGTTGTGGTCTGGTGGTTTATGGGGCTACTACTCTTAGCAGCACCACTATTTCCGCAACTACGAAAGCCAAAACAGGTGGTGAAAAAAGGGGTTACAAAGTGAGTGGGGTATTACTTAGATTTCGCATCATGGCACTCTGGGCAGGAGTAATGTCATTACTTCTTTGGTTTGTTTATATGCCCGCAAAATACTTATTATCTGATGCCAGTTTTTATGAAAGATTTATCTGGATTCCAATTGTGCATGGCTTTACCTACCCGATTTATCTACTAGCCGCCCTGCACCTGTGTATTGCAAAGCGAAAATCTTTAATTAGCACAGGCTTATTTCTTCTAGCTGGCACTTTGCCGGTGGCCTCGCTTTGGATTGAACGAAAGGTAAGGCGGGAGAGCCGTTAGTTTCTGCTCAACCCAAAAGGCTTCATCTAATCTTTACCTTTAGGTTATGCGTGTCGGCACAAAAAGCCTTGGTTAGTAATTTATCGTTTACTCATCTTCCAAACCCTTAGGCACAACTAAACAGATTGCGATAATAGAAATTGGCTAGTGAGTCTATTGTCTTAAAATCAGTTGCAAACAAACCACTTCCTGCTCGAATCACATATGTCTTAGATACCAGCGTTTTATTAGCTGATCCAGTAGCCCTCACCAGATTTGCCGAGCATGAGGTAATCATCCCAATTACGGTAATTGGTGAGTTAGAGACAAAACGTGATCACCCAGAGCTTGGCTACTTTGCTCGGGCTGCCCTGCGAACCTTGGATGATTTACGTGTAAAAAGTGGCAGATTAGACCAACCCATAAGTATTAATGAGGAGGGTGGCTCATTATCTGTTGAGTTAAATCACTCTGATGTATCAAAGTTGCCAGCTGGCTTTTTACGAGATGGTTCAAATGATTCCAGAATTTTAGCAATTGCAAAAAACCTAACTGCAGATGGCAGGCGGGTGGTTTTAGTAACTAAGGATCTACCGCTTAGAGTCAAAGCCTCCTCAGTTGGAGTTGAGGCGCAGGAGTATCGGGCGGAGTTAGCTAGCACCAGTGGCTGGAGTGGGATGGTGGAGGAGGCGGTTGGTTCAACAATTATTGATTCACTTTATGAAAAAGATCGCATCCCGCATGAGTTAGCAAAGACCCACCCTTGTCATACTGGAATTGTGTTGCACTCAGAAAAGGGAAGTGCGCTCGCCCGAGTAACACCAGATAAACATTTGCAATTAGTTCGAGGAGATCGAGCAGCCTTTGGTTTGCATGGGCGAAGTGCGGAGCAACGAGTGGCCTTAGATATTTTGCTAGATAATGAGATTGGAATTGTTTCATTAGGAGGTCGGGCCGGAACTGGCAAGAGCGCTTTAGCATTATCAGCCGGCCTGGAAGCCGTTTTAGAAAAACGATTACACAAAAAGGTAGTTATCTTCCGTCCACTTTATGCAGTTGGTGGACAGGAGCTTGGCTATCTACCCGGTTCTGAGAATGAAAAGATGTCACCTTGGGCCCAAGCAGTCTTTGACACCCTAGGCGCCCTAGTTAGCCAGCAGGTAGTTGATGAGATTGTGGAGCGGGGCTTAATTGAGGTGCTGCCGCTGACCCATATCAGAGGACGCTCCCTACATGACTCCTTTGTAATAGTTGATGAGGCCCAATCCCTAGAGCGAGGGGTGCTGCTAACTGTGCTCTCCCGAATTGGCCAGGGCTCCAGAGTGATCCTGACCCATGACATTGCCCAGCGGGACAATCTTCGGGTCGGCCGACATGATGGCGTGGTGGCGGTGGTTGAATCCTTGAAGGGTCATCCCCTCTTTGCCCACATAACTCTGACCAGAAGTGAGCGCTCGCAGATCGCAGCCCTGGTAACAGAGCTGCTAGAGGAGCCAATTAACTTCACAAGTTGAGTTTTTACCCCCTGTTGCGACATAACGGATAAATCAGACATTACCCTGTTTGACCTGCAGTTTTGATTTACAGATTCCCTGTGAATATAAACATAGTCGCGCCACACGCCATTATAGATTTGCCCACCCCCCATCTGGCTGGCACCCTGAAGCAGTCCAGAGAGCTGGATTTTGGCCAAATGAGAGAAAGGCAGGGTAGTGATGAAGAGCTTTATACCGCTTCACCACCCAAGCAGAGCGCGTGCGCTCTCCCTTTTTGCTGCCTTCATGGCCTTTTTCCTGATGGCGGTCGAGCCCAGCTACGCCTCTGGCACTATGCAGGTCTTTGTGACCATTCCAAACACCTCAGATATGAGTTCACTAAACAACGGTGATCTGGCCGACCCTGACCCAGCCACCCCAGCCCTACTTGAGTTAGATCAGATCAAAGCAGTTGATGCCTCCGCGATGGCCTTACTTTCAATTGCCTCCCGTCAGATTGAAGCAGCCCGCCAACCAGAAGGGGCTAAGGCCTTTGCAAGGGATCTAGCATTAAATACCTATCAATGGTCAGATGCCCAATTTGAGTGCCTAAATAAAATTTGGACCAAAGAGAGTCATTGGAATTACAAGGCACGGAATAAAACCTCTGGTGCTCACGGTATTGCTCAAGCGCTACCGGCTACCAAGATGGAGTCGGTCGGAACTGATTGGCGCACCAACCCAGTTACCCAAATTACCTGGGGACTTAGCTATATCGAAAAGCGTTATGAGACCCCATGCCGGGCATTGGTTAAATTCAAACGCTCTAACTGGTATTAAAACCTCTACTTTATTTTATATTAGTCAGGCCGCTGGCCAATATTTAACGGCTTGCGGGTTTGGGCATAAAAATCATTTCCCTTATCATCAATAATAATAAAGGCTGGAAAGTTTGCCACCTCAATCTTGAAAACCGCCTCCATACCCAACTCCTCATAATCTAAAACCTCAACCTTTTTTATACAATCCTGAGCAAGCCGGGCAGCTGGTCCGCCAATTGATCCTAAATAAAATCCACCATACTTTTTACATGACTGAGCAACCTGCTCTGAGCGATTTCCCTTTGCCAGCATTATCATCGAACCACCTAAAGCTTGAAACTGCTGCACATATGAATCCATTCGACCAGCAGTGGTTGGACCAAAGGAGCCAGAGGCGTAACCGGCTGGAGTTTTAGCAGGGCCGGCGTAATAAACTGCGTAATCTTTTAAGTATTGTGGCATTGGTTTTCCGCTATCGATCAACTCTTTTATCTTTGCATGGGCAAGATCGCGGGCTACTACCAATGTTCCAGAAAGGCTTACCCGAGTCTTTACTGGATATGCTGATAATTGAGCCAAAATAGCCTTCATCGGCTGATTTAAATCGATCTTAATCTCATCCGCTGCTAGATCATCAACTGTTGTTGCCGGCAGGAAGTGGGCTGGCTCGGTCTCTAATTTTTCAATAAAGACGCCATCCTTTGTAATCTTTGCCTTCACCTGACGATCTGCTGAGCAGGAGACTGCAATTGCAATTGGAAGAGATGCACCATGCCTAGGTAATCTAACAACTCGCACATCATGACAAAAATACTTACCACCAAATTGAGCGCCAATACCGATATCTTGGGTTAACTTTAAAATATCTTTCTCAAGCTCAAGATCTCTAAAGCCATGACCGGTCTTAGCATCACCTTTTGTAGGCAGGGAATCTAAATATTTAGTGCTTGCTAATTTTGCAGTTTTAACTGTGTACTCAGCGCTGGTGCCACCAATGACCACAACTAGGTGATAGGGCGGACAAGCAGAGGTTCCTAGGGAGCGAAGTTTTTCATCTAGCCAGGTGAGAAATGATTTTGGATTTAATACCGCTTTAGTCTCCTGATATAAAAATGATTTATTAGCACTACCGCCGCCTTTGGCAATAAATAAGAAGTTGTACTCATCTGCATGATCGGTATCGGAGTAGATCTCAATCTGGGCGGGCAGATTATTGCCAGTGTTCTTCTCCTCCCAGGTGGTAAGAGGAGCTAATTGGGAGTAGCGCAGATTTAATTTAGTAAATGCATCATAAATTCCTTTAGAGATTGAGATTTCATCCTTTTCACTGGTCAATACCTGCTGTCCCTTTTTGCCCATCACAATTGCGGTGCCGGTGTCTTGGCACATCGGCAAAATACCGCCGGCTGAGATATTGGCATTTTTTAGAAGATCTAAGGCAACAAAGCGATCATTTGGCGAGCTTTCAGGATCTGCCAAAATATTGGCAAGTTGTTGTAGATGCTCTTGCCTTAGGTAATGGGAAATATCATGCATGGCAACCTGAGTTAAGTTTTCAATTACCTCAGGAGATACTTTTAAAAACTGCCTGCCATCGGCGGTGAAACTACTAATGCCCTCTTTGGTTAGTAGCCGGTACTCAGTTTTATCCTCACCAATTGGCAGCAGATCCTGATAGGTAAACTCTGGGGCCATGGGATAAATCTACCCACTCCTTGATCAATTAGGATGTGTTCATGAGCGAGGTCACTAAAAAACGAGTATTACTTGCCGCACCTCGCGGCTACTGCGCAGGTGTTGATCGCGCCGTTGTCACAGTTGAAAAAGCAATAGATCTCTATGGCGCACCGGTTTATGTTCGTAAGCAGATTGTGCATAACAAACATGTAGTTGCCACTTTGGAGGCACGGGGTGCGATATTTGTTGATGAGACCGATGAGGTGCCTGAGGGAAAGATTGTGGTTTTTTCCGCCCATGGTGTCTCACCTGCTGTTCATCAAAGTGCTGCGGAGCGAAACTTAAAAACTATTGATGCCACCTGTCCATTAGTAACCAAGGTTCACCATGAAGCCCGCCGATTTGCTGCAGAGGATTACGATATTTTATTGGTAGGACATGAAGGACATGAAGAGGTTGATGGCACAGCAGGTGAGGCTCCCGATCATGTGCAGTTAGTTGATGGGATTGAAAGTATTAAAGATATAAAGGTGCGGGATGAGAACAAGGTTGCTTGGCTCTCCCAAACCACCTTAAGTGTTGATGAAACACTGGCCACAGTGGCCGCTTTGCGCAAGCGCTTTCCTAATTTAATTGATCCACCAAGTGATGATATTTGTTACGCCACTCAAAACCGACAGGTGGCAATTAAAGAGATTGCACCTCAATCTGACCTTGTTTTAATTGTTGGCTCCACCAACTCATCTAACTCAGTTCGATTAGTTGAGGTATCACTTGAATATGGCGCTAAAGCTGCCTACCTAATTGATTTTGCAGCCGAGGCTAAGGATGAGTGGCTAACTGGTGTTAGCACTATTGGAGTTTCAAGTGGCGCATCAGTTCCAGAGATTTTAGTTAAGGATCTACTGATTTGGTTAGCAGATCGCGGATTTAGTGATGTGCAGATAATTACCGCAGCTGAAGAACATCTACTCTTTTCAATGCCACCAGAGTTGCGAAAGGATTTAAAGGCTGCCGGGAAGTGAGGTAGCACCCTTATCTTTCTCCCGCTTAAACCAGAGATACCAGGTAATACCTGCGCCAGTTAGTAGATAAAAAGAGACTGAGGCAAGGCCAGCTACTAAATCAATTAATAACTTAGTCGGGGCAAATGAGCTACCGCCAGCAGTTGGCATCAAAATAAGTGAGGCAATAAGTAGTGAGATTGGTGGGGCAACTGCGCTGACATAGGCGGTACCGCGCCGGCCTAGGTAGATAGCACCAAAGAAGGCGATCCAGATAGCTAGGCAGGTAATAATTCCAAGTGAGTGGCGAAGAATTAACTCGATTGCTTCAAAGAAAAAGATAAGTAGAAATTGCAAAACAATTACGCCAGCCTTGGTTAAACCAGGCCCCTTTATTGGATTATTAATTGGCAGATTACTCATCTTTACCCGCCTCTATCTCCTCAACCTCAATAAAATCATCATCACCAGAGATACTCTTTAACTCTCGTACTGCACCAGGTGATTCAGGGTACTCAATCGCTAACTTATCTTTATCACCACTTACTCCTAAATTATGAATTCTTCTAGCTGGACTTAAGACGGTGCGCTCAGCAGTTGGTATTAGATCCTCATAAGCCTTAGCAGTGGATGAGATTGCTTTACCCACCGCCACAATCTTGCCATGCAACAATGTTATGTTCTTTAAAAATGTATTTGCCACCTTTTGAATCTCATCAGCATTATCTGCAAGTTTATTGCGGGTGAAGATATAACCAATAGTGCGAAGCAGAGCCATCATTGAGGTTGGAGTTGCCACCGTTACATTCAACTTAAATGCTTTCTCTAAAAATGCTGGATCAATCCGGAGCGCCTCTGCCAGTAAGGTTTCAAATGGCACAAAGAGCACAACAAAATCTGGTGAGCCAGCCGATTTGTGATAGCCACGTTTTGCCAGTGCTTCCACATGCTTAAGCAAATCTTTTGTATGTTGCGCAAGAAACTCATCTCGCTCACTTGCTACCTCAGTACCAAATGCATCTAAGAAGCGATCAAAGGGAAACTTTGAATCAATAAATATTGCAGAGCCCCCTGGCATCTTTACCGTGATATCTGGAATTCCAGATGAATCAGCATCGGTGGTTGATTTTTGTCTGGTGTACTCCTGGCCCTCACGAAGGCCTGCTGATTGCAACAGTAATTCAAGCTGGGCCTCACCAAACTTTCCTCTTGCCTGAGAATTAGATAGGGCGCCGGCAATCTTTTTGGTTTCATCAAAGATTGATTCACTAGCCCTTCGCATCTCATTAATTGTGGTTTCAAGCTTTGCTTCGGCCTCGGTGCGAATCCGATTTGCCTCATTAGATTGAACCGATAATTTTTCAACAGTTGATTTCATAGCGGTAAGTTCAGCGGTTAATTTAATTGCGTTCTCTGTTTTGCTTCGCTCTGCCTCTAACTGCTTTTTGTAATCATCTAAAAGTGCTGAATCATTGCCACTACCTTTATGGCGCAGTGCGGTGAGCAGGTAACCAATGGCGCCACCTGCGACTAGGCCTATTAGTAAGGTCACTACTGATGCGGGCATGGGGTTATAGTGGCAGGAAGAGGTGACAATCTTGCGTAGGCTTTACCCCTTGTGAGCCTTTCAATTGGAATCGTCGGTCTGCCAAATGTGGGTAAATCCACCCTTTTTAATGCGCTGACTAAAAATAATGTCTTAGCTGCTAACTACCCCTTTGCCACCATCGAACCCAATGTTGGGGTGGTGGGTGTGCCAGATGATCGCCTGCCAGTACTGGCCAAAATATTTGCCTCTGAAAAAATTCTGCCAGCTGCTGTCTCCTTTGTTGATATCGCCGGCATTGTTAAAGGAGCCTCGGAAGGGGCAGGTCTGGGAAATAAGTTTTTAGCAAACATAAGAGAAAGTGATGCGATCTGTCAGGTAATTAGAGTTTTTAAAGATGGCGATGTTGTTCATGTTGATGGTGATGTTGATCCAAAGAAAGATATGGAGACAATTAATACCGAACTTTGTTTAGCAGATCTGCAAACTTTAGAAAAAGCGCTGCCCAGATTGGAAAAAGAGGTGCGCACTATTAAGGAAAAGTTTCCGGTATTAAATGCGGCCAAAGAGGCGGCCCAAGTTTTAAATCAAGGGCAACTACTTCGAGGAAGTAAGGTTGATCTTGCTGCGATTGCTGAACTACAGCTTTTAACCGCTAAACCATTTTTATATGTTTTCAATGTTGATGCTGCCGAGCTTTCTGATAGTAAATTACGTGATGAGTTAGCAGCGTTGGTAAAGCCGGCGGAGGCGATCTTCTTGGATGCAAAAACTGAAGCAGAATTAGCTGATTTAGATGAGGCAGATGCGCTAGAACTACTTAAATCAATCGGATTAACTGAGCCAGGATTGACCACATTAGCAAGAGTTGGATTTAATACATTAGGATTACAGACATATCTGACCGCGGGTCCGAAAGAGACCAGAGCGTGGACGATTCATAAAGGTGATACCGCTCCAGCTGCTGCTGGGGTAATTCACACAGATTTTCAAAAGGGATTTATCAAGGCTGAGGTTGTGGCCTTTGATGAGTTAGTAACTGCCGGATCAATGGTGCAAGCACGCGCCAATGGCAAGGTGCGGATGGAAGGTAAGGATTACGTAATGGCTGATGGCGATGTAGTGGAGTTTAGATTCAATGTCTAAAAAACAAGCACACTTAAAAGATCTACCACTTAAAAAACGGGAGAACTTAAGAAACGTAGCGATTATTGCCCACGTTGACCATGGCAAAACTACTTTGGTAGATGCGATGCTTTGGCAATCTGGTGCTTTTGCTGCCCATAAAAAACAGGGCGAAGGCCAAGACCGCATGATGGATTCAATGGATTTAGAGCGGGAAAAAGGAATTACGATTTTGGCAAAAAATACTGCGGTAAAACGTGGGGATACGATTGTAAATATTATTGACACACCAGGGCACGCAGATTTTGGTGGCGAGGTTGAGCGCGGACTGGAGATGGTTGATGGTGTGATTTTATTAGTAGATGCATCAGAGGGACCACTACCACAAACTCGTTTCGTACTTCGTAAAGCTTTGCAAAAAAATCTGCCAGTAATTTTAGTTATTAATAAAGTAGATCGGCCAGATTCGCGAATTGCCGAGGTTGTTGATGAGGCATACGCACTTTTCTTAGATCTAGATGCAAATGAAGATCAAATTGAGTTTCCAATTGTTTACGCCTCCGCTAAAGCAGGCAGAGCATCACTAGAACGTCCTTCAGATGGTGGAATGCCAGATAAAGAAAACTTAGATATTTTATTTGACACAATATTTTCAGCTATTCCAGCACCTGAGTATCATGAAGGTGCACCACTACAAGCACATGTTACAAACCTAGACTCATCTCCTTTCTTGGGCCGACTTGCACTTTGCCGAGTTCGCGAAGGTGTTATTAAAAAAGGGCAAAGTGTTATGTGGCTTAAAACTGATGGCACAAGTGAGCGAGTTAAAGTCTCTGAACTTTTAATTACTGAAGCGCTAGAGCGGGTGCCAGCACTAGAGGCTCATCCAGGTGACATTATTGCGGTTGCCGGAATTGAAACAATTACCTTAGGTGAAACCCTGGCCGATCTAGAAAACCCACATGCTCTGCCGTTAATTACTGTTGATGAGCCAAGTATTTCGATGACAATCGGTATTAATACCTCACCATTGGCTGGAAAGAGTGGAAATAAGTTAACCGCTCGCCAGGTTAAGGGCCGCCTTGATGCTGAGTTAGTTGGAAATGTTTCACTTCGAGTTTTAAATACTGAGCGACCAGACACCTGGGAGGTGCAGGGACGTGGTGAGTTACAACTTGCTGTTCTTGTTGAGATTATGAAGCGTGAAGGCTTTGAGTTAACAGTTGGTAAGCCACAGGTTGTTATCAAGACAATTGATGGCAAGGTGCATGAGCCAATGGAGCGCTTATCTATTGATGCGCCAGAGGAGTTCTTAGGTGTTATCACCCAGTTAATGGCACTTCGTAAAGGTCGTATGGAGCAGATGGTTAACCATGGCACTAGTTGGATTCGTCTTGATTACCGAGTTCCATCTCGTGGCTTAATTGGTTTTAGAACTGAGTTCTTAACTGAGACAAGAGGAACTGGATTACTCCACCATGTATTTGATGGTTATGAAGCATGGCATGGTGAGCTGCGCACTCGCTCAACTGGTTCATTAGTTTCAGATCGAATTGGCACAGTTACCAGCTACGCACTTTATGGCACCCAAGATCGTGGCTCAATATTTGTTGAACCAGGGGATGAAGTTTATGAAGGAATGGTAATTGGTGAGAACTCACGTAGTGAGGATATGGATGTTAACTGCGTTAGAGAGAAGAAATTAACTAATATGCGCGCCTCCGGTACTGATGAATCTGAGCGATTAATTCCGGCTAAGAAATTAAATATGGAAGGTGCTCTTGAGTTTTGCCGAGAGGATGAGTGTGTTGAGGTAACACCTGCGGTGGTAAGAATTCGCAAGGTTGTCTTAGATGGTTCAACCAGAGCGCGCCAAACTTCAAAGAATAAGCGAGCAAACGAGAACGTTTAATACGCTCCTAGCGTCGAATCCGGCTATGTCAGAGGGCTAGCGTTAAATTAAGCCGTGGCTGATGCAAAAAACACCCCAGAGTTAAGGCTAGTAAGAGCTGCATCTGAAAATGATTTAATTAATTTAGAACAATTAAATGAGCAGCAAAAGCAGGTAATTAGCCACCGAGGTAGTCCATTATTAGTTTTAGGAGCAGCTGGTAGCGGCAAGACAACCACCTTAATCAGCGCAATTACAAAGCGAATTAGCGAAGGTGCTGACCCAAATACTATTTTGGCAATTACCTATGGTCGGCAAAGTGCAAGTTGGCTGCGGGATCAGATTGCAGCAGCAAATCCTGCCAATCACACCGTTAATGAACCAATCGCTAGAACCTTTCACTCAATTGCATTTTTAATATTAAATGATCAACTTGCAACAGCTAGCTCTGATAGCAAAAAATATATTTTATTATCTGGAGCAGAACAAGATGCACAAATTAGGCAGTTATTAGCATTAGATGCACAAAATCCAGCTGCCACATCATGGCCGGCAGAGTTAATTCCAGCCCTAACCACTAGAGGTTTTGCCAAAGAGTTACGTGATTTTATTGGGCGAGCAACCGAGCGCGGATCCTCACCTGCGGAGTTAATAAAGTATGCAAGTAAATATGATCAAAAGTATTGGCCAGCGATTTGTGATTTTTGGAAAAAATATCGGGATGCCATGGCATTGCGTGATGGGACAACAACACACTCCTTAAACCGAATTGATCCAAGTGAGATTATTATTGCTGCCGCTGAGAAATTAGAGAGTAATCCAGCATTACTTGAACATTATAGAAAGCTATTTCAAATTATCTATGTTGATGAGTTTCAAGAGTCAGATCGGGCGCAACGAAGATTATTACAATTACTAAGCGGTCAAGAGTTAGTTGTCTTTGCAGATCCAGCTTCAGCAGTTGACAGATTTAGAGGAGCAGATCCAGATAATCTTCTTACTGACTTAGAACAATCTGGCATTACAAATAAAATTACCTTGTTAACAAAGTATAGAAATGTCAAAGAGCAGCTGGTAGCAAAGTTAAGTAGTGCCAGTGATGAGGCAAATTACATCGCCCATCAATTTAGATCTGCGCACTTAAGGCAAGGTGTTGCCTGGTCACAGATGGCGGTTATTTTGCGCTCACCTGGCGCTCAAGTTGGCGCACTGCAGCGATCTTTTGCAATGAATGGTATTCCGGTAGAGATAAATGCTGCTGCTATTTCTCTTGCTGAAAACCTGGCAATTAAACCAATTATTACCCTTGCCCAAATTGCATTAGGACAGATCAAATTAATTTCAGCCAATTGGGATCAGATTGAGGAGCTACTACAAAGTGAGTTTGCTGGTGCTGATGCAATATCTATAAGGCAGATGCGAATTGCGTTAACTAAGGCGCAAAAAGGTAGTGAGCCAAAGAGTTCAACTGAATTAATTTTAGATGCGCTCACCGCACCAACAGTTGATCTACCGTGGGAGCAATTAGTCAGCCTGAAACGGGTTAATGATTTATTAAAAGAAGTTAAGAAAGTATTAAGTAAATCTAAAGATATTTCAGATTTGCTGTGGGCAATTTGGAGTAATGGTAAAAATTATGAAGGAAATTTCATCTCTGAAATCTGGCAGCAAAGTGCAATCTCAGGTGGCAATAAAGGTGCGATTGCTGATCAAAATCTTGATGCAGTAATTGCATTATTTGAGGTAGCTCGCCGATTTAGCGAGCGATTACCGGGGGCTAATCCAGGTTTATTTATTGATCAGTTATTAGGTGAAAAAATTTTATCTGACAGCATCACCGCATCGGCGCAACGTAATGAGGTTGTGCAGGTAATGACTGTGCACTCGGCAAAGGGTTTGCAGTGGCAATATGTAGCACTTGCTGGAATGCAGGAGGGCAGCTGGCCTAATTTAAAACAGCGAGGCTCACTCCTTGGTAGTGAAAGATTAGTTGAAATATTCCGCCATGGCATAAGTAATCCTGCTCAATTAGAGGCGATATCAGCATCAGGTTTAGTAGAGGATGAGATGAGATTGCTAAATGTGGCAAGTAGTAGAGCAACTGAAAAATTAATTATTACCGCAATCGCCCAAGAGGATAATCAACCATCTAGATACTTTGAAAAGTTTTCTGGTGGTGAGGTTGAAATAACCCAGAGTTCAAGAGCAATTACCCAACCTGCATTAGTTGCAGCGCTGCGCAGATTAGCTGCAACCGCTGCGAATCAGAGTGAGAAAACTTTTGCTAGTAGAGCTCTTAAAACCTTGTCGGCAAATGGCGTGAGAGCAGCTGATACCAAGAATTGGATTGGTATCACGCCAATCTCAACTGATCTGCCGGTAGTTACCCAACAAGAACAACTTCGAATCTCACCTAGCTCATTGGAATCATTTACTGAATGCGGAGTTAAATGGCTGCTTGAACAAAGTGGCGGCCGTGATGCTGACTCAACAGCACAGGTTTTAGGAACTGCCATCCATGTAATTGCTGCGCAATTAATGGAGCAGCCAGCACTTACTATTTTTGAGCTTGAAGAGAAATTAAAAGGTGCTTGGTCATTAATTGATATGAATAAAGGTTGGATTAAAGATTATGAGTACCGGCGGGCGGCTGCCATGCTTAAAAAGTTCTATACCTGGAATTTGAAAAACAAAAATACTTTAGTTGGAGTTGAAGAGAAGTTTGAGTTTAAGTTAGGAAGTGCGATTGTCTCTGGTTCGATCGATCGAGTTGAGTTAACCGCTGAAAATAAGTACTACATCGTTGATTTAAAAACTGGCAGTACTGCAATCTCATATGATAAGGCTAAAGCAAATAAGCAGTTACAAAGTTATCAATTAGCTGTAGTAAATGATGGCTTTAAAAATAAATTAAAACATCAAGATGTGGCAGGGGCAGAGTTAATATTTGTGGGCGAGGAAAAAGCTAAAGAGGCAAAGCCTCGGCCACAGGATGTAGTTGATACTAAAGCGGTAACTGATGAGTTAACTCAAATTGCAATTGGGATGAGTGATAAAAGCTTTGTTGCCACAATTAATGATCGCTGCCGCACCTGCGCAGTTAAATCATCATGTCCAATCCAGTCACAAGGGCGGACGGTGATTGAAAAATGAGTATCAAATACTCTGCAGTTGATATCGCTAAGCGAATTCAGATGGTCGATTCATCATTTCGTATGCCCACTGATGAGCAGATTCCAATTATTCAATCACCCCTTACACCCTCGGTGGTAATTGCAGGTGCTGGCTCTGGCAAGACTGAGACGATGAGTCAGCGAGTTTTATATTTAGTTGCTAACTCAATTATTACCCCAAATCAATTACTTGGCCTTACCTTCACTAGAAAATCAGCTGGTGATTTAGCTAAGCGAATTAAGATTCGATTACGCCAATTAAAAAGTGCTGGTTTATTACCAGATTACACAGATGAATCTGAACTAACTGTCTCTACCTACCACTCCTATGCTGGCCGGGTACTAGCTGATCATGCAATTCGGATTGGAATTGATGCCACCGCTGATCCAATAGGGGAGGCAGCAGCTTGGCAGATTGCACATGAACAGGTGAGCAGATTTGCCGGAAATGATTTACAGATCAATGGCTCACCAAAGTCAGTTGTTTCAGAGGTAATGGATTTATCAACCCAGCTAGCAGAAAATGATAGAAGCGCTGATGAGGTTATTGATTACACCGAAAAGTTACTAGCCCACTTAGATACCTTTACCGATAAGCAAACCGTTCCAGTGCTTGAGTTTAAAGATGAATTATTACAACGGTTAGCCATTCTGCCAATTGTTGCCGCCTTTGATAACCGGCGTAAAGAGCATGGCTTACTCACCTTTAATGACCACATGTCGATGGCAGCACATTTAGTGCAAGAGAGTAAGCAAAACCATAGTGATGATATTGGCGTAATTGAGCGAAATAAATACAAGGTGGTATTACTTGATGAGTATCAAGATACATCTTTTAATCAGATTAAGTTCTTATCTAATTTATTTGGCAATAACCACCCAGTTACTGCAGTGGGAGATCCAAATCAGGCAATTTATGGTTGGCGCAGTGCTAGCTCTGAAACGTTAGATAACTTTGCGCAATCATTTAATAGCAAAGCCACCCGCTATACATTACTTACCACCTGGCGAAATGACAGTGCAATATTAGATCTAGCTAATGTAATGATTGATCAGATAAGTAGTAGCAAGAAGATAGAGAAGTTAGCTGCTCGGCCAAATGCTAAAACTGGGGAGGTAATTTGTGGAATTTATGAAACCCAGATTCAAGAGGGTCAAGCTATTGCGCAGCACTTTGCAAAGTATTGGTTTGATAGCAAGCGAGAGAAATTACCACCACAAGAGCGAAGCACCTTTGCAGTATTAGTGAGAAGTAGATCCCAGATTGATTCAATACAGAGCGCCTTTAACGAATTAGATATTCCAACAGATGTAGTTGGAGTTGGCGGATTAATTCACACGCCAGAGGTGAGTGACATTATTGCGTTGCTAAGAACATTAACCATGCCAGACTCTGGAACTGCACTAATGCGCCTACTTACCGGTCCACATCTTTATCTTGGCCCACGAGATTTAATGGCGTTAGGCGCCTTTACTAAAGCATTTGCCAAAGCAAATGATTACTCACGCGGGAAACAATTAAAGCAAGCACTTGAAGAAGGTATTGAAGTAATTTCTACCGCAGATGAGTTTGCCGCTGGCTCAATAATTGAGTCCCTTGAGCAATTATTAATTCTTAAGCCAAATGAGTTAACTAAGTATCAGAGCACACCACCATTTAGTGAGGTTGGCTTAGAGCGGCTTCGCAAATTTGCACTATCCCTGCGGGTATTGCGCCGCAATCTAAACGGTTCAATTACTGATGCAATTATTGAAGTGGAGCAATTTCTATCATTAGATACACAGGTTTTAGTAAGAGATGGTTGGCAAAGTGGCAGAAAAAATCTAGATCGATTCTTAGATGAGGCAGCTAGATTTGAAAAAAATGGTGGAAATCTAACTGGATTTTTGCAGTGGTTAAAGATTGCAGAGGAGGCTGAAGGTGGTCTTAAACCTGCAGAGGTTGAGGTTAGAAGTGATGCAGTTCAAATATTAACTATTCATTCAGCAAAGGGTGCGGAGTGGGATTATGTTGGCGTGCCTGGACTTGCCGATCGAAACTTTCCAAATCTTGGAAAGAAATCAGATAGTTGGATAAGTAATGCTGGCTCAATTCCAGTAAGTATGCGGGGAGATTATGAGCTGCTTCCTGCAATTAATTTTGATAACTTCGCTACAAACAAAAACTTAAAAGATGGCCTGGAGCGATTTGGCGATGAGTGGAAGGATCGTAAAGCCATTGAGGAGATGCGGCTGGCATATGTGGCGATAACTCGAGCAAAGCAGGGATTGATCTGTACTACCTCACACTTTAGAAATGGTGAAAATATTGTTGCTCCAAGTAGGTTATTTCAAATCTTTGCAACGACTTTGCCAAAAATTGCAGGTGGTGTAGTACTTGCTGACCTGCCAATTCCAGAAGGCAGAAATCCAATTAAGGAGAATCCAACAACTGGCTACTGGCCAAAACCAAGTAAGCAAGCAGAGCCACTGCGCCAAGTAGCAGAGTTAGTTGATAAATCAGCGGCCTATACACCAAGTGAGGTCAATAATTTAATTACTGAGTTCGCATCTGATAATCAAATGCATAGTCTGCTATCTGATATGCAGGCGATTATCTCTGAGATTGCTAATAAAAAGAATCAATTAACAATCACGCTACCAACTCGGTTATCAGTCTCCACTCTGCTTTATTTGGCAAATGACCCACAAGCACTTGCAATGCGACTTCGCCGGCCAATGCCAAATCACATTGATAAATACGCAAGGCGGGGAACAGATTTTCACCTATGGCTTGAAAATCACTTTAAGCACCCATCTTTAATCTCAATGGATGACCTATTCAATCAAAGCAATATAACTGAGGTAGCAGATGTGCCACTTGATAAGTTACAAACCGCCTGGCTTGCAAGTGATTGGGCAAGTAAGCAGCCAGTGGGTATTGAGGTTGGGTTTGAAACAATGATTGATACCACCTTAATTCGTGGCCGAATTGATGCGATCTATAAAATAAGTGAGAATCATTATGAGGTGGTGGATTGGAAGACGGGCAAGGTTAAATCCGGTGATGATCTAGCCAATGCCGCTATTCAGCTTGCGATGTATCGCCTGGCATATTCAAAATTAAAAAATATACCAATTGAAAATGTAAGTGCTGCTTTTCACTATGTGGCAGATAATCAAACAGTTCGAGTAGCTGATATTTTAGATGAGGCGCAGTTGATCGCCTTAATTACTAAAATACCTATTGAATCTTAATCTCCACCCCAATTGGCAGATGATCTGAAATATTACTCTTTACCGTTGGTATTGGCTTAGCCTCTAAAATTATAGATTTATCCGACATAATATAATCAAATTGAATAGCTGGTTTCCAGCTGGGGTAGGTAGTTTGAGTTACTAATGATTTGAATCTACTTACTTTACTTGGAATATTTCCTGGCAGATTTAAATCCCCAGTTAATATCTGATTTCCGGGCAGAGTTTTTAGATAAGAAGAGAGCCTATTTAATTGGAAGATATTAACCCCAGGCACAAATGATAGATGGGTAGTTGTAATTGTTAACCCATTTTCTAACTCCGCTATTAATGCAACTCGCGGCTCATCTTTAACATAAATGAACTTAACACCTTTTCCATTATCTTTTGGAATTAAAAGTGGCATTCCAATTACTGATCGGCCTAGTTGCTTAACATATATTTTCTTAATTTCTTTATTTGTAGCAAAGCCAATTCCATATGTCATCTGGTTGGTAGCAGGTGAGTCCTGAGTAATAATTGATTGTGCTAGATCATCTACTTTCTGCCAATCCTCACCTGGTGTGCCAGATATTGTTGGTAGATACGCCCAATATTTAATCCCCATACTTTGTGCAATTAGTTCGGTTTGATTTAAAACGCCAGATCTAGGTTGCATACAATCAACCTCCTGCAAAGAAACAAAATCTGCTTTGTAATTACCTCCCACCTGCCCAGCTGCAGTAATTAAATCTGCTTGCCAATTTTGCGCAGCTACTGGTGGAA